>Ga0193699_10000154_pt1 | contig 31565 bp, 31 predicted proteins | sample L3c2metaG_FD_160095 | JGI IMG/M metagenome (GOLD analysis project Ga0193699, IMG submission 160095) | Soil microbial communities from a riparian zone of the East river system, Colorado, United States - L3c2 | ecosystem: Environmental > Terrestrial > Soil > Riparian zone | place: USA: East...
CCTGCACAAGGGGGTGACGTCGAGGCCCGCCGGACCGGTCCATAAACCAGGAAACGCGGACCCGGGGACAGAAATCGCCGCTGATGGAGCGCCGAGAGGCGCCGCACACTGGAAACGGTGTGCGCACATAAGGAATGGACGCGCCACTCGGTGCTCCATCCCCTCGCTTTTCGAGGGGGAAGGAAAAAGGGAATACGGCCTACCCGGGGCCGCAAAGAATACGGGCGATGATGCGCGTCCGCTGTTTGAAAATTGAATCGGAAGGCGAGGGCACAGCTCTCTCGGTTGTCATGCCCGGGCTTGACCCGGGCATCCATGACGCAGCTTCACCGAGAAAGACTTACGTAAGTCCGCTTGCGCGGAACCATCTCATGGATTGCCGGGTCAAGCCCGGCAATGACAGTGGAGAGAACGAGGCGAGGGCGTTATCGCCGCTCACACATGCTGGCCGCCGTTGATGTGGATCTCGGCGCCGTTCACATACGAACTCATCTCGGTGCACAGCACGTAGATGATCTTGGCGACTTCGTCGGGCGTGCCGAGACGCTGCATCGGGATCTGCTCGACGATCTTCTCGGTGCCGGGCGACAGGATCGCGGTGTCGATCTCGCCGGGCGCAATCGCGTTGACGCGAATGCCGAGGCGGCCGAAGTCGCTCGCCATTTCACGGGTGAGCGAAGCCAGCGCCGCCTTCGACGTCGCGTAAGCGGCGCCCGCAAAGGGATGCACGTGCGAGCCGGCGATCGACGTGACGTTCACCACCGAGCCCTTGGCGGCTTTCAACTCGTCGACGAGACCCCGCGCGAGGATGATCGGCGCGAAGAAATTCACCTGGAACACCTGGTGCCAGACTTCGGTCGCGGTATCGAGCGAGCCGAGGCGCTTGCCGCCGTCGGCCTTGGGCGAGATCGCGGCGTTATTCACCAGCGCATGCAGTTCGCCGCCAACCAGCCGGCGCTTGATCTCGGCGATCGCTTCGATGGTGTTGGCCTCATTGGCAAGGTCGACCTGGATGTGATCTTCGGGACCTGCGCCCCACGGGCAATTTTCCGGAAACGGATGACGCGAGCAGGTGATGACGCGCCAGCCGGCGGCGGAGAAACGTTTCACCGTGGCATGGCCGATGCCGCGGCTGGCGCCGGTGAGCAGCAGCGTGCGGGGCGGCTGGTTGGTTTGCGAATTCGGCATTGCGTCCTTTGAAGGTCACTAAAAACTTACGGATAGAGCCGCTGCTTGCTCCAGGGCGCGCTGGCCGTGTCGCGCGTGAAGACGATTCTGTCGTGCAGGCGGAACGGCCGGTCGTGCCAGAATTCAAATGTGGTCGGCACCAGCCGATAGCCAGACCATTGCGGCGGCCGCGGTACGGTGCCGAGCGCGTATTTGGCGGCATAGAGCGCCACGGCTTTCTCGAAGGCGAGGCGGCTTTCCAGCGGCCGCGATTGCTTCGACGCCCAGGCGCCGATCTGGGCCTGCTTCGGTCGGGTGGCGAAATACTCGTCCGCCTCGGCGTCGGTGATATGCTCGATGGTGCCGCGCAGTCGGACCTGACGGTTCAGCGATTTCCAGTGGAACACGAGCGCCGCCTTGGCGTGGGCGTTCAGCTCCTGGCCCTTTTGGCTGTCTTTGTTGGTGTAGAAGACGAAACCCTGCTCGTCGGCGCCTTTCATCAGCACGATCCGGGCATTCGGCATGCCGTCGGCGTCGACCGTTGCCAGCGTCATGGCAGTCGGGTCGCGCGGTTCCGACGCGGCGGCGTCCTTGAGCCATGCGGCAAAAAGGCGAAATGGCTCGTCGGCGGCCGTGAAATCACCAGTCGTTAACCAATTAGGCTGTTCTATCGGAGCCTTCGTATCGGACATTTCGGGGTGCTCGCGGTGGTCGGCTTCAAGACCCGACGGTTTTATCGGGCTCTTTATAGTGGATGTGGGGCCGCAAGCCTATGGCGCGGCTTGACCGCGGCTGCGGCGCTGACCCTCGCGTTTGGATGCGCCGGCTGCAGCATCGGACAGGTCGACAATGTGTGGGGCTCTGCCGACAAATCCGATTACACCGCTTCGATCACGCCGCCGCCGGGCGCAAAGCCTGCGAGCGAACTGCCGCCGGATTCCGATCTCGTCTTCACCAAGGCCGCGGTCAGCCAAGTGCTCAACCGCGCCGGCAACAGCGCCAGCGAGCCGTGGGAAAATCCGCGCTCCGGCGCGCGCGGCACGGTGACGCCGATCACGACCGCCTATACCCAGGCTGGTCAGACTTGCCGCGATTTCCTGGCGAGCTATGTCAACGGCAACTCGCAAGCCTGGCTGCAGGGCGCCGCCTGCAAGCAGCAAAAGGGCGCTTGGGAAGTCCGCTCGATGAAGCCCTGGAAGCGTTCGTAGCCGCAGTTCCGGCGAAAGCGTTGCGTCCGGGCAACTGGAACCCCACATTGTGGTCGAGTCGCCGGCGTCCGCCGGCAGGATTTTCACGGGAGTTCTGAAGGATGCGCGACCCCTACGAAATTTTGGGGGTTTCCAAGGGTGCGAGCGAGGCGGAAATCAAGAGCGCCTATCGCAAGCAAGCCAAGAAGCTTCACCCCGACGCCAACAAGCACGACCCCAAGGCGGCCTCGCGTTTTTCCGAGCTTAACGCCGCCTATGAAATCGCGGGCGATGCCGACAAGCGCAAGGCGTTCGATCGCGGCGAGATCGACGCCGAGGGCAAGCCGCGTTTCCAGGGCGGCTTTGGCGGTCAGCAGGGTGGCGCCGGCGGGTTCAACCCGGGCGGCGGCGGCTTCGAAAGCTTCAGCTTCGGCTCCGACGGCTTCCAGCGCCGCGCCGGCGGCGGCGGTTTTAGCGGCGGCGGGCCCGGCGGCGGCTTCGAGGATATTCTGCGCGGCATGTTCGGCGGCGGCGGCCGCGCCCAGCCGCAGTTCGAGCAGGAACAGTTCGGCCAGAGCCCGGCACAGAACCTTGAGGCGTCGCTCACGATCTCGCTTGAGGATGCGGCCAAGGGCGCCAAGACCCGCGTGCACCTGCCGACCGGCAAGGACATCGAAATCAAGATTCCGGCGGGCATGACCAGCGGCCAGCAAATCCGGCTCAAGGGGCAGGGCTATCCCGGCATGGCTGGCCGCGCGGGTGATGCGATCATCACGATCAGTATCGCGCCACACCCGGTGTTCACCCCCGACGGCGTCGATCTGCGGCTCGATCTGCCGATCACGATTTACGAGGCGGTGCTCGGCGGCAAAGTGCGTGTGCCGACGCTCGGTGGTGCGGTCGAACTGGCGATCCCCCCGGGGACCGATTCAGGACGCACGTTCCGGCTCAAGGGCAAAGGTCTTAAGTCAAAAACGGCAACAGGCGATCTGCTCGCCACTGCCCGCATCGTGCTGCCGGACGAGCCTGACGACGAACTAAAGGCGCTGATGAAAAAGCTGCGCGACGAAGAGCCCTACAATCCGCGCGAGGATCTCGAGTAAGTCCTACAGCCTCTTCGCGCCGCTCTTGTCGATCTGCTCGTACACCGACTTGGTGACGTCCTCGAGCTTGTCGCGGTTCGACGGGCCGCTGACGACATAGGCGACCTTGTCGTCGACCCAATAGAAGGCCGCCGAACTGTCGCCTTCCTTGAAGCGAAGCGCGGTCTGCGGCGCTTCCGCCTTGGCGCAGTAGATGGTGAAGCGCTCGCCGGACGGTCCTTCATACATATAGAACGCCGCGGCGCCGGTCGGTCCCGGCAGGAGCCTGCCGCCGACAAGCTTCAGGCCGATCGATTGCAATTCGGGCACGCGCAGGTCGGCGCCGAGCCGCTTCGACAGCCACTGCGTCATGTGCTGGCGTTCGTTGCCCGGCACTTCGACCGGATGACGCACTTCGACGACGTAGAGCTTGTAGGCGCCGAGCGCTTCCGAGGTGAACGTCTCGAAATCGGTGGGTGCGGCGGCCGACGCGCCGCGCGCCATCCAGCCGATGGTGCCGCCGATCATGAAAGCGGCAACCGCGGCCGCCGAGGCAAAAGCCGCCCAGGAACGTCCGCTGGCGCGGTCGCGCTTCATGACTTGATCAAGCTGCAGCCGTTCCGGCATCGGTTCGCTGGCGACGGCGCCGTAACGCGAGCGGATGCCATCGGCCTGCGCGCGCCACGCGGCGACCAGCCCGGCTTGATCGGCATGAGCGGCGAGCCAGGCGGTGACGGCCTCGAGGCGGTCGGCCGGCAATTCGCCGTCGACATACGCGTGAAGTTCTTCCTCGGTCACAGGTGAATTGCGGTCGACCATGGGCCTTCCTTCTCTCTCATTTCACGCGGCGCAGCGCCGGGCGCCCGCCGTCGAGGTAAGTTTTGATCTGTGCACGCGCACGCGCCAGACGCGACATCACGGTACCGATCGGGACGCCTTGTACTTCCGCGACTTCGCGGTAGCTCAGCCCTTCGAGCACGACGAGCAGCAACGCGTTGCGTTGATCTTCCACCAGCGAGGCCAGCGCGCGTTCGATATCGCGGCCGCCGGCTTCCGGCCCCGCGAGGTCCGGCGCGTCGTTGTCCTCGATCGAGGACATCGGCGGCCGCCGCGACAGTGAGCGCAGCCGGTTGCGGTTGAGATTGGTCAAGATCGTATAGAGCCAATTGCGCACCTCGCCGCCATGAAACAGATGTTCAGAACGCAAGGCCCGTACCAACGTGTCCTGCACCAGATCGTCGGCGATGTCGGAATCCCGGGTCAGCGCCCGGGCGTAGCGGCGCAACGCCGGAATCGTCGCCTCGACGTTCTGTTGAAACGTGGCCAAGCCAGGCCCCCTCGATCGACCGTTTAAGGTTCGGACACCTCAATCTAAGGTATTCGCGCCCCGCCGCCAAAAGCCCGTCTGGCCTTGCGTCTGAGAGGAAAAACCCCTCAATCGCGGACATATTCCCGGAAATGAATTGAATTAGCCCGGATCGCCTGCCGGGCCGGGAGGTTTGCTTGATGGCCCTAGGACCCTATGCCATACGGAAGCAGCCGGCGCTTACCGGCGGAATGGGAAGATCGATGGCGGAAGTTTCGGGAATGATGCGCGGCAAGCGCGGGCTGATCATGGGCGTGGCCAATAACCGCTCGATCGCCTGGGGCATCGCGCGGGCCTGCCGCGACCACGGCGCCGACCTGGCGTTTACCTATCAGGGCGATGCACTCAAAAAGCGCGTCGAGCCGCTGGCGGAGGAGGTCGACGGGCTGGTGGTCGGCCATTGCGACGTCACCGATCCGGCCTCGATGGACGCGGTGTTCGCGGCGGTGAAGACGGCCTGGGGCTCGCTCGATTTCGTGCTGCACGCCATCGCCTTTTCCGACAAGGACCAGCTCGACGGCCGCTACATCGACACCACCGAAGACAATTTCACCAAGACGATGCAGATCAGCTGCTACTCGTTCACCGCGATCGCGCAGCGCGCGGAAAAGCTGATGACCAATGGCGGCTCGATGCTGACGCTGACCTATTACGGCGCCGAGAAGTGGATGCCGCATTACAACGTCATGGGTCTGGCCAAGGCGGCGCTGGAATCCTCGGTGCGCTATCTGGCCGCCGATCTCGGCGTCAAGAATATCCGCGTCAACGCGATCTCCGCGGGACCGATCAAGACGCTGGCGGCGTCCGGCATCGGCGACTTCCGCTACATCCTGAAATGGAACGAATTCAACACCCCGCTGCGCCGCAATGTGACGCTGGAAGATGTCGGCAAGGCCGGCGTGTTCTTCCTGTCCGACCTGTCGAGCGGCGTCACCGGCGAAATTCAGCATGTCGATGCCGGGTATCATGTGGTCGGCATCAAGCATCCCGACGCGCCGGACTTCACCGTCAAGTAAGGTCACGGCGGGCAACTAAAATGACCCCGCGACCGACCGTCTATTATCTCCGTCATGGCGAAACCGACTGGAACGTCGGCGGCCGGCTGCAAGGCCGCCGCGACATTCCGCTCAACGCGCGCGGCCGCGGGCAGGCCACCCATTGCGGCGGCATATTGCGCGACCTGTTTGCCCGCGATGGCCGCGAACCTGCGACACTCGACTACGTTTCCAGTCCGCTCGGCCGCGCCACGGAAACCATGGAATTGGCGCGGACCGCGCTCGGTATCCCCGCCCAAGGCTATGCGACCGAGGAGCGACTGGCCGAAATCGCATTCGGCGATTGGGAAGGCTTCACCATCAGGCAATTGCACGAGCGCGACCCGGTGCACATCTCGCAACGCGAGCACGACAAATGGCATTTCCTGCCGCCGGGCGGCGAGAGCTACCAGATGATGTCGAAGCGGGTGGCCGAATGGTACGAGGGCCTGACGCGCGACACGGTGGCCGCAGCCCATGGCGGCACGGCGCGCGGGCTAATAGCCCATCTCGGCATCGCCAAGCCGGCCGCCGCGCCTTTGGTCGATATCGCCCAGGGCGTCGTCTATGTGTTTCAGGGTGACCGGATGACCCGCTACGCATAAGCGTTCGCCCCGCCGGGGTGGTATCTTTGACCGTCAGGCAACAAGGATTCGTAGGCTCATGTTCGATTTCGATCGCGTGATAGAGCGCCGCGGCACGCACGCATCGAAGTGGGACAACATGGCCCGCCTGTCGGGCATATCCGCGCCCGATGCCATCGCGATGTGGGTGGCGGACATGGATTTCGCCGCGCCGCCAGGGGTCACGGCCGCGCTCACCGCCGAAGTCAGGCGCGGCACGCACGGTTATTATGCCGACACCGGCAGTTGGGCCGAAGCGCTGGCGGCCTGGATGGCGCGCCGCCATGGCATGAAGATAGATCCGGCAACCGTCAGTCCCGCGCCCGGGATCGTTGCCGGGCTCGGCCTCATCCTTCAGGCCGTCACCGCGCCCGGCGACGAGGTCGTCGTCTTCCCGCCCGCCTATCACGCCTTCCGCAAGATTATCCTCGCCAACGACCGGCGCATCCTCGACGCGCAATTGGTTGAGCGGCAAGGCCGCTATGCGATGGATCTCGATGCGTTGCGCGACATGCTGACACCGAAGACGAAAGTCGTGTTCTTCTGCAGCCCGCACAATCCGGGCGGCACCGTCTGGTCGGTGGAGGAAATTCGCAGCCTTGCCGCGTTCTGCGCCGAGCACGATTTGATCCTGATCTCCGATGAGATTCACTGCGATCTGGTGTTCGACGGCGCCAAGCACACGCCGACGCTTTGCGCCGCGCCCGAGATCGCCGACCGTCTGATCACCTGCCTTGCCGCGACCAAGACTTTCAACCTCGCCGGCGCCCATGTCGGCGCCTGTATCGTCACGAACCCGGCGTTGAAGCGCCGTCTTGACGCGCGGATCGGAGCGAGCGGTCTGGGCTCGTATAATCTGTTCGGCATGGTGGCGACCGAGGCGGCCTGGCGCACCGGCGAGGCATGGCTCGACGCGTTGTTGCCTTACCTCAAGAAGAACCGCGATCTGTTCGATGCGCGAATTCAGGGGGCCGCCCCGGGCGCGCGCTCGATGCATCTCGACGCCACCTATCTCGCCTGGGTCAATTTTTCCGGCACGGGTGTTTCCGCCAAAGACGTGGCGGACAGGGTGGCGGAGCGCGCGCGGATTTTCGCGAGCCCCGGTCCGCAGTTCGGGCCGGGCGGCGATACCTGGTTGCGTTTCAATTTCGCGATGCCGCGGCCAGTCCTTGAGGAAGCGCTCGGAAGGCTGGAGGACGCCTTCGCCGACGTGCGGGGCGCAAAGTGATGCCATGAAACGTCCCGTCGTCGGCGTGATCGGCAGCGCGCACCTGGTGGAAAACCGGTTTCCGGCCCAGCGCGTCGGCGAGCGAAACCTGCTGGCGGTGTCCGACGTGGCCGGCGCCTTGCCGTTGATGTTTGCGGGCGCGCCCGAGATTACGGATATCGAGGCGCTGCTGGCGACCGTTGACGGCGTGTTACTGACCGGCGCCCGCGCCAACGTCTATCCAACGCACTTCGGTACGGAGGCGCATCCCAGCTACGAGCCATACGACACGAGGCGCGACGCGATGGCGCTGGAATTGGTCAGGGTATGTGTTGAGCGCGGCGTGCCGCTGCTCGGCCTATGCCGCGGCTTTCAGGAGATGAACGTGGCCTTCGGCGGCTCGCTGCATCCCGAGATCCGCGATTTGCCCGGCCGGCAGAACCACCGCATGCCGCGGCTGCCGAGCGGTGAAATCCACCCGGATCAGGAGGTCGTCTACGGCGACCGCCACGACGTTCAATTGATCCCCGGTGGCGCGTTTGCCCGGCTGATGGGCAAGGAGGTCATCCGGGTGAACTCGCTTCACGGCCAAGGCATCCTCGATCCGGGCAAACGCGTCGTAGTCGAGGGCGTGGCGGAAGACGGCACCATCGAGGCGATCCGAATTGCTGACGCCCCCGGGTTCGCGCTCGGCGTCCAGTGGCACGCCGAGTACGACCCGCAACGCAATCCGGTCAACCGCGCGCTGTTTCAAGCCTTCGGCGCGGCGGTGGCGGTGCAGGCGGGAGCCGGCCACGGCACAAAGGCCGCCAAAGGCGCCTGATTTGACCGCTCGGCAGGCCCGGGGTACCAACTCGGCAACAGCGGAACTCTTATGTCGTTCAATACCTTCGGCCATCTTTTCCGGTTCACCAGCTTCGGCGAAAGCCACGGGGCGGCAATCGGCTGCGTGGTCGATGGCTGTCCGCCGCGCATTCCGCTGACTGAAGCCGACATCCAGTTGCATCTCGACAAACGGCGCCCCGGCCAGTCGCGCTTCACCACGCAGCGGCAGGAGCCGGACGCGGTGAGGATTTTGTCGGGCGTGTTCACCGGCGAGGATGGCGTCCAGGTCACCACCGGCACGCCTTTGATGCTGCAGATCGAGAATGTCGATCAGCGCTCGAAGGACTACACCGACATCAAGGCCAAGTACCGCCCCGGCCACGCCGGTTATACCTACGACGTCAAATACGGCATCCACGATTATCGCGGTGGCGGGCGCGCCTCGGCGCGCGAGACCGCAGCGCGGGTTGCCGCCGGCGCCGTGGCGCGCAAGATCGTGCCCGGCTTGAGCGTGCGCGCGGCGCTGGTGCAGATGGGCCCGCACAAGATCGACAGGGCGCGCTGGGACTGGAACGAGGTCGACAAAAATCCGTTCTTCTGCCCGGACGCCAAGCAGGCGAAATTCTTCGAGGAATACTTGGACGGTGTTCGCAAGTCCGGCTCGTCGATCGGCGCCGTGATTGAAGTCGTTGCGGAGGGGGTCCCCCCCGGCCTCGGCGCGCCTGTCTATGCCAAGCTTGACGGCGATCTCGCCGGCGCATTGATGGGCATCAACGCGGTCAAGGGTGTCGAGATCGGCGACGGCTTTGCCACCGCGGAAATGAGCGGAGAGGACAATGCCGACGAAATGCGCATGGGTAACGACACCAAGCCGGTGTTTCTGTCGAACCATGCCGGCGGCATTCTCGGCGGCATCTCGACGGGGCAGGCGATCGTCGCGCGCTTCGCCGTGAAGCCGACGTCCTCGATCCTCAATCCGCGCAAGACCGTGGATCGCTACGGCAACGACACCGAGATTTCGACCAAAGGCCGCCACGATCCGTGCGTCGGCATTCGCGCCGTGCCGATCGGCGAAGCCATGGTGGCATGTGTACTGGCCGATCACTATCTCATGCATCGCGGCCAAGTGGGCGAGGGTACGGCGTGGCCGTTCAAGCCCGGCGCCTGATGTTGCGTTCAAGGAAAATCAGTGCCGAATAGTCATTCAAGCGTCGAAGCGGCCATCAAGGCCTTCGCCAAAGGCGAGATCGTGGTCGTCATGGACGACGACGACCGGGAGAACGAAGGCGATCTGTTCGTCGCGGCGTCGCTGTGCACGCCGGAGAAGATGGCGTTCATCATCCGCAATACCTCGGGCATCGTCTGCGCGCCGCTCGGCATTGAACTCGCGCGCCGCCTGCATCTCGATCCGATGGTGGCGGAAAACGACGCGCCGCTCGGCACCGCGTTCACCGTCACGGTCGATGTGCGGCACGGCCTCTCCACCGGTATCTCGGCGGAGGAGCGCACCAACACCGTGCGCGCCCTGGCCAACGACAATAGCGGCGCTTCCGATTTCGTCCGGCCCGGCCACGTGTTTCCGCTGGTCGCGCGCGAAGGCGGCGTGCTGATGCGCTCGGGTCATACCGAAGCTTGCGTCGATCTCTGCCGGCTCGCCGGCTTGCCGCCGGTCGGCGTGCTGTCCGAACTGATGAAAGACGACGGCACCGTGATGCGCGGGCCGGATGTCGCGGCCTTTGCCGAGAAGCACAAGCTTGCGCAGGTGTCGATTGCCGAACTGATCGCCTACCGCCAGAGCCGCGACAAGCTGGTCGAGCGCGTCTCCGAGTTTTTACTCGCCTCGGACATTGGACAGCTCAAGGGCTATGCCTATGTCACGCCGTTTGACCGCGTGCATCACATGGCCTTCGTCTATGGCGATCTTGGCGACGGCAGAGAAGTCCCTGCACGGCTGCATCGCGCCGACGTGATCGGCGACGTGTTCGGCGGCGCCAAGACCATCCGCGCGGCGCTGTCGCGCTTCAAGAAAGAAGGCCGCGGCGTCATCATCTACCTGCGCGACGGCACCGCCGGCGTGCCTGTCGTGGTGCCTCCGGACAGCGATAGCGGCACCGAAGCGGCGCGCACCAAGCAATGGCGCGAAATCGGCCTGGGTGCTCAAATCCTCAGGGATCTCGGCATTTCCTCGATCCGCCTGCTGTCGTCTAGCAAACGGACTTACGTCGGCCTGAGCGGTTTCGGCATCGAAATCGTCGCCACCGAAACGCTGGAAAGCTAAGCGCATAAGTCCAACGCGGGCTTTTTTTCGGCCACACCCCGTGCCACCATTCCGGCATGAGGCGACGTGGTCTTTATCTAGCCATCGCCGGCGCATTCAGCGTCGCAGGTCTTGTCCTTGCGGCCGCGGCGCCAACTCCGCCGCGTTTCGCCGACAGAAGCCCGAGCGCCATCCCGGTCGACGTCGAACTGGTGATTGCCGTCGACGTCTCCTATTCGATGGACCCGGACGAGCAGGCACTGCAGCGCGAGGGCTATATCCAGGCGCTGACATCGCGGGAGTTCCTGCGGGCGCTGCGCGAGGGCGCCAACGGCAAGATCGCCGTCACCTATTTCGAATGGGCCGGCGCCAACGACCAGAAGGTTGTGATGCCGTGGCGGCTGATCGACGGCCCGGAAGCCGCCGACGCGGTCGCCGCCGAGATCGCGCGTGCGCCATATCGGCGCGCGTCGCGCACCTCGATTTCCGGCGCGCTGCGCTTCGCCAAACCGCTGTTCGACAATAGCGGTTATCGCGGTCTGCGCCGGGTGATCGATGTATCGGGTGACGGGGCCAATAATTCCGGCCCGCTGGTGGTGCCGACCCGCGACGATATCATCGCGTCCGGTATCACCATCAACGGCCTGCCGATCATGCTCAAGCGCGCCAGTTATGCCACGCTCGATATCGAACAGCTCGACATCTACTACGAGGATTGCGTGATCGGCGGAGCGGGCGCCTTCGTGATCCCGATCCGCGAACGCGAGAAATTTATCGAGGCGACGCGCACCAAGCTGGTGCTGGAAATCGCCGGCCGCCAGCCCGAGCGACGCGTCATCCCGGCGTCCGCTGAGGCGCCGCGCATCTCCTGCACCGTCGGCGAGAGGATGTGGCAGGAACGCTGGGGCAGCGGCGGGGTGGACTTCCAGTAGCTACTTCTCGAACTTCGCCACCAGTTCGACGTGAAACGAATAGCGGAACTGATCGACCGGCGTGACGCTGGCAAGCTTGTAGCCGCCATCGACCAGAATACGCGCATCGCGCGCGAAGGTCGTGGCGTCGCAGGACACCGCGACCACGGTCGGCACTTTGCTCTTGGCCAGTTCGCGCACTTGCGCCTCCGCGCCCTGGCGCGGCGGATCGAACACCACGGCATCGAACGCTTTCAGTTCGGTGGCCATCAACGGGCGGCGGAACAGGTCGCGCGTCTGCGCCTCGACCTGTTTCAAGCCCGGCGTGTTGGCGGCCGCGCGTTGCAAGGCCTTGATCGCCGGTGCTTCGTTGTCGACGGCGTTGACCCGCGCGCGTTCGGCCAGTCGCAGTGCAAATGTGCCGATGCCTGAAAACAGATCGGCGACGCGTTTGGCCGGTCCGGCGTGATCGATGACAAGCCGCGCCAGCGCGGCTTCGCCTTCGGCGGTCGCCTGCAGAAATGCGCCCGGAGGCAATGGCACGTGCGCCTTGCCAACCTTCAAGGTCGGCTGCGAGCCTTGCGCCACCAATTCGCCGTGGCGCGTCAGCCGCGCAAGTCTGTGCTTCGCGACCAGCGTGGCAAGCGCGCCGGTGCGCTGCGACGTCAGCGGGCCCGAGCCGCGCACGTCCATGTCGATGCCGGAATCGGTGGCGGTGACGTGGATATCGAGCGGCTTGTCGGTCGGTTTGAGAATCTCGGCCACAGCCCACGCCGCTTCGATAGCGCCCTTGAGGCCCGGCGCCAGAACGGGGCAGCGGTCGATGGCGACGATGTGGTGCGCGCGGGGTGCGGCGAAGCCGACCTCGAGCAGATCGTGCCCGCCACGCCGGGCATGCAGCACCGCGCGGCGGCGGCCCTGGCCGTGAGCGTCGATCAGCGTGCCGACCGGCGCGATGAGGTTGGCGTGCGCCAGCGCCTCGACCACCAGTTCGCGTTTCCAGATGTGATATTCGGCCAGCGACCAATGCTGCATGGCGCAGCCGCCGCAGATACCGAAATGTTTGCAGATCGGCGTTTCGCGCTCATGGCTCGATTTATCGACACGGATGAGATGCCGCCGGTCGGGATGGCCGTCGACGCGTTCGACCGTCACGAGTTCGCCCGGCAAGGCGTAGGCGACGAACACCGGTCCGACATGGGTGTCGGCGACGCCGTCGCCGCGATGGCCGAGGCGGGCGATGGTGAGCTGTTCGGTCATGCCGTGGCTTATCGCACGGTCTGCCGCGTACGCAACACGTCAGCCGTGCGCAGGGCGTCCGGGCACGGCCGGCATGTAGCCGCGGCGGGTCAAGGCGTTGAAGCGCCAGACCAGCAGCACCGCATACAACGTCAGGCCGAGGGTGAAGCCCATCCAGACCCCGATCGCGCCGAAGCCTGCCGGAAAGGCCAGGGTGTAGGACGCGGTGAAACCGACCGGCCAGAAGCTCACGGCGGAGAACAACAGCGGGATGCGGGTATCGTTGAGCCCGCGCAGCGCTCCGGCCGCGATGGTCTGGACGCCGTCTACGATGAAGAAAGTGGCGCCAAAGGCGAGCAAAGTGGCGGCAAGCGCGACAGTCGCGCCCGCGTCGGCTGTTTGCGTGCCGAGAAACAGCAACGGAATCACATGCCGGAACGCGATGATCATCAGCACCATCACGGCCATGAATGTGGCCCCGAGGCCGATCGCCGCAAAGCCGGCGCGGCGGGTGTCCGCACTGTCGTTGCGGCCAACCGCATGGCCGACACGGACCGTAGCCGCCATGGAAATCCCGAACGGCACCATGAAAAGGATGGCGGCGGTCTGCAACGCAATCTGATGCGCCGCGAGTGCACTCGTGCCGATCCAGCCCATCAGAATGGCGGCGCTGGCGAACAGGCCGTATTCCAGGAGGAAGGCCGCCGATATCGGCGCGCCGATGGTCAACAGCCGCCACAGCAGCACCCAGTCCGCGCGCCAGAAGCGATTGAGCACGCGGAATTTCTTGAATGGGCGCTGGGTGTAGGAGATCCAAAAACCAGCCGCGCACATGGCTATATTGACCAACGTCGTCGCGATGCCGGCGCCCCAAAGCTCGAGTCGCGGCAAACCGAAGTCGCCGTAGATCAAAGCATAGGCCAGCAGCGCGTTCAGCGGGATTGCGGCAAGGGTGATCCACATCGCAGGCTCGGGCCGGTTGACGGCGCTCATGAAGCCGCGGAGCGCGATGAACCACCAGGCTGGCAGCATCGACCAGCTCAGCGGGATCAAATATTGGCCGGCGAGACGCGCGGTCTCGGTGTTCTGGCCGAGCGCGATCAGCACGGTTTCGCCGCTGTATTGGAATGCCATCAAGGGCACGCCGAGCATGACCGACGCCCATAGTCCGACGCGCAAGGCGCGCCGCACCATGCGCGGCTCGCGCGCGCCGAACGCCTGTGCCGCGAGCGGCGCGACCGCGGACACCAGACCCATGCCGAGCATGAAACCGACGAATAGAACCGTCTGACCGAGCGCGGCCGCGGCGATCGCGTTGTCACCGAGATGGCCGATCAGCACGAGGTCGCTCGTCATCATCGCGATCTGGCCAAGTTGCGTCAGCGCAATCGGCAATGCGAGCTTGACCGTGCCGATGAATTCGGCGCGCCAAAGGCCTTTGATCCGCGGCACGGCTGCGCCGGCGGCGATGTGCGTGTTCGAGATGGTCATGCGGGGCGACCATAGCCGGTGATGTGGCGAGACCAAGGCCCATGGTGCCGCAGGCTGAGTGCGCTGCGCGGCGTGGCAATGATGACGCACATATTAGTAGTGATCATCGATGGATCGCATTCGCTGATGAGTGCGTCGCGCTACTGTTTGTCGGCGCCGATCAGGAATTCGGCGTTGCCATCGCCGCCGGTGATCGGTGAGGGCTCGATGCCGAGGACCCGCCATCCAAGCGTTGTAATAAACTTTGAAATATCGTCGCAGACAGCGGCGTGGACCGCCGTGTCGCGCACGATGCCGCGTTTTAATGCGGCGCGGCCGGCCTCGAACTGCGGCTTGATCAGCGCCACCAGTTGCGCCGGGGTCTTCACTAGGGCGAGCGCCGCCGGCAGCACCAGCTTGAGCGAGATGAAACTGACGTCGACAACGATCAGATTTGGCGGCTCGCCGGGCAGAGCGAGGGCGCGGATATCAGTCGCCTCGAGCGAAATGACCTCAGGCCGCGACTGGAGACTTGCATGCAGTTGGTCGTGCCCGACATCGACGGCGTAAACGGACTTGGCGCCGCGCTCCAGCAATACCTGCGTAAAGCCGCCGGTGGAGGCGCCGACATCGAGACAGACGCGGCCTTTCGGATCGAAGCCGAAATGATCCAGCGCCGCGGCGAGCTTCAGTCCGCTGCGCGAGACATGAGGGTACGCCGCGCTCGCCTGAAGCGTGGCGTCGCTGGCGATTGTCTCGGATGCCTTGCGCACGACCATGTCGTTAGCGGTGACGAGACCGGCCTCGATCGCGGCTTGCGCCTTGGCGCGGCTCTCGAACAAGCCGCGCTCGACCAGCAAGCGATCGGCGCGTTGACGCGTGGTCATCGTTCCGCTCCGAGGCGGGAACCGATTCTACACAAAATTGTTATCGCCATCGTTGAGGTAGAATAATTTTCAGGAGCCATCATGGCACGTAAGTATTCCAAGCGCGCCTCGAAGTCCGTCGAGCGTGCGATGAAGAAGCGCAAGAAGGGCACGCTCAAGAGCGGCCGAAGCGGCCGCAAGGTCAAGAGCAAGAAGCAAGCGATTGCGATCGGCCTTTCCGAAGCGCGCAAGAAGGGCGCCAAGGTCCCGCACAAAAAGCGGCTGTAGCCGTCAGGCCAGCTTGACCGTCTCGGCGGTGGCGTCCTTGCCGAGGGCTTCAAACACCTTGGTGACGATCCCCTTGGCGTCGAGACCAGCCTTGGCGTACATCGCCGCCGGCGTATCCTGATCCTGGAAAACGTCGGGCAGCGTCATGCTGCGCACCTTGCAGCCGGCGTCCAGCACACCGTTTTCGGCAAGCGCCTGCAGGACGAACGAGCAGAAGCCGCCGATCGAGCCTTCCTCGATCGTCACCAGAACTTCGTGTTCCCGTGCCAGCCGAAGGACCAGATCGACATCGAGCGGCTTGGCAAAGCGCGCATCGGCGACGGTGGTCGACAGGCCGAGTGCGGCCAGTTCGTCCGCCGCTTTCAGGCATTCGCCGAGCCGCGCGCCGAACGACAGCAGCGCCACTTTGTGACCTTCGCGCACAATGCGGCCCTTGCCGATCTCCAACGCCTTGCCTTCTTCCGGCATCGGCACGCCGAGCCCTTCGCCGCGCGGATAGCGCAACGCGGAGGGCCGGTCGTCGATGGCGACCTGCGTCGCCACCATATTCACCAGTTCGGCTTCGTCCGCCGCCGCCATGACCACGAAGCCGGGCAGGCAGCCGAGATAGGCGACGTCGAACGAGCCGGCGTGGGTCGGTCCGTCGGCGCCGACTAATCCTGCGCGGTCGATCGCGAAGCGCACCGGCAGCTTTTGGATGGCAACGTCGTGCACCACCTGGTCATAGGCGCGCTGCAGGAAGGTCGAGTAGATCGTCACGAACGGCTTAAAGCCTTGCGTCGCCAGACCCGCGGCGAAGGTCACCGCGTGCTGTTCGGCAATGCCGACGTCGAAGCAACGGCTGGGGAATTCCTTCTCGAACAAATCAAGCCCGGTGCCGGACGGCATCGCCGCAGTGATGGCGATGATCTTGTCGTCCTTGCGCGCTTCCTTGATCAGGCTCTCGGCAAACACCTTGGTATATTGCGGCGCGCCGCCCTTGGACTTCGTCTGCGTTCCGGTGGCGACGTCGAATTTGACCACGCCGTGATATTTATCGGCGGAGGTTTCGGCGGGTGCGTAGCCTTTGCCCTTCTGCGTGACGACGTGGACGAGGATCGGCCCGATCTCGGCGTCGCGCACGTTGCGTAGGATCGGCAGCAGGTGATCGAGGTTATGGCCGTCGATCGGCCCGCAATAGTAGAAGCCGAGCTCCTCGAACAGTGTGCCGCCCATGACATAGCCGCGCGCGTGCTCGACGGCGCGGGTGATGGCGCGGTCCCAGCTCTTCGGCAGGTGCTCGGTAAGCTGCTTGCCGACGTCACGCAGTTTCAAGAACGTGCGGCCGGAGCCGAGGCGCAACAGATAGGCAGACATGGCGCCGACGGGCGGCGCAATCGACATGTCGTTATCGTTGAGGATGACGATCAGGCGCTCGTTGCGCGCGCCGGCGTTGTTCATAGCTTCGTAGGCCATGCCGGCGGACATCGCGCCGTCGCCGATCACGGCGATGACGTTGTTCGTCTTGCCTTCGAGATCGCGCGCCACCGCCATGCCGAGCGCGGCCGAAATAGAGGTCGAGGAATGCGCGGCGCCGAACGGATCGTATTCGCTCTCGGCGCGCTTGGTGAAGCCGGACAATCCGCCGCCCTGACGCAAGGTGCGGATGCGGTCGCGGCGGCCGGTCAAAATCTTGTGCGGATAGGCCTGATGGCCGACGTCCCAGATAATCTTGTCGGCGGGTGCATCGAACACGGCGTGCAACGCCACCGTGAGTTCGACGACGCCGAGGCCGGCGCCCAGATGGCCGCCGGTGTTCGCAACTGCGTCGATGGTCTCGGTCCGCAATTCGTCGGCGAGCTGCGTCAATTGCTCGGCCGACAGATTCTTCATGTCGCTCGGGAGGTGGATGCGGTCGAGCAGCGGTGTTTTGGATAGTTCCGACAAAAAGCTACTCCCGGCGCGCTGGCGCCGACTCTGAAAAAGCGGTCAGAAAGGCTTACACCAGTTGTGCCGGGGCGGGCAATTCAGCCGTGCCGGCAGTGTGTTATCGCCGCTTTTTTGGCCCGATTGTCGAAGTTCCGGGAGATTTTAGTCGACGTCGAGCGGTTCGCTGCCGGTCGGCTTGCCAGTGGCGTCCAGGGTGATCTTTTCCACGCGGGCTTCCGCCTGCCGCAGCAGTTCCTCGCAACGGGTCTTGAGCGCTTCGCCGCGCTCGTAGATCGCCACCGACTCCTCGAGCGGCACCTTGCCTTCCTCGAGCCGTTTGACGATCGATTCCAATTCCTGAATCGCCGTCTCGAAGGGCATTTTCTTGACGTCTGTGTCGGTAGTGTCGGCCATAACGGCTTCCCAGGCGCGAGTGGTGGACCTAGACCGCCATGGGATGGCGGAGTTAGGCCGGATCGTCAACTGCGGCGGCCTGCCGTTTCCACCGCCGTCCGACCATCGCCAACATCAAACCGCGCGGCAGAAGCCGCGGCAGCAGCGTGAAAATCCGGTTGGGCCGGCCGGGCACCACCACGCGGTGGCCCGCCATGAAGCCTTGGTAGCCGTCGCGGGCGACCCGTTCGGCCGACCGGTTCAGAAAGGCCGGAAAGTAGTCGTGCGGCATGCCGGCGCGATCGTTGAATTCGGTGTCGACCGGCCCCGGGCACAGCGCGCAGACCTTCACGCCGTCCTCTTTAAGCTCCTCATGCATCGCCTCCGTGAAAGAAAGCACAAAGGCCTTGCTGGCGTGATAGACGGCCATGCCGGGGCCGGGCACGAAGCTGGCGATCGACGCGACATTGAGGATGCCGCCACGATGGCGCTTGATCGGTTCCAGCCAGCGCAGCGACAGATCGGTCATCGCCCGGATGTTGAGATCGACGATTGCCAGTTGTTGGTCGCGGTCGAGATCGGCGGCGTCGCCGAGCATGCCGAAGCCGGCATTGTTGACCACGATTGACGGCTCGAGGCCGGCGGCACGCAAGGCTTCGGTCAGCCGCACGGCGCCATCAGGCTGTCCGAGGTCGGCAGCGATCACGTGCGGCCGCGCGTGGCCGCTGGCGGCGATCTCGTCGGCCAAAGCCGAAAGCTGCGCCTCGCGCCGTGCGGTCAGCGCCAACGCGTGGCCGTTCCGGGCAAAGACGCGGGCGAGTGCCGCGCCGATGCCGGCTGAAGCGCCGGTGATGAGGCACACGGGCTGCAAAGGTGACATCCGACGATGAATGCTCGACAATGGACAACAATGCAAATGGCAGGGACGGGACTTTGGCTGATCTCAAGGAAAAAATAATATTGGTGACAGGCGCCGGCGGCGCCATCGGCGGCGCCGTGGTGGCGGCCATCCGTCACGCCGGCGGCACCGTTATCGCGACCGATCTTGTCTCCGCCAAGGACACCGATGCCGCGCTCGACGTCACGTCCGAATCCGAATGGCAGCGCGTCACCGCCGATATCGAGCGCCAGCATGGCCGGCTCGACGGGCTGGTGAATGCCGCGGGCATCGCTGTGGTCGGCAGCATCGAGAAGACGGACTTCGCCACCTGGAAGCGTGTGATCGCGGTCAATCTCGACGGCACTTTTCTCGGCTGCAAATACGCGTTTCCGCTGCTGCGCAAGAAGGGCGGTGCGATCGTCAATCTGTCATCAGTCCTGGCGCTGGTCGGGAGCTCGAATCTGACCGCTTACAACGCGTCGAAAGGCGGCGTGTCGTTGCTCACCAAATCGGTTGCGCTCAACGGCGCCCGTTACCGGCCGACGGTGCGCTGCAACGCCGTATGCCCGGCATTCATCGAGGGCGCGATGGTTGACGGCATCGCGGAAGGCACGAAAAATCCGCAAGCCGTGCAGCAACGGCTGATCGCCGACATTCCGGTGGGCCGTCTCGGCCAGCCGGATGAAGTCGCCAAGCTTTGCGTCTATCTTTTGTCGGACGACGCGTCGTTCATCACCGGCGCCGATTTTCCGATCGACGGCGGGCTGACGGCAAAATAGATTTCACCCCCGCATCAGCGCCGTGACATGCGCCGCCGCCGAGCGCGCGAGGCCTTGCAGATCGTAACCGCCTTCGAGCATCGAGACGATGCGGCCTTGGGCGCTGTCGTCGGCAATATCCATCAGCTTCTTGGTCACCCAGGTAAAATCTGCTTCCACCAGATTGAGATTGGCGAGCGGGTCGCGCGTATGGGCATCGAAGCCGGCCGAGATGATCAGAATCTCTGGCTTGAATTCGCGCAAGCGCGGCAGGATCGCGACCTCGAAGGCTTCGCGGAACGTGTCGCCGCCATCGCCAGCGCGCAGCGGCGCGTTGACGATGGTGTCGTGCTCGCCGCGCTCGCCGAGCGCACCGGTGCCGGGAAAAAGTGGCATCTCGTGGGTCGAGCAATACATCACGCTCTTGTCGGCCCAGAAAATATCCTGCGAACCGTTGCCGTGATGCACGTCGAAGTCGACGATGGCCGCGCGCTCGATGCCGTATTTATTCTGCGCGTAGCGTGCCGCGATCGCCACGCTGTTGAACAGACAAAAGCCCATCGGCCGCGCGGTCTCGGCGTGATGGCCGGGCGGGCGCACCGCGACGAAAGCGTTCGATGCCTTCTGGTTCATGACTTCGTCGACCGCGAGTACGCCGCCGCCGACCGCGCGCAACGCCGCCTCCAGGCTGCCCGGCGACATCGACGTATCGGCATCGAGCCGGATCATGCCTTCGTCTTCGGACGGCCCCGCTTGGCGGATCGCTTCGAGGTAATCCATCGGATGGACCAGTGCGACGATATCGGCTTCCGCCATCGGCGCCTGTTCGCGCGCCAGCAACTGAAAGCGCTCGTCGGCCAGCGCTTCTTCGACGACGCGCAAGCGATCCGGCCGCTCGGGGTGGCCTGGCGGCGTCAGATGATTGAGACAGGCGGGATGGCTGATGAGGAGGGTCGACATTGGCTACACTTAAACGCTGACGAAGCCGTGCGGAAGTACCCATCTCCGTCGTCCTTCGAGGCTCGCCGCAAGCGCGGCTCGCACCTCAGGATGACGAGAGGGGTTTCAGGCTGACGCCGGCCGGCGGCAGGCTGTCGTCCGGCACGAAGAAATCGACCTGCAGCGGCTGGCTCGGATTGACGCGGTACTGGTCGAAATCGCTGACGCCTTCGCCGGCGAGGAAGGTATCGTCGATCAGGAAGTTCCCGGTGAAACTCTTCGGCTTGTGGAAAATGCGATAGGCGGCTTCCGCCAGGATCTCCGGTTTGCGCGACATGTTCATCAAGGCGTCGCCGCCGAGCAGGTTCTTGACTGCCGCGGTGGCGATGGTGGTGCGCGGCCACAGCGCGTTGACCGCGATCTTGCCGCGCTGTTCGCCGGCGAGGCCCAGCACAACCAGGCTCATGCCGAATTTCGCCATCGCATAGCCGGTCGCCGGCGCGAACCACTTCTCTTTCATGTCGAGCGGCGGCGACAGCATCAAGATGTGCGGATTCTCAGACTTGGCGAGATGCGGCAACGCATATTTCGACACCATGAAGGTGCCGCGCGCATTGACGTCGTTCATCAGGTCGAAGCGCTTCATGTCGGTCGCGGCGACCGGCGTGAGCTGGATGGCGCTGGCGTTGTTCACGACGACGTCGAGGCCGCCGAAATGCGCCGCGGTCTTGTCGAGCGCTTCCTTCACCGAGGCTTCGTCGCGGACATCGACCGCGAGCGCCAGAGCGTGACCGCCGGCCTTCTCGATCTCGGCGGCGGCGGTGTGGATGGTGCCTTCGAGCTTGGGATGCGGATCGACGGTCTTGGCGGCAATCGCCACGTTGGCGCCGTCGGCGGCGGCTTTCAGCGCAATCGCCAGCCCGATGCCGCGCGAGCCGCCGGTGATGAAGAGGGTCTTGCCCTTTAGTGACATCGGTGTGCCCTCCCGGCTTTTGCGTTTTTCCTTAGATAGGCTCTAACCGATATCACAGCCGCCGCCCTCGTGTGGCGGATTTGAAGCGCCCCAGTGTCGCCACGAGTTCGCCGGGGAGCTTCAAATCCAATGTCACACTAGGCCGACTACCCATTAATCAAGGTTGGTGAGCGCCCGTTTGTCCGCTGTCGGCCCAATAGCGTCCTAGAGTTTGCAGCGCAGCGAACGCAGCGATGTGCCATAAACAGACTTAGCGCAGGCGCTGAAACTCTGCGTTAGGCGGCGTTATTTCTATGCGTAGCAGGGTCTAGCTCGGACGAAGCATCAGCGCTTCGGAGCGCAGCAAGCTTTGGTAAAAGTAGTACGATATTTTTGCGTATTCCAGCTGAGGTTCGCTCTGTATTAAAATACTCAACACGCTCATGCTGAAGCACAGCGGTCAGTTCCCTTATTTTGTTTTCCGCATTTTCGCGTTCGACCTTAAGAAGCGTTTCAAGGACCTCGACGGCATGAGATCCGTATTTCCCCTGCGCACATTTTTTTTCATGTTGAAGCGTATGGACGATTTGATCGAGGGATTCGCACCGGCTGGCTAGCCTGGCCTCCGACTCTTGGAGAGTTTTGATCTGCCTGCTTCGCTCCACAGCCACACCCTCAAGCCCTGTGATTTGCTCTTTGAAGTACGCACTCTGCTGATTGAGCTCGTCGCGATGCCGCCGGTTAGCGTCTTCAATTGTCTGAGAGTTCCTGAATTTCTCAGCCAGCGCCGCAATCAACTCCGTCTTCATCTGGGCATATTTCTCCTGGGTGGAGACAATAGCTATTTCTCTATCGTTGAAACCAGTTTCTACACCAAGTAACCGCTCTAATAATGCCGCAAATTCCTTCCGAGACTTATCAAGCTCCAGCCGAAAACCGATATTCTCCTTGTCCAACTGCAAGAAGGCTTTCTCTCGGGGAATGGCGTCGTTTTCTAGTACAGCGATTCTATCGTGAAGCGCGCCCACGGATGCCCCGAGGCGATCTATTTCATCGCACGAAATCAATAGATCATTAGCCTGCTGTTCTCGTATATTATAAAGATCGGCCACCTGAGTGCAGCGCAGGGCCAACTCCGTCGAAAGCTTTTCAATTGTATTTTCTAGCTCGCTGATGCGATCTCGCGGAATCGGCGAGAGTGTCGGCCAACGCCTGCCTTCAAAATCGAGCGCGGTGTCAACTCCATCGGGCGCAACCGACTTCGTTGCCCCGAGACGGCGCATTTCATCGAAAAGGGGACTGAGTGTTTTCATCAAATGGATTTTGGTCGTGGGGGCTGGCCAATCACCGCCTCAGAATCACTACCGCTAGTTGTAGTTAACCATCGTACACAGCGCTTAACCGATGCTTAACGACACGACGTCCACCATCTGACCGCCGTGTCGGCCGACGCTCCGGGCAACGTCAAATTCTACACCAAGCTCATGGGCCTGCGCATGGTGGCTCCGGAACGTTAGCTTTTTACCAAGGCCAGCTTCGACGGCTACTGGCGACCGAGGATCAGTTCACCGGGGAGACGATCCATGTCCAATATCAGTCAAGCCGCCCGAGAAGTCGCGCCGGCTCGACCGTTGCGGAAACTGCCGGGCAGCCAAAGCCCGCCGCCAACTCTCACGTTGAGAGCTGGCGGCCGTTGAGAGCTGGCGGCGGCGTTGTGGCTTCCGTGCCTGCTCCTATGCGGCCCGTGGCTTGTCGAGTTTCTCTTGGTCACTCTCGACTTGCCGCGCCTTCCTGTAGCTCTCGATCAAGAGCTGATATGACGGGAAAATCTTTGTGTAGATTTCCGCCCAATCCTGGGCATCCTCGCGATTCCAAGTCTTCTGAAGCTCAGAGGCAACGGCGGCGGTATCCATCGGCACGACACCAGCCTGTACGATGCGCGCGAGTGTGACCTCCTCAGCCATTTTCGAGTAAGTGCCTGAGGCATCAACCACAGCAAACACCTTGTAACCCTCGTGCGCCGCTGCGATCGCGGGAAACGCCAGGCAGACGCTTGTTATTGTCCCGGCTATGATCAGCGTGTTGCGGCCGGTTGCCTTGACTGCCGCGACAAAGTCCGGACTGTCCCACGCATTGATCTGGCCCTTGCGTGCAACGTACTCGGCGTGCGGCGCGTTCTGATGAATTTCGGGGATCAGCGGACCATTCGGTCCTTCCGGTACCGACGCAGTAGTGATCACCGGAAGCTTGGCGAGCGTAGCCATCTTTGCCAATGCCGCCGCGCGGGCGCGCAATTCGGGCACCTGGATATCGCCGACGGTCTGGAATAAGCCGCTCTGGTGATCGATCAACAGCATCACCGCGTCTTTCGGGTCGATGACAGGCCTGTGCCCGTCGAAGTTTGCAGGGGTGGCTGTCGTAGTCATGATTTTCCTCCTTTGAATGAACGGCCCGTCACCCGCCTTCGAAGCAACAAAGGCGCGACAGTCGCGTTGTTCGGTAATAGATTTGCCGACCGTGGCGCCGCTTGCCAAGGATTGCTGTTGTTGCGCCGCTCTTGCCAATTTTATGCTCGGGCATCTTGAGTGGTGGCACGCTGTACAATCGGGCGCCCCGGCTCGCGGCCAACTATCTTGCCTTCATCAAACTTGCATCTATATGGATTTGGCTACGTGCTTATGAGTCCGCGCCCTAGTCGCATGAGGCCCGAAAATGCAGCTTTCCGGCATCCACCATCTGACCGCCGTGTCCGCCGACGCCCCGGGCAACGTCAAATTCTACACCAAGCTCATGGGCCTGCGCATGGTGAAGAAGACCGTGAACCAGGACGACGTCTCCGCCTATCATCTGTTTTACGCCGACGGCGTGGCGTCGCCGGGCAGCGACATCACCTTCTTCGATTTCCCGACGCTGCCGGAAAAGCGCGGCAACAACACCGTCACGCGCACCGGCTTTCGCGTCGCCGGGCCGGCGAGCCTGCAATATTGGCACGACCGCCTGACCACGGCCGCGGTCAAGGTCGGCGACATCGGCGACATCGGCGAGATCGACGGCCGCGGCACTATTTTTTTCGAAGACGCGGAAGGCCAGCGCCTGGCGCTGGTCGATGACGGCGGCAAGGGCGTGTCTCATCCATGGGACAAGAGCGTCGTACCGGCCGAGCACCAGATCCGCGGCCTCGGGCCGATCGTCATGACGGTGCCGGAATTGCGCGCGACCGATCTCGTGCTTACGCAAGTCATGAACATGAAACAGGTGCGCGACTACCCGCATCCGGAGTCGAAGGGTGACGGCATCCATGTCTATCAGATGGGCGAGGGCGGTGCCGCCGCCGAGCTGCACGTCGCGGTGCGGCCCAATCTCGCACCGGCGCATCCCGGTGCCGGCGGCGTGCATCACGTCGCGTTCCGTTCGCCGGATGCGGACTACGACGCCTGGGCCGCGCGCTTGAAGGAAATGCGCATTCCGAACAGCGGCAAGGTCGATCGTTACTGGTTTCACTCGCTGTATTTCCGCGAGCCGAACGGCATTCTGTTCGAGATCGCCACCGACGGGCCGGGCTTTGCGGTCGACGAGCCGCTCGACAAACTCGGCGAGACGCTGGTGTTGCCGCCGTTCCTGGAAGCGGACCGCAAGGAGATTGAGGCCGGGCTGAAGCCACTGTAACGTCCGGCGCATGACGCAGCCCCAAATCATCACGCTCGAAGAACATTTCACATCGCCAAAACTGAAGGCGCTACGCGGCGAGAAGGACTCGCCGGTTCAGCGCAAGCTTGACGATCTCGGCGCGCTACGCATCGCCGAGATGGACGCGGCCGGCATCGATCTACAGGTGATTTCCGAGAACAACCCGGCAACGCAAAATCTGGACGCCGGGACGGCGGTCAAGCTCGCGCGCGAATCCAACGACGTGCTGCACGAGGCGGTGCGTGCGCATCCGACGCGTTTCGCCGCCTTCGCGACGCTGCCGACACCGGACCCTAAGGCCGCTGCCGACGAACTGGAGCGCTGTGTCGACAAGCTCGGCTTCAAGGGCGCCATGATCATGGGGCTGACCCACGGCCGCTTCATGGACGACAAGCAGTTTCGTCCGATCTTCGAGCGCGCCGCCGCGCTCGACGTGCCCGTCTATATCCATCCGACGCCGCCGATGCAGGCGGTGCAGGACGCCTATTTCAAGGAATATCCGGCACTCGCGGTCGCGCCGCTCGGCTTCACGCTCGAGACTCTGACGCATACGGTCCGGCTCGTGGTCAGCGGGCTGTTCGATGAATTTCCGTCGCTCAAGATCATCGTCGGCCATCTCGGCGAGACGATGCCCTTCTTGATGTGGCGAACGAATTATCTGGTGGCCGAGCGCATGAAAATGCCGCGCGCTTTCGCCGACTATTATCGCGAGCATTTCTGGCTGACGACCAGTGGCTCGTTCTCCGATCCGGCGCTGACCTGCGCGATCACCGAAATGGGGGTTGGACGCGTCCTGTTCTCCGTCGACTGGCCGTTCATGCCGAATGTGCCGGGCCGGCAATGGCTGGATGCGGCGCCGGTGAGTGCGTCCGATCGCGCATTGATCTTCGGCGGCAATGCGAGGAAACTGCTGAAACTCTAATTCATAAGAAACTTTTCGAGGAAACACATGAAGCATTCGCACAAAGCCGGGCTGCTTGCTGCCGGACTTCTTCTGTCGGCATCCGCCGCGTTCGCGCAAAGCACACCTTATCCGAACCAAACCGTCCGCATCATCAATCCGTTCACGGCGGGCAGCGTCAGCGACATTCTTGGCCGCGCGCTCGCCGAAAAGCTCGGCACGCTGTGGGGCCAGACCGTCATCGTTGAAAATAAGCCGGGCATCTCCGGTACCATCAGCGTCGCCAAGGCTGCGCCCGACGGCTACACGCTGATTTCGACGTCCAACGGCCATACCATCGTCGGCGCGCTCAACAAGAACCTGGGCATCGATCCGATCAAGGATTTTGCCGGCGTCACGCAGATCGCTTCCGTTCCTTTGGTGTTGGTCGTGGCGCCGACCGTGCCGGCCAAGGATGTGAAAGAACTTGTTGCGCTGGCAAAGGCAAAGCCCGGCACGTTGAATTTCACCTCGGCCGGACTCGCGAGCTCGAATTATCTCGCCGGCGAAATCCTGAAGCAGACCGCCAAGATCGACATCGCGCATGTGCCGTTTCGCGGCACGCCGGAGCAATTCACCAGCCTGATCCGCGGCGACTCGCAACTCAGCATGGCTTTCATGGGCAACGCCTTGCCGTTCATTCAATCGGGACAAATCAAAGCGCTCGGTATTGCGACACCCAAGCGCGTGTCGCAGCTTCCGGACGTGCCCACGATGGCCGAAGCCGGCATGCCCGACTACAAATACGATTCCTGGTTCGCCATCATGGCGCCGGCCGGCACACCGGCGCCGATCATCAAGAAGATCAGCGAAGACATCGCGTCGATCCTCAAGACGCCCGAGATGCAGGCGCGCTGGCAGACGCTCGGCGCCATTCCGATCACGAGTACGCCCGCGGAACTCGATGCCATCATTCGCTCGGATGCGGAGCGCTATGGCAAGATTTTGCAGGCGGCGGGCGTGACGCCGCAATAGGCGAGGGGCTCAGCGCTTACGCGTCATAAACGCCGTAAAGGCGGCCTGCGCCTCGGCCGATTGTAGCCGCGCCTTGAACTCTTCGGCTTCCTCGTCGATGCGCGCGACGATCTCGTCGGGCGCGCCGCGCATCAGCCGGCGCGAGGCGAGCACGGCCTGCGGCGGCAACGCGGCGATATGCTGCGCGGCTTTCATCGCCTCGGCCTCGACCGCGTCGGGCGCGGCGATGGTGTTGACGATCGCGGCGGCTTTCGCCTCGTCGGCATTCAGCGGCTTGCCCATGACGAGCAACGAGAAGGCGCGCGCGTGACCCATCAGCCGCGGTGCGATCAGACTTGAGGCCGCTTCTGGCACCAGGCCGAGGCTGACGAAAGGCGTCGAGAACCGCGCTTCGCTGCTGGCGACGACGTGGTCGCAGTGCATCAGCATGGTGGCGCCGACACCGACCGCGTTGCCCTGGACGGCCGCGACCAGCGGCGTCGCGCAGCGCGCCAGCGCTTTGAGAAAGCGCAGAATCGGGACAGCGAGCGCACCGCCGCTCATCGCGGCCTGGAGAAAGTCGCCGATATCGTTGCCGGCACAGAACACCGTCGGCGCGCCGCCGATCAGCAGGCAGCGGATGTTGGCAGCGGGGGCCGTTTCGATGGCCTCCGCCATGGCATCGTACATCGCCATGGTCAGCGCATTTTTCTTCTCGGGCCGGTTCATCCGAATGGTGCGGACCGGGCCGTCGTCGGTGATCAGGACGAGGTCAGACATCGAAAACTTTCTCTTTGCGCATGATCTTATCCGAAAACCGGTTCCCACTTTTCGGGATCATGCGCCGAGGGCTGCTTCTGCATTGTTGATGCTTTCGGCGCCTTCGGTGACGTTGCGCTCGAGGCCCGACGCTTGCACCACGATATTCTCGGCGAAGAACCGCGCCAGTGCGGTGCGAGCGGCGCCGTCGCCGTCGCGCAAGCTCGCCAGTGCCTGGTCGGCCAGCATGCAGCCGCCGGCGGCGTTGCCGAACAGCCGCAGATAGGGCGTGGCGCCCGCGAGCGTAACGTCGGACGTCTTCTGCGCCAGTAGCCATTGGGTCGCGCGTTCAAGACTGTCGACCGCTTCGCCAAGCCGCGCCGCCGATTCACCGAATGCCGGTGCGTTGCTGGCCGTCACTGCCGAAACGGTGCGCCGTAGCTCTTCAAGGTAGAGACGGACCGTGTTGCCGCCTTCGAGCGGCACCTTGCGCGCGACGAGATCGATGGCCTGGATGCCGTTGGTGCCTTCATAGATCGCGGCGATGCGCGCGTCGCGATAATGCTGGGCGGCGCCGGTCTCCTCGATGAAGCCCATGCCGCCATGCACCTGCACGCCGAGCGAGGCGACCTCGATGCCGATGTCGGTGGAAAAGGCCTTGGCAATCGGCGTCAGCAGCGACGCACGCTCGTTCGCAACCTTTCGCAGTGCGTCGGTCTTGGCGCGGTGCGAGCGATCGAGCGCGACGCCGGTGGCGTAGCAGATCGCGCGCGCGGCACCCGTGAGCGAACGCATCGTTAGCAGCATGCGCTTCACATCGGGATAATCGATGATGGCGTGGCCGCTCTGCTTGCGGTCGCGCGCGTAGCTCATCGCCTGCTGCGTCGCGCGTTCGGCAATCGCCACGCCCTGCAAAGCTACGGCAAGGCGGGCGCGGTTCATCATGGTGAACATCGCCGCCATGCCTTTGTGCTCCTCGCCGATGAGGAAGCCGACGGCGCCGCCGTTGTCGCCATACACCATGGTGCAGGTCGGTGAGGCATGGATGCCCATCTTGTGCTCGACCGAGTGCGCGCGCACGTCGTTGCGTGCGGCCAGCGAGCCGTCTTTGTTCAGCAAGAACTTCGGCACCACAAAAAGCGAAATGCCTTTGGTGCCGGGCGGCGCGTCGGGTAGGCGCGCCAGCACAAAGTGGATGATGTTGTCGGTGAGGTCGTGCTCGCCGTACGTGATGAAGATCTTGCTGCCGGTGATGCGATAGGTGCCATCGCTGGACCGCTCGGCCTTGGTGCGTAGCGCCCCGACATCGGAGCCGGCCTGCGGCTCGGTGAGCTGCATGGTGCCCATCCATTCGCCGCTCACCAGCTTGCCGAGATAGGCCTGCTTGAGGTCGTCGGTGCCGTAAGCTGCGAGCGCATCGATCGCCGCCATGGTCAGCACCGGGCCGATGCCGAAGGCCATCGACGCCGAATTCCACATCTCGACGCAGGCCGCGTTCAGCGCATGCGGCAGTTCCTGGCCGCCCCAGGCGGCGGGCGAGGCGAGGCCGTTCCATCCCGCCGCGGCCCACGACGTGTAGGCCTCTTTCCAGCCCGGCGGCGTGGTGACGTTGCCGTCCTTGAACGGCGTGCCGAATGTGTCGCCGATGCGGTTCAGCGGCGCGATTACATCCGAGGCGAAGCGGCCGGCTTCCTCCAGCACCGAATCGACGGTTTCCTCGTCGAGGTCGCCATAAAGGCCCTCGGCCAGGGCCGCTTTCAGCCCGGCGGCGTGTTTGAGCGCAAAAGCAATATCGGCAACCGGCGCACGGTAGGACATTCGGCTAATCTAGCGGCCCATTTGGGCCAACGCGAGGGCCGGAACGGCCATGTATAAAGACCAAAGCCGGACGTTGATCGGGGTGGGCCCGCCGCTATGGTCCGCGGCGTTGGGGCGTAGCCAAGTGGTGAGGCAGTGGATTTTGTGGGCGCCGGGTTCGTCAGCCCCAACTATCATTTCCTGAGTGGCGTCATCGCCGGCGGCTTTCTTGGCATTTCAGCCGGCTGGCTGATGAACTCCATCTGAAAATGAGCGGGCTGAGCCCGTCGCCGAAGATAAATGGGTAATCTCGCCGTATCCGCTGGCGCCACAGTTTTCGAAGTCAAACATTCGCGGACCCGGATACCATCGGGACCGTGAGCAGAAATCGCAGGAGCACCGACGAAACACATCAGCAAGGTAAGCACCGCGAGCAGGGTCCGATTTTTCGGCGTTAAGCTTTGCTCGATCATGCGAATGCAGTGTTTCTATGCTTAATACATATTTCGTCTTAAGCACGATTTGCCCAGCATTATAGGGTATTTTGAGCTGTCACTGCATAGCAACAGCCGCAAAGTTTCGACTTTTGCCTGTTGCTAATGTTCAACCATATGTTCCAATTCCACTAACCGTCCCACTATCGTGTTTGTTGCAAAGCGGTACGATTCGCGGGGGTCTTCTTGCAGCGTAATCTTGTCCGATCGGCCGTCGTTTGCTTGTTTATTAGCTGCGGCGCGTGCACGGAAATGCCAGTGTCGGGGCCTTCGGGTTCCGACATTAAGGCTGGACAGCCGCTTGACGCAGGTGGCCTGCCGTTTGGCATCGTCAAGCTCACCCCGGAAGCCATCGGAATTCTCCTCCAATTCGAGCCTAAGGGCCTGGCGGGTACCTTTACGGACCGCCGTGCACCGGCGAACCTTACCTTTGGCATTGGTGACACGCTCAGTGTGACCATATTCGAGGCGGCCGCCGGCGGCCTCTTTATCCCCTCTGAAGCCGGTGTTCGCCCCGGCAACTTCGTCACTCTCCCCGATCAGGCCATCGATAACGATGGAAATATCACCGTGCCCTATGCCGGCACGATCAGAGCCGCCGGGCGCACCTCGGTGCAGGTTCAGCGAGATATCGTCGCCGCGATCAGAAATCGTGCCATCGAACCGCAGGCTGTCGTCAATGTGACGCAGCAACGTACGTCGCTCGTCAGCGTCCTTGGCGAAGTCAATTTGCCGTCTCGTTTCGGCGCCAGCGCCTCGGGTGCCGGTGATCGCATTTTGGATGCAATCACGCGTGCCGGCGGCATCAAGGGTCAGGGTTTCGAAACCTGGGTGATGCTTGAGCGGCAGGGGAAACACGCGACGGTTCCGTTCGAGAATCTCGTGATGAATTCGGCGAACAACATCTATGTTCAACCGAGCGACCGGATCTACGTTTATCGCGAACAGCAGAAATTCATTGCGCTTGGTGCAACTGGCCTCAGTGGCCAGTTCAACTTCGACGCTTGGCGTATCAATCTCGCCGAAGCCGTCGGCAAGGCAGGCGGCCTGGCCGACTCGCAGGCCGATCCAGACGCCGTGTTCTTGTATCGCACTGAGCCACGTGATGTCGCTGAACGTCTCGGCGTCGATGTCAGTCAGTTTAGCGGTGCGGCGTTGATCCCGGTCATCTTCAGCATCAACCTGCGCGATCCGGGCGGCTTCTTCCTGGCCACCAAGACGCAGATGCGTAATGGCGACATCATCTTCGTGTCGAACGCGCGGTCTGTCGAAGTCACCAAGGTCCTGCAGTACATCCGTGTGATCCTGGCCACCACCAGCGACACGGTGAACACGGCCAACGACGGCATCATCCTGCGGAACAACATCAGGGCGTTGCGCAACAATTGATCTGCGCAAGTGATTGCGGCCGATAGACCGGCTGAGTTGAAACTAACCGGCAGGAAAACGGGCTACCTTGTAGCCATGTTCCTGCCGGTTTTATTTTGCTGTTTAAGCGGACGAGTGCCCAAATGCGGAAAGCGTTCCTCTCCTGGGCGTCTGTGATTGCCGTGACAGCGGCGGCAGATTTTTTGATTTCTAC
>Ga0193699_10000155_pt1 | contig 31541 bp, 35 predicted proteins | sample L3c2metaG_FD_160095 | JGI IMG/M metagenome (GOLD analysis project Ga0193699, IMG submission 160095) | Soil microbial communities from a riparian zone of the East river system, Colorado, United States - L3c2 | ecosystem: Environmental > Terrestrial > Soil > Riparian zone | place: USA: East...
GTCATCGCGCTGGTATCGATCGCTCTCTATCAATTCAGCGGACGTGCGAGCGCGGTCGAACCCACCGTGCGCGACTTTAGCATCGGACGTTAGAGTCCCCGCCTATCAAACAGAGCAGGACTGCGCTTAATTTGCTCGCAGATGCTGCTATTGTGGGCCTAGTAGTCGTGCTTGGGAGCCCCGCCCTTGGACCGCACCGTAGCCAGCCTCAACATCGAACATTACAAGCGACTGCTGGCGACCGAGACCGATGAGTCGCGGCGGCAAATATTGCTGCAATTGCTGGCGGAAGAAGAAGCAAAACTTTCCAAAGCCAACCCCGCGGCCACCAAGACGCCGCGTCAGGACACCTGACGTTCGGCTCTGCTTTGCACGCTCCATTCGCGCCAATGCGTCGGGCGCACGTCCACCCATTCGCTGGTCGCGCTGTTGGTCCAGCCGCCAGGCGCGCGGCGGCATGGAAACACCAAAGCGTGCGTGCCCCCGCGATCGACGACCGCCAGTCCGAGGTCGCAGCCGAAGGGTGCAGTCGCAACGGTTTGCCACATGGCGCAACGATGCGCCGTTCGCGCGCCGGCACATTGACCTAGATCACGCGGCGCCGAATAACCGGCCCGAGTTGATCTGAATCAAATGCGCAAAGCGGTAATTCCCTAAGACTGACCCAGTCTCTCCTACATTGGGGTAAGTTTTTTGAGTGTGCCGCCGCGTCCCGTCATTCGTCCCTGTCCGCTGTGCGGCGTCGCCATGCAGGCGAGAAAGTCGCGCGACGAGCTCGATAAACCTGACGTTTTCGAATGCCTGAACTGCGACACCGTGATCAGCCAGGCGACGCCGCCGCCCGAAAAAGGCGATGATTGAGGCTAGATCGGTACCGGGCATAGCGCCAATAGAAACGCGGAACGATTTGATTTAGAACAATTCCATGATGCCACGGAGTGGTACTCCTTTGTCCTGATCACCGGAACGAATGCGTGGCGCATTCGGACAATGGGCAAAGGAAGTCGCAATGAAATCGGCTATCGCCAAACGTTCGATCGTTCTCAACCAGCACAAGACCAGCATTTCGCTTGAAGACGACTTCTGGAATTGCCTGCGCGCGATCGCCGACGAAAAGAAAATGAAGCTGACCACCCTGCTTCTGCAGATCGACAGCGAGCGCAACAACGCCAACCTGTCGTCGGCGATTCGCGTTTTCGTGTTCAACGAAATGCGCGCCCAGGCCGCCGCTGTGGCGGACGCCGGTACCGCGAGACATTGGCCGGTCGACGCCAAGCCCACTTTGTCGGTCGTCGAACAGCGCAATTCCTGAGGGGTTTGCGCAACCCGCCGCGTCTTATTCAATGCGGATGTTGGCGGCCTGCGTGGCACGCTGCATGCGCGTGATTTCACGGCGCATCAGTGTGGAAAATTGCGCGGGCGTTCCCGGCGTCACCCCCGCCTGCTGCGCCGCCAGCAGATCGCGCACCGGGGCTTGCGCGAGTGCCGCGTTGAGCGCCGCGTTGAGGCGCGCCACCACCGGCTGCGGCGTGTGCGCCGGCGCCACCAGGCCGAAAAAGGCGCTCCAGTTCAGCTCAATGAGATTAAGTTCGGCGAAGGTCGGCACCTGAGGCAATACCGCGAGGCGTTGCGGCGCCGAAACGCCAAGCGCGCGCAGCTTGCCGTCCTGCACCAGCGAAAGCGACGTCGGCAGGTTGTCGAACATCACCTGGATCTGGCCGCCGACCGTATCGGCGAGCGCCGGCCCGACGCCGCGATACGGCACATGCACCATCTTCGTAGCCGTCGCCAGCTTGAACTGCTCGCCCATCAGATGACTGACCGAGCCGTTGCCAGATGACCCGTAAGCAAAGCCATCCGGTTTCTCTTTGGCCAGCGCAATGAACGACGCCATGTCGCGCGCCGGCACAGCCGGATTGATCGACATGATGTTGGGCACCTCGGCGATGAGGCCTATGGGCGCCAGATCGGCGAGCACGTCGTAGGGCAGCTTCACGTAAGCCGCCGGATTGATAGCGAGCGTCGAGGCCGTGCCCATGCCGATCGTCAGGCCGTCGGGCGCGGCGCGCGCAATCGCCGCGGTGCCGATGGAGCCGCCGCCGCCGCCGCGATTTTCGACGATCACCGTCTGGCCGAGCGGGCCGCGCATCGCCTCGGCGACTATACGCGCGATGGCGTCGGTCGACCCGCCGGCGGCGAACGGTACGATCAGCGTGACGGGCCCGCGGTGCGTCTCCTGCGCGCGCGCCAAACCCGGCAGCACACTCGCCGCGAGACCTGCAATGACTAAACGACGAGTGATCATGATGCGTGATCCCGGGCAAATATCTTACACCTCATCCTGAGGAGGCGCGAAGCGCCGTCTCGAAGGATGAAGGCCACGGCGCTGCGCCAAGCCGGGCAATCGGCTCCAATCCCCAGCAATCAATGCTTCCTTCTTTGCGCGTGACCAACCTTTGACCCGCCGCTCGGCCGTAACGGCGTCAGCGATCACTTCAAAATGCTGTGCGAACACCAAGTCAACCGGACGACGCCCTGAGGTATAGCCGTTGAACAGCCCGCTGTTATGTTCAGCAACACGCGCCTCTAAATCCTTGCGAGATGTGCCGACATAATAGCTACGGTCCGCACATCGAAGAATATAAAGATAAGCGCCGCTCATGGGCCTTCATCCTTCGAGACGCCCCGCTTCGCGTGGCTCCTCAGGATGAGGACTGAGAGAAGGCGAAGTCAACCGAATGATAGACCCTCATCCTGAGGAGCGCCGTAAGGCGCGTCTCGAAGGATGAAGGCCCGGAACGCCGCCGATTAGCCGAGGTTCAGCTCCTTGAAAAAGTCATTGCCCTTGTCGTCGATGACGATGAAGGCCGGGAAGTCCACGACTTCGATACGCCAGATCGCTTCCATGCCGAGTTCGGCATATTCCTGCACCTCGACCTTCTTGATGCAGTGCTCGGCGACGTTGGCGGCCGAGCCGCCGATGGTGGCGAGATAGAAGCCGCCGTGTTTCTTGCAGGCGTCGCGCACCTGCGCCGAACGGTTGCCCTTCGCCAAGGAAATCAGCGAGCCGCCGGCCGCCTGGAACGCGTCGATGAAACTGTCCATGCGCCCCGCGGTGGTCGGACCGAAGGCGCCCGAGGCGTAGCCCGCCGGTGTCTTCGCCGGTCCGGCGTAATAGATCGGGTGGTCCTTGAAATAATCCGGCAGGCCCTGCCCGCTTTCCAGCCGCTCGCGCAGCTTGGCATGCGCCAGATCGCGCGCCACGATCAGCGGCCCCGACAGCGACAGCCGCGTCTTCGGCGGATAGGCCGAGAGCTGCGCCAGGATCTCCTTCATCGGCCGGTTGAGGTCGACCTTGACCACCGCGCCGCCCAGTTTTTCCTGATCGACGTCCGGCAGATATTGCGCCGGATTGTGCTCGAGCTCCTCGAGGAACACGCCGTCGCGCGTGATCTTGCCGAGCGCCTGGCGGTCCGCCGCACAGGACACGCCCAAGCCGATCGGCAAGCTGGCGCCGTGGCGCGGCAGCCGGATCACGCGCACGTCGTGGCAGAAATATTTGCCGCCGAACTGCGCGCCGACGCCCGACGACTGCGTCATCGCCAGCACTTCCTTTTCCATTTCGAGATCGCGGAAGGCGTGACCGTCCTCCGAGCCTTGCGTCGGCAGGTCGTCGAGATATTTAGTCGAGGCGAGCTTCACCGTCTTCATGGTCAGCTCGGCCGAGGTGCCGCCGATGCAGATCGCCAGATGATAAGGCGGGCACGCCGCGGTGCCGAGCGTCAGGATCTTCTCCTTGAGGAAGGCGAGCATGCGGTCATGCGTCAGGATCGACGGCGTCGCCTGGAACAGAAACGACTTGTTGGCCGAGCCGCCGCCTTTGGCGATGAACAGAAACTTGTAGGCCTCGTCGTAAGCGCCCTCGCCTTCGGAATAGATCTCGACCTGCGCCGGCATGTTGTTCTTGGTGTTCTTCTCCTCGAACATGGAGATCGGCGCGAGCTGCGAATAGCGCAGATTGCGCTTGAGGTAGGCGTCGCGCGCGCCCTCGGCGAGCGCGCCCTCGTCGGAGCCGTCGGAGAACACGCGGCGGCCCTTCTTGCCCATGATGATGGCGGTGCCGGTGTCCTGGCACATCGGCAGCACGCCGCCGGCGGCGATGTTGGCGTTCTTGAGGAAATCATAGGCGACGAACTTGTCGTTGTTCGAGGCCTCCGGGTCGTCGAGGATTTTGCGCAGTTGCTTCAAGTGCGCCGGACGCAACAGATGATTGATGTCGGTATAGGCGGCCTCGGCGAGCGCGCGCAGCGCCTCGTGGCTGACCACCAGCACCTCCTGACCCAACACGGTAGAGACCGACACGCCCTCGGACGTGACCTTGCGGTAGGTCGTCTTGTCCGGGCCGAGCGGAAACAGCGGCGTGTGTTTGTAGGGGGGGACGGCGACGGGCGGGGTGACGGGGGCGTTCATGGGGGAATCCTTTGACCTAGACCGGCTCTCCTAGAAGCAATTTTCTATACAGCTGTCCATTTGAATGAGACATCGCCCAATTACGGGCATCAGCCCCCGTGACGATTATTGTACCTGATGGCACCTCATCAGAAATGCCGCCATAAGCAAAATAATAGGCAATATCCTGCGGCGTAATAGCACTCAAAAAGCTGCGATCTATCGGTTGAGGAGTTGGATGCTTCTTGCATTGGGCGACAATGCGGCGCCCATCCGTTCGCGCCCGACCTACAATATCAAAGTCTTTTAACGTCCGGCCAATCGACAGGCCGGTAGGAACAAATTTCTGCTCCATAATGAGATAAGCAAAACAAAATGATTCCCAGCCGGAAGCGCCGTAGAAATCTAGCAACTTATCAAAAGGCATCGCTCTAATCGTGTCCTGAAGTTCTCGGACTGTTTCGCATTGGACCAAGAGATCGACATGGCCCCGCATCCCATGAAATTCATGCACGTTTGATCGACCTTGAGAAGATAGTAACCGATAAGCGTCTGGCAACTCAGACACCTCAAAACTTTTTTTCGCACGTATTTTTCGATATTTGAAAATTTCGCCGCCGTCATCCCAATTATTAAATGGATGATCTAACGTAGATTGAAATTGACTCTCGACTTGTGCGAGCCCCAATTTATGCTGCTGTGCCAAATACACGACGATCCAATCGTCCTCCGCGATGCTTTCAAATCGTATGATCGTATTAAAATGAGATTCGGTGACCTCCCATCCCAGGTCTAGTTGCGCTGGCATATCGTTAAGATATTTTCGCACATCTTCAGGCCGCATGGTGACGCTTCGCGCTTGCTTTAGATCCTCACAGGTCCACGCCCCATACCAGATACCGATCTCATTGCGTTCCCACGCCTCCTCGCTGAAATCGCGCTGGCCGCTGACGCGAAGACGTACTCGCCAGAAATTCATGATTTATCCATCCCCTCATTGGAACCCGAACGTAGCGAGAAATAGCGAAGCAAGCGTAGCCCGGATGAGCGTTGCGAATCCGGGATTCTTGTCGGCGACGGCCCTTCCGCTTCGCTGCATGCGGGCTACGAGACCCGCGCGATCCCTCCCGGCCTCATCCTGAGGAGCATCGCGAAGCGATGCGTCTCGAAGGATCGAGGCCGCCCATCCTTCGAGACGCGCCTGACGGCGCTCCTCAGGATGAGGCGGAGTGAGATTGGGCGCGACAGCAACTACACACTCCGTCATGCCCGGGCTTGACCCGGGCATCCATGACCAAGCCACGACAGAAAAAATCTTACGTAAGGCTACCGACGCCGCACGATCTCATGGATTGCCGGGTCAAGCCCGGCAATGACAGCGGAGTTGAGCCAACGGCGCGAAGCCTCATCCCTTCTGCTTCTTCAACTCTCTCGACAAGCACGCATCGAACGCGCCGCCGTGGTTGGTGCCGCCCGAGCCTGTGTAGCGGCGCCTCCCGTACTCCCAACGCCCCGTGACCGGATCGCACACGCCGCCGATCTCGACCGCGCAGCGGGCCGAGATGCTCGTGCACTTTTTGGCTGGCGCGGCGGAAGCCACATCCAAGGTGGCGAACGCGAGCAGGCCCACGGCTGCGATGATGCCGATGCGAAACATTGGTAGCCCCCCGTTGCAACCCTGAGTGTTTACGACCAATTCGCGCGCTACGCCATATGGCTGACCGGCCGCCGCCCCCTCACCTTTGATGCATTCCCTCATACTCTCCTCCACGCACAAAAGCCCCGGCAGGCTCGCGCCCGCCGGGGCTTCTCTTCGATAACCGGCCGCTTAGTTCTCGGTGCAGACCTTGACGGTCTTCATGCCGGTCTCGGCTTCCGTGCGAGTCTTGTAGGTCGAGCCGCCGACCACGGTGGTGGTGGTCACGGTCGGCTTCTTGTCCACGATCGTTCACTTCTTCGTCGTCGCGTCGCGCACCACATAGAATTCTTGGGCGAAGGCCGGGGCGGCAAACGAGACGGCGAGTGCGGCTGCAATCAGGATTTTGGCTTTCATGGTCGTTCCTCTCTGGTGTTGGTCTGGAAGCCTTCGCGCCGAAGGCAATGAGGACGACAAAGATAACGTGGCGAGACAAGCGCAATCGCGAGATTGCCATTACGCCAGGACATCATCCTCGTAGCCCGGCACAATAAGTCGCATTGCAAATCTTTGTTCCCGCCTCTTTCGACGCAACAATAAACGTGCGGCCACTTCCGTTCACGCACACGCGAATGAAGACGCGATGCACAACTGCCTCCCGGCCTCATCCTGAGGAGCATCGCGTTAGCGATGCGTCACCGTAAGTCGGCCCTGGCCGACTTACGCATAGAAAATCCAATCTCGGGTAAACCCGAGATTGGTGGATGAAGGCCCGTGACACCCGGGCTCTCATGGTTCGAGACGCAGCCATCGCGCGGCGAAGACGCGCGTAAACGCGCTTATGGCTGCTCCTCACCATGAGGGGGAAATGAAGTGCGCTCCTCAGGATGGGGCGGAGTTAGTCGCGACTGCAACAACACACACGCCTGTCTGAACATCCGTTCAGAAAATTCTCAGGAACGCCTCGTGCGGATAAACGTTTATGTCTTGAGGTCATCATTGGGAGGACGGCAGATGAAAAAACTTTTGATCGGCGCGGTCGCGCTCGCGGGCATCGTGATGTCGCTACCGGCCAATGCGCAAAACGTCTACTTCGGCTTTGGCGGCGGGCCGCGTTACGAGCGCCCCTACGGTTATTATGACGGCTATCGGCCCTATCGCCGGCACTACTACAACTCCTACGCCGGCGACTATGGGAGCTGCCGCGTCGTGCGGGTGTGGGCGGGCGATCATTACCGCCGCATTCGCCGCTGCTTCTAACGCGGATCGAGACGTCGAAAAGCCCGGCATCGCTGCCGGGCTTTTTTTGCGGGGTCCGTGGACAATAGTCCCTTGACGCGGGTTTAGGCCTATGCTTATAGTCCTTCCGCCTGGCTCACCCGAGGGCGTCGTCGCGAGACGTTCCGATGATGGAGCCACCGAAAGGGCCGATACCGGGCGACCGGCATCGGCGGTGCGGCGCCCGCGGGCAAGGCTCGTAACCTTGCACCCGGGAGGCCTCGGGACCCGATCGGGTGACACTACGGTCACTCCGCGAGGAGCTCGCTGGACTGGGAATGGGCCAATGGTTGTCGGTCCGCCGAAACGTCGCCTGCCCACAAGGGGGTGATGTGGAAGCCCGCCGGACCGGTCCGTAAACCAGGAAACGCGGACCCGGGGACGGAAATCGCCGCCGATGGAGCGCCGAGAGGCGCCGCACACTGGAAACGGTGTGCGCACATAAGGAATGGTTGCGCCGCTCGGTGCTCCATCCCCTCGGGCTTGTCCCGAGGGGGCTTGTCCCGCCGAAGCCGCAAGGCGAAGGCGGAAATTCAGAGACGGCGTACCCGGCGCCGCTAAAGAATACGGGCGATGACGCTTGTCCGCTTGCCGCGCCGAAGCGCAAGCGAAGGCGGGCTGTTTGAAATCAGAATCCGCTACTCGTGCGGCAGCACCTTGAACGGCTGCTTGTAGGGCTCGACGCGCAGCGAGGAGGCAGCGAGCACGCCGACCTTGGCGCGCGGCGCGACGACGTTGTCGGCGCCCTGCTTGCTCACGGCATATTGCCAAAGCGTCAGCGAGCCCTTGGCCGCGATCGCCTTGGCGATGCCGCCGGCGTCGCCGCCCAGGTCCTTCAGTTCGGCGTCGTTGAGGCCGACGGTGATGTCGTCCTTCACGGTCACGATCTTGAACAGCGTTTCGGCAGAGGCCGGCGCCGCCGCGAGCGCAATGAAAGCGGCCGACAGCGTAAGGCCGGCAAGGCGTTGGGTTTTGGTCATGGCAAATTCCTTGTGTGAACGTTGGTTTCGGTTACGCAGTTTCGGTTTCAATACACCCGGCACTCGCGATCGGATTGCGAATTACCGCCCATCTTCTTGGCCGGCATGACGAAGGTGCCCTTCGCCGCCGCGCCTTTCGATTTCGCCGCCAGCTTGATCGTGCCGCGGCCTTGCACCACGCCCCGCGCGCTCGTGACGTAAGCATAGACTTTGCAGGTCAGGCGCTGCTCGCATTTGTTTTCGAGTTGGATCACAAACATCGGCTTGCCGCCACGCCGGGTGTAGCCGTCATTCTCGTCGATGCATTTTTCCTGCGCCGTGGTCCCTTTGTCGGCCACCGGCGGCGGCTCTTGACCGGGCGCGGGCGCGTTTTGCGCGGCGGCGGCAAAGCATCCGCCGAGCATCAGCGCGGCGGCCACGATCAATTCAGTTTTGGTCATTGAGAAAAGCCTTGGGTCAATGAAGCAGTCTAAGTCTTGGTCGCATGCGGACGCATAAAGGTTCAAGCCGCCTAGAGCGGCCTCACCTTGCACGGCTGGCCGATCGGGCATTCCAGCGCCTTGCGGTCCCATTTCGCCAGATTCGCGGCTGCCTCGTAAGTGCTGATCAGAAATTCCATCAGCGTCCCGTCGGGATCGCTCGCCGTGCGCACGGCATCATAAGGGAGGATGAATTCGCCGAGCTCCTTGGAGAAAAAGGCCGCCGCAGGCCTCACCTTGGCGTCGGCAAAGCCTTCCGGCGCCGGGTAAGCGTAGGAATAGAACGCCGGATAATCCACAGGTCCTGGCGAGCCGGGCCAGAAGCCGGCGCTCGACACCTCGTGCGAATAGGCCTCGGCGGCGACCTCGTTCGGCAGATGCGGCACGCCGCCGGGATGGCGTGGCGCGGTCCGCCCGGAAAATCGCGTCACCGCCAGATCGAAGCTGCCCCAGAAGAAATGCACCGGGCTGGCTTTGCCGAGAAAGCCGCTGCGGAAACGCCAAAACACATGATTGATCGACAGGAGCACGCGCCAGAACCGCCGCACCGCGTCGGCGTCATAGGCGAAATGCACGGTGTCTTGCTCGAACGGAATACAGTCAGCGATCTCGCACGGCGTGGTGTTGATCGTGACGTCGACGCCGAGGTCTTTGAGCGCGGCCATCACCTCGCCGTAGAACTCCGCCATCGGTGTCGGCTTGAGCATCAGTTGCCGGGAATGGCCGTCGCTGGTGCGCAGCCACAGCACGTGATCGATGAAGTCGAACTCGAGCTCGAAGCTGCGCGCGCCGTCAGGGATCGGCCCGGTCGTCAATCCGCGGACGGACACATAGAGCGTGACGTGCCACGAGTGATTGAGCCAGGGCGTCTTGGTCAGCCGGATCTTGCCGGCGATCTGGGTCCACAGCTGCAAGGTCGCCGCGGTGTCCTTCCAGGCGGCATAAGGCAGTTCAGGCCAGGGATCGTCGCTTGCGAAGGTCATCTATTTCTCCACCGAGAACCGGAAGACCGTCGCGAGCGTCAGCCAGTTGGCATTTTCACCCGCGATGTTGCGGCCATAGATCAAATCGATGTTGAAGCGGTCGATCGGACGCCAGCGCAGGCCCAATTGAAAGCGCGGCTCTATCAGGCCGCGGGATTCCTGCGCCGCGCCAAGCTGGCCGAAGACTTCGGCCGTCAGCGTCCAGACGTTATCGGGCGTGCGCCAGTCGGTGCCGGCGCCATAGGTCAGGTAATGCTGGTTGGCGAAGCGGTCCCACTGCCAGCCGCCGTTGAGATTGACGCGCACGACGTCGGACAGCCGCAAGGTCGCCGGAATGGTCGCGAACACTGCGGTGTTTTCATGGGTAATAGCGTCGTAAGCCAGCTGGCCCGACACCGCGACGCCCCAGCTTCCGATCGCGCTCGGGATCAGATTGGCCTTGAGCTTTGGGATGAGAATGGTGCCCCACTCTTCGTCGAAGCGCGTGCGGGTGATCTGCACGCTCGCCTCGACCGGGTGGGCAAAGCCCAGCACGCAGGTCGGGGCCGTCGCTGCGATAAAGTCGTGGTTGCTGGCCGCCGACATCCAGGACTCGACCTTGCAATTGCCCGGGTCGCCGACCTCCGCAGTATCGACCACATAGGCGGCTCCGGCAGCGTGGGCAACGCCCGGCATAGCGGCAACGGCCATGGACACGAGAATGACGGCTGCGAGCCGGTGCGCGATCAAGCTGGCCTCCTTGGGTCCGCAAGCGGGACGCCTGAGTCTAGCGGGCCGGTGAGCTATGGTCTTGCAGAAAGAAGCGTGGCCAATCGCGAAATCCGCAGTTTTTCACTATTGTTATGGGGGCTGATCGAGGCGCCGCATTGACCTGCGCGCTTCGATCTGCCATCCGCAACGTGCCAATAATGATGGGAATCCCGTAGTCCACGATGTCACGCAGACCCTTTCGCGTCGGCCGCGCCCGCACCGGCCTTGGCCTTTTCGCCACCAAGCCGATCAGGAAGAACAGCCGGATCGTCGAATACAAAGGCCCCCTGCTCACGGGCAAGGCGGCCCAGAAGGCGGAAAACGGCGGCAACCGCTACCTCTACGAAATCAACAAGCGCTGGACCATCGACGGCGCGACCCGCAGCAACGTCGCGCGTTACGGCAACCATTCCTGCAATCCCAACGCCGACAGCTACAACGTCAAGAAGCGCGTCTTCATCCGCGCCATCAAGAACATCAAGCCGGGCGACGAGATCGTCTACGACTACGGCATCGACTATCTCAAGAACGTCATCGGCAAATCGAACTGCCAATGCTCGCGCTGCCGCAAGCGGCGCAACAAACGCGCCGTCGAGTTGCGCGCCAAGCGCAAACGCAAGGAAGCGCGGCTCAAGCGCGAACGCACCGCCAAGCGGGCCTTGTCACGCAAAGGCGTGAAGCGCAAGGCATGAAGAAGCCAAAGAAGTTCCGCGTCGGCCGGTCGAATACCGGGCTGGGCCTATTCGCGACCGAAACCATCGAGAAGCGCGAGCTGATCGTCGAATATACCGGCCGCCTCATCTCGAACGCCAAAGCGCGGGAACTCGAATGGACCCGCGCCAACAGGTATTTGTTCGAACTTAATTCGCGCTGGACCATCGACGGCTCTTCGCGCCGCAACATAGCGCGCTACGCCAATCACGCCTGCGAACCCAACGCTGAGGCCGATCGGGTGCGCGGCCGCATGATGTACCGCGCTTTGGAGACCATCCCCGCCGGCGACCAGATCACCATCGATTACGGCGAAGAATACGTTGAACTGTTTCTCGCCAAGACCGGCTGCAAATGCGCGGCCTGCGAAGTCCGCTAGGTGGACGGCCCAGGTTGGCGCGAAAGGCAGGCCGGCCATACGGTTTTGGCCCTGCTCGCCTGCTTTTCCCTGTGCTAGGCAGGCGGCCCGTCTTGGCTGAGGCTTCCCGTGACATCCGACCCGATCGACCAGCGCGCGTTTGCGCGTATCGACCGCATCCCGCTCGGCATTCTGTTCATGGTCAGTGCCACGGCGATGTTCGCGATCTCCAGCGCGATCTCGAAATGGCAGTTGGAGAGTTTCTCGGTCGTCGAGGTTCTGAGCTACCGTGCGATCGGCTCGCTGGCGGTGGTCGCCGCGCTGATCCTGCCGCGCACCGGCTTAAGCGTGTTTCGCACCGAGCGCCTCGGCCAGCACCTCGGCCGCAACGGCACGCAATGCGTCGCGCAGTGCTGCATCATGCTCGCCTTCAGCCTGATGCCGCTGGCGGGCGCTGTCGCGATCAACTTCACTTCGCCGCTGTTCGCCACTTTGTTCGCCGCCCTGTACCTCAAGGAAAAGGTCGGCTGGGCGCGCGCCGTGGCGCTGGCCGCCGGCTTTGTCGGCATACTATTCGTGGCGTCGCCGGGCGCCGACAGTTTTAGCCTCGGCGCATTGTTCGCGCTCGGCAATGCCGTGCTGTTCGGCAGCGTCACCGCCGCGGTGCGCGGCTTAAGCAAAACGGAATCCACCGAAACGCTGACCATGTATCAGATGGTCATTCTCGCCGGCGCCTTTACGCTGCCATTGCCGTTCTTCTTCACGTGGCCGACCGCTACCGGCCTGCTGATCCTGGTGGGCAATGGCATGATCAACGGCCTCGGCCAGTATTGGTGGACGCGCTCGCTGTCGCTTGCGCCCCCTGCCGCCGTTGGACCGTTTTTCTATACCTCGATCGTCTGGGCCCTCTTACTCGGCTTCCTGTTCTGGGGTGATGTGCCGACCGTGGGACTGTTGGCGGGCTCGGCCATCGTCGTCGGCTCCGGCCTCTTCCTGCTGTGGCACGAGAGCGCCAAGAAAGCGCGCACGCTTGAAGAAGCGATGAAGGCCGATTGATGGGCCGTCAATGAAAGACAATTTGGCGACACCGCCGGGTCATCGTCCCTTCGTGCGCATCGACCGCATCCCGCTCGGCATGTTGTATATGACCGGCGCGACGCTGATGTTTGCGATCTCGAGCGCACTGTCGAAATGGCAGGTCGATATCTATTCGTTCGACGAAGTCCTGTTCATGCGCGCCATCGTGTCGGTCTTTGTCTGCGCCGCGATCATCCTGCCGCGCACCGGCTTGGCCGTGTTCCACACCAAGCGATTGCGCGACCACGTCGGTCGCAGCTCCACCCAGGCGGTGGCCCAAAGCATGATCATCCTCGCCTTCAGCCTGATGCCCCTGGCCGGCGCCGTAGCCATCAATTTCTCGGCGCCGCTGTTTGCGACCTTGCTGGCGGCGCTTTATCTCAAGGAGAAAGTCGGCCTGGCGCGCTGGGCGGCGCTGCTGATCGGCTTTGTCGGGGTATTGCTGGTGGCGGCGCCGGGCGCCGACAGTTTCCGTCTCGGCGCGCTGTTCGCGCTCGCCAATGCGGTCCTGCTCGGAAGCGTCACGGCGGCGGTGCGCGGCATGACGACGACCGAGTCGGTCGAGACGCTGACGATGTATCAGATGCTGATCCTGACGTGCGTGTTCGCGCTCGGCCTGCCGTTCTTCGGCTTCGCTTGGCCGCACAACGCGACGGATTGGACGGCGCTGCTGTTCAACGGTCTGTTCAACGGCCTCGGCCAATATTGGTGGACGCGCTCGCTGGCGCTGGCGCCGACCTCGGCGGTCGGGCCGTTCTATTATTTCTCGCTGATCTGGGCGATCGCGATCGGGTTCTTCTTCTGGGGCGACATCCCGACGCTGGCGCTGCTCGCCGGCTCCGCCATCGTCGTTGCATCCGGGCTGTTTCTGTTGTGGCACGAGAGCGGTAAGAAGACACAGCCGATCTCGGGCGACGAGCCCCTGCCAGATTGAAAACCAAGGAGTCTTAGATCATGGACCTCAAACTTCGCCGCGTCGTCACCGGTCACGACGACAAAGGCCGCACCAAGGTGCTGATCGACGAGCAGGTGCAGAATGTGTTCTCGCCGCGCCCCGGGGCCGCCTATAGCGTGATCTGGTCGACCGAGGGCCATCCGATCAGCAATGACGGCGACGCGGACCCCTCGCACAAGACGATCCCGACCTCGATCGACAACGGCACCGTATTCCGCATCGTCAGTTATGGGCCTGGCGTCTCCCCGCGCAATCACCGCACCGACTCGATCGACTACGCCGTCGTGATGTCGGGCGAGATCGACATGGAACTCGACGACGGCGTCTCCGTGCATTTGAAGGCCGGCGATGTCTTGGTGCAGCGCGGCACCATCCACAATTGGGTCAACAAAGGCACGGTGCCGTGCGTGATCGCTTTCACGCTGGTCGGCGCCAAGCCGGTCAGCGTCGGCGGCAAGCCGCTCGCCGCACACGGCTAGAGGCTATTCGTCCAATTCCGGATAGTGCCGGAAAATACCGTCTTCGTTAAAGGCGATGCGCCGCTTCGAGGCGAGATACTTCTTGATGCCCGGCCGCTTGGCGACGCGGTCGTGCACGCCAACGACGTTCGGCACCTTGCGCTCGATGCGCGTCATTGCCTTGGGGAAGGCGTAGCGCAGCCCTTCGATGACCTGGAACAGCGACAGGTCGACGTATGACATCTTGCGGCCGAGCACGTAGGGCCCGCCGCTCTTGTCGATGATCTTCTCGAAATAGCCGAGATATTTCGGCACGCGGTCTTTGAGAAAGCCTTCGGCGTATTTCTTTGCCTCTGGCTTCTGGTCTTCGTAGTACTGCCCGGTGCTGACGGGATGATGGGTGTCGTGCACCTCTTTGACGAAGTCGGTGACCGTGAGCTGCAACTGGTGCAGCCAGAGCCGGTTGGTCTCGTCGCGCGGGCTGAGCTTCAGCCGCGGCCCGAGATAGAACAGGATGTTCGCGACCTGCGCGATCACCAGCTTTCCGGCTTTCAAGAACGGCGGCGCGAAAGGCGGGCGCTTGTCGCCCTCCCCCTTCATCATCGCCATCATGCGGTCCATGCCACCGGTGCCGCGCGCGACGTCGTCGTAAGCTGCGCCGGCGTCTTCCAGCGCCAGCCGGACGAATTCGCCGCGGCCCTGAATCGACGGCCAATAATACAGCGTGTAGCGCATCAGCTTTTCACCAGGCGGACGGGCGTTTCGTTGGGCCCGCGCTCGCCGATGACTTTGTTGCGGCCCGAGGCCTTGGCCTGAGAGAGGCGCTTGTCGGCGACTTCGAACAGCTTGTCGTAACCCGAGCCGTCCTTGGCGCAACTCGCGATGCCGATGCTGGCTGTCACCTTCCATGCGGCGTCGCCGACCGGCGCGCCGGCAATCGCCCGGCGAATGCGCTCACCGAGCGCCGACGCCTCGGCGCCGGCAATACCGTCGGCGATGACGACGAACTCCTCGCCGCCGAAGCGGTAGGTGAAATCCGACAGCCGCGCCGCGCCCATGATCTCGGTGGTGATGCGCTTGAGCATCTTGTCGCCTGCGGCGTGGCCGAAGCTGTCGTTGAAGGCCTTGAAGTGGTCGATGTCGATCAGCAGCAGCGAGATCGGCCGGCCGGCGGCGGCCGCGGTTTCGACCGCGCGGCGGCCGTAGGATTCCAGCGAGTGGCGGTCGAGCGCGCCGGTCAGCGCGTCGCAGCCGGTACGCGCCAAGAGATCCTCATAACGCTCGCGATAGGTCAGCGTGTCGAACACATCCGAGATGCGCGTGTTCTTGCGGCCGGCGAGCGGCCACTCGAAATATTTGAGATAGAGCGCCGCCATGCTGCTGTAGAGCGCGACCGCACCCATCTTGGCGATCCAGCCGCCGATCAGCACCTGCACGCCGGCGCCGGTCAGCAAATGCAGCCCCGCCCAGAACGCCACCTGGTCGAAACTCAGCACCAGCGCGCCGCACAGCGCCAGCCGCGCCCAGCGATAGCTGCCCAGCCAGACGCGCGAGCGTTCGTACAGCAGAATGATGATGATGCAGTCGAAGAACAGGATCGCCGTTCCCCACACCATCAAGGCGCCCATCTCGTTGAGAAAGCCGAAATCGGCAGCGCGGCCGGCGGTAAACGGCGCCAGCGTGTGATGGCGCATGACGAAGGCAAGCGCGAACAGCAACACGTTGCCGAACAACAGGCCGTAGATCGGCTGGCGCACCACCACCGCGTCCTCGCGGATGTAGAGCAGCAAGAGCATCATCAGCTTGCCGGTGAACAGCACGGTCGAGCCCGGCGACGTGACGATGCCGAACGGCAACGCGACGTACAAAATGCCGGCGAGATAGGTCTCGAGGAAATGCATCACGCCGAGCGCGCAGAAGAACGCGCCGAGGCCGATGCGGCGGCGCACGCGCAGCAGCGCGGCGAGCGCGATGAAATACAACACGGCGTCGCCGGCCAGCAGGAAGACGTTGTTGAGCTCAGCCATTATGATCGATGTCAGCCCGCACTTCGACCCGCCTTATAGCGCATCCGGGCTGATTCCATCGCGGATTTAAGGGCGAAACTCTTAAGAATTTCGGCCGCCGCATGGCTCGATTGTATGCAATCGCGCGGCGGTGCCGGACCACGTGTCCACAACTGCGTGATACGGTCGCGAAGGGCCAAGTAAGGGGCAAAGAAGAGGCAAAGTTCCGTTGCACGGACGCAAAAAAACGGCCACCCCGGTTAGACCGGGATGGCCGCATTGACGGTCACAGTTAGTTCGTAGCGAAGCAGTACAGCAGGCCGTCGCCGCCGGTGCTCTTGAGATCGGCCTGGCTGCAGCCGCCTTCCGCGCCACGCGACGGATGCGACGAGTTCCACGATTTCGCGACCGCATCGTCCGTCAAGCCGATCCGGTCGGCGTGGCCGAGCATGACGGAGCCCTGCGTGCTGCTCGTGTAGTTCTTGCAGGTCATGTCCTTGTCACCCGAAAACGCGGTGCCGTCCGGCTGCGAACCGGTCAGGATGTCGTGCTTGTTCGGTGTATCGCCGCGACCATTGTTCACGTCGCCTTTTTCGGTGAGCGCGGTCTGCTTGGTCAGGTTGTTGGTGCCATGCAGTTCGGCGACATCCTTGGCGACGACGATGCCTTTGGCGTTGGTCCAGGGGCCCCTACCGATGCGGTCACGCGCGTTCACCGCGCCCGCGCCTTGGGTGGACAAATAAGCGTGCCAGGTCTTGGCGCCCGCGCCGGCCGCCTTCGCCAGATTCTGGCAATGCGCGTCGGCGCCGGCGATGCCGCCAAGGTCCGCGCCCTTACCGGAACCCACGCTGGTGACAAAGAAGCTCATGGTCGTCTGCTGCGCCTGCGCGGGCGCAACACTCAGCACAGCAAGGCACGCCACCACTGGTGCGGCGATCCGAATTGAAATCATGTGAAACCTCCCGACGGGGACGCGGCCCAACGCCGCGCCACTCGCAAGGCGAACCCCGGCGGCATTGAACTATTCCGCAGCCTCCCGATTTTGCTTCAGCCGCCGAGTTTGGCGCCGTACTGCGCGTCGGTCACCGGCTCGAGCCAAACCACGTGTTCGCCGTCTTTGGCTTCCTGCATGGCAATATTTTCCACGCCGTGATCCGGCGCAGCGCACCCAGGCCGAGCGCAGCATTGCCGGTTCCGGCGTCTAAATGATCGGGTCCTGCCAGACCGTTCCGGTGAAGCTCGGCGCTCCCATCTTCTTTGACGGCCGTGAGCCGCAAGCGATGATGTCCACTCAATTCCTCCGGATTTTTGAGCGCGTTACTCTTCCGGCTCGTCGAGCGCCTTGCAGGCATCGCCGGCGGCCTTGTTCAGGCGAAAGACCTTGTCGTCGACGCCGGCCTTGACCCACACGACCGGCCCGCCGTCGCAGTCGTGAAACATCTGAATTCCATGATCATTCAGACGCACGATCAGGCTGTCGGCCGGCGGCATCTTGTCCAGCGCGACGCTGCCGCCATCGCAATCGACCACGCATGAGATGCCCTCGCCGCCCTGGCAATCGCCCGCGGTGGTCAGCAGCCGCTTGTCGCCGCGCCGCGCCACCGACATCGAGAACGTGTAGTAGTAAAGATCATCAGGCCCGGTCTTGTCGGCGGTCTTTGGATCGTAGGCTTTGACGCCGAGCAGGAATTTCATCGCGGTGATGCGTTGCTTGGGATGCGCACGCAAATGCGCGGCATCATAGCTTCGGACATAACAGGCCTTGGCGCCGGGCTGCGGCGCCAGTATCGACATCAGCGCCGAAAAGCCGGAAGCAGGTTCCGCCGCAGCTGGGCCGCACATCGCGGCCATCGCCCACGCCAGCGCACCGAGAAGGGAATTGGACGAGGTCGGCCGCAGGGCTTGATGTTGCATGGCGCGTGTTTAACACGCCCGGCGCGTAAACAAAAAGCCCGGCGTCGCCGCCGGGCTTCTTCGTCAAATTCAAATGCCGCTAGGCATCAGGCCGACTGCAGATTGCCCGCCGCCTGCTTGCCGCGCTCAGTCACGATCTCGAAGCTGATCTTCTGACCTTCGACCAGCGAGCGCATGCCCGCCTTTTCCACTGCGGAGATGTGCACGAACACATCTTTCGATCCATCATCCGGCTGAATAAAGCCGAAGCCTTTTTGCGTATTGAAAAACTTCACAGTTCCGACGGGCATCATAGTTCCTTTCACACTTCGTTGAACGTCCGCGTGACGCGGACGGCAACCATCCAGGCTTTAGGGAGTCACTTGAGAAGCTAGCCCTTAGCCGGGAGCGTTTCAGCAAGGTGAGGCCAGAAACAGGTTGCGGCGGCGACATAAACGCATTTTGCGCCTTGGTCAACGCCCCGTCGGCGCTCAGCCTCTGCGCCAATGCGCTTTATGAATTGGTAATCGGCGCCGGTTATGATTTTCCGGCTTCAACGCGACCGTTAACAGATCGTGAATATTTCACCGCCCGTTCGGACGGCAGCGGCGAGGTTTCCATGAAAGACAAACGCAGGGCGCCACGACGGCCGATGCGCTACACCGCGTGGATTGCACTCGCGCCGGGCAAGCTATACGGCTGCGTGGTGGCCGACATTTCAGACACAGGCGGGCGGCTCGATGTCGAGGACGCCGAAGCGGTTCCCGACACGTTCATGTTGTGGCTGGCCAGCAACGGCTCGGCGCAGCGCAAGTGCCGCGTGGTCTGGCGCCAGAAGCGTCAGGTCGGCGTCACTTTCGATCGTGCCGTGTTCAACTCCGAACAGGCGGCGCTGGTTACAGCGATCGCCCTCGCCCGCTAGACGTCCTAATGCCTACGGCCGCATTGCTGCGGCCGCACGGCACCAAATCCAACAATTATCTCTGCAAACTCACGCCTGCTGAATGGCCGAGAGCAGCCAGTTGCCGCCGCGCGACCGCATGAAGGTCCACAGTTCGGTGACTTCGCTCGGGCTGCCGCCTTCGACGGTCTTGCCGCTGGCGCGATCGACCAACGTGTCGATCAGCCCGAAGTGCATCGCCACGGTGGCGTATTCGGCATTGCCCTCGCTCCAGGCTTCCGACAGATCGCCTTGTAGCAGCTTGACGTCGGTGACGCGGTTGATGACGCCACGGCTGGCATGGTCGGCAAGCTCCTCGGAGAAGTACGACAACATCTCTGGCGTGACTTCCCGCCGCAGCGCGTTGAGGTCTTCGGCCGAATAAGCCGCCTGCACGTCCTCGAGCAGACGCTCGAAGGCGTCGTAGTCTTCCTTGACGATGGTCAGCGGCTGACCGGCCGGCGCGGCATTACCGCCGCCACCGCCGAACATGCCGCCCAAGCCGGAGAAGCTGCTCTGGCCGGTCGCAGGATGCGCGGGGCTATCCGCGCCTGGCTGCGCGGCATAGGCCGCCTGCGGCGACGAGCGCCGCTGCCACCAGGAAAACAGCAGACGGGCAACGATTACGACCAGACCGATCTGCAGCAGCAGGCCGAGGATGGAGGCAAAGCCGCCCATGCCGCCGAACATGCCGTGACCGAACAGCATGCCGAACAGGCCGGCGCCGATGAAGCCGGCCGCCAGACCGCCCAGCAATCCACCGCCGAACAACCCGCCACCCAGAAGACCGGGACGGGCCGCTGAGCCTGCCGCGGCGGTCGAGGCCGCGCCGGGCTGCGTCATGGTGCGGTTAAGCGGCGCCGCCGTGGTCGGCGCGGTGGTGGTCGGTGCCGGTGCGGAGAAGGTCCGCGAGCCGCGACTGCCGCCGGACGAACCGCCGCCAGCGCGCGCATTGGCATCGCCAACGTCGCCAGCGACGAGAACAAGGGCAGTCGCAATCGCGGCAAACGCGATAACCCACCGATATCGAAACATAGGTAATCCTCCCGAGCAAATCAGCTGACAGAGAATAGGTACCCGCCTGGGACATTGTAAGAGGCGGCGGTGGGCCTGCGCGTTCACGTCGCAGGGTATTCGCGGAAAATGGTGCACTGCGCCATTCACGCGAAAGTCATAGATGCGACGGAACTGCTTTTGACGCCGTTTATTAATTGGATGGTGGGGCCGTTTATTAATTGGATGGTGGGGTCGAGGAGAGAAGTCATGAAGGCCCCGCTCGTTCTCGCTTTAAGTTTGGCATTTTTGGCCACGCCCGCGCAGGCCAAACTTGTCGTCGGCGAACCTCAACCGGTCATCGGGATTTCGGTGGACGATACGGCGGCCGCCACGGGCCCTGCCGGCGCCCTGCTGGAATCCAATTACTTCAACGCGCCGCAACCGACGCAGAACTTCGGTCGCGGAAATTCGTGCCGCGCACCGCTCAGCCTGTTTGCGAAAACACGGCTCGCGCAGTCCTGCAGATAATCGGAACGTCTTGTCGCGGAACCCCTGCCGCGAAATCATCGCGAGCGGCAATGCTTGGACGACGGTCCTGTGATTATTCGGCGAGCGTCTTCTTCACCTCGGCGACGAGTTGCTTGAGCGTGAAGGGCTTGGCCAGGAACGCATATTGTTCCTGGCTCGGCAGGTTCTTGCTGAAGGCTTCCTCGGCGTAACCGGACACGAAGATAATTTTCACTTTCGGATCGCGCGCGCGCAGTTCCTTGAGCAGCGTCGGGCCGTCCATTTCCGGCATCACCACGTCGGACACCACCAAGTCGACGGCGCCTTCTTTCTCCAGCACCTCGAGCGCCTCGACGCCATTGCCGGCCTGCAGCACGGTATAGCCGCGCGACGACAGCCCGCGCGCGTTCAGTCCGCGCAGGCCCTCTTCGTCCTCGACCAACAGAATGACGCCGTGGCCGGTGAGATCGGCGGTCGCGACTTTCGCCAATGAATCGGCCGCCGTCATGGCTCCCGCGATCGCCGGCGCCTCGGCTGCGGGAAGTTGCGCCAGCGCCTCCTCAGCGCCCGGCGTGTGGCGCGGCAGGAAGATGCGGAACGCCGTCATGCCCGGCTTGGAGTCGGCGTAAACGAAGCCGCCGGTCTGCTTGACGATGCCGTAGACGGTCGACAGGCCGAGACCCGTGCCTTTGCCGACCTCCTTGGTCGAGAAGAACGGCTCGAAGATTTTCTCAATGATGTCTTGCGGAATGCCGGTGCCGGTGTCGGTCACCTCGACCAGCACATAGTCGGCGTGCGGCATGCCTTTGTAGGCGAACTTGGCGCAGTCATCGGCGGTGACGTTCGACGTGCGCACCGTCAGTTTGCCGCCATCCGGCATGGCGTCGCGCGCATTGACCGCGAGATTGACGACGACCTGCTCGAATTGCGACAGGTCGACCTTTACCGGCCACAGATCGCGGCCGTGAACCACGTCCAGCGTGACCTTCTCGCCGATCAGCCGCTTGAGCAGCATGCCGAGGTCGCCGAGCGTCTCGCCGAGATCGAGAAGCTGCGGACGCAGCGTCTGCTTGCGTGAGAACGCCAGCAGCTGCCGCACCAGTGCCGCGGCACGGTTGGCGTTCTGCTTGATCTGCATGATGTCCTGGAACGACGGATCGGTCGGCTTATGCGCGTTGAGCAGGAAGTCGGTCGCCATCATGATGGCGGACAGCACGTTGTTGAAGTCGTGCGCGATGCCGCCGGCGAGCTGCCCGACCGACTCCATCTTCTGCTGCTGATAGACCCGGTTCTCCAGCGTGCGCTGCGCCGTGGTCTCGAGCGTGTAGACAATCGCCGCCTCGCCGTCGCGGTCTTCTTCCTCCACCGCGGAGACAAAGAAGCTCGCCCAGCGCTCGTTGCTGCCGGCCAGCGCCGCTTCCACCGGCGCGATGTCGCCCTGCCCTTCGGCGGCCTTGCGGATCGCGCCTTCGAGCGCGGCGCGGTCGCGCTCGGCGACCACCGTCAGGATCGAGCGGCTTTCATTGAGCATGCCGTCGAAGCTCGCGGCAAAGCGCGCGTTGCTGCGTGCGATGCGGCCGTTCTTGTCGACCGTGGCAATGGCCATGGGGGTGTTCTGGAAGAAGCGCATGAAGCGCACTTCGGCGGCACGCTGCGGATCGCTGCCGTCGTCCTTGGCGCGGTTGAGTACCAGCGTACGCGAAACGCCCGGCGCGCCGTCGGCGCCGAACGCCACTTTATGAAACAGCCGCACCGGCACCGGCTTGCCGCCGCGCGTCTTGAGATCGAGGTCAACCACCTCGGTCTTCACTTCGCTCGGCGCCGCGGTGAGCGTCGAGAGCAGCGCGGCGCCCTCGCCGGCAACAATATCAGTGAGCTTCAACGAGCCGACGCCGACCTGCGCCAGATCCTGATCGAGCCAGGTCGCCAAGGTCGCGTTGAGATAGACGATGTCGCCCGCGGCATCGACCGAGAAGAACCCGGCCGGCGCGTGGTCGAGATAATCGATGGCATGCTGCAGCTCCTGGAACACATTCTCCTGGCGCTCGCGGTCGCGCGTCACGTCGGCGATCGACCACACCGTCATGCGGGCGTCGCGCTTGCCGTCGCCGAGCGGGCGCACGCGCAGGCGCAGCCAGCGGCCGTTCTCGCCGGGCTTGCCGGCAATGCGGACCTCTTCCGCCAGGCGGCGACCTTCGCGCGCCGCCTTCAGCAGCCGGTAGATCGATTCGGAAACGTCGGGATCGCCGATGAAGACCTGCTCGATCGGCCGCACATCATTATTGTCGGCGGCGCCGACCAGATCGAGATAGGTGGCGTTGGCGTAGAACACCCGGCCGCCTTGATCGGTGATCAGGACCCCGTCGAAGGCGTAGTCGATCACCGTCTTGAGCAAGGGGTTGGCTTTGTCCTCGCTGGTCAGCCGGAGGACGCCGGCGGCCGTGGCAAATAACGCGAAGACACCGATCGTTCCGAGTGTCGCCAGCAAGCCCAGAATGTAGGCCTCGGCATATTCGCGGCCGATATAAATGAACCCGGCCGCGGCGGCGACCAGCGCCAGCGCGACCAGCAGCACCATGCCGACCGAGCCCGCGCGCGGTGCGCTCTGGCTCTTGTCGAAAGCCTGCCGCGCATGTCCCTCGCTGCGGTCCGGCGTCGGTTTTTCTGCCCGTTCCTGGCCTGCCATGACTCTTGAGTGCCTTAAGCCGCCCTATCGGCGCAAGAGCCAGTTGCGGCTATTTCCCAGCCAATTTCGCACTTTGGCTACCTAGCGGCCTTTAGTTCGGGCGCAGCCCGGTCCGGCGCAGCTTCATGACGAAGCCGATCACTTCGGCGACCGCCTTGTAGTGCTCGGGCGGGATCGCCTGGTCGATCTCGACGGTGGCATGGAGAGCGCGGGCGAGCGGCGGGTTTTCCACGATCGGCACCCCGTTCTTCTCGCCGATTTCCCTGATTTTCAAAGCCACCGCGTCCATGCCCTTGGCGACGCAGATCGGCGCCTCCATGCCGCGCTCGTATTCCAGCGCGATGGCGTAGTGGGTCGGGTTGGTGATGATGACGGCGGCCTTGGGCACCTTCTGCATCATGCGCCGGCGCTGCTTGCTCTGGCGCACCTGCTTCATCTTGCCCTTGATGACGGGGTCGCCTTCGGTCTGGCGGAACTCTTCTTTTATCTCCTGCAGCGACATTTTCTGCCGTGCGAACCAGTCGCGGTACTGGAATAAGTAGTCCGCGGCGGCGACCGCGGCCAGGATGGCGACCACCGCCGTCATCAGCTTGACCGACAACGTAAAACACAGCGGCAGGATCGCCGCCGGGTCGGTGCGCGTAAGGCCTTCGAGCCGGCCCCACTCCGGCCACATCATCGCGGTCAGCACGCTGCCGATGACGATGAGTTTGACGATTCCCTTGGCGAGGTTGGCGAGCGCCTGTTTGGAGAACAGCCGCTTCATGCCGGCCATCGGCGATATCTTGGAGAACTTCGGCGTCAGCCCGTCGTAGGACCAGACCAGCCGGTGCTGCACGAGGTTGCCGGCCAGGGCCGCGATCGTCAGCACCAGGAACGGCACCGCGATGGCCGCGAGCATCTCCAGGCTGAGCTTCTGAAACAAACTGGGCAATGCCGGCCCGTCCATCCTGATGCTGTGCGCATTGGAGATCAGCCCGCGCATCAACGTGGTCAGGCCCTCGCTCATGCCGACGCTGAAGTTGGCCAGCACCAATGTAGCGCCGCCGATCACGAACCAGGTGTTGACCTCCTGGCTCTTGACCACATCGCCGCGTTGCAGGGCGTCGTCCAGACGCTTCTGTGTTGGGTCTTCTGTTTTGTCTCCGTCGTCTGCGCCTTCGGCCATGTCCCGCTCCGGTCAGCTATGCGGCGCGATATCGCGCAGCACGCTTTCGAGATAGCCGGTAAAGGTGCCCATCATCGCGCCGATGACCACGATCAACAGCAGGAAGCCGAGCAGGATCGACAGCGGCATGCCGATGAAGAACACCTGCATCTGCGGCATCAGCCGCGACAGCACGCCAAGTCCGAGATTGAACAGCAGGCCGAACACCAGAAACGGCGCCGAGAGCTGAATGCCGATGCGGAACGACGTCGCGATGACCTTGGTGACGTGCTGGGCGACGTCGCCGACCAGCGGCATTTCGCCCGGCGCGAACAGCGTGTAGCTGTCGTTAAGACCCGCGATCACGAGGTGATGCAGGTCGGTGGCGAAAATCAGCGTGATGCCGAGCACGGTGAGGAAGTTACCGACCAGCAGGCCCTGCTGGTTCTGCGTCGGATCGATCGCGGTGACGAAGCCGAGGCCGAGTTGCTGGGCGACAACCGTACCGGCGACCTGCAGCGACGAAATCGCGAGCCGCGCGGTCAGGCCCAGTACCGCGCCGACAATCAATTCCTGCACCAGGACGAGGAACACCGGGCCAAGCGTATTGAGATCGACGGTATAGGCGTTCTGATGCCCGGGCAGCAGGATGCCGGTCAGCACCAGCGCCATGGTCAGGCGCACCCGCGCCGGCACGGTCATTTCGCCGATGCCGGGCAGCAGCATGATCATGGTGCCGACCCGCGCGAAGGTCAGCAGGAACGCGGCGGCGAGCGCCGGCAGATATGAAACATCGAAGCGCATCTATATTTTTTTCTTGCGCATGATCTTGCCCGAAAACCGGTGCCCACTTTTCGGGATCATGCGCTTAGCCGCTGACGATGCGCGCGGCGATCCGCAGCATCTCGGCGTGCAACTTGTCGGCCATGAAGGGCAGCGCGATCAGCAGCGACACGAAGATCGCCAAGATCTTCGGCACGAAGGCCAGCGTCATTTCCTGGATTTGGGTCAGGGCCTGGAGCAAGGAAATGGCGACGCCCACGGCCAGCCCCACCAGCATCACCGGCGCCGAGACGATGATCAGCGTGTAGATCGCTTCGCGGGCGACATCGAGTACTTCAGGTCCGGTCATTGCATTCCTTTACGTGTCCCCGCTCGGGGAAAACTAGATCGGCATCTTCATGATTTCTTCGTAGGCCGCGATCACCTTGTCGCGCACCGCCACTACCGCATCGATGGCGACTTCGGTTTCGGCCACCGCCGTCACCACGTCGACCATGTTGGACTTGCCGTTCGCCATGGCGCGGGACTGCGTGTCGGACTTCTTGCCGGTCTCTTGGACCGCATCCATCGCCTCCTTGAGCACGGAGCCAAAACTGGTTTCGCTTTTGGCTCCGCCACCCAGCGCACCGGCGAGCGCGGCCGACGGATCGGCGATGCGAGCGACGCTGGCATAGGCACTGGCGGCGGCGAGTGGTGAAGCCATGATTGTTGATTCCTATTTCTCTGTTTCTCGCGTGATCTTTTCCGAAAACCGGTTCCCACTTTTCGGGATCACACGTCAGGCTTTGAGGATGTCGATGGTGCGTTGGAGCATGCGCCGCGTGGCGCTGATCACGTTCACATTGGCTTCGTAAGAACGCTGGGCGTCGCGCATGTCGGTCATTTCGACCAATGCGTTGACGTTGGGATATTTGACGTTGCCATTGGCGTCGGCCATCGGATGACCCGGCTCGTATTTCAAACGGAAATCGGATTGATCGGGCCGCACCTTGCCGAGGCCGACGGTGCGGGCTTCGAGCGTGCGATCATATTCGCTGGTGAAGGTCGGCACCTTGCGGCGGTACGGATCGGCGCCGGGACGCGCCGGCGTCGAATCCGCGTTGGCGATATTCTCCGAGATCACCCGCATGCGGCCGGCCTGCGCGCGCAGGCCGGAGGCGGCGATCGACATGCTCTTGAGAAAATCCATCGTGTGCTCCTGCGCGCAAATGTTTCGTTAGGCGTGGCGCGGCTGTTAGCGTTTGCCGAGCGCGATCTTGAGAAGGCCGAGGCTACGGGTGTAGAGCGCGGTCGCGGCCTGGTAGTCCATTTGGTTGGCGGCGACTTTCATCATCTCGTCCTCGAGATTGACTGCCGTGCCGGTCGGCCGCACTTCGTAGTTGTTCTTGCCTTCGGTGCCGAACGTCGTGCCGCCGGGCAGTGCGCCGATATGTCCGTCCTCGGTGCGCGTCAGCGACACGTTGGACACGGCGGCGGTGGTCATTTCGGTGGGGGCGGGAAATTTCGGCGCCTTCAGGTCGCGGGCGCGGTAATTAGGTGTGTCAGCGTTGGCGACGTTTTCGGACAGGATGCGCTGGCGCTCCTGGGAATACTGCAGCCTCGTGCGCAGCATCGAGAAGATCGGAATGTCGGTGATCGCCATTGGTCCCCCGCTTGTCCCCGCGGCGGTCAAGTCTCGACGCGAGAGTGACCGCACTAGGCAGACTTTGCCGGGCGTATGGTTAATGGCTGGTAAAGAACACCGGAACCCGCTCGATGCGGTGGCCGTTTACCAGTCTATTTACTGAGAAAACGGCGGCTGGGTGCAATGCGGCCGGATAAATGTTAATGATGTGTTAGTAATCCGGGCGGCAAATAATGCCGAGCGGTGTTAACCATTCGGGCGATTCTCGCCTCTTGGGCGGTTTTTTGCTTTTGGGCGTAAACGACGGAGCGACTTGATGTTCGACCTGTTCGGCACGGAAATGCCGCTGGCCGCGAAATTCTTTATCGCCTTCGCGGTCGTGCTGGCGCTGATCGGCCTGACCGCTTGGCTGGTGCGCCGGTTCGGCGCCAATCGCCTGGGCGGCGCAGGTCGCAGCGGACGCCAGCCGCGGCTGGCGGTGATCGACGCAGCGACCGTCGATGGACGCCGCCGGCTGGTGCTCATCCGCCGCGACAATATCGAACATCTTCTGATGATCGGCGGTCCGACCGATCTGGTCGTGGAGTCCAATATCGTGCGCGCGGTCGGCGCCCGCGAAGTCACCCGCGAGCCGGGCCGGGTCGAAACGCCGTCGCGCGCGAGCGCCAACGCGGCGGTCGAAAATTCCTGGCCGTTGCAGCCTATCAGCGAGCCGGCGCCGGTGGCGCCGCCCCGGGCGCCCTATCGCTCGCCGGCCACCGAAGAACCCTGGCACGCGCCTGAGCCCGGCGCGCGGGCTCGTCCGGCCGACAGCCTCACCGGCTTGGCCGCCGCATTATCGACGCGCCTCAATCCGCCCGAGCCGGTCGCGCCGACGCCCCGCATCGAACCGGCCCCGCGCGTCAGCGCACCACCTGCGCCCGAGCCGGTCGCCGTGGCGGAGACCGATCACAATCTCGCGGAAATGGCCCAGCAGCTCGAAGCCGCCCTGCGCCGTCCGCCGGAAAACCGGCCCCCCGTCACCGACGCGCTTGCCGCCAATACCGCGCCGCGGCGCGATTACAAGCTGCGGATCGATCCGCGCTTCGAACCGAAATTCGACGCCAAACCTGAGCCAAAACTCGAGCCCAAATTTGAATCCAACCCCGAGCCCAGAATCGAACCCAAGATCGAAACGAAGCTCGAACCCAAAATCGAGCCAAAGCTAGAACCGAGGTTCGATTCTCGGCCCGAGGCGCGCCCCGAACCTGCGCCGACGCCGGGCAAGGACCTCTACGATAATCTCGAAGAGGAGATGGCCAGCTTGCTGGGCCGTCCGCCAGGGAAGACGTGATAGGAATTTCCGACCGCCGTGTCCGTCTTGTGACGGTGGCGATCGGAGTAGCCGGGCTGATGATCGCAGCGGCAACCTCGCCCGCTGCCGCGCAGGATATCAGCGTCAATTTCGGCCAAGGCCCCAATAGCGGCCTGACCGAACGCGTCATCCAGATGATCGCGATGCTCACGGTGCTGTCGCTGGCGCCGTCGATCCTCGTCATGATGACGTCGTTCACACGTATCGTCGTCGTGCTCTCGCTCCTGCGCACCGCGCTCGGCACCGCCACCGCGCCGCCCAACGCCGTGATCGTATCGCTGGCGCTGTTCCTCACCGCCTTCGTGATGGGACCGGCGCTGCAGGTCGCCTACGACACCGGCATCCGTCCGCTCGTCGCCAACGAGATCACCGCCCAACAAGCCTTCGAACGCGGCGTCATTCCGTTGCGCGCCTTCATGCAGAAGAACGTGCGCGAGAAGGACCTCAAACTCTTCGTCGATATGTCGAAGACCGAGGCGCCGGCCAGCCCCGACGATTTGTCGCTGCGCGTTCTGGTGCCGGCCTTCATGATCTCCGAACTCAAGCGCGCTTTCGAGATCGGCTTCCTGTTGTTCTTGCCGTTCCTGATCATCGATCTGGTGGTGGCGTCGGTGCTGATGTCGATGGGCATGATGATGCTGCCACCGGTCGTGGTGTCATTGCCGTTCAAGCTCATTTTCTTTGTGCTGGTGGACGGCTGGAGCCTGGTCGCGGGTTCGCTGATCCAAAGCTACGGCAGTTAGCGGCCAACCGCGCTCGGCTTCGGCAACCGCGGCCCGATCGATCCGGTCGGCGCCCTATCCGGCTTGAGCGGCACGCCGTTCGGCACCTTCGGCGGCAGCGGCGATGCGACAGCCTCGGGCTTTTTCGCCGGGTTGGCGGCGACCTTTTCCGGCGTCTCGACCTTTGAGGTCGGGCCCTTCGGCCTTTCGGACGTCGGCGGTGCCGGGAGCGGCGCAGTCGCTGCCGGCGACATCGCGGCGGGGTCAGGATAGCGCGCGCGCATGTCGGTCAGGAAGCTGTTGAGCGTATCGACATTCGTCACCCGCTTGGCGACGTCCTTGAATTCGGGGCCTGAGACGCCGACCGGCACGCTGACGATATCGAAAGCGCGGGCGTCCGGGCCTTCCACCATCTTGGCCGCATATTTCTCGCGCAGCCGCGAAAGGCTCAGCGATTCCCCGGCGAGTTGATAGCCGATCGCCGCGCGCAGGATATCGACGCGCTCCACATCACTTAACGGCGAGAACTCGCGCCAGCGCTCGCCATGCAGCAGTTCGATCTGCTCGGCCGCCTCGCGCCAGCGCTGCGCCGCCCATAGGATATCCGAGCGCAGGCGCTGCGCCTCGTAGCTCTTGATATTGACGATCAATTCCAGCGCCAAATCGCGGCGGCCGGTGTCGGAGATCGCGCGCGCCTCAAGCAACAGCCGCTGATCGCGCAATTCATTGGCCAGATCGGACGTGCGCGTATTCTGCAGCGTCGCCAGCGCGCGGTCCGGCTTGCGGTTCATCAGATAGACCGTCGCCAGGCGGGTCGCGACCTGCGCGCGCGCGGCGCCCTTGAGGCGGTTGTCGACCTGGTGCTGCAGCAACTCCGCCGCCTGATCGAGAAGGTCCACGGACACAAGCCGGTCGGCAAGCCGCCGGATCATCTCGTCGCCGCGCCGGCCGATCGGCGTCAATTCGCGGAAGTCGTAGAACAGGCCGAGCGCCTCGATCGGCGGCATGGCGTCGCCCTTGCCGGCCAGGAACAGGCTGGCAAAGGTTACCGCCGCCTCATCCTGGATCTGGCGCGTCAGATCGGAATTGGGGTGCGCCCTCATGGCGGTGCGCATGGTGTGGAAGGCGTCGCGATAGTGGCCATCCTCAGTATAAAGGTGCGCCAGCAGCTTGAGGCCCTCGACCTCGGTCTCGTCGCCGCGCCATACCGTGGTCACCGTTTCGAGTTCGCGAATAACGTCATTGTGCGGCATGTCGCCTGAGGCGGACAGCAATACGATCTCGCGCAGACGCCCTTGCGCCGCCGAGCGGCGCTCTTTCGAAGCCGCCGCGCTGCGGTAATTGGCGAGCGCGTCTTCGCTGCGGCCGAGGCCCTCGTTCAGGCGTCCGGTCAGCACCGCGATCGACGCCTCCAATTCGGGCGGCACGCCGATGCTCTCCAACTCGTTGACCATGCGCGTGGCGCCGGTGAAGTCCTTCACTTCGATCGAGGCGCGCAGCGATTGCGCGATCGCCATGCGCTGCAGTTGGATCGGCAGCGCGCCGATCGCCGCGTCGAGATTCTTGAAACCAGCCCGCGCCTCTTCCCAGCGGCCCTGGCGCGCCAGCGCGATCGCGCGCCAGATCGGCGCATCCTGCTGGCTGCCGACCGACGGCTTGGCCAATTCCTTGAGCGCTTCTTCGGGCCGGTCCAACAGCACATTGGCGATGGCCTTGAGCACGCTGCCGGTGACGTCCTCGGCACCGAGATCGTCGGCGAGCGCGACATCGAGCACCGCTTTCGCCTCCGCCGCCATATCCTGCGCCAGATAAAACCGGGCCAGATTGAAGCGCGCCGGCTTGCGCTGGGTCTTGGGCGCCGCGGCGGCGATCCGGATCAATTCCGATTGGCGTTCGCTGAACTTGGCCTGCCGGTCGAAACCCCACAATTGCGTGTCGAAGGTCATGGCGCGGAAACTGGGCGCGACCTGCTGTTGACTGCCGAGCACCGAGGCCGAGATCGACAGCCCTCCGGGACGGCCGATGACAATTTTGTCGATCGCAAGCTCGGCCGTGATGTCGTCGGCGATCGGCTGTATCACCACGCCATGCGTCGACGGCAGCGTGCGCAATTCGACGAAGTCCTGCGCCTTGATGAAGCCGCGCGCCGGCCCGAGCGCGGTGATCACCATCAGCCGGTCGCCAAAGGCGCGATCGCCGATCGCATGAACTTTTTGGGCGTCGGCGAAGGGAATGGCGATGCTGGCGCGGTTCTTGGCGGCAATCGCGCGCGTGACCGCGAGCGGGCGCGTCGGCACCGTCACGGTGTCGCCGATATTGACGATCCAGCCGGGGCCGTCGGTATCCACGCTGGCGAGCAGCGGCCGTTCCAGCCGGATGCGCACGATGCCCACGCCTTCCGCGCCGCGCACGAATTCGGCGCTGCGGATCAACTGCGCGGAATCGACGGTGAGCGCGGCGATGTCGATATTGGCGGCGGTATCGAACACCATCCATAAAATGTCGGCACGGCGAAACACCGCGGCGGGCGTCGGTACCGCGAACGGCAATTCGACGCGCAGATTGTCGCCGGACCGCGTCATCGCGGCGACGACCGCGCCGTCCGTACGCGGCGCAATCCGTGGCGCGGCTGCGGGAGCCGGTGGTGGTGGTGGGGCGGCGGCTTCGCTTGATGCCGCGGCAAGCATTGTTGCCGGCAGCGGCGGCTGCGCGGGTTCTAGCGCGGCGGCGACGATTGGTGCAGCCACCGGTGCGGCAGCGGTTGGTGCG
>Ga0193699_10000156_pt1 | contig 31002 bp, 32 predicted proteins | sample L3c2metaG_FD_160095 | JGI IMG/M metagenome (GOLD analysis project Ga0193699, IMG submission 160095) | Soil microbial communities from a riparian zone of the East river system, Colorado, United States - L3c2 | ecosystem: Environmental > Terrestrial > Soil > Riparian zone | place: USA: East...
GCCGGCGATCTTCATCCACTGCGTCACGCCGCCGGCGCGCAGCAGGTCGATCATGACGATGTCGACCGAATGATGCGCCAGCGTCTGGCGGTGCGGCTCGATGCCGTAGAGATATTCGCCGGCGCAAATTGGCGTATGCAGCGCGCGGGCGACTTCAGCCATGCCCTGGTAGTCGTTGTGCGCGGTCGGATCTTCCAGCCAGCCAAGCCGCAGCTCTTCGATCTCGTGGCCGATCGAGATCACCTCGTGCACGCTCCAGCGCTGGTTGATGTCGACCATCAGGTTGACGCTGGGCCCGACGGCATCGCGGATCAGCTTGATGCGCTCGACCTCCTGCGCCGGAGTGAGGCCGTCCACCGCCATTTGCGTCTTGATCTGCGTGTAGCCTTTCTCGACCAGCGCCGTGGCCGCGCGTTCGAGCTTGTCGGTCGGCGTGGTCCGCGTCAGGGCGCCGCTGGCATAGGCCGGCACGCGATCGCGCAAGCCGCCGAGCAGGCGCGCCAGCGGCTGGCCGAAGGCCTTGCCGCGAATGTCCCACAGCGCGATGTCGATCGCCGATATCGCCAGGGCTGCGATCCCGCCCGGGCCGCAGGATGCCGAGGCGGCGCGCAGTTTGGCCGTTACCTGCTCGGTGCGCAGCGGGTCGTCGCCGACGATCAGCTCGCCGAACTCCTCCAGCGCCGTCCTCAGCGTGCGCACGATCTTGCCGCCGAAGGTCGTGACGCCGATGCCCTCGATGCCGTCGTCGGTCACGATCTGCACGGTGAGGAATTCGCGCAGCATGCCGGGCATGGGCGGCGCGCCGACCAGCGGCTCTTCCAGCGGCAGGCGGACCAGATTGATGGTGACGCTTTGAATTTTCATTCTTGTCCCCGGCGCGATGCGCTCAATCGACTTTGAGTTTGTCCAATAGTTTCAAGTCCGGCTCGATGCCGAGCCCGGGTCCTTGCGGCAGCGCGAGGAAACCGTCCTTCGGCTCGTACCAGTCGCCGAACGGGCTGTCGCTGAGGTCGCAATAGAGCCGCTCGACCATCGGTGCCCGCGACAGCGCAGCGCTGACGTGCGCCGTGGCGATCAGGCCCGGTCCGAAATAGGCGGAATGCGGCGCGACCGGCACGCTGGCCTGATTGGCGAGCGCGTAGATGTCGCGCATCACGGAAATGCCGCCGATTTTTGAAACGCTCGGCTGGATGTAATCCACGGCGCGGGTTTCGATCAGCCGCGCGAAGTCGGTCGGCGACAGCACGTTCTCGCCGATCGCGACCGGCACGCCGAATTTGCTGATCTCGGATGCGGCGCGGAAATCCTCCGGCGGCCAGACCGGTTCCTCGAGCCATTTGAGGCCGAGCTCGCGCAACGGTGCCGCGGCGGCCAAAGCCTCCTGCAAATTCCACGGCGCGTTGACGTCCACCATCAGCGAGCCGCCATTGTGCTGGCGCAGCAGCTTGGCGGCGGCGGTGATCTCGCTCCGTCCGGTCTCGTGCACCTTGAGTTCGCTATAGCCGCGGCCGAGGGCTTCCTGCGAGGTGCGCACCACGACGTCGGTGTCGGCATATTTTAGCAGGCTGGCATAGGCCGGGACCTTCGTGGCCGGCGAGCCGCCGAGCAATTTGTAGATCGGCAGGTTGGCAACCTTGCCGAGAATGTCCCACAGCGCGATGTCGAGGCCGGACAGCGCATACGTCACCGGACCGGCGCGGCCGACCCCGTAGGTGTGCTTGAACAGCTTCGCCATCAGCGCGGAGATATCGGTCGGGTCGGCGCCGATACAGACCGGCGCGATCAGCGTTTCGACGAAGCTTCTGATGCCGGCCCACACCCGGTGCGGAAAGGCTTCACCCCAGCCGACAATGCCGGCATCGGTTTCAACTTTGATCAGCAGCGTCTCGAACGAATTGCGGCCTTCGCCGGCGAATTTCGGCTTGGGACCGGAGCCCTCGATGTGCTGGCGGTAGACGACCGTCGAGACGCGCGTGATTTTCATTGCAATTTCGAACCCGCCCGCGTGCGTTAGGCAGATTTTCTCCTACTCGGTCAGTGTTTGTTGGCGCGCGCAATTGAGCCTATCATGCGGCCAGGCAGGCGGCATAGCCGCCGATAAGCTCCGAGTAAACGGGGCAGCACAGGGGAACGCACATGGCAGGCAAAACAATTCGGCCGCAGAGCCGGCGGAAAATTCTTGCGGCGGCAGCAATTGGCGTCACGCTGCTCGCGCCGTCGATGGCGAGCGCGCAGGCGCCGCTCACGGTCAAGTTCGTGCAGCAACGTGGTTTGCTCTATCTGCCGATCGACATGATGGTCTCAGGCGGCATCCTGCAAAAGGAAGCGACCAAGCTCGGGCTCGGCAAGGTCGACGCCACCGTGGTGACGCTCAGCGGCCCGGGACCTGTCACCGACGCGCTGCTGTCTGGCGCCGCCGATTACGGCACCGCGGCGCTGCCATCGCTGTTGACGCTGTGGGACAAGACCCACGGCACCGCGAACGAAGTCAAAGCGGTCGGCACCGTCGCCAACGGCGCCATGGTGCTCTACACCATCAACCCGAACGTCAAATCGATCAGGGATTTCACCGACAAGGACCGCATCGCGGTGCCGTCGGTCCGCATCTCATTCAACGCCATGATGCTGGAGATGGCTGCGGAGAAAGAGTGGGGCGATCCCCATAAGCTCGATCATCTGACGGTGGGGCTCGGTCATCCGGATGCCGTTGTGGCGCTATCCGCTGGCTACGGCCAGGCCAGCATCACCGCGCACATCGCGGTGCAGCCGTTCACCGACCGCGGGCTGAAACTGCCCGGCGCACACGTCATCGCCGACAGCCGCGATGTGTTCGGTGGGCCGCTGACGCAAATCACGCTGCTGTCGACCAAGCAGACCAAAGAAAAGAACCCGCTGCTGTTCAAAGCCGTCGCCAACGCCTTGGAGGAATCGATCAAGGTCGCCAACGGCGACAAGCGCGCCGCGGCTGTGCTCTGGAAAGAAGCCAACAAGGCGAGCGAGAGTGTGGAGGAGCTTACGGCGCTGCTCTCAGATCCGGGCTTTGCGTTCACGGCGGAACCGCATCGCATTGCCTTTTTTGCGGCTTTCCTCAATCGCATCGGCAGCATGAAGTCGAAGGTCGGTGACTGGAAGGAACTTTTTTGGGAAACCGCACACAATCAAAAGGGTGATTGAAGCCCGGTTCTGAATTAGCTGACGGCGTCTTTGCTGCATTGCGACATCGATTTTGTCGCGAGCATCAAGGGCGCCGTCACAATTTCACCGCACCGCACTAACAATTTCTTGTGATGCACAACGCGGGTGGCTGCGGATGGAATATCCTGGCCTCACGATTGTTGATCGAGCACACTCCGATTACGCTCGAAGTATCGGTCCACAACTGCCTGTCCGGCGGTCGTCAAGTTGAATCCCGAGGGGGAGGTCCAAAAAATGATCAATCTCACCATCAATGGAAAATCACACAGCGTCGACGTCGAGCCGGATACACCGCTCCTTTGGGTGATCCGCGACAACATCGGCATGATGGGCACCAAATATGGTTGCGGCATCGCGCAATGCGGCGCTTGCACCGTGCACATCGACGGTCAGGCAGTTCGCTCGTGCGGCATGACCGCCGGCGACGCAGCCGGCAAGAAAATCGTCACCATAGAGGGCCTCGCCGAAAACGGCACGCTCACCAAAGTGCAGCAGGCTTGGGTCGAGCATGACGTGCCGCAATGCGGCTACTGTCAGAGCGGCATGATCATGGCGGTCTCGGCGCTGCTGAAGGAAAAGCCGAAGCCGACCGACGCCGATATCGACGCAGCTATTACCAACATCTGCCGCTGCGGCACCTTCCAACAAGTGCGGCTGGCGATCCACGCCGCCGCCAAAGCCAGCGCTTGAGGGAGGACACAGCCATGAATGTTATGCCCAAAGTCAATCGCCGCGCTTTCGTTGTCGGCACCGCCACCGCCGGTCTCTCGCTCGGCTTCAACGTCCCGTTCCTGACCTCGACGAGCGCCCAGGGTGCGCCCGAGATCAACGCCTGGGTCGTCATCAAGCCGGACGATACGGTCGTCATCCGCATTGCCCGCTCGGAAATGGGGCAGGGCACACTCACCGGCCTCGCGCAGATGGTGGCCGAGGAACTGGAATGCGACTGGTCGAAGGTCACGACCGAATATCCGACGCCGGGCCAAAGCGTCGCCCGCAAGAATCCGTGGGGCGATTTCGGCACCGGCGGCAGCCGCGGTATCCGCACCTCGCACGACTATGTACGTAAGGGTGGCGCTGCGGCCCGCATGATGCTGATTGCCGCCGCAGGCGTTGAATGGAAAGTGCCGGCATCGGAGTGCAGCGCGGCCAACAGCGTCATTACGCATAAGCCGACGGGTCGCACCACAACCTACGGAAAAGTCGCAGCCGCTGCGGCGCAGATTGAGGTGCCGGCCGACGTTCCGCTGAAGGATCCGAAGGACTGGAAGCTGATCGGCAAGAGCGTCAAGCGTCTCGACACGGTCGACAAGACCACCGGTAAGATGATGTACGGCATCGACGTCAAGCTGCCGGGCATGATGCACGCCACGATCAAGGCGTGCCCGGTGTTCGGCGGCAAGGTGAAGAGCTTCGACGCCGCCAAAGTCGAAAGCATGAAGGGCGTCAAGAAGGTTGTGCAGGTCGGCAACAACGCCGTTGCCGTCGTCGCCGATAGCTGGTGGCACGCCAAGACTGCGCTCGATGCCCTGCCGATCGTTTGGGACACCGGCGAAAACGCCAAGGTCACAAGCGCATCGATCTCGAAATGGCTCAAGGAAGGCTTCGACGCCGACCAAGCCTTTGTCTCGAACAAGGTCGGCGACGTCAAAGCAGGTCTTGCCTCGGCGGCAAAGACGGTCGTGGCGGAATACGCCTATCCCTACCAGAACCACGCCTGCATGGAGCCGTTGAACGCGACGGCGGTCTACACCGCCGACAAATGCGAAGTGTGGGCTGGCACCCAGCACGGCCAAGCGGCCTTCGCCGCCGTGCTCGAGGCGTCGGGTCTGCCGGCCAGCAAGGTCGAGTTCTACAAGGTCATGCTCGGCGGCGGCTTCGGCCGGCGCGGCCGTTCGGACTACGTCACGCAAGCCGTGCTGATCGCCAAACAGATGCCTGGTACGCCGGTAAAGCTGCTGTGGTCGCGCGAAGAGGACATGGGGCAAGGCACCTACCATCCGGTCACGGAATGCCGGATGACGGGCGGCCTCGACGACAAGGGCAACCTGACATCGCTTCACGTCCGGCTGTCCGGCCAGTCGATCCTGACTGCCTTGCGTCCGGAAGCGCTCGTCAACGGTATGGATCCGGCGACGTTCGCGGGTCTTGCCCCCACGGGCGAGGCGGCGATCGGTTACGGCGTGCCGAACCTGTTGGTCGATCACTCCATGCGCAATCCGCATGTGCCGCCGGGCTTCTGGCGCGGCGTCAACGTCAACCAGAACGCCATCTACCTCGAAAGCTTCATGGACGAACTGGCCAAAACGGCCGGCGTCGATCCGTTGGAGTTCCGCCGCAGGCTGATGGCGAAATATCCCAAGCACCTCGGCGTGCTCAACGCCGTGGCCAACGGCATCGGCTGGGATAAGCCGGCGCCGGCCGGCGTGTTCCGCGGCATTGCCCAGCACATGGGCTACGGCAGCTACGTCGCCGCCGCTGCGGAAGTCTCGGTCAACGGCGACAAGGTGAAGATTCACCGCATCGTTGCCGCCACCGATCCGGGCTATGCGGTCAATCCGGCGCAGATCGAGCGGCAGATTTCCGGTTCGTTCGTCTACGGGCTGACGGCGTTGTTCATGGGCGAGTGCACCGTCAAGGACGGCGCCATCGAGCAGAGCAACTTCGACACTTACGACTCGATGCGGATCTCACAGATGCCCAAGGTCGAGTGCATCGTGATGCCGTCCGGCGGGTTCTGGGGCGGCGTTGGCGAGCCGACGATCTGCGTGGCGCCGCCGGCGGTGCTCAACGCCATCACGGCGGCGACCGGCAAGCGCTATCGCTCGATCCCGTTGAAAAACCACGGGCTCACGCTGGTGTGATAGAAGGCGCGGGTGGCTCGCCGCCCGCGCCTTTCTTTCGTCGAGACAGCGCGTCATCAGGTCGTATGGATGCGCCTATGAAAAAAGATCGCGCGACAAGACGCGAAATTCTGAAAACTGCAATGGCGGCTTCGGCCGCCATTTTTCCTTTGCCCGGCTTCTTTCCGTCGCCCGCCTTGGCGCAGTCGGCCAAGGCGCGCATCGTCGTCATCGGCGGCGGCTTTGGCGGCGCGACCTGCGCCCGCGCGCTCAAGCGTGCCGATCCAAAGCTTGCGGTGACGTTGGTCGAGCCCAATCGCGTCTACACCGCGTGCCCGATGAGCAACGCGGCCATCGCCGGCCTGCGCGAGCTGACGCTGCAGGAGTTCCGCTACAATCGCATCGCGGCGGAAGGCATCGAGATTGTCTACGCCCCCGCGGAAACGATCGAGAGCGGGGCGCAAGCGGTGACGGTGGGCGGCGGGCAGCGGCTCGAATACGACCGGCTGGTGCTGGCGCCCGGCATCGATTTCCTGTGGGACGCGTTGCCCGGGTATTCGCGCGAGGCGGCCGCCTCCATGCCGCACGCCTGGATCGGCGGCGACCAGATTGCGCTCCTGACGCGGCAGATCGCGTCGATGGACGACGGCGGCGTGGTGGTGATCTCGGTGCCCGTGACGCCAGCGCGCTGCCCGCCCGCGCCCTATGAGCGCGCCAGTCTGATCGCGCATATGCTCAAGACCCGCAAGCCCAGGTCCAAGGTGATCGTGCTCGACGCCAAGGACGAGTTCACGATGCAGCGCCAGTTTCAGGCCGCGTGGAAACAGCTTTATCCGGGCGTACTGGAATATGTATCGCTGTCGGATGGCGGGGTCGTGACCTCGGTCGAGGCCGCGACCCGGACGGTGACGACCGATTTCGACAAATACACCCCGGCGGTCGCCAATATCATCCCCCGCCAGATTGCCGGACAATTGTCCGGCATTGCCGCCGTTGCCGACCGCACTGGCTGGTGCCCCGTCGATCCGATCACGTTCGAATCGCGGCTGCGGCCCAACATCCACGTCATCGGCGATGCCGCCATCGCGGGTGCCATGCCGCGCTCGGCGTCGGCTGCAATTTCGCAGGCAAAAATCTGCGCCGCGGCGGTGGCAACGCTGCTGGCTGGCAACACGCCGCCAACGCCGACCCTGACAAGTTCGTGTTTTAGTCTGGTCGCGCCGGACTACGCGATCTCGCAGTCCGGCCAATACCGTCCGGCCGGCGATCTCTACACCGAGGTTGAAGGCAGTGCCGGCATTAGTGCAGTCGACGCGCCGCGGGAGCTGCGCGCGAAGGAGGCGAGGGACGGCGAGGCCTGGTTCTTCACCACCACCACGGAGGTGTTCGGGTGACGCGCGTTGCGGGCCTTATTGCGGCGATTTTGGCCGCGCTGGCCTCCGGCGGCGCTGCGGCGCAAGACCTTCGTCCGTACAGAATCGACGGCGGCGCGATTGCCAGTTCCCTGACGGGTGCGCCCGGCGATCCGGCACGCGGCCGCGCCATCGTCGTCAACCGGACGGTCGGGCTGTGTCTGCTGTGTCATTCCGGCCCGTTCCCGGAGGAACGGTTCCAGGGCAATCTGGCACCCGATATGAAGGGCGCCGGCGCGCGCTGGTCGGTGGGCGAGCTCCGGCTGCGCATGGTCGACAGCCACAGGCTCAATGCCGACACGATTATGCCGGCGTATTATAAGGTCGACGGCCTGAACCGGGTGGCGCCGGCGTTTCGCGGCAAGCCGCTGTTGACCGCGGAGCAGATCGAGGACGTGGTGGCTTTTCTGGCGACGCTGCGCGACTGAACGGAAATGAGCAGGACCATGAGCGACAGCACCAGACGCGAAGTGTTGATCGGCTGTTTGGCCGGCGGACTGGTCGCGACGTTCCGCGTCACGGATGCCTCGGCGACGCCCGAGCAGATGCGCTCCGCGATCCGCCAGGTTGTAGGCACGGCGCAGGTCCGTAAAGGCCGGGTCGAACTCGACGTGCCGCCGTTGGTCGAAAACGGCAACACCGTGTCGCTGGTCGTGTCGGTCGACAGCCCGATGACCCAGGCCGACTACGTCAAAAGCATTCACGTCTTCAACGAGAAGAACCCGCAGCCGAATGTCATCGGCGTTCATCTCGGACCGCGCGCCGGCAAAGCCAAAATCTCGACGCGCTTTCGCCTGGCCGACACCCAGACCGTTACCGCCATCGCCGAAATGAGCGACGGTTCGTTCTGGTCGGGGTCGGCGGAGATGATCGTCACCATGGCCGCCTGCGTGGAGACCTTCTAGATGGCTCGTCCACTCATCAACATCCCGGCCAAGGTCAAGCGGGGTCAGGTGTTTGAGATCAAAACGCTGATCTCGCACATCATGGAAACCGGTTTCCGCTACACGACCACCGGGCAGCGCATTCCACGCGACATCATCACGTTTTTCTCCTGTAGCTATAACGGGGAGGAAATTTTTCGCGCCGATCTCTATCCGGCCATCTCCGCCAATCCGTTCCTGACTTTCTTCACGACGGCAACGGAAAGCGGCACGCTGGAGTTCAAGTGGTCCGGCGATAACGGATTCTCCGAGACCGCTACCGCCCCGGTTACGGTGGAATGAAGCAGTCTGCGTCCCGCGTGCGCGTCCTCGCTCGCTGCGTGGCTGCAATCGTTATCCTTTCCGTCGCGGGACCGGCGGCCAGCACCGACATTCCGCTCGACCAGCGCCGCTCCGGCTATGCCGATCTCGGCCGCGACACCAAAGCGATGCAGGACGACGACACCGCCAATCCGGCGACCTTGTGGGTGCTCGACGGCGAGGCGTTGTGGAATCAAAAGGCCGGTGCCGCCAATCGGGCTTGCGCCGATTGTCATAACGACGCGACGGCGAGCATGAAGGGTGTGGCGGCGCGCTATCCGGCGTTCAGCGCGGCGCGCAAAGCGCCGGTCGATCTCGAACAGCGTATCAATCTGTGCCGCACCGAGCAGCAGCAGGCGACGCCGTTTTCGTTCGAAAGCCGCGAATTGCTGGCGCTGACGGCATTCATCGGCCGGCAGTCGCGCGGCATGCCGATTGCGCCACCGGCCGACGAAAAGCTGAAGCCTGCGATCGAAGCCGGACGCAAATTATTCACCCAGCGCATGGGCCAAATCGATATGAGCTGCGCGCAATGTCACGATGATAACTGGGGCAAGCAGCTAGCCAGCAGCTTGGTGCCGCAGGGGCACCCGACCGGTTATCCGATCTATCGGCTGGAATGGCAGGGCCTCGGCTCGCTGCAGCGGCGGCTGCGCAATTGCATTATCGGAATGCGGGCCGAGCCCTTCGAGTATGGCGCACCGGAAGCCGTCGCGCTCGAAGCTTATCTGATGTGGCGCGCGCGCGGCCTTCCGGTCGAGACGCCGGGCGTGCGGCCGTAGAGCACCATTGCTTGAAATTGAATCGCAGGTGGGCAACCGCTGCTTCACCTCTCCCATGGGGAGAGGTCGGATCGCGATAGCGATCCGGGTGAGGGGTTACGCACTATCGAGAGGCGTAGGCCCCCTCACCCCAACCCTCTCCCCGATGGGGAGAGGGAGTGCAGCGGAGTTTTCCGCACCACTTCGATATCAGGCAATCATGCCCTAGAAGCGCGGGCGGAATCCGGACGCTGTCTTGTCGATGAAGCCGGCGAACGGCGCGCCGACGTGACCGGGAAACACCACCGCGCCGGTGGCGGCGCAATCCTCGAACACGCGGCGGCGGCTGATGCGGGCCTCGTTGACATCCGAGTTTTTGGGGAAATTCCAGTCCGGATAGAAAATCTGCAGCAAATGATGGAACACGTCGCCGGTGATCATCGCCAGGCTGCTGCCGAAATTCATCTTGAACACGAAATGCCCGGGTGAATGGCCGCCGGCCGGCAGGATGTCGATGAACTCATTGAGCTTGTGCGGCCCGGTGACGAGATCGGCGCGGCCGGCATCGACCACCGGCACCACGCATTCGCGGAACGTGCCGAATTCCGCCGGCGCGGTGGCCGGGTCGGCATCGATCTTCTGGAAGTAATCGAAATCGACTTTGGAAAACACGTAGCGCGCGTTGGGAAACGTCGGCACCCATTTGCCGTCGCGCAACTGCGTGTTCCAGCCGAGATGGTCGTGGTGCAGATGCGTGCACATGACCATGTCGATTTCGTCGGGCCGCGCGCCCGCCGCCGCAAGGCGGTCGAGCCACGGTTCATTGAGCATGTTCCAGTGCGGGCGGGTCGGCCGCGGCTTGTTGTTGCCGCAGCAGCAATCGATGAGGATCTTTTTGCCGTCGACCTGGAGCAGCCAGCTATGGACGCTGAGCTTGATCTTCTTGCTGGCGATTTCGTAGTGGTCCGGCGCCAGCCAGTGACCATGCTCCTTCAGGTCGGCTTCCGAGAACTCCGGGAAAATATCGGCGATCGGATAGACCGGCAGATAGGTTTCCTCGATCCGCGTGATCGTTGCCTTGCCGACCTTGAAGACCTGCATTTCGCTCCCCCGGCTTTTTGCTTGCCCTACCAGAGCCCCTTGAGCCGGCCGCCGTCAAGATTGAGCGAGACACCGGTGATGTAGCTGGCGCGTTCCGAACACAGGAACACGCTGGCGTTCGCCAACTCTTCCGGCTTGCCCATGCGGCCCAACGAATTCTTCTTGGCCGCGAGCTTGCGCGCTTCTTCCTCGCTCGTGACGTTGAGCTCTTTCTTCAGGCCTTCGGTGTTCTGGACCCAGAGATTGGTCGCGACCCAGCCGGGGCAGATGGCGTTGACCAGAACGTTGTCGGGACCGAATTCTTCCGACAGCGACTTCGTCATATTCAAGAGCGCGCTGTTGGTCATGGCGCTGCCGAACATATAGGGGTCGGGCTCCTTGCCGGCGCCGCCGATGGTGTTGACGATGCGGCCCCATTTCTGCGCCGCCATCAACGGATAGACGAGGCGGATAGCGCGCATGAAACCGAACAGCTTGGTTTCGAATTGATTCTTCAGTTCGTCATCCTTGAGCGCGGCGAAACGGCCCGAATACATCGTACCGGCGTTGTTGATGAGGATATCGACGCCGCCAAGTTTTTCCTTCGCCGTATCGACCATACGCTTGATGTCGGCTTCGTTGCGCATGTCGACTTGCACGGCGTGAACCTCGCCGCCGGTCTTCTTCGCCAACTCGTCGCGCGCCTTGTTGATCTTGTCGAGCGTGCGACCTGCAATCAGGACGCGTACGCCTTCTTCGAGAAACTGCCGTGCGGTCTCGTAGCCGATGCCGCTGCCGCCGCCGGTGACGATCGCGCGCCGGCCCTTGATCCCTAAGTCCATTGTCTCGTTCCTTCCCTTGCTCGCTTCGGCTTGACGCCTTTGACTCATCCATAGAGTATTTGACCAACCTCATACATCATAAGAAAAGCGAGGGGGAGGGATGGATCTCGGCCTTCGTGGCAAAGTCGCCTTGGTCACCGGCGCATCGCGCGGAATCGGCAAGGCGGTCGCCAAATCTCTCATCGATGAAGGCTGCCGCGTTGCGATCTGCGCGCGCGATAGCGGGCGTTTGCGCGCCGCCGTCGCTGACCTTTCACATGGCGCAAGTCGTTCAATCGAAGATTGCGTCATCGGCATACCTACCGACGTGACCGACGAGGCAGCAGTGAAGAATTTCGTCGCCGCGGCGCACAAGGCATTCGGCCGCGTCGACATTCTGGTCAACGACGCCGGTACTCATCTGCGCGGCACGGTCGACACCACGACGCTCGATATCCTGGAGCGGCAATTGCGCGACAAAGTGTTCGGATTCTTCGCCATGATCCAGGCGGTGTTGCCGATCATGCGCAGCCAGAAGGATGGCCGCATCGTGAACATCATCGGCCAGGCAGCGCGTCATCCGCACCCCGACCGCTTTCCGTCCGGCGTCACCAACGCCGCCTGTATGGCGCTGACGAAATCGGTGGCGGATGCGGTTGCGCGCGACAATATCCGCGTGAATGCTGTGTGCCCGCAATACATCGAATCCGAGCTGCTCGCCTCGCTGATCGACAAGGAGATGCGCGAGCGCAACGTCGATCGCGCCACCGCCGCCGGCGGTTTTTCGCGCGCCAATCCTTTGGGGCGCACCGGCACGCCGGAGGAGGTGGCCGACTTGGTGGCGTATTTGGTATCCGACGCCGCCAACTTCGTCGCCGGCAGTTCGGTCAGCATCGATGGCGGTTATCACCGCTATGTGTTCGGATAAGGCATCATGGATCTCGGACTCACCAATAAAGTGGCGCTGGTCACCGGCGGCAGCAGCGGCATTGGTCTCGCCATCGCGGCGAAGCTTGCGGCCGAAGGCTGCAAAGTGGTGATTGGTGGGCGGGACAAAGCCAAGCTCGATGCAGCAGCCGCCGGAATTGCGGGCGCCCGTGCGTTCGGCGGCGACGTGCGCGAGCCGGCGCAGGTGGCAAAGCTCGTTGACGACGTGATCGCGGCGTTCGGCCGCATCGATATCGTCGTCAGCAATGCCGGCACGCATCTGCCCGGACGCATGGAAGATGTCGCGACCGACGCGCTGCTGCGCCACCTCGAGACCAAGGTCATCGGCGCGTGGGAATTGGCGAAGTGCGTGACGCCGCATATGCGCAAGCAGGGCGGAGGGCGTTTCATCGTCATCATCGGCCAGGCCGGCAAGGTGCCGCAAGCTAACGGCATCGCCTCCACCATCAGCAACGCCGCGCAACACGCGTTTGTGAAATCGCTGTCGGACGATCTGGCGCGCGACAACATCCTGGTCAACGCCGTGTGCCCGAGCCGGATCAAGTCGCCGCTGACGGAAGCGTTGGGCGGCCTATACAACGAGGTCTATTACGGCCGCAGCCTGGAGCAGCAGGAATCGAAGTGGGGCGCCGAAGTGCCGCTCGGACGCTGGGGCACGCCCGAGGACATCGCCAATGCCGTGGTGTTTCTGGCGTCGGATCGGGCCGCCTTCATCGTCGGCACCAACATCGACGTCGATGGCGGCCACCAACGCATGATCTTTTGATGGCCGGCGGCATGATCGACATCAAAAATGTTTCGAAAGGCTTCCGGCGTGGCGACAGCGTCGTCGAGGCGCTGCGCGATTTCAATCTGACCATCGAGAAGCGCGAGATCGTCGCCATCATTGGCCCGAGCGGTTGCGGCAAGTCCACGCTGCTGAACATGATCGCCGGGCTTTATATGCCGACCAAGGGGCGTATCGTTTACAAGGGTGCGGCGGTCACCGACGTCAACACCGATGTCGGCTACATGACGCAGAAGGACAATCTGCTGCCGTGGCGTAATGTGCGCGACAACATCGCCTTTCCGCTCGAACTGGCCGGCATCGACAAGGCTGAGCGCGAGGCGCGCGCCGACGCCGTGGTCAAGCAGGTCGGGCTCGACGGCTTCGAGACGCGCTTTCCGACCGAACTGTCCGGCGGCATGCGCAAGCGTGCGTGCCTGGCGCGCATGATGTTGTACGGCGCCGAAACGGCGCTGCTCGACGAACCCTTCGCTGCGCTCGATGCTCAGCTCAAGCTGGTGATGCACGAGCTGCTGCTGCGGCTGGCTGCGGAAAGTGGACAGACCGTCGTATTCGTGACCCACGACTTGATGGAAGCGGTGACGCTTGCCGACCGCGTCATCGTCTGCACGCGGCGGCCGGCGATGATCGCGCTGGAGCAGAAGATTTCATTGCCGCGGCCGCGCGACGTGCTCAACGTGCGCTTCACCAACGAGTTCAAGGAACTGTACGACGCCCTCTGGGAGCGCCTGCGCGTCGAGTATCAAGAGGAGCGCGTGTGACCATATCGAACGAACATCTCGATATCGCCGTCAACGACGCGCCAAGCGCCACCGGCAACGTCGTCATGGCGCTGTGCCAGACCGCGCTCGGCATCGCGATCCTGTTCGTTTGGCAGGGCGTGTCGGGGCGGCTAGTCGACAATTTCTTCATCTCGAACCCGATCGATGTCGGCCGCCGTCTGCTCGGCTGGACGCTCGACGGCTCGCTCTTCCTCCACCTGTGGGCGACGATCTATGCGACCACGCTCGGTTTCGTCATCGGGGCGGTGATCGGCGCGGCGCTCGGCATATGGCTCGGCATTTCGACCTTCGCCAGCCGGCTTTTGAATCCTTATTTGAATGCGCTCAACGCGCTGCCCAAGGTTGCGCTGGCGCCTCTCTTCGTCCTGTGGTTCGGCCTCGGCATTGAATCCAAGATCGCGCTGGCGGCGTCGCTGGTGTTGTTCCTGGTGTTTCTCAATACGTTCGCCGGCGTGCGGCAGGTCGATCAGGACCTGATCGACGGCGCCCGCCTGATGCGGGCAACCCGGATGCAGGTGATTACCAAGGTGATCGTGCCGTCGGCGCTGTCCTGGCTGTTTGCTGGACTTCGCGTTTCAGTGCCTTACGCTCTGATCGGCGCGGTGCTCGGCGAGATGATCGCGTCCAATCGCGGGCTCGGCTATCTGGTGCAGTTTTCCGGCGCGCAATTCGATACGGCCGGCGTGTTCGCGGTGCTGATCGTCATCGCCTTGCTGGCGATGGCCCTTAACTTCGTGGTCGATATCGTCCAAAATCGCATGGAAGGCTGGCGGATCGTGAGCCGCTGACGACAAAAAACAACAAAGTCCTGGGAGGAGCGCGTCATGAAATTCCTGAAATCGTCCGTGATCGTCGCGTCTGCGGTGCTGTCGTGGTCGGCCTGCGCCGAGACCGTCAAGATCACCAATATCGGACACGGCTATTATTCGGGCGCGCTCTACATCGCCAAGCGCGAGAAGCTGTTCGAGAAATACGGTCTGGAGCCGGAAATTTCCTTCGTGCAGGGCGGGGCGCTCGCCTTGCAGTCCGCGCTCACCAAACAGGCCGACGTTTCGGTCGTCAGCTACGAGCATATTCTGACGTCGGCGGTGCAGGGCAAGCAGGTTGTCGCCTTCTTCAACATCGCCAACCGGCCGGTCAACAATGTCATCGGCAACGACAAGCTGATGCAAGGCGCCGACAAGCTCAGCGTCGAAGACAAGATCAAGCGTCTGAAGGGCATGCGCGTGGCGATGCCGTCGGCCGGTGGCTCCGGCGAAAAAATGCTCGGCGTGATGGCCAAGAAATACGGGCTGACATTGCCGGGCGATATCACGTCCGTCTATCTCGGTGCCGAAGCGCCGTCCTATGTCGCCGCGTTCCAGCGCGATCTGATCGACGCGGCGCTGCCGTTCGAACCCGCGGGCGTGCTGGTGCAACAGGCCGGCAAGGGCAAGATCTTCCTCAACATGATGAACGGCGAAGTGCCGGAAGTGCGCGACATTCTGTTCATGGTGCTGGCGACGCATCCCGACAACATCAAGGACAAGCCCGAACTGATCCGCAAGGTCGCGGCCGTGTTCTCCGAGGCGGTGAAGATCCTCAAGGGCGATCCCAAGCGCGGCAAGGCGCTGATGGCTTTGGAATATCCGTCGATGGCGCCGGAAACCAACGACGAGGCCTACGACATCGTCAGCCAGATTTGGACCACCGACGGCAAGATGAGCGAAGCGCAGGCGCGCGCGACGTTCGCTTATCTGCAGCCCACCGGGCCGCAGGAAGTGAATTTCCCGTCGACCTTCACCAACGCGTTTCTGCCGAAGTAGGGCGAGGCGTCAGCTACTTCGTGCCGTAGGCGCGGTCCCCGGCGTCGCCGAGGCCGGGGACAATATAGGCGTGCTCGTCCAGCTTCTCGTCGATCGCGGCGGTCCAGATCGGGACGTCGGGATGATGGCCGCGCAGCCGCTCGATGCCTTCCGGTGACGCGAGCAGGCAGACGAAACGAATCTCCTTGGCGCCGCGCTCCTTGATGCGGTCGATTGCCGCCACGGCCGTGTTCCCGGTCGCAAGCATCGGGTCGATGACGACGACCAGACGTTCGTCGAGATTGACCGGCGCCTTGAAGAAATATTCGACGGCATCGAAAGTCACCGGGTCACGATAGAGTCCGATATGCGCGATACGTGCCGACGGCACCAGCGAGATCATGCCCTCGACGAAAGTAAGCCCGGCGCGCAGGATCGGCGCGAACACCAGTTTCTTGCCGGCGATCTCCTTGCCGGTCATCGGCGCCACCGGCGTTTCGATCTGCACGTCGGTGAGCGGTAGGTCGCGCGTCACCTCGTAGCACAGCAGCGTGCCGACCTCGTTCAGGAGTTCGCGAAACGACTTGGTTGAACGCTTTTTGTCGCGGATCAGCGTGAGCTTGTGCTGCACCAGCGGGTGATCGACGACAGTAACGCCTTCCATAACTAACCCCTTTTATTTCTAGAATACCGTGCCGTCGCTGATGACCTTGATGGGCGGCGAACCGTCGGCGCGGCGCTCGCGCGCCAGGATTCGACCGGTGGCCCAGGTGCCGCCTTCGAGGACTTTCGCCAAGGGCAAAGTGTCGGCGTCCATGTTCAGTTTCTTGCGGATCGCATCGGCAAGCCGGTCGAGCAAAGCGACAGTCAACGCGCGCCATTCGACCACGAGTTCCGAGGCGACGTCATGCTGGCGTTCGGCCTGACCGGGATCGCGCAACACCAGCACGCCGGCGTCGACGAACAGTCCGCCATTGCGATATTCCGCCAATCCCGTAAGGCCGTCGATGTCGGTGACGGCAAGGCCCGCGTGTTGCAGCGGCTCGATCAGCGAATAGGCCAGCCATTGCGATAATTTGTGCAGCGGTACGATGCCGCTGGTGGCGTCGGACGTCGTCATCGCCGGATGACGCCAGCAATCGCCCAACGGGATGTCGCCGAGCGAAATGCGTGACGGCCAGATCGTGCCCAATTCATGCAGCAACTCGGACAAAATTTCCGGCGTGGGAATGCTACGGTTCTCGGCGATGCCGGCGAGGTGATCGAATAGACCACCCGGCCGCGGGCTGTCGTTGCGCGCGAACACGCCGGAGTTTTCCACAATGAGCATGCCCAGTGCGCGCAACAGGGCGGCGCGACCTTCGACGCCGACCAGCGGGTTGCTCTCGGTGACCTGGAATCCGTCGCGCAATTGCTGCGCGCTGAGTGCGGCCAGAACCGAGGCGTCGACCCGGAACGGATCATTGTGCTGGGCGGAAAACATACCGCGCGCGAACATGTCGAGGCTGGCGAGAGCCAGCCCTTCCGAACGGCCAATGCGTTTGCCAGTGATTGTGTCGGCGTAGCTCCATTGCGTGCCGGCGCCGGCATCGAGAAACACGCTGATGATCGCCAGATCGAAGGCGGCGCGCGCGCGAGAGTCGCTATCCGGCCAACGCGCGGCTTTTGCGATCGTGTCGAACCGGTCCAGACCATCAACGACAAAATGCCGCCAGCGCGAATGGAACGGAATATCGAGCGAAGGGTAGGCCTGGCGCGTGGTCGCGATGACGCGCTCCGCCGTCGCATCGAGCAACGAAAGATCGACGCGGAAATTGGTCAATTTGTCGTCGAGCGCCAAAGCGAGCATGCGTCCGGCGCGCTCGCGCACCGCCGCTGCACTCAAAAGCGAAAAAGCGGCGGCGGTGTCGTTCTTCATGAGATGCCGGACGCTTTCGCTTAGTACTTGTCGAGCGAACGGCCGATCGAGTCGGTCAGATCTTGCGGCTTCGGCGCTTCGGGTGAGTAGTAGCCGGCGGCCTTCTTGGCGGCGATCTCGACGTGAGCGTCGGCCGGCACCAGATCGTCTGGGATCGGCACACGCTCGACGATCTCGATGCCTTGCGAGACCAGCGCGTTGTATTTCATGTCGCTCATCGAGACGAAGCGGTCGATACGCTTGAGGCCCAGCCAGTTGATGCAGTCCGGCATCAATTGCTGGAAGCGCGCGTCCTGCACGCCCGCGACGCATTCGGTGCGCTCGAAATAAGCAGCGGCGGCGTCGCCGCCTTCCTGCCGCTTGCGCGCGTTGTAAACCAGGAACTTGGTGACCTCGCCGAGCGCGCGGCCTTCCTTGCGGTTATAGACAATGATGCCGAGGCCGCCGTCTTGCGCGGCGCGGGCGCATTCCTCGATGCCGTGGATCAGATAGGGCCGGCAGGTGCAGATGTCCGAGCCGAACACGTCCGAGCCGTTGCACTCGTCGTGCACGCGGCAGGTGATCTTGGTCGTCTGGTCGGGAAGTTTGGTGACGTCGCCGAACATGTAGATCGTGGTGCCGCCGATCGGCGGCAGGAAAACCTGCAGATCCGGACGCGTGACCAGTTCGGGGAACATGCCGGCGGTCTGCTCGAACAACACGCGGCGCAAGTTGGTTTCCGGCGTGTTGAAGCGCTCGGCAATGCCGGGCAAATACCAAACCGGGTCGATCGCGATTTTGGTCACGCCGACGCTGCCATTGGCGCGCACCACCTCGCCGTCGGCTTTCAGCCGGCCCATCGTAACGGCCTGCTGCATTTCATGTAGATCGAGACGCGCTTTGGTAATCGCGATGCTCGGACGGATGTCTATGCCTTCGGCGATCTCGGTCTTGAAACTGTCGGCGGCGAGATGGCCCCAAGGATCGAGCGATACGATGCGGCGCGGATCGTACCATTGTTCGAAGGGGCCGACGGTCGCGGCCGGATAAGTGTTGGTGAGGTCGGGGCGGCGGATCGGATCCAGTGCGCCGGATGATACCGCCAGCGCGCGATACAGCGCGTAGGAGCCGCCGTGGCTGCCGATCACGTTGCGATCGCCGGGTCGCGAGACGGTGCCGATCACCGGTCCGCGTTCGCGCGCAGTGGCCGCGCCCCACTTGATCGGGAAGCGCAATTTGCCGCCGGGCTCGGGATGCGAGGTGAGGCGGATATGATCGGGTCGGTTCGAACGGCTCATTGTGGTGATCCAAAAGGCAATGGCCCGCCGGTGAAGGCGGGCCTGACGATCAGATTGACTATTTATTCCAGTGGAGGCCAGCTAATGTCCAACCTCACGACACTAATATAGCGATCTTATCGCGGCAGGCAATGATGTCGATTGGCATATCTGCCAATCACGGTTTTCGTTTCGTGTTAACGCTTCCCGCCGCGGCCATTATTTTCAGCGATGCGATGACGCGTTCGGCGAATACCGCCGTCGCCACTGGAAGATTGCGGTCGCGCAACCGGCCGAAAACCAAGTTGGCACTCGGCACATCGCGGTCGTCGATATCGCGCCACACCAGGCCGAGCTTGTTGCCCTCCGGCATGGTGCCGATGCGGATTTGAAACGATATCACGCCGGCGTGCACGACCAGGCCGCGTAACATTTCGAAGGAGTTCGATTCTGCGGCGATCTTGAAACGCAATCCGGTGCGCGTCACCACGTCTTCAAGCAACTGCCGGCCGCCGATGGAGCGCTCGGGCAGCGCAACCGGATACTCGGCGCAGTCGCGTAGCCGCACTTTGCGCCGCGCGGCGAGGGGATGACCCTTGGCCATCACCGCCACCAGCCGCTGCTCCAGCGTGATCAGTGGATGAAAGTTAGCCATAAATGGCGGGCGAAAAACGAGGATCAGGTCGACTTCGAAGTTCGCCAGAGCCGTCATGGCGTATTCGTGGTCGACGACCTTGACGTCGAACTCGACCAGCGGGTGCGTCTTGCGAAAATCGGCGATGACGCGCGGCAGAAAATCGAGCGCCAGCGCCTGGCTGCAGGCTATCCGCACCGTGCCGCGCCGCAGGCCCTTGAGGTCCTCGATATGGGACTTCATGCGCTCGACTTCGCCGCCTTGCTTGCGCAAATAATGGACGAAAACTTCGCCGGCGGCGGTCAGCCGCACGCCGCGCGGCAGCCGCTCGAACAGCGCGGCACCGAGCTCAATTTCGAGATCGGCGATGCGCCGGTTGATCGCGGACGCAGTGACATTGAGGTGTTCGGCCGCCTTTCGGATCGAACGGGCGCGGGCGACCTCGTCGACATAGTCCAGAATCCGCAGATGCTTCATGGGGCTAGGCGCCTGGGCGGGGGTGATGCTTTTTCGGCACCACTCTAGCAAGAAATCGGCAGTAGTTGGCAACGCCGTGTCGGTCTAGCTTTTTGTGCATCGCACGCGCCGGCACCCTGACAGGAGACCTGCTCATGATTTCCAAGTCCCGTTCTCTGCTCGTTGCTCTGATCGCCACCGTCGGCCTTGCGGCGCCGCTCGCCGCGACGCCGGCAGCCGCCCAGACCAAACTCAAGATGGTGTTGAACTGGAAATACCAGGGCCCGCAGGGCTGGTTCTTCCTTGCCGACGACCGTGGTTACTTCAAGCAGGCCGGTCTCGAAGTGACGCTCGACCAGGGTAACGGCTCCGGCGCGCCAATTCCGCTGGTCGCCAGCGGCACCTACGACGTCGGCTTCGGCGACATCAACGCGCTGATCCAGTTCGCCGCCACCAAGCCGGAAGAAGCGCCGCTCGCGGTCTACGTGATGTACAACCGTCCGCCCTTCACCATCGCGGTGCGCGCCGACAGCGCGATCAAGACGCCGAAGGATCTCGAAGGCAAGAAGCTGGGGGGCGCTGCCGGCGACGGCGCGCTCAAGCTGTTCCCGGCGTTCTGCAAGATCGCCAAGATCGACTGCACCAAGGTCGAGACCACCAACATGGCGCCGAACCTGCGTGAGCAGATGCTCATGAACAAGCAGGTCGACGGCGTGTTCGGATACGTCAACACCATTCGGTTCAGCGCTATGCTGATGGGCGTCAATCCGGAGAAGGACATCCGCTGGATCAACTACGGCGACTACGGCATGGACCTCTATTCCAACGCCATCATCGTCTCCAAGAAACTGGCCAAGGAAAATCCGGCGGCGGTGAAAGGCCTGATTGCCGCGATCAACCGCGGCCTGGAAGATTCGCTCAAAGACCCGGATGCCGCGATTGCCGCGGTTGCCAAACGCGAGCCGCTGATCAAGGCCAATGTCGAGCGCGAGCGTTTCGACGCGACGCTGAAGGATGAAATGAATCATCCGGAAATTGCCAAGCTCGGTCTCGGCAATATCGATGAAGAGCGGCTGAAGAAGTCGATCGAAATTCTGGTCGACGCCAACAACCTGCCGCGGACGCCGGCGGTCGGCGAAATCTACTCGTCGGCCTTCATGCCGCCGGCGACCGAACTCCCGCACAAGCTGTTCTAAGAGCCCGCTAAACTGCCGCTCTTCCTTGTCGGGGAGAGCGGCGCCTTTTCAACCTTTGCGGCGAGACGGACGATGAAGCTTGATCTCGATGGACGCATAGCGATGATCACCGGCCCGGCCAAAGGCATGGGCGCCGCGATCACCAAGGCCTTCGCCGCCGAAGGCGCCAAGCTCGCGCTGATCGGCCGCGACATCGCGGCGATCGAGCCGGTCGCTGCCGAAGTCAAGGGCAACGGTGCCGAAGCGATCGTCGTGAAGTGCGATCTCACCGATGCCAAGCAATGCGAGGTCGCGGCGGAAAAGACCAAGGAAGCGTTCGGCCGCATCGACATTCTGGTCAATGTCGCCGGCGGCTCCGGACCGGTCGGCAAGCCGGGTGTCGAGACCACGCCGGAAGAATTCGACGACATCATCAAACTGAACATGAACGGCTGCTTTCACACCATGCGCGGCGTGCTGCCGACCATGATCGCGCAGCGCTACGGCAAGGTCGTCAATGTCGGCGGCACTTTCGGCATGCGTGGCAGGGCAGGGCGCATGGCCTATTCGGCGTCGAAATGGGGCCTGCGTGGCATCACCAAGAGCTTCGCGCTCGAAGTCGGGCAATACAACATCAACGTCAATAATGTCGCACCGGGCATGGTCGACGGACCACGATTTCGTGAGAAAGTCTGCGCCGATATGGCCAAGCGTCTCGGCATCACGGTCGAGGAGGCGATGGAGCGTCACGCCTCCGAATACGCGCTCAAGCGCGTCACCGTCGATAACGACGTCGCCAATGCCTGCCTGTTCCTGGCGAGCGACGTCTCGCGGCAGATCACCGGCGCCGACCTGCCGGTCGACGGCGGCTGGGCGATGCTGTGAGCAACACCATGACCGCCGATCTCGTCATTCACAACGGCAAGGTGGTGTCGCCCGACACCGTCATCGAAGCCAGCATCGCGATCAAGGACGGCCGCGTGCTGGCCATCGGTGCCGCCGACGCGATGCCTCCGGCAACGGAAACTTTCGACGCCAAGGGCCTGCACATTCTGCCTGGCGCGATCGATGTCCACGTGCACTTCCGCGATCCCGGCTATCCGCACAAGGAGGACTGGGAAAGCGGCACTGCCGCTGCGGCCTTCGGCGGCGTAACAACCGTGTTCGACATGCCAAACACCATTCCGCCGACCGGCACAGCGGACATCCTCGCCGCCAAGCACAAGATCGCGGCGAGCAAGGCCCACGTCGACTTTGGCCTTTACGGCCTGCTCGGCGATGACACCATCGAAGCCGTGCCCGCTTTGGTCGAAGGCGGCGTCATCGGCTTCAAATGTTACATGGGAAATACCTTCGGCAAGATCCCGTCGCCCTCGACCGGCGCGATGTTGGAAGCCTTCGAGGTCGTCGCCCCCACCGGCAAGCGCATCTCGCTGCACGCCGAAACCAACGACATCATGGAGCGGCGGCAAAAGCGGCTGATGGCCGCCGGCATTCACGACCAGTTCGCCCATCTCGCGGCGCGTCCGTCAGTGGTCGCGGTCGAGGCGGTCAGCCGCGCGGCGATCTTGAGCGAATGGACCGGCGCGCGCATCCACGTTTTGCATATGTCATCGGCTGAGGAATTGCGGCCGTTGCGTGAGGCCAAAGCCCGCGGCGTCGACATCACCGGCGAGACCTGTCCGCATTACCTGCTGCTGTCGACCGACGACTATAACCGGGTGCCCGGCGTCATCGCCGTCAATCCGCCGGTGCGCGAGGCGCGCAACCAGGCGCCGTTGTGGGCCGCCTTGCTCGACGGCAGCATCGATATGATCGCGACCGATCACGCGCCGCACACGCCTGAGGAAAAGACCCGCAACGATATCTGGACCGTCGACTGCGGCTTTCCCGGCGTCGAAACGCAGATGCCGTTGATGCTCAACGAGGTCAATGCCGGCCGCATGTCGATCTGCGACTACGTGCGCATGAGTTCGTACAATCCGGCGCGGATTTGGGGCCTCTATCCGCGCAAGGGCAGCCTTCAACCCGGCGCCGACGCCGACATTGCGATGGTCGATCTGTCGCGTGACCACGTCATCCGCGATGCCGAAATCCAATCCCGCTCCAAGATTTCACCCTGGGACGGCCGCAAGATCAAAGGCCTGCCGGTGCACACGTTGGTCCGCGGACGCTTTGTCATGAAGGACCGCAGACTGGCTGACACCAAAGGCTGGGGCCGCTCGGTCCATATCATTCAAAAAATGCCGCCGCCGAACGTGAGGAACGCCGAACACTCGATGCAAGCGATCACCACTCAACGCTCTGCCGGGCGAAGGGAAAAGATTGCATGACGATCGCTATCGTTGAATCGCCGCCGAGAACCGAAGATACCTTCGTCGAACTGGAAAATGTCACGCTCACGTATGGGCGCGGCGACAAACAGGTGACGGCGCTCGGCCTCACGAATCTGCGAGTCAACCAGGGTGACTTCGTCGCGCTGGTGGGGCCCTCGGGATGCGGCAAATCGACGATCCTCAAACTGGTGACGGGACTAATCAAAGCGTCGGAAGGCTACGTCTACGTCGCCGGCCGCGAGGTCGGCGCCACGCCCGTGCGGGTCGGAATGGCCTTCCAGAACCCGACGATGCTGCCGTGGCTCACGGTGCGCGACAACGTCATGCTGCCGCTCAAGATTGTGCCGCCATTCCGGCAGGAATACCGCACCAAGCGCAAGACCGAATTTCGCGACCGCGCCGACGCGCTGTTGAAGGAAGTCGGCCTCGCCAATTTCGGCGACAAGCACCCCTGGCAACTCTCCGGCGGCATGTTGCAGCGCGCCTCGCTGTGTCGCGCGCTGGTACACGAGCCGCAACTGCTGATGCTCGATGAGCCGTTCGGCGCGCTCGACCAGTTCACCCGCGAGGAATTGTGGGCGGTCATGCAGGAATTGTGGATGAAGCTGAAGCCGACGGTGCTCCTCGTCACTCACGATCTGAAGGAGGCCGGCTATCTCGCCACCCGCATCTGCGTGATGCGGACGCGTCCGGGCCAGATCGTTGACGACGCCGAAGTGCCGTTCCCGCGGCCGCGCACCATCGACATGTCCTACACGCCAACCTTCGTTTCCATGACGCAAAGGCTGCGCGAACTTATCGTGTCGCAGCGGCCGGTGAAGGAGACCGTGTAATGAACCAGCAGGTCCGCCGCAAAATCTGGTCTGCCGTTCTCATCGTCGGTTTCTTCGTGCTGTGGGAAGCGCTGTGCTGGCTGTTCAATGTCAGCGACATCATCGTGCCCAAGCCGAGCCAGATTATCGTCACCCTGTGGCAACGCATGCCGGCGCTGTGGCCGCATACCGTGCAGACGCTCTACACCACGCTGGTCGGTTTTTTCTTCGGTATCGTCATAGGTATCGCGCTGGGTGTGCTGATCGGCTCATCCAAACTCGCTTATGACGTGGCCTATCCGCTGCTGGTCGGGTTCGCGTCGATCCCGAAAGTCGCTGTGGTGCCGATCTTTGTGCTGTGGTTCGGCGCCGGCACCGTGCCGGCCGTGCTGACGGCGATGATCATGTGCATCTTCCCGATTGTCGTGAACGTCGCGACCGGGCTTGCGACGACGGAGCCCGAACTCGAGGACGTGATGCGCGCGTTACGCGCTAGCAAGGTCGACATTCTGTGGAACGTCGGTCTGCCGCGAACCATGCCGTTCTTCTTCGCGTCCCTGAAAGTGTCGGTCACGCTCGCCTTCGTCGGCACCGTCATTTCCGAAACCGTCGCGTCAAACCGCGGCATCGGCAACGTGATGATGATCGCCAGTTCGAACTTCGACGTGCCGCTGGTCTTTGCCGGACTGATGATCCTCGCCTTCCTCGGCGTCTCTCTCTACGCGATTTTCTCACTCATCGAAGGGCGCATCACCGGATGGGCTCATCGCAAAGATGAATTCGCTATGGGCTGATTTGCCCATTCACAGCAACAGGAGTTCGTTATGAAATTGTCACGGCTCGCTTTCGCTCTCGCACTTAGTACGCTCTGCATGGTCTCTGCCGCCGGCGCGCAGGAGATGACGAAGATCAAGTTCACGCTCGATTGGAAGCTGCAGGGCATCCACTCCTGGTATTTCTGGGCCAAGGAGAAGGGCTATTTCACCGCCGAAAAGCTCGACGTCACGATCGACCAAGGCGAGGGCTCGGCCGCGACCGTGTCGCGCATCATGTCGGGTGCCTATGACGCAGGCTTCGGCGACACCAATGCCGTGATCCAGACCGCGGCGACCAAACCGGGCGAGGCCCCGGTCATGGTCTACATGATCTATAGCAAGGCGCCGTTCGCGCTGCTGACCAAGGCATCGAGCTCGATCAAGACCGTCAAGGATCTCGCCGGCAAGAAACTCGGCACCGCGCCTGGCGGCGCGTCGCTCAAGCTGCTGCCGCTGTTGGCGAAGAAGAATGGCCTCGATGACTCGACCATCGCCGTCACGCAGGTCGCGCCGAACCTGCAGGAGCAGATCCTGATCCAGGGCCAGGTCGATGTGTCTGCTGTGTTCACCGCGACCAGCTACATGAACCTGGTGGCGCAGAAGCTCGGTCCGGATAAGGACTTCCGCTGGATCTATTACGCCGATAGCGGTCTCGAGCTTTATTCGAACGGCATCATGGTCTCGGCCAAGCTCGCCAAGGAAAAGCCCGAAGCGGTGAAGGGCCTGGTCAAGGCGATCAACCGGGCGCTGAAAGAGACAATGGCCGACCCGGACGCCGCCATTGCTCTGCTCGCGGGCATCGAGCCCTTGATCAACAAGGACATCGAGAAGCGCCGCATGATCTATGTCTACAACAGCCTGATCGATACCGATGAGGCGCGCTCGCTCGGCATCGGCGACGTGGGCGACGCCAAGTTGGCAGCCAGCAGCGCAACCATCGCGGAGGCCTACGGTCTGCCGCGCACGCCGACGGCGGCCGAGATCTTCAACCACTCGTTCCTGCCGTCGAAGGCCGATCGCCTGCCGGTCAAGCTGACGAACTAAATTGAGCGGTGGCGGGGGCATGTTGCTCCCGCCGCTGAAAGGCCAAGCCCGTGCCCACCGCCAAAGTCCACCGCATTTCCGCTGCCGCGCCCGATGACGTCAGCGGCATCGAGGCCGCGATCAAGGCCGGCCGGATCGATCCGGCCGGCGTCATCGCCGTGCTGGCGAAGACCGAAGGCAACGGCCTGGTCAATGATTTCAGCCGCGGCCTCGGCACGACGCATTTGTCGTTGCTGTTCCGCCGCTATCTGCCAGTCGAGGCAGCGGACAAGATTTGCCTGGTGATGTCCGGCGGCACCGAAGGTGGCATGGCGCCGCATTGGGTGGTGCTGGAGCGTGCCGAAGGCGGCAGCAGCACATCGCCGGCGCTTGCCATCGGCCGCGCCCATACGCCGCCTTTGCCGTTCGAGCAGCTTGGGCGGATGTTCGAAGTCGAACAGGTCGCTGAAGGCGTGCTTGCGGCGATGCAGGATGCCGGGATTTCCGACGTCGCCGACGTTCACTTCGTCCAGATCAAGTGCCCGTTGCTGACGGCGCAGCGGATCGGCGAGGCCGACGCGCGTGGCGTCAAGGTGGCGACGCGCGACACCTTGAAATCGATGGGCTTCTCGCGCGCCGCCAGCGCGCTCGGCGCCGCGGTGGCGCTCGGCGAGATCGACAAGGCGAAGATTTCCGATGCCGACATTGGCGTGAACTTCGATCTGTGGTCCGGTCGCGCCAGCGCGTCGGCAGGCATTGAGCTGCTCAATCATGAGATCGTCGTACTGGGCATGTCGGCTCAGTGGTCCGGGCCGCTGGCGATCGATCATGCTGTGATGAAGGACGCCATCGACATCGAACCGGTGCGCGCGGCAATGTGCCGTCTCGGATTGCCAACGCAAGGGCAATTAAAGCCGGAGGATCGCAAGCGTGTGGTGGCGCTGTTGGGAAAGGCCGAAGCCAGCCACGACGGCCGGCTGCGCGGCCACCGCCATACCATGCTGGACGATTCCGATATTTCGTCGACGCGGCATGCGCGCGCCTTTGTCTGCGGCGCGCTGGCCGGGCTCATCGGCCATGCGGAGATTTACGTCTCCGGCGGCGCCGAGCATCAGGGGCCTGATGGCGGGGGTCCGGTGGCGGTGATCGTCGACCGCGGTTGAGCTAATGGCCCCGCAAATACGTCTTTGCCAGCATGACGTGGATGCCTTTGCTGACATTCACCAACTGGGTGACATGAACGTCCGCCGCCACGCTACACAATGAATAGGCATCCTCCGCCGAAAGGCCGGTGGCGCGCACAATATATTTGATCATCTCGCGTAGGGCGTCTTTGGCGGCGATGTTGAGATCGGGATCGAACGCCATCGTGACGACGTGCGTTGCCGTTTCGGCCCAGGGCCGGTTGATGCCGGTGTTCTTCTCGACCGACAGCCGCACGGTACCGCGCAAGCCCGTCTCGATCGCGGTGATACACACTTCGCCGTCGCCCTGCACGGCGTGGCCGTCGCCGACCGAAAATAGTGCGCCCTTATTGAACACGGGCAGATGCAGCGTCGCGCCGGCACCAAGATGCTTGCAGTCGATATTGCCGCCCCAACTGCGAGGGATGACGGATGTCAGCCGGCCGTCGGCAGGAGCCGGGGCGACGCCGATGACGCCGAAAAACGGTGCTGCCGGAATCTCAAGACCCCACGGCATGTTGACGATCCTGCGCTTTTGGTCGAGCGCGACGTGAATGCGGCGCAGATCGGGAAAATCCTCGGGAAGGGTGCCTTTATCCGGCTTGATGACGTTCCAGCCCCAGTCGTCTTCCAACTCCATGGCTTGGATGTCGACGACCAGTTCGTCGCCCGGCTTTGCGCCTTCGACCGCGATAGGCCCGGTCATCAGATGCGGGCCTTGGCCGGCCGGCACTTTTGCCAGCAAATTTGAGTGCTGGGGCCTCACGGTAAATCCACGACTGGCGTCCGGCAGATCGTCCGTGTCGCCGGACAGCGTCGTGATTTCGACCGTATCGCCCGACTTGATCGTCAGGACCGGCGGAATGTCTGCGGCAAATACGCCGCGATGGACGGTCCCGGCGTCGCCTATCAATGTGTGATGCGCTTTCATGGTGCCGGTATACCGGCTAAACGCAGGCCGCGCTATATCGCGGTCACGCGGGTTTGCGTTGTCGACACCAGCAGCGGCGCACCACTCGGTGCGCAGATCGACCGGCTATCTTGCAGCAAAGCCGGCTGCCCGGCGATCGTGACGCGGCTCGCGCCGGTGACGAATTGCGCGGTATGGCACGGGCCGGTGCTGGCGGGCGGCGGCAGCAAAGCGCAGCCGGTCACAGCATAGTGGGTAGCTATCGTCACCGCCGGTCGGCCGCTCAGCAACACGCGTGCATTGGACGCTACTGGCTGCGCAGGGCCGCCGTGCGAGCAAACCACCGTCGCGCCGAGATGAAGCATGAAGCCCGGCATGTTCGCCCTCAGGTAATCGCCAGCGCGCCGTTGTTGATCGTGACCGTCGGCCCGGCCAGCACGATCGATGCACCCTTGCCGTTCTGGATGGTGATGCCGGTATCGTTGATGACGATGGTGGCGCCGGATGCGCTCTTCAGCACGACGCCGCCGTTGGGCGCGGGGCCGTCGGCCGCCTTGTCCCAAAAGCCTCCGGTCCAGATCGGATGGTCGGGATCGCCGCGCTCGAATTCGACCCAGACGTTGGCGCCGACCGGCGGCACGGCGTAAATGCCCATCTGCACGGCGGGGACGCAGGGCATGGCCCACTTCTTCCCGGTGCGCGTCACCTCCGGTACCGTGACCTGAACGCGGCCGATACTAAGCGGGTCAATATTGTTGACGACCTTGCCCCGATACTTGCCGTAGTATTTCTGCGCAGTGGGCATGCTGACACCCTTGCAATAAAATGACGAAGCGTTGCGAAGCTCAGGCGGCGCCTATTCCTTGACGGCGCCAGTCATAGCCGAGACGTAGTGCTCGACGAAGAAGGCGTAAAGCACGACCAGGGGCAGCGAGCCGATCATCGCACCTGCCATCAGCGAGCCCCAGCGGTAGATATCGCCGTCCACCAGGGCCGTGACGATGGCGACCGGCACGGTTTTATATTGCGTCGATGAGATGAAGGTCAGTGCGTAGATGAATTCGTTCCAACACAGCGTAAAGCAAAAGATGAAGGCTGAGATCAGGCCCGGTATCGCCAGCGGCAGCACGATCTTGACCAGAATTTGCCAGCGACTGGCGCCATCGATCAGCGCGCATTCCTCCAGCTCGAACGGAATGGTCTTGAAGTAGCCCATTAACAGCCAGGTCGAGAACGGAATCAGGATCGTCGGATAGGTCAGGATCAGCGCGAAAGGCGTGTCGAACAGGCCGTATTGGAAAACGACCGTCGACAGCGGAATGAACAGGATGGACGGCGGCACCAGATAGGCGAGGAAGATTGCGCCGCCGACCCACTGCGCGCCCTTGTACCGCAGCCGCACGATGGCGTAGGCGGCGAGCACGCTGGCGGCGATCGACAGGGCGGTCGCGCAGGTCGCGATCAGCATCGTGTTCAGAAGCCAGCGCGGATACTCTGTTTCGAACAGCAGCTTGTAGATGTGCTTGAATGTCGGATTCCAGGTCCAGAACGGACTGTAGGTCTCGAAATCGAGCAACTGCTCGTCCGGCTTAATGGAGGTCAGCGCCATCCAGTAGAACGGGAATAGCAGGACCACCATGATGATCCCGAGCGGCAGATAGAGCGTGACCAGCCGGCGCGGCAGGCTTTCGAGATAGCTCATGCCTTCGGACGCGTCGCTCGCGGCGGCTGACGAGCCATGGAGCGTCGTCTTCGGATCGGCGACTTTCTGGGCGAGGAGATCAGTCATTTTCGCCACCCTGCTGCCATTTCCTGCGCTGCAAACCGAACCATGAAACCAGAATGGCGGCGAGCAGGAACGGGATCATCGCGGTCGAGATCGCGGCACCTTCGCCCAACGATCCGCCGATGATCGCGCGCTGATAGGACAACGTCGCCATCAGATGCGTCGCGTTGACCGGGCCGCCACGCGTCATCACCCAGATCAACTGGAAATCGGTGAAAGTGAACAGTACCGAGAAAGTCATCACCACGGCGATGATCGGCGTCAGTAGCGGATAAGTGATGAAGCGGAAACGCTGCCACGGCGTCGCGCCGTCGATGGTGGCGGCTTCATAGAGCGAGGGGGACACGGTTTGCAGGCCGGCCAGCAGCGTAATGGCGACGAAGGGCACGCCGCGCCAGATATTGGCAAAGATCACCGACCAGCGCGCATTCCAGACGTCGCCAAGGAAGTCGATATTGACGGTGATCAAGCCCATCTTTTTCAGCGACCACGAGATGATCGAGAATTGCGGGTCGAAAATCCACCAGAATGCGATCGCCGACAGCACCGTCGGCACGATGAAGGGAATAAGCACAACTGCGCGCAGGATGGCCTTGAACGGCAAGCGTTCGTTTAGCAATAGCGCGAGATAAAGCCCGATCGCGAACTTAATGACGCTGGCGACCGTGGTGTAGAGAAGGGTGTTGAAGACCGACAGCAGGAATGTCGAATCGTCCATCAGCCATTCGTAATTTTCCAGCCCGACAAATTCGCCGCTGCGGCCGATTTTCGCGTCGGTAAACGACAGCCAGACGCCTAAGCCTAGCGGATAGGCCAGAAACAAAATCAAAAACGCCGCGGCCGGCACCATGAACCAGAGGCCGAGCCAGTTTCTGTTGGTCTTGAGCCGGGCCCACGCCGTAGGCTCTTGGATCGGCCGCTTGTCCAAACGCGATTTAAGAATGGCATCGGTCATCAGGTGCTCGGTGCTTGCGGGTTACCTCTCCCCGCGTGCGGGGAGAGGTCGACATTCGAACGACAGTGAGAATGTCGGGTGAGGG
>Ga0193699_10000157_pt1 | contig 30984 bp, 25 predicted proteins | sample L3c2metaG_FD_160095 | JGI IMG/M metagenome (GOLD analysis project Ga0193699, IMG submission 160095) | Soil microbial communities from a riparian zone of the East river system, Colorado, United States - L3c2 | ecosystem: Environmental > Terrestrial > Soil > Riparian zone | place: USA: East...
TCGGTGCCGCCCCACGCGGCGCTGGCGAAGACGCCAGTGAGCAGCGCACCGGTGATGCCGCCGATTCCGTGGCCGGCGAGGACGTCGAGCGAGTCGTCGAGCCTGGTGCGGGCACGCCACACGATGGCGAAGTAGCTGGGCACCGCGCCGAGCGCGCCCATGACCAGCGCGGACAGGGGCGAGACGAAGCCGGCGGCCGGCGTCACCACGACGAGCCCGACCACGATCGCCGTCGCCGCGCCCACGGCCGTCGCGCGGCCGGTGCGCATCGCGTCGAGCGCCATCCACACCGCCAGGGCCGCCATCGGGGCGAGCAAAGTGTTGGTGAACGCCAGCGCCGCCGAGGCGTTCGCCGCGAGCGCGCTTCCCGCGTTGAAGCCGAACCAGCCGAAGTACAACAGGCTGGTGCCGAGCAGCACGAACGGGACGTTGTGGGGCAGCATGGCCTGACGGCCGTAGTCCTTCCGGCCACCCACGAGCATGGCCGCCAGCGGCGCCGCGACGCCCGCGTTGACGTGCACCACGGTTCCGCCGGCGTAATCGAGCACTCCCAACTGTGCCAGCCAGCCACCTCCCCACACCCAGTGCGCCACCGGCGCGTACACGACCAGCGACCAGGCGGCGATGAAGGCGAGGTAGGCGCTGAATCGCATCCGCTCCACCACGGCGCCGGCGATCAGTACGGCGGTGACGACGGCGAACGTCCCCTGGTAGGCCATGAACAACACATGGGGAATCGTCCCGTGCGCCTCGAGCCCGACGTCCCGCAGCAGGACATGCTGCCAACCGCCCACCCAGGGCGACGTCCCGCCGAAGGCGAGCGTATAACCGAACAGCGCCCACAGCACGCCAACGACTCCGAACGATCCCAGACACATCATCATCGTGTTGAGTGCGTTCTTCGCGCGCACTAGACCGCCGTAGAAGAACGCCACGGCGGGGGTCATCAGCAGCACGAGCGCCGTGCTCGCGAGCATCCACGCCGTGTCGGCGGGTACGATGGTGGCCGTTTGGAGCACGGACAGTCCTCCGGAATGAGAGGTCAGGAGAATCGAAGCTTCGCTGTGACGAGCGCCACGTTGAGCAGTACCATGCCTCCATTCGTCGCGACGACGGGCCAGTCCCGCGACACCGCGCCGTAGATGATCCACAGTGAGCAGGCCAGGATCAGGAGCGAGATCCCGGTCAGGGAGAGATCGCGCGTCTGGCGCGTGCGCCAGGCCCGCAGGACCTGAGGAAGAAACGCCCCGACGCTGATCAGCCCCGCGATGAATCCGAGCACACCGATCATGCGCGCGCGCCTGAGGCGTGCCGGCGGCCGTCGCGGATCGTCAGCCAGTCGGTGCGGACGCGGTCCCACTCCTGAATGAGCACGCCGTGCTGCTCGAACAGCCCGCGAATCCGCGTGCGGTCGTAGCCCAGGATGTCCTCGAGCACCGGAATGAGGACGCTGAGCGCGTCGTCGCTCATTACGGTGCGGCGGGCGATGCTCGCGATGTGGCGCGCCTCTGAGGCCGCGATCGTCAGGCCGTCGCAGCGATTGACGTGCAGCATGACGTGGATGTCGGAGCTGCCGTCGCCGACGTACACCACACGCTCGCCCGGCATTCCGAGCGTCTCACGCAGCGCACTCACCGCCGCCACCTTCCCGAAGCCCGCCGGGACGCGCAGGATCGAGGCGATCTCGCCCGACGCGTCGTCGTACACGAATCGCGTCGCGATCACCCGCTCCGGCGGCACGATCCCCTCGAGGGCCGAGTACACCACGTCCTCCGGTGCCGCCGACACGACGTAGAAATCGAAGCGGTGCCCCTCGATGCCGCGCTCGAGAAGCGACGAGAGGAGCGAGATGTTCCGCTTCAGGCGAATGCGCTTGCCCACCGCCACCAGATCCCCGCGCCGGACGCGCCGGAACTCCGGATCGTGCAGCAGCAGATACGACAGCTCGGCGCCCGATTGCACGAGGTTCAGCTGTGAGAGCCCGGCCACCTTGTCGGTGAAGCTCGTGATGCCGAGCATCTCGCTCAGCACGTGGCCGGAGTCGTTGAAGCTGAGCGTCTGGTCGAAATCGCTCACGAGCAGAAAATGCTTCCGAGTCATACGTTCGCTCCCGCGACTGAAGTCATGCGACGGCGCGCCGGCCTTCGGCAGTGCCGAAACGACGGCGCCCCCGCATCCAGTCGGAGGCAGGGGCGCTGTCGTGTGCGTAAACCGACATGTCCACCGATCAACCGCCCCGTCGTCTCGCGAACGCGCCACAATTCCCGAGGCGCATCGGCAGCGGGTTGGGCGTGAGGACGAGAAGCGTCGTGCGCATGGCGAACGGATGAACGTGATCGGGCAGCGTGCCGGTTTTGCAACGCTGGAAAGCTAGCGCGGAAAGGCGGCCCAGTCAACGAAAAATGCACGACGAGCACGAATCGTGATGCACTTCACAGTTATCGATCGTCGTTTCGGCGAAAAGCACGGTCGTTGCGTGCTCGTGATGCAGAATTTACACGATACTGACGCGCGCGTCCGCCGAGAGCAGCCGGGCACGACGCCGGGTCCGTCGCACTGGTCCGGGACGTGGCCCTTCCGTTATGGTTGGCGACGGCTACGCCACCACACCAACAATCACGTCATGCCCTCGACCGTTCCTCCCGTCGGCTCCGACGCCCCCGATTTCACCCTCGCCTCCACCTCGGGGTCGCCGGTCACCCTCTCCGCGCTCCGCGGCAAGCAGGTGCTGCTCGCCTTCTTTCCCCTCGCGTTCACGAGCACCTGCACGGCCGAGCTCTGCGACATGACCGACGACTGGGACCAGTTCGCCGCCGCCGATACGATCGTGCTTCCGATCAGCGTCGACTCCACCGCCAGCCTGGGCGAGTTCAAGCGCAAGTACGCCATGAAGGCCGACCTGCTCAGCGACTTCAAGCGTGAGGTGTCGCGCCAGTACGGGGTGCTCCTCGAAGACAAGTTCTTCTCGACCCGTGCCTACTTCCTCATCGACCGCGCGGGAAAGATCCGCTGGGAGCACGTCGAGGCGAATCCCTCGCACAAGCGCACCAACGGCGAGCTGATGGAGCAAATCCGGGCGCTCGATTGAGGGATCCGCGCCAGATACCTTCCTCGGTCATCTTGTCCGCTCGGGCATTTCGTCCTATACTACAGCTCCCTTCACTCCGAGCGACTCCCTGGCACCTTCGCGTTCGAGCCAAGACGATCCGGAAGAGTTGACGGCGAGCGGTCCGGACCGGACCGGCGTCGCGACCGGAGAGCGGCGGCCCGATCCTCCGCTGCTCGCGGCGCTGGCTCAGATCGCGGCCGCGCTCGCTACGGGCGACGCGCCCACCGAGGTGCTCGGCGGCGTCCTCGCCCGCGTCGCCGATACCGTCTTTGCCTCGAGCGTCTCGCTGTGGCTGATGGATGAGATGGAGCTCCGCTGCAAGTCGCGCGTCGGCGCGCCGCCGCCGCCCGGCGCCGTGGTCCGCGCCCGACTGGCGCAGCAGACCCGCGAGCCGAGCGACGTCGTCGTCGTCCGCCTCGACGCCGCGCACCACCCACTCGGCGCGCTCGTCCTCACCCCCACGATCAAGCTGTCTCCCGCCGAGCGGACCTTCCTCGCGACGGTGGCGGACATCCTCGCGCCCGTCCTGCGGCAGGCGGCCTACGCCCAGCGGCTCGAGAGCGAGGTCATCGAGCGCACGCGGCAGATCGACCGCGAGCGGCGCGTGACCGAACGCATCATCGACTCCCTGCCCGTCGGTCTCTACGTGATCGACCGCGAATACCGGATCTCCGTCTGGAATCGGAAGCGCGAGACCGGGATGCAGGGCGTGTCGCGCGAGGAGGCCATCGGGCGCACGATCTTCGAGATCCTGCATCGCCAGCCGGCCACCGTGCTTCGGCGCGAGTTCGACGAAGTGTTCGCCACCGGTCGCCTCCAGATCTTCCAGATGGAATCGACGGCGACCGGCGAGCTCCGCACCTATCGCCTCTCGAAGATCCCGATGCGGCTGGATGACGGCCCCGTGACGCACGTCATCACCGTGGGGGAGGACGTGACCGAGTGGCGCCAGGCGCAGGACCGCTTCTCCCAGGCCGAGAAGCTCGCCGCCATCGGTACCCTCGCCGCGGGAGTCATGCACGAGATCAACAACCCGCTCGCGACGATCGCCGCCTGCGCCGAAGGGCTGGAGCTGGCGCACGAGAACGCACCGCCCGACGTTGCGGAAGGATTGCGGCTCATCCAGAGTGAAGTGCTCCGCTGCAAGGGCATCGTCGACTCGCTGCTCGACTTCAGCCGCCCCAAGTCCGCCGACAAGACGCTGCTCGACCTGAACGCGGCAATCGAGCGGACGCTGTTCGTGCTCAAGCACCACACCCGGTTCAAGAAGCTCCAGGTGAAGGTCGATCTCGACCGCTCCCTCGGTCCCGTGATCCGCGCGAACGAGGAGCAGCTCGTCCAGGTATTCATGGCGCTCCTGCTCAACGCCATGGACGCCATGCAGGAGCGCGGCACCGTCGCGCTGCGCACCCGATGGGGCGACGACGCTCGGTCCGTCATCGCCGAGATCGTCGACCAGGGCGAAGGGATCCGGCGCGCGGACCTGCCGAAGATCTTCGAGCCCTTCTTCACCACGAAGGCCCCGGGTCGCGGCACGGGGCTCGGCCTGTCCATCTGTTACGCCATCATCGCCGAGCACGGCGGTCGCATCGAAGTCGATAGCACGCCCGGTGAGGGGAGCGCCTTTCGCATCCTCCTGCCGCGCGCCGACGAACCCGGAGAGCCGCAGTGAACGATTCGAAGATCAAGGTCCTCATCGCCGAGGACGAGATACATCTTGGCCAGATCCTCGCCAATTTCCTGGGCGGGCGCGGCTACGCGGTGCACACCGTCACCAACGGCCGCGCCGCGCTCGACGCGCTGCGCGCCGAGGCGTACGACGTCGCGCTGCTGGACATCGTGATGCCGGAGCTGGACGGGCTCGAGGTGCTCAAGCAGGTGCGCGCCGACGCCGATCCGCCGGAGGTCATCATCATCACGGGCAACGGCACGATCGAGACGGCGATCAGCGCCATGAAGCTGGGTGCGTACGACTACATGGCCAAGCCGTACCGCATGGCCGAGATCGACGTGCTCGTGCGGCGCGCCTGGGAGAAGCGGCGCCTCGCGCGCGAGAACGTGCTGCTCCAGTCGCAGCTCGATCGCGCCGGCGGGGCCAACGAGATCTCGACGCAGTATGCGCCGCTGCTCGCCGTGCTCGATGCCGTCGCCCGGGTGGCCCCGAGCGACTCGCCGGTGCTGATCAGTGGCGAGTCCGGTACCGGCAAGGAGCTCGTCGCGCACATGCTGCACCGGCTGTCGGGCCGAAGCGGTCCGTTCGTCGACGTCGGCTGCGCGGCCCTCACGGAAGGACTGCTGGAGAGCGAGCTGTTCGGACACGAGCGCAACGCCTTTCCGGGGGCGGACGAGCGCAAGCTCGGACTGATGGAGCTCGCCGCCGGCGGCACGCTCTTCCTCGACGAGATCAGCGAGCTGTCGCCCAAGCTGCAGGGCAAGCTGCTGCGCGCCTTCGACCAGCGGAGCTTCTATCGGGTCGGCGGTACCCAGAAGGTCGAGGTGGACGTGCGGGTGCTGGCGGCCACCAACCGGGATCTGGCCGCTCGCGTCAGCGAAGGGCTCTTCCGCGACGACCTGTTCTACCGTGTCAACACCATCGCCATCGAGCTGCCACCACTGCGCGATCGGGCCGTGGACATCCCGCTCATCGCGCGCCAGTTCCTCAAGCAGTTCGGCAAGGTTTCGCCGCCGACACTCGCCCCCGACGCGCTGGAGCTGCTGGTGAAGTACCCGTGGCCCGGCAACGTGCGCGAGCTGAAGAACGTGATGGAGCGTGCGGTGCTGCTCGCGCAGGGGCCGCAGATCCACGCCTCGGATCTGCCGCTCCAGCTGCCCGGTCAGCATCCGACCCCTGTCTCCTCCCCGGCCATCTCATTGGCCGAGCTGGAGCGGCGGCATATCGAGACCGTGCTGCGCAACACGAACTGGCATCAGGGCAAGGCCGCCTCGACGCTCGGCATCAGCTCGAAGACCCTCTATCGGAAGATCCGGGAGTACAACTTCCGGCGCCCCGGCGGCGAGGAGTAGCGCCGCATGCGCATCCTCGTCATCGAGGACGACCCGACCGTGGGCCAATACGTGAAGCGCGGACTCGAGGAGCATCGCTGGGCCGTCGATCTCACGACCGACGGTGAAGAGGGCGAGCGTCGCGCCAGCTCCGAGGCCTATGATCTGATCGTGCTGGACATGCGCCTGCCCGGCAAGAGCGGGATCGAGGTGCTGCACTCCCTGCGCGCCAAGGGCTTCGAGCGGCCGGTCCTCGTGCTCACGGCGCAGGACGCGGTGGACGCCAAGGTCGCCACGCTGCGCGCCGGCGCCGACGACTACGTGACCAAGCCGTTCGCTTTCGAGGAGCTGCTCGCTCGGGTGGAGGCGCTCGCGCGGAGGCCGCGGGCGCTCGCGTCGCCCGTACTGCAGGTCGCCGACCTGGCGATCGATCAGGCGACCCGCGAGGTTCGGCGCGCGGGCGAGCTGATCGAGCTCACGCCCAAGGAGTACACGGTGCTGGAGTACCTCGCACGGCACGGAGGGCGGGTCATGAGCCGCACCCTCATCACCGAGTATGCCTGGGGCTATCACTTCGACCCGGGCACGAACATCGTGGACGTGGTGATCAACCACCTGCGCAAGAAGGTGGACGCGAAGCACGTGCGGAAGCTCATCTCGACCGTTCGCGGCGTCGGCTACGTCCTGAAGGAGTAGCGTGGCGACCCTGCGCGCGCGGCTCACCGTCGCGTATGCCTTTGCGCTCGTCGGCAGCCTGATCATCTTCGCCGTCGCGCTCTATTTCGCGCGCGGCGCGCGCAGCCAGCAGGAGCTCGGCACGGCCGCGCTGGAGCAGGGCGATCGCGCACTCGCGTACCTGCGCGCCGCCTCGGGCCAGGGAACGCCGCTCACGGTCGAGCGGGAAGCGGGCGAGGGCTCGGGGAAACACGGCACGCGCGTGTACGCCACCGAGGAACTGCGCTCGCTCATGGAGCGTCTCCCGGGCTACTTCATCGTCTACGACCGCGACGACCGGCAGATCTACAGCTCGGTGGGCATCCGACAACTGCCCGACGAGGACCGGTCGGCCATCGACGAGGCGGCGGTGACGCTGGTGCCGGGCGGGCAGGGGATCAGCGTCGAGGTGAGCGACTCGCTGTTCGGCGGCCGCCTGCTGCTCGCGGCGCGCCGCGATCCGTCGCTCCTGCCCAATATCACGCGCGTCGTCGCCGGCGTGCCGACCTCCATCGCCGAGCTGAGTCCCACGCTGCTCGTCGGCACCCTGCTCGTCGTCTTCCCGGTGATCATCCTCGTGTCCATCGCCGCCTCGTACGTCATTGCCGGCCGGGCGATCGAGCCGGTGGAGCGACTGATCAACGAGGTGGAAGCGATCACCGACGGCCGATCGCTGCATCGACGGCTGCCGTCCGACCTCGGAAACGAAGAGCTGTCGCGGCTCGGGACGACGCTCAACGCGATGATCGCCCGTCTCGAGACGTCGTTCGGCGCGCTGCGCCGCTTCACGGCCGACGCGAGTCACGAGCTGAAAACACCCCTCACCGTCCTGCGCGCCGACGTCGAGCGCGCCATGCATCCCAACGCCGCGGGGAGCGAGGCGATGCAGGCGCTGGAGGAGGCGCTCCAGGAGACGACGCGGATGGCCGACCTCGTGGACAGCCTCCTGACGCTCGCCCGCGCCGACGAGGGGCGCTTCGACCTCCATCGCGAGCCGATCGCCCTCGGCCCGCTCGTCCGCGACGTCTACGAGACCGCCGTCATCCTGGGTGAGCACGCCGAGCTGGACGTCTCGATGGCGGTGCTCGAGGAAGGAATGGTGGATGGGGAGGCACGTCGTCTCCGGCAGCTCTTCCTCAACCTGATCACGAACGCCATCAAGTACACCCCTCGCGGGGGGCGGGTGGAGTTGTCGCTCAGCCAGCGGGTCGGCGCGGAGATCGCCTTCACGGTGCGCGACTCCGGCATCGGCATCTCGGCCGCCGACCTGGCCCACGTGTTCGACCGTTTCTGGCGCGCCGATCGGGCCCGCTCACGCGGCAGCGAGCGGGGAGGGTTCGGCCTCGGGCTCGCCATCTCCCAGTGGATCGCGCAGGCGCACGGCGGGCGGATCACCGTGCAGTCGCGCCTTGGCCGCGGCTCGGTGTTCACCGTGACGCTTCCCCTCCTCTCCGACGCCGACGCCGCGACGGCCGACCAGCTCCGGGCCGATCTGCGCGAGGCCAGGGAAGAGCGGATGGCCCGCGAGCCGGGCGACCAGGCCGCTTCAGGAGGCGGCGTCACGCCGTCCACGCGTGCACCACACGACACCGGGGAATAATTCACGCTTCACGAAATCTTAATGCTCTACGACTACCCGGAAGTGTGACGTGGAATACTTTCATTGGCGTCAGAGGTGTGTCCCGTCCTTTTAGCCCAAGGTAGGATAGCGCGGACATGTTCAACAACCTGATCGAATCCAAGCCGAAGAAGCAGCGTACGACGGGTGGGCTGGCCGTGAGCATCGTGCTGCACACGATCCTCATCAGCGCCGCCGTCTACGGTACTCTCCAGGCGAAGGAGCAGCTGGAGAAGCCGAAGCAGGAGAAGGTGGAGTTCGTCGAGATGAAGAAGAAGGACGAACCGCCTCCGCCCAAGGAAGAGCCGAAGCCCATGCCCAAGGACGTGGTGGCCGCGCCGCCGCCGCCCAAGGGCTTCCTGGTGCTGACGGCGCCCATCAAGGTGCCCGACGTGCTCCCCGACATCGACCTGTCCAAGAAGGTCACCGATGAAGCCGACTTCTCCGGCAAGGGCGTCGCCGGTGGAACGGCCAAGGGTGTCGTCGGCGGGACCGCGGTCAACACCGACCAGCCGTACTTCGAGTTCCAGGTCGAGAAGCAGGTCTCCACGGCGGCGGGTTCGCCCTCGCCGCGCTATCCGGACATGCTGAAGTCGGCGAACATCGAAGGTGAGGTCCTCGCGCAGTTCGTCGTCGACACGACGGGACGCGCCGAGATGAACACCTTCAAGGTGCTGAAGTCCAGCCACGACGGCTTCACCCAGTCCGTCAAGAACACCCTGCCCAGCATGCGCTTCTATCCCGCCGAGATCGGTGGCCGGAAGGTCAAGCAGATGGTCCAGCAGCCCTTCACTTTCGCGCTCACCAAGTAAGACGTAAGCGACCTACTTCGGAGATTGTCTCATGGATATGTCACTGATGGGCCTCTGGAACCAGATGGGAGGCTTTGCCAAGGGTATCGTCATCACCATGGCGCTGATGTCCATCTACTCGCTCACCATCATGGTCCAGAAGTGGTGGAGCCTGCGCATCGCCCAGAAGGAGACGCGCAAGTTCGCGCCCGAGTTTTCGCAGTTCCTCGAGGAGGACAACCTCACCGAGGCGATCAAGCTGGCCGAGAGCTACAAGAAGTCGCACGTCGCGCTGGTCCTCGGCGGCGCGCTCGGTGAGGTGAAGCCCCTCATCCAGGATGGCTCGGTGACCGTCTCCGACATCAACTCGGCGGAGCGCGCGGTCGAGCGCAACATGCTGCTCGAGATCACGAACCTGAAGCGCGGCCTCGCCGTGCTGGCGACGGTCGGCGCCACGGCCCCGTTCGTCGGCCTGCTCGGCACCACGGTCGGCATCATCAACGCCTTCACGGGCATGGCGGCGTCGGGTTCCGGCGGTCTCGCCTCGATCGGCGCTGGTATCGCCGAGGCGCTCGGCACGACGGCGTTCGGTCTGCTCGTCGCGATCCCGGCGGTGTGGGCGTACAACTACTTCCAGACGAAGATCGACAACCTCACGGCCGAGATGACGTACGTCTCCAAGGAGATGATCGACTACCTCATCAAGGGCGTGTCGGGCGAGTTCGGCCGGTCGCGCTTCACCCGCGAGTTCAACGCGTCGTCCGGCAGCAACTCGCCGATCTCCAACTGACGTACGCCATCCTGAGGAGGTAGTTCGATGGCAATGTCAGCCAGCAGCGGCGGAGGGGTAAAGGCGGAGCCGAACGTGACGCCGATGATCGACGTCATGCTCGTCCTGCTCATCATCTTCATGGTGGTGACGCCCGCCCTCCTCGCCGGGTTCAACGCCCAGCCCCCGCAAGGGCAGAATCTGAAGGACCATCCCGAGGACGAGGAGAACGATCAGGTCCTCGGCATCGACAAGGATGGGAACTACTACCTGAACAAGAAGCCGATCTCCAAGGACGCGATCGAAGGGGAGATCAAGCGGATCTACGACGTGCGCACGACGGACAAGGTCATGTACCTCAAGGCGGACAAGGACCTCGACTACTCGAAGGTCGTGGACGCCACGGACATGGCCAGCAAGAACGGCGTGCGTGTCGTGGGGCTCATCAGCGACCAGAAGCCCGGCACGACCAGCACCGTGGTCGGTGACTCGAAGGCGCCGGGAGCGGCGGGAGTGAAGGACTAATGGCATTCTCCTCTGGTGGAAGCGGCGGGCTGACGAACGAGATCAACGTCACGCCCATGATCGACGTGCTGCTCGTGCTGCTGATCATCTTCATGGCGGCGATCCCGAGCATGCGGAAGTCGGTGGACGTCCAGCTCCCCGATCCCACGCCGTCGCTCGCGCCCGCGAACGCGCAGTCGAATCAGATCGTGCTCGAGGTGAGTCCGGACGGCTACTCGATCAACTCGGAGAAGGTGGACGAAGCCAACCTCGGCCGCCGGCTCAAGGAGATCTACGATCCGCGCCCCGAGAAGATCATCTTCGTGAAGGGCGATCCGAAGTCGAAGTATGGGCAGGTCGTGCACGCGATGGACGTCTCGCGCGGCTCGGGTGTGAAGGTCATCGGCGTGCCGCCGAAGGACACGCCCGGCTCCGGCAAGTAGCGGCAGTTCGCTGCCGGCAGCGTCCGGCAGCACCCTCGGTATCGTACGGCGGACGAACCTTTCGAGGGTCGTCCGCCGTATAACGTTGCGGCCCTTTTCTCGCGGTCCGGTCCACCCAGCAGCAGGAGCGCATGGCCCATCTCGACGACAGTCCCACCCACGATCCGCCGCCACCCGTGAGACGGCCGGCCTACCGGGTTCCGATCGGTCTGCCGCGGCGCGACGAGGGGCGGCGCGCCAGCATGGTCGTCTCGATCCTCGTGCACGCGGTGATCATCGGCCTGTTCGTCGTGCCCTTCTTCCTGCCCCAGTCGGTGCTCGCGCGGATCGAGCAGGGCGCGGGAGGGGCCGGCCCGGCCGGAGGCGGTGGCGGGGGACGCCGGGGCACGGGTGGCGGCACTCTGGAGACGCTGCGCTTCGTGAAGCTCGCACCGGATCCGGTTCCCACGCCGAAGGTGCTACCACCCGTTCCGGCGCCCACGCCGAAAGTCGAGCCGCCGAAGCCCAAGCCGGTGGAAACGCCGCCGGCGAAGGCGCCGGAGCAGCAGAGCGCCGTACCCGCGCCGCAGACGACGGTCGCGGCCGCCATCCCCGGCGCTGGCGGCGGAAGCGGCACCGATGGCACGGCGGGAGCGGGGCCGGGCAGTGGCGGCGGTGTTGGATCGGGTATCGGTACGGGGCGGGGAAGCGCCAATGGTCCGGGCACGGGAGGCGGGATGCAGACGAACTTTCCCCCGCAGGTCCTCAACCTGACGCTCCCTCCGCTGCCGGCGCCCCAGCGTGTGCGCGGGTGGACGATGCTGGCGGACTTCGACGTCGACTCGACCGGTCGCGTGCTCGACTTCAAGGTCAACAGCTCTCCCGACCGCGGATACGACCGGCTGATTGCGAACACGCTGCGCACGTTCAAATTTCGTCCGGGCACGCGTCCCGACGGTGCGCCGATTCGCATGACCGTGCAGCTCAGCATCGACTTCTAGCGCGACGCGCGCATCGGGTCGACCCGCCGTGAATTCACCGGCCGCGCTCTAGCGAGACCCGCAGCGCATCCCTACATTTTGCCAGATTGGCACCAAAAAATCGCCGCCGGCACCCGCCGCCGACGCCCTCCTCGCTTTTTCCGCACCCTGCATGAGCAGCTCGGCCGTCACGACCGACGCAACGCCGCAGTCCGGCGCCGGGTCCTCCCCGGGCTTCGTCAAAGCGATGTCCCTCACCGACGCGACGATGCTCGTCGCGGGATCGATGATCGGGTCGGGGATCTTCATCACCTCGGCGAGCATCGCCCGCGGCGTCCCGTCGCCGATGTGGCTGATCCTCGCCTGGGTGCTCTCGAGCATCATGACGGTGCTCGGCGCGCTCGCGTACGGCGAGATGGCGGCGATGTACCCGAAGGCGGGCGGCCAGTACGTCTTCCTGCGCGAGTCCATGGGACCACTCATGGGGTTCCTCTACGGCTGGACCTTCTTCGCCGTCATCCAGACCGGGACGATCGCAGCGGTGGCAGTCGCGTTCGGCCGTTTCTTCGGCGTGCTCGTTCCCGGCATCAGCCCCGACTTCTTCACCTGGTTCCCCCGCGCCGACGTCTGCGTCGCCGCGCTTGGCTGCACCGATCCGGCGAATGCCATCACGCTCGGACTCAACCCACAGCGTCTCGTCGGGCTGCTGAGCATCGCGGTCCTGACGTGGATCAACCTGCGGGGCGTGCGCGAAGGGAAGATGGTCCAGACGACGCTCACGGTCGTGAAGACGGGCGCCCTCGCGCTCCTCGTCATCCTCGGGCTCACCCTCGGTCGCAATGCCGCCGCGGTGACAGCCAACTTCGGGGCGGGCAACTTCAGCGGCGAGTGGACGCTGTCGTACACGCTCATCGTCGCGTTCGGCGCGGCCATGGTCGGCTCGCTCTTCTCGAGCGATGCCTGGAACGGGGTGACCTTCGCGGCCGCCGAGGTGAAGAACCCCTCGCGTAATCTGCCGCTTTCGCTCCTGATGGGGACGGGCCTGGTCTGCGCGCTCTACATCCTGGCCAACTTCGCCTATCTCAGCGTGCTTCCGTTCGACGGGGTGGCGACCGGCGCGACCGTCGTGGAGCGCGGCATCCGGCACGCCACGCAGGACCGCGTCGCGACGGCCGTCGTGGAGACGATCTTCGGCGCGAGCGCCGCGTCGATCATGGCCGTCGCGATCCTCATCTCCACCTTCGGCTGCAACAACGGTCTCATCCTGTCCGGGTCGCGCGTCCTCTACGCGATGTCGCGCGACGGACTGTTCTTCCGGAAGGCGGGGACGTTGAACAAGAACCACGTTCCGGCCTTCGCATTGGTGGTGCTGTCGATCTGGACGGCCGTCCTCTGCCTGACGGGCACGTACAACCAGCTGCTCAACTACGTCATCTTCGCCGCGCTGCTGTTCTACGTCTTCACCACGGCCGGGCTGTTCATCCTGCGCGCGAAGCGGCCCGACATCATCCGGCCGTACAAGGCGTTCGGGTATCCCGTGCTGCCGCTCCTCTACATCCTGCTGTGCTGCGGCGTGATGGTGCTCCTCCTGCTGTCTCCCACCACGCGCACGGAAGCCGTCTCCGGTCTGGTGCTGGTGCTGATCGGGATTCCCGTGTTCTACCTCTGGCGCCGCGTCGAGCGCTCCGCCACCGTCGAGGCCTGACCGGCCCGGCGCCTTTCGCCATCACACTTTCCACGCATCATGACGCAGACGCAGTCATCACTCCTGACCGTCGTCATCGGCGCGAGCGCGCTCGCCCTGATCTTCGCCGTCTTCCTCGCGCGCTGGGTCCTTTCGCGTGGCCGTGGCACCCCGGAGATGCAGAAGATCTCCAACGCCATTCAACAGGGCGCCGAGGCGTACCTCGCGCGCCAGTACAAGACGATCGGCCTGCTCTCGCTGGTCGTGGCGGCGCTGCTCGGCATCGGATACGGCTACTTCCGGCATACCACGGCGAATGATCCGGTCCAGGACCCGAAGACCTTCGCGCTGTACGTCACGGCGTCCTTCCTGCTTGGCGCCCTGAGCTCGGGCGTCGCCGGGTACGTGGGCATGTGGGTGTCGATCCGCACCAACATCCGCGTGGCAGCCGCGGCGATGAACTCGCTCAACGATGCGCTCCAGACCGCGCTGCGCGGCGGCGCTGTGTCGGGACTGTTTACCGTCGCCATGAGCCTGCTCGGCGTCGGCGGCCTCTTCGCCGCACTGTCGGCGATGACGCCGGCCGGCATGGACCAGGCCCAATGGTCGCAGCACATCCCCTTCCTGATCGTCGGCTACGGATTCGGCGCGTCGTTCGTCGCGCTGTTCGCGCAGCTGGGCGGTGGCATCTACACCAAGGCGGCCGACGTCGGGGCCGACCTGGTGGGCAAGGTCGAGGCAGGGATTCCCGAGGACGATCCCCGCAACCCGGCCGTGATCGCCGATCTCGTGGGCGACAACGTCGGTGACTGCGCCGGGCGCGGCGCCGACCTGTTCGAGAGCACCGCCGCCGAGAACATCGGCGCGATGATCCTCGGCGTGCTGCTCTTCAAGTCCTTCGGCGTCAACGGCATTCTCTTCCCGCTCGTCATCATGGCGCTCGGGCTGCTGTGCTCCATCGTCGGCGTGATGGTCGTGAAGACGAAGGAGGACGCCGATCCGATGAAGGCGCTCAACTTCGGCTACTACGTGACGGCGGCCCTCGTCACGGTGATGTTCTTCTTCGCCAGCAAGACGCTGCTCCAGGTGCCGACGGCGCCGGATGCCTGGGTGCACTTCTTCTTCTGCGGCGTGATCGGCATCGTGACGTCGGTCGCTTTCGTGTTCATCACGCAGTACTACACCGAATACCGCTATCGGCCGGTGCTGAGCATCGCCGAGGCCAGCCAGACCGGTCCGGCCACGAACATCATCGCCGGTCTCGCCGTCGGCATGGAGTCCACGGTGCTGCCGGTGATCACAATCGGCATCGCGATCATCGCGAGCTACTCCCTCGGCCAGTCGAGCGGCCTGGTGAACGATGCCGGGGAGGCGATCGGCGGCCTGTTCGGCACGGCCGTGGCGACGATGGGCATGCTCGGCACGGCCGGGTACATCCTGGCCATGGACGTTTTCGGCCCCATCACGGACAACGCCGGCGGCATCGTCGAGATGTCGCGGCAGCCGGAGTCGGTGCGTGACAAGACCGACCGCCTGGACTCGGTGGGCAACACCACCAAGGCGCTGACGAAGGGGTATGCGATCGGTTCGGCGGCTCTTGCAGCGTTCCTGCTGTTCTCCGCGTATCTGGACGAAGTGCGGAACCTCACCGGACAGACGCTCCACGTCGACCTGTCCAAGCCGGTGGTGTTCGTGGCCGGTCTGCTGGGCGCGATGCTCGTCTTCTGGTTCTCGTCGCTGGCCATGACGGCGGTGCGCAAGGCGGCGTCGTCGGTGATCACGGAGGTGCGCCGGCAGTTCAAGGAGCGCCCGGGGATCATGCAGGGCACGGAGGACCCGGACTATGCGGCGTGCGTGGACATCGTCACCGTGGGCGCGCTGAAGGCGATGGTGCTGCCTGGTGCGTTGGTGGTGCTGTTCCCGATCGTCGTCGGTGTCGTGTTCAAGCGGTTCGGTGGGCCGGGCGAGTACATCGGCGCCGAGTCGGTGGCGGCGCTGCTGATGGTCGGCACGATCACCGGTATCCTGATGGCGGGCTTCCTGAACAACGGCGGCGGTGCCTGGGACAACGCGAAGAAGTACATCGAGACGGGCGCATACGGCGGCAAGCGCTCCGAGGCGCACAAGGCGGCGGTGGTGGGCGACACCGTCGGCGATCCGTTCAAGGACACGGCCGGCCCCTCCCTGCACGTGCTCATCAAGCTTCTCAGCACGATCACGCTGGTGCTGGCGCCGCTGTTCATCTAACGCGACCCCCGACTTCCCCGGATGAAATCGCTCTTCGCACGTAAGCCGATCGCCGAGCTACTGATCGAGGGGGACCATCCGAATGCGCTGAAGCGAGCGCTCGGCGCCGGGGACCTGATCATGCTGGCGATCGGCGCCGTCATCGGCGCCGGGATCTTCGGCGCCATCGGCACGGCCGCTGCCGGGCAGCTCGGTCCGAACGGTGAGGTGATCCGCAGCGGCGCCGGTCCGGCGCTCGTCTTCTCGTTCCTGCTGCTCGGCGGCGTCTGCGCCCTCGCTGCGCTCTGCTACGCCGAGCTGGCGTCGATGATCCCACAGGCCGGGAGCGCGTACGCGTACACGTACGCCACGCTCGGCGAGATCGTGGCGTGGATCATCGGCTGGGACCTCATCCTCGAGTACGCGGTCGGCAACGTGGCCGTGGCCATCTCGTGGGGCGACTACTTCAAGGTGCTCACCGGTGGGCTGCTGAACCTGCCGGTCTGGTTGACGACCGGGTATCGCACGGCCCTCCTCAGCTCCGACCCGACGGTGCACGGGCTGCTGGACGCGGCGCCGCACGTCGCGGGGATTCCCATCCTCGTCAACCTCCCGGCGTTCACGATCGTCCTGCTCATCACCTGGCTGCTGCTGCGTGGCGTGCGCGAGAGCGCGCGGGCCAACAACATCATGGTGGTGGTCAAGCTGCTGGCGCTCGCCCTGTTCGTCGGCGTCGGCCTGACCAAGATCAACACGGCCAACTACACGCCGTTCGCTCCCAACGGCTTCGAGGGGATCCACCACGGCGCAGCGATCGTCTTCTTCGCCTACATCGGCTTCGACGCCATCTCGACGGCGGCGGAGGAGACGAAGAATCCGCAGCGCAACCTGCCGATCGGGATCCTCGGCGGGCTGGCGATCTGCACGGTCGTCTACGTGATCGTCGGCGCGGTGCTCACCGGGATGGTCCCGTACCGCGAGCTCGATCCGAGCCTGCACGCCGATCCGCTCGCCTACGCGCTGCAGCGCGCCGGGATGCAAGGTGTGGGCTGGCTCGTGGCACTCGGCGCAGTCGTCTCCATGACGGCGGTGCTGCTCGTGTTCCAGTACGGCCAGCCCCGCATCTTCTACGCGATGGCGCGCGACGGGCTGCTGCCGAAATGGGCGGCGCGCGTCAGCCACAAGGCGCGGGTGCCGTATGCGACGACGATCCTCACCGGGCTGTTCGTGGCCCTATGGGCGCTGATCGGCGACGCGGGCGAGACGTACGACCTCACGAACATCGGCACGCTGTTCGCCTTCGCGCTCGTGTGCATCGGCGTGCTCGTTTTGCGCTACACCCAGCCCGACCGCCCGCGGCCGTTCCGCGTCCCCTTCGTGTGGCCGGTGTGCCTCGGCGGCGCCGCCGCATGCCTGTTCGTGATGTGGGGCCTCCCGAGGCACGCGTGGGAGCGCTTCGCGATCTGGCTGGCCATCGGGCTGGCCCTGTACTTCCTGTACGGCTTCCGCAACTCGACGCTGCGCCGCGGCGCGGCCGGCCTTCCCCCGAATCGCTGAATCGATGACTGGAGTGGACACCGCGGCGGCGCCGACGCCTCCGCGCTCCGGCTTGCGCCGGATCACGCAGACGCAATGGATCGTCATCTCGATGGTCGTCGGCGTCCTGGTCGGGTACCTGTTCCCCGACCGGCCGGAGGGGACGACGGGGTTCCAGGCGTCGGACCTCCAGATCCTGTCGACCGTTTTCCTGCGCATGATCAAGTCGCTGATCGTGCCGCTCCTGTTCGCGACGCTGGTCGTCGGCATCGCCGGCCACGGCGACGACATGAAGCGCGTCGGCAAGCTCGCCTTCCGGTCGATCGTCTACTTCGAGATCGTCACGACGCTCGCGCTCGTGGTCGGCCTGCTGGCGGTGAACATCGTCAAGCCGGGCCGCGGAGTGAACCTGGCCGCGGCGTCGTCGGAGGCGGGTGCCGAGCTCGCGAAGACGAAGACGACCTTCTCCGGCGTGATCGAGCACACCGTGCCCCAGAGCTTCTTCGAGGCAGCGGCGAAGAACGAGGTGCTCCAGATCGTCTTCTTCGCGATCATCTTCGCCGTCGCGCTGTCGCAAGTGCAGGGGCCGGCCAAGGCGTTCATGCTCTCGTTCTGTGAGAGCCTGAGCGAGGTGATGTTCAAGTTCGTCGGCATCGTCATGAAGTTCGCGCCGTTCGGCATCGGCGGGGCCATCGCGGTGACGGTGGGCAAGAGCGGGCTCGGCGTGCTGAAGAACCTCGGCATCCTCGTGCTCACGCTGTACGGGGCGCTCATCTTCTTCGTGCTGTTCGTCCTGCTGCCGATCGCCATCATCTTCAAGGTGCCCATTCGTCGGTTCTGGGAGAAGACGAGGGAGCCGTGGCTGATCGCCTTCACGACCGCGTCGTCGGAAGCCGCCCTTCCCCTGGCCCTCCAGAACATGGAGAAGCTCGGCGTGCCGCGACGCATCGTGTCGTTCGTGCTGCCGACCGGCTACTCGTTCAACCTCGACGGCAGCACGCTCTACCTCGCGCTGGCGTCGGTGTTCGTGGCGCAGGCGGCTGGCATCGACATGCCGATCTCGACGCAGATCCTGATGATGCTCACCCTGATGCTCACGAGCAAAGGAGTGGCGGCCGTGCCGCGCGCGTCACTCGTCATCCTGTCGGGCGCGCTGGCCCAGTTCAACCTGCCACTTGCCGGCGTCGCCATCATCCTCGGCGTCGATGCGCTGATGGACATGGCGCGCACGTCGATCAACCTGGTCGGCAACTGTCTGGCGACGGTGGTGATGGCGCGCTGGGAGGGCACGTTCGATACGCCGGGCTCGGACATGCCGGTCACCGACTCGTTGGCTGGTGCCCCGCTGAGTATGCCAGTCGTGCGTGAAGGGGGAGATCGCCCGTTCGTCGTGTAGGCGGGTCAGCGAGAGGCGCGCACCGTGTCGTTACACCCGTCTGACGTGGGCTAGTCCTGGCAGCCATATCGTCGCGCGCCGTTCATTCGAGCCCACACGTCTTGTCACGTCCCTGCGATCGCGCGGGGAGGGCGGGACGGTCTACGTCATCCGCTGAGCGTCGGTCTAGACCGCCGTCTCCCCGAGGTATCGCAGCGCGCCGCGCACGGCGCCGCGTGCCGCGTCCACCTCCGGCGTGTGAAGCTGCGCCCCCGGCACCGCGCTCTTGAGCCGCTGCTCGAGCCGCTTCCGCAGCGTCGAGCCCTTTGTCAGCATCCCGCCCGTGAACGCCACCGGCGTAGCCGCACGCTCGTCGCCGAACAGCTGCCGGGCCAGTGCTCGCACGTGCAGCACGAGCTCCTCGACGGCCAGGCTGACGATCGCGTTCGCCCGCAGGTCGCCCGCATCGGCCACGCTGCTCACTACCGGTGCCAGCGTCGCGAGCTGCGCCGGCGTCGCCTGCGCGGCCCACGCGATCAGCTCACGCGGCTCGTTCACTTGCGCCGCGGTGAGCACGGCTCCCATGAGCGCCGTCTCCGGCTCGCGACCATCCGCCGACGCCGTGACGACGCTCAGCGCCCGGCGCCCCACCCAGGCGCCACTGCCCTCGTCGCCGCACATCGGACCCCACCCCCCGCATCGCGCAATGCTCCCGGATGGACTGCGGCCGAACGCGACCGAGCCCGTGCCGCTGATGAGGAGGATGCCGGGCCCGTCCCCGAACGCATCATCGAGCGCGATCGAGAAGTCCGGATGCACTACCGTCTCTTCCGCCAGCTCGCGACCGACGAGCGCCTGCCACAGCGCCTCGCGCTCCTGCTCGCGCGCCACCCCCGCCACGCCGACGTACAGCACCTTCGGCACGACGTGCGTCATCTCGCACGACGCCAGCGCGTCACGCACCGTGGCGGCGATCACGTCGGCTGACGCCTCCGCTTGACCCGGCTTCACCGCGCTCGCCGGTCCAACCACCTCGCCGAGCTGGGTGCCATGCTCGTCGGCGACGAGGATGCGCGTCTTGGATCCTCCTCCATCCACGCCAAGGACGATGAAGGTCATGCGGTGCGAGCGAAATCGCTCTTGGACAGGGAGGTGAGAGGATCGTGCGGCGGCATGGGATGGGTCAGGCTGGACAGAATGCCAACGAGCAGAGTGATGGTCGTGCCGATGAGGACGTACCAGGGCCACGCGATCCGGCCGAACGGGGCGAGCGTGCCAGCCAGCGACGGATAGGCGGCCGCGATCGGGCCGGCGAACACGATGAACGCCATCGTCAAGATGGCGATCGACATGCCGAGGATCGCGTCGCGCTGGATGGCGCGCCGCCAGAAGATCCCGAGGAAGAAGCCCCCGAGCAGGCCGCCGTACGTAAACGACGCGATGCCCAGCGCGATCACGACGACCGGCGTCTTGGTGTCCTGGGGGAAGAGCAGGGCGCCGAGCGTGAGCACCGTACCCCAGATGAGCGCGAACCGGCGCCCCATCTTGAGCACCGTCGCGTCGTCCGGCGCCTTCTTCGTCAACGGAAGGTAGATGTCGTGCGTCGTCGCCGCCGCCAGCGAGTTGATCGCCCCCGAGTGCGTGCTCATCGTGGCGGCGACGATCGCCGCGACGATCAACCCGACGAGTCCCGGAGGCATGTGCTCGAGGATGAAGGTCGGGAAGATCTGGTCGGTGGCCGGGAAGAGCTGCCCGTGATAGAACGCCCACAGGCCGAGGCCGATCGAGAGGAAGAGGAAGAACTGGCAGAAGACGACGAATCCCGACCCGATGATCGCGCGCTGTGCATCCTTCAACGACCGCGACGACATCAGGCGCTGCACGATGAGCTGGTCGGTGCCGTGCGACGCCATGGCCAGGAATGCGCCGCCGATGAGTCCCGCCCAGATCGTATGCGCCCGGTCGAGCCCCGGGTAGAAGTCGAGCACCTTCGTCTTTCCCGCCGCCGATGCCGAGCTCCAGATCTCCGACCAGCCGCCGGGCACGAGCTGGCCGAGGACGACCACCGCCGCGAGCCCGCCGCTGATGTAGATCCCCGCCTGGAGCAGCTCGGTCCACACCACCGCCTTCATGCCGCCCTTGTATGTATAGATCACGGTGAGAAAGCCGAGGATCAGCACGGCGATTGGCATCACGTAGGCCTTGTTCGTCACCGACGGGCTGATGATCAGCGCCACCGGGATGGCCGTCGCGAAGACGCGCACCGAGTCGGCCAGTGCGCGCGTCACCATGAACACGATCGACGTGAACCGCCGCGTGGCGAGCCCGAACCGCTTCTCGAGCAGCGCGTACGCCGTCACGAGATTGCCCTGGAAGTAGCGAGGCAGCAGCACGCCGGCCACGACGAACCGGCCGATGATGTACCCGGCGACGATCTGGAGGAAGCCGAGATCGCCGAACCCCGGGGCGTTGCCGTACGACAGGCCGGGCGTACTGATGAACGTCAGCGCGCTCGTCTCGCTCGCCACGATCGAGAACATGACCGCCCACCACGGGATCGCACGGTCGGCGACGAAATAGTCCTTCGCGTCCTTCTGCCGCCGGCCGACGTACAGGCCGAGGGTGAGCGTGCCGGCGAGATACGCGATGAGGACGATCGCGTCGAGCGTGGTGAACCGCGTCATGTGCCTCCCCTATTCGACGACGTACGCTTCCATGGCGAAGTATTCCGCCAGGCCCAGCTTGTCGAGCAGATTGGCCGTGTCCTTGTTGCGCGCGTCCACACGCTGCCAGAACTCGCGGTCGTCCTGGCCGGGGAAGGGTGCCGAGTCCTTCTGCGACTGGTGCTTGAAGATCGCCTGGATCTTCAGCCGCAGCTCCTCCTGCGACATCGGAACGAGCCAGGTGGCGTCGGTGACGTCCCACTCCTGCCAGGCGCCGCGATACAGCCAGACCTCGGGGCGCGGGAAGGTGATCTCGCGCAGCGCGAGGTCGATCGCCTCCTTGCACATCCGGTGCGTACCGTGCGGGTCGGACAGGTCGCCGGCGACGAAGATGATCTCGGGCTGGTACTCGTTGAGGAGATCGCGCACGATCGCCACGTCGGCCGGCCCGATCGGATCCTTCTTCACCTGACCCGTCTGATAGAAGGGCAGGTTGAGGAAGCGCGCGTTCTCCTTCGTCAGGCCCATCACCTCGATCCCCGCAACCGCCTCGCTCTCACGGATGATGCGCTTGATGTCCTGGATCTCCGGGATGTCCACCTCGCCCGCCTCCTTGCTGGTGAGGAAGGCGTTGATGCGATCGGCCAGGGCGTTGACCATCTTGTCGCCGATGCCGCTCTCAGTCGCGAGGCGTCGCAGGAAGTCGACGTAGCGGCGCACGTCGTGATCGAACACCGCGATGTTGCCGCTCGTCATGTACGCGACGAGCATCTCGTTCCCGTTCTGGACGAACTTGCGCAGGATGCCGCCCATCGAGATGACGTCGTCGTCCGGGTGCGGCGAGAAGCAGATGGTCCGCCGGTGCACCGGCAGCTTGCTCTTGCCGCGGATCTTTGCGCCGAGCGCGTTGAACACCTCGCCGTTCACGGCGCCGGGCGACCCCCGCGTCGCCACGAGGGACGACATGCCGTGCTCGGAATAGTCGGTTTCGGTGAGCTTGAGGATCGCCTTCCTGGTCTGCTGCGACAGCCAGACGACGGCGCGCAGCATCAGCTCCGGCGTCCAGTCCACCTCGTCGATCAGCCAGGGCGTCGCGATGCGCGTGAGCGCGGCCCCAGCTGCCTTGTCGACGTAGAACGTCGTGTTCGGGTGCCGCTGGAGGAAGGTGGCCGCGACGGACAGGCTGATCTCCCCCTCCACCGCGCGCCGCACGATGGCCGCCTTGTGCTCGCCGGTGGCGAGAATGGCGATCTCGCGCGCCTCCATGATCGTCGCCACGCCCATCGTCACCGCCTCCTTCGGCACGAACTCCTCACCGAAGAAGTCGGCCGCGGCGTCACGCCGTGTCACGGCGTCCAGGTGGACGAGCCGCGTGCGGCTGTCCACCCCCGACCCGGGCTCGTTGAAGCCGATGTGGCCCGTCTTGCCGACCCCGAGAATCTGGAAGTCGATGCCACCGGCGCGCGCGATCTGTCCCTCGTACTCGGTGCACATCGCGTCGACCTGGTCGCGCGGGACGTCGCCGCGCGGGATGTGCACGTTCTCCGGCCGCACATCCACGTGCGAGAAGAGATTCTCCCACATGAACCGGTGGTACGAATGGATGGTGTCCGGCGCCATCGGGTAGTACTCGTCGAGATTGAACGTCACGACGTTCGCGAAGCTCAAGCCCTCCTCGCGGTGCATCCGGATCAGCTCGCGGTACACCCCGATGGGCGTGGAGCCGGTGGCGAGGCCCAGCACCGCCGCCTTGCCGGTGGCGTTGCGTTCCCGGATCACGGTTGCGATGCGGCTGGCGACGACCCGGGCGAGGTCCTCGTGTTCGTTGACGACGATGGTGCGAATGCGCTCGAGCGCCGTCGCATGGGGCGTGGGGGGGACACGCGAAAGCCCGCGATTCGCTGTGCGATCGCGGGCCTCGTGCCCGGCGCCGACGTCCCCGGGGGCGCCAGTAACCGGTACTGTCATTTTCCTCGCTGACTCAGGCCGAGAAGGAGCTGCCGCAACCGCAGCCACCGGTCGCGTTCGGGTTCTTGAAGGTGAAGCCGGAGCCCTGCATCGACGACGTATAGTCGATCACGACACCGCTGATGTACTGGGCCGAGAAGGGGTCGACGAATACGCGGTAGTCGCCCTGTTCGACGATCAGGTCGTCTTCCGCCGCGGCATCCTCGATCAGGAGGCCGTACTTGAAGCCGCTGCACCCGCCGGGCTGCACGCTGACGCGCAGGCCACCGACCGCCGGATCGACACCTTCCTGGGACATGAACTTCTTGACCTCGGCGCCCGCGACGGGCGTGACGGTCATCATTACTTCGGGCTGATTGGTCGTGCTCACGAGACCTCCAGTGTGTGGCGCAGGCGTCCTTTGGCCGCGCGGTCATCCACTACCTAACTATATACCCGCCAACGGGTCGAGGTTCAAGCTCGGCCGAGGTCGAAAATGCCGCCGCCCCACTGGAATCAGTACGGGGCGGCCAACCCCGGTTCCCGCCGGCCGGTCAGTCCGCCGCCACCGGCTTCGCGACGTCGCGCTGCCCGCGCTCGCTCGCGTCCTCTTCCCGGAACGCCTTGGCAATCCAGCCGAAGGCCAGCGCGGCGATGATCAGCATGATCGCGCCGGTCATGTACTCCCCGAAGATCAGCTTGCCGATGCCGAACAGCGTTGCATACACCGCGACGATGCCCGCTAGCCAGTTGGTCCAGGCGAGCGCCCCGCCCGGGATGGACTCGCGTCCGTAACCCAGCCGCTGGGAAATGCGGCGCCACCCGGGGCCGCCCGGGCGCACCCGCTGGTAGAACGCTTCCAGCTTGGCGTCCGGCTCGGGCGCCGTCATGAATGTGACCGACAGCCAGATGACCGTGCTCGAGACCACGGTAATCAGCATCACCCAGGCATCCGTCCGCAGATCTCCGGCGGGGAAGCGGCCGCGCATCGCCCAGATCGCGACGAGCGAGATGACGAACGACGCGATCATCGCACTGATCTCGCTCCACGCATTGATGCGCCACCAGTACCAGCGCAGGATGAGCACGAGCCCCGTCCCCGACCCGAGCGCGAGCAGGAACTTCCATGCCCCCTCGACGGTCTCGAGCTGCATCGTCACGAAGATCGAGGCGAGGAACAGGAAGACCGTTGCCCAGCGGGACACCGACACGTAGTGCTTCTCCGTCGCCGTCTTGTTGACGAAGCGCTTGTAGAAATCGTTCACCAGATACGACGCGCCCCAGTTGAGCTGCGTCCCCACGGTGGACATGTACGCCGCCGCCATCCCTGCCATCATGAATCCGGCCCACGGCGTCGGCAGCAGATCGACGAACGCCTGCACGAACGCGGCTTCCCGGTCATGGGTCGGACCGATGCCGTTCGGGTAGAGCAGCACCGTGCAGAGGCCCGTGATGATCCAGGGCCATGGCCGGATGGCGTAGTGCGCGACCTGGAAGAAGAGCGTCGCCAGCACCCCGTCCCGTTCCGTCCTGGCCGAGAAGATCCGCTGGGCCACGTAGCCGCCACCCCCGGGCTCGGCGCCCGGATACCACGCCGCCCACCATTGCACCGAGAGGAACACGAACAGCGCGAGCAGGGGCATCCAGGCGTACGCCGCGAGCCCGCTCGGCGTCCAGCTCACGGGCAGCACTGAGATGGCCGCGTCGGCGCTGCCGAACTTCGTCGCCAGCCCCGCCTTGAGCGCGTCTATCCCGCCCACGGCCTTCACAGCGAACACCGCGAGGACGATCACCGCGGCCATCTTGATCACGAACTGCACGAGGTCCGTCCAGAGGACGGCCCACATGCCCGCGCCGGCCGAATACGCGACCGTGATGACGAAGCAGATGCCGACGGCCAGGATCTCCCCCGAGACGGTGACGCCGGCGATGGACACGTCGCGCAGGCCGAGCGAGATCGTGAGAATCTTGATCATCGCGCGCGTCACCCAGCCCAGGATGATCAGGTTGATCGGGATGGCCAGGTAGAGCGCGCGGAAGCCGCGCAGTGCAGCCGCAGGGCGACCGCTGTAACGCAGCTCGGCGAGCTCGACGTCGGTCATCACCCCGGCGCGCCGCCAGAGCCGCGCGAAGAAGAACACGGTGAGCATCCCGCTCATCAGCATGTTCCACCAGAGCCAGTTCCCGGCGACGCCGTGGGCGGCGACGAGTCCCGTGACCACGAGCGGTGTGTCGGCGGCGAAGGTCGTCGCCACCATGCTGGCGCCGGCGAGCCACCACGGCACGTTGCGACCGGAGAGGAAGTACTCCTCGATGTTCTCGCCACCCTTCTTCGTGAAGACCAGGCCGATGCCCATCGACAGCGCGAAATAGGCGCCGACGATGGCCCAGTCGATGGCTGAAAGGTTCATGGACGGGGAGAGGAAGAAGGAGAGGCCGATGCTGCCTGTGCCTCGATGACTTTCACGGTCGCCGGGAAGAGTGCGCGCATGGCGGCGTCAGCCACCGCCACGCGTGCCGGTCCGATCCGGCTGTGCTCGCGAGTCGGGTTTACGCGATTCGTGAGGAGCATAACGTACAGGTCGTGTTGCGGGGCGAGCCAGAGGGAGGTGCCGGTGAAGCCAGTATGCCCGAACGCGGGCCGCCACAGATAGTGACCGCCAGAGCTGTTCGCCGCCGGTGTATCCCAGCCGAGCGCCCGGCTCGAGAAGATCGAGTCCTCCACGGTCGTGAACTGGCGGATCGTGGCGGCGCTCGCGAGGCGCGCCCCATCGAGCGTACCTCCACTCAGATAGACGCGCGCCAGGCGGTCGAGGTCATGCGCCGTGCTGAACAGACCGGCATGACCGGACACGCCCCCCAGTGCCGAGGCGTTCTCGTCGTGAACCTCACCGCGGAGATGCCGTCCGCGCCAGGGGTCCTTCTCGGTCGGGGCGATCCGTGGCAGCAGGTCGGCCGTCGGCCGATAGCGCGTGTCGCGCATGCCAAGCGGCAGGAACACGTGTCGGCCGAGATAGCTGTCCAGCGTCTCGCCGCTCACCTGCTCCACGATCTTGCCGAGCAGGATGGCGCCTATGTCGCTGTAGACCATGCGGACGCCCGGCACCGTGTCGAGGGGCGTGAGGAAGAAGAGCCGGAGGGTGGAATCCGGCGAGACGTTGAGCTTGTAATACTGCTTGAACGCCGGCAGTCCGGACTGGTGCGTGATGAGGTGTCGGACGGTGACTCTGTCCTTGCCCGGTCCGGTCCACTCGGGCAGGTAGCGCTGCACTGGCGCGTCCAGGCTCACCTTGCCGCTCTCCACGAGCTGCATCATTGCCGAGGTCATGCCGACGACCTTCGTGAGCGAGGCGAGGTCCCATAACGTATTTTCGTCCGGGACCGGAGACGGGGACCAATCCAGGTGGCCGGCGGCGACAGTGACCAGGGGCCCTGCGTGCGTGCCGATCACGGCGATCGCGCCGGGAAAGGCGCTGTCGGCGATGGCGCGATTCAGGATCGACCGTAGCGTGTCCCGCAGCGCCTCCTGCACGGAGGGGCCGGTGCGGGCTGGCTCATTCGCGGAGCGCTCGGCAGCTTGCGGCGGCTGGTCCGGCCGCTGCACGACGGAGGCTCCGGCGCAGGCAGAGAGCACGACCACGAGCAAGGACGCGAGCAGAACCCGAGGAGATCGATGATGCATGATCAGGCGTGGAGGGGAGGGAGGTGGCGAAGCGTGGTGCTCGCCGCGGCCGGGCTGGTCGGAGCGGGGTGCAGTCGGGTGACGGCGGGGGACGTCGCCAGTGTGGCCATCGGAGACGAGGCAGGACGCACGGCGCAGGTGGCGCGGGCCCTGAGCAGCCGGAATCCGCAGGTGCGGCCGGGCATCACTGTCCTCCTGACGGACAGCATCGGCCTGATTCGCGGCCGGCGAGTGGGTCTTCTCACGAACCACACGGGAGTGGACGAGCGAGGCGTGTCGGACATCGAGCGCCTCCGGGGCGACACGGCGCGCGCCGCCGGGGTGCGCCTCGTCACGCTGTTCTCGCCCGAGCATGGCATTCGTGGCACCGAGGACCGGGAGAACCTGGCGAGCGGGATCGACGCGCAGAGCGGGTTGATCGTACACTCGCTATACAAGAACGGAACGATCGCGCCGCCCGATAGCACGCTGCGCGATCTGGACGTGCTGGTCGTGGACCTCCAGGACATCGGCACGCGCACGTGGACATACGTCGGCTCCATGCTCTACGCGATGCGCGCCGCGGCGCGGCGTCCGCTGCCGATCGTCGTGCTGGACCGGCCCAATCCGGTGTCCGCCTTTCACGTCGACGGCCCGTTCCTCGACCCGGCGCTCGCCAACCCGAACGAGCCGTCGGCGACACGCCCGGGCCAGGCCTACGCATTATATCCCACGCCACTGCGCCACGGAATGACGATGGCGGAGCTCGCGCGCTTCTTCAATGCGAAGCTCGGCATCGGCGCGGACCTGCACGTCGTGCCCATGCAGGGATACCGACGCGAGTATTGGTTCGACGACACCGGTCTGCCCTGGGTGCGGCCGTCGCCCAACCTGCCGACGCTCACCAGCGCGACGGTGTACCCTGCGCTCGTGCCCTTCGAGGGCACGAACCTGAGCGTGGGACGCGGCACGCCGGACGCCTTTCAGCGACTCGGCGCGCCGTGGTTGCGCGCGGACTCCGTCATCGCGCTGCTCCAGGCGCGTCACCTGCCGGGTGTGCGCTTCGTGCGAGACGACTTCGCGCCGCAGGCGCCCCCCGACGGCAAGTACGGCGGTCAACGGATCCCCGGTGTGCGGATCGTGATCGCCGACCGCGAGCTCTACCACGCCGGCCGGACCTCCGCGGCGCTGCTGTGGGCGATCGCCCGCACGTCGCCCGACTCGCTCGTCGTGCGCGCGGCGACCTTCGACCTCCGGTTCGGACGACCGGCGATGCGCGAGGCGCTGATGCGTGGGGAGGATCCCGATTCCGTCGTCGCCGCGGACGACGCCGCCGTCGAATCCTGGCGGCGCGAGATGGCGCCGTACCGTCTCTATTGATAATGTCCAGCAGCCGCTTGGCGAACACGGCGGCTCGCATGTGTCTTGCAACAGTGGACGCCGTCCGTGCGTCCATTCCCGATCACGACCGAGGAGCCGTTTCACATGAGAGTACCATTCAGAGCCTCCCTGCTCGCGCTCGCCCTGGCGACCGCGACCGCGTGCGGGCCTCGGCAGGTCGAAGTGCGCACCGCGCCGACCGTCGCCAGCGAGCAGTCCGTTCAGGTCACGAACAACCTGAGTCAGGCCGTCAACGTGTACGTCACGACGCCCAGCAGCGGTGAGATCTTCCTGCGTCAGATTCCCGCGAACACGGTGGAGAAGGTGCCGGTGCAGGGTGTGCCGAGCGGCGCGAACGTCACGTTCAAGGCCGTCACGGTGGACGGCGCGCGTACCTATCAGAGTCGCAACGTCCCCCTCGCGGGACTCTTCGTCTGGGGCGTGCCCTGACCACGTGCCGCGGGCACCAGCCACGCTGGTTGCTCGACGCTTGCACCCCCGATAGCTTCTACGGGCCGGCGCCCCTGCGTCGGCCCGCTGCCATTTCGCCCGCCGACAGCGTCACCGCCGCTCGACCGTCCGGCCGCGGGACCTCCGTGCGCCCCGGAGCCGCATGAAGATTCTGCCAGACTGGATCAAAAACGGATACTTGCGGCTCATCGACCCGGTGGCGAACTGGTTGGTGAAGCGTGGCGTCCATCCGAACACGATCACCGTCATCGGGACCCTGTGTACCGTGGTCGGCGGGATCATCTACGGCTCCGGGCACATCCGCACCGGCGGGTTCTTTCTCGGCATTACCGCCCTGTTCGACGTGCTGGACGGCACAGTGGCGCGCCGCTCGAACAAGAGCTCGACCTTCGGTGCGTTCCTCGATTCGACGCTGGATCGGCTGGCGGATGGGTTCGTGCTCGGGGGCATCGCGGTCTTCTACGCGACGAGCCGGATCCATGGCAGCGTTCCCCTCATGATCACCGCGCTGCTCGGGCTCGTCGGCGCATTCCTCACCTCCTACACCCGGGCCCGGGCCGAGGCGCTCGGCCTCGACGCGAAAGTCGGCCTGCTGCAACGCCCCGAGCGCGTCGTCCTCCTGTCGGCCCCGCAGGCGCTGTTCGGCCTCGTGTTCAACGGGTGGGTCCTCGCCATCATCATCGTCATTCTGACCGTCACCGCCTGGATCACCGTGATCCAGCGGGTGGCGTTCGTCTACACCGCGACCAGGCGGGGGGACGAAGCCGAAACACGCACCGACAGCGAAGCACGTGCTCCGCTGCTCGTTGCGCCGTCGCACGCCGCGCCCTCTGCTCAAAGGAGAATGAGTTCGTGAAAGGTTCCGCCAAGGACGTCCCGTCGACCCCGAAGCCCGCTACCGGCCGACTCGGCATCATCACGCCCGGCCTCGGTGCCGTGGCGACGACCTTCATGGCCGGCGTCGAGAGCATCCGCCAGGGCCGCAGCAAGCCGATCGGCTCCCTGACCCAGATGGCGACCATTCGCCTCGGCAAGCGCACGGAGAATCGCACGCCGCTGATCAAGGAGTTCGTCCCGCTCGCCGACCTGAAGGACATCGTGTTCGGCGCGTGGGACCCTATTCCCGACGACGCCTACACCGCTGCCAAGAAGGCCGGCGTACTCGAGGACAGGGATCTCGAGCCGCTCAAGGACTTCCTGTCGGCCATCAAGCCGATGCCCGCGGTGTTCGAGAACAAGTACGTCACGCGCATCAACGGCAAGAACGTCAAGAAAGGGAAGACGAAGCGGGATCTGGCTGAGCAGTTGCGTCAGGATATCCGCGACTTCACGGCGAAGAACAAGTGCGACCGCGTCGTCATCGTCTGGTGCGCGTCGACCGAGATCTTCATCAAGCCCGGCCCGCAGCACGCGACGCTGGAGCAGTTCGAGCGCGCGATGGAGAACAACGACGAGGCAATCGCCCCGTCGATGCTGTATGCGTACGCGGCCATCATGGAAGGGGTGCCGTTCTGCAACGGCGCGCCGAATCTCTCCGTCGACCTGCCGGCGCTCGTTCAGCTCGCCACCGAGCGCGGCGTGCCGATCTCGGGCAAGGACTTCAAGACGGGCCAGACCTGGATGAAGACGATCATCGCGCCCGGCATCAAGGCGCGCATGCTCGGTCTCCTCGGCTGGTACTCGACGAACATCCTCGGCAACCGCGACGGCGAGGTACTCGACGATCCGCAGTCGTTCAAGACAAAGGAGGAGTCGAAGCTGTCGGTGCTGCACACGATCCTGCAGCCGGAGAAGTACCCGGATCTGTACAAGGACTTCTCGCACGTCGTGCGCATCAACTATTACCCGCCGCGCGGCGACAACAAGGAAGGCTGGGACAACATCGACATCTTCGGGTGGATGGGCTACCCGATGCAGATCAAGGTGAACTTCCTCTGTCGCGACTCGATTCTCGCGGCGCCGATCGTGCTCGATCTCGCGTTGTTCTCGGATCTGGCGCAGCGCTCCGGCATGAAGGGCGTGCAGGAGTGGCTATCGTTCTACTACAAGAGCCCGATGTCGTCGCAACCATCACTCCAGCCCGAGCACGATCTGTTCATTCAGCAGACGAAGCTCAAGAACACCCTCCGGC
>Ga0193699_10000158_pt1 | contig 30927 bp, 26 predicted proteins | sample L3c2metaG_FD_160095 | JGI IMG/M metagenome (GOLD analysis project Ga0193699, IMG submission 160095) | Soil microbial communities from a riparian zone of the East river system, Colorado, United States - L3c2 | ecosystem: Environmental > Terrestrial > Soil > Riparian zone | place: USA: East...
TCGGCGTGGTCGACAGCGCGAGCAATACAGCGCCTATCGCCGTCATCGCCATCCAGGCCGGCGAGCCGAGATACATCTGGATCGCGAACATCAATTGGAAGCGGCTGACCGGCTTCAGCCCCGGCATGCGCAGTAATTGCCAGTACTGCATGTTGCCCTGCAGCCAGCGTAGATCGCGGCGGCTGAATTCCATCAGCGTCGGCGGGTTCTCCTCGAAGCTCATGCCTTCGACCGGCAGCACGCGCACTTCGTAACCGGCGCGGCGCATCATCACCGCTTCGACCTGATCGTGGCTGAGCACGTAGCCTGCGAGCGGGCCGTTGCCGGGCAGCACCGGCATATGGCAATGCGCAATGAAGGGCGCTAGGCGGATGATGGCGTTATGGCCCCAGTAGGGTCCGCAATCGCCCTGCCACCACGCCGAGCCGAGCGTGTAAGAGCGCATGCCGAGCCGCATGCCGAACTGGAACACGCGCGCGAACACGCTCACCGACGGCATGCCGATGATCAGCGTTTGCAGAATGCCGAGCGTCGGATTGGTCTGAGCGATGCGGATCAGGCGCAGCACCGCGTCGGTCGGCATGAAGCTGTCGGCGTCGAGTGTGATGGCAAATTCGTGGTTATGACCCCAGCGTTCGCAGAAGTCGCGAATGTTGCCGGACTTGAAGGCGGTGTTCACCTCGCGGCGGCGATAGGTGATCGGGATGATGCCCTGCCACTTCGCGATGAAGGCGTCGAACAGCGCCGTTTCTTCGGCGATGACGTCGGGAAAGCTGCTGTCGCTGAGAATGTAGACGTGAAACTTGTCCGCAACGCCGCTCTCGACCAGGCCCTGCATCAAAGGCTCGAGGTTGCGCGTCACCGGATCCGGGCTCTCGTTGCGGATGCACATCAGGATCGCGGTCGAGGCGGTGATCGGTTCGTCGCCGCGGATGCTCGCTGCCAGCGGGTTCACGGTCACCGCCGGATCGCGCGCCAAGCGCATGATCAGAAAGCCGATGAAGGCGTTCCAGAAACCGATCACCGACCAGGGCAGGGTGATGGCGAACAACACGAGAAACGATATCGCACCGAAACTGTGCGGCGGCACTGCGAAGGCCGCGAGCCACAGCACTGCGATCATGGTGGCGGCGACCAACGCCGCGAACAAGACGCGCCGGCGCGTGATCGCCGCGGTCGCGGCGCCAGGCACCGCAACGTCGGTCAACGCAATCGTTTGGTCGGACACCCAGTCCCCCTGCTTTTCTAGCCCTGTTCAGGATATACCCGGTGGATGGCCGAAAAGTCCAAAGGTCGTCATAAGTGGATGAGAAAGTGCCCGTTTTGATCACCCAAGCGCTTTGGTATGTCGGCCCCGGCCGCGCGGAAATCCGCGACGAGCAGGTCACCCCGCTCCAGCCGGGCGAGGTTCGGGTGCGGGTGCTGCACAGTGCCATCAGCCGGGGCACCGAGCGTCTGGTGCTCGCTGGCCGTGTGCCGCCGAGCGAATTCGAGCGCATGCGCGCCCCGTTCATGGCGGGCGGCTTCCCTTTTCCGGTCAAATATGGCTACGCCGTGGCCGGCCGGGTCGAGCACGGGCCGGCTGAATTGCAGGGCCGGCTAGTGTTCGCGCTGCATCCGCATCAGGGCGTCTTCAATGTGCCCGCCGAGGTGGTGGTGCCGATCCCTGAGAGCGTGCCCGCGGCGCGCGCCGTGCTCGCCGCCAATATGGAGACCGCGCTCAACGCGGTGTGGGACGCCGCGCCCGGTCCGGCGGATCGCATCGCGGTGGTGGGGGCGGGCGTGGTCGGCGCGCTGGTCGCCTATCTCTGCGGCCGGCTTCCCGGCGCAAAAGTGACCTTGGTCGACGTCGAACCGTCGCGCGGGGAATTAGCGCGCGCGCTCGGGGTTGGCTTTGCTGCGCCCGACGCAGCGCAAGGTAATTCCAGATTTGGCGATTGCGATCTGGTCGTGCACGCCAGCGGCGCGGCCGCCGGTCTCAGCACTGCGTTGGGTCTGGCCGGCGAGGAGGCAACGGTGCTGGAGATGAGCTGGTTTGGCACCGATGAAGTTTCCGTGCCGCTGGGTGGCGCGTTTCATAGCCGCCGCCTCAAATTGATATCGAGCCAGGTCGGCAAAGTGGCGCCGTCGCACCGCGCACGCTGGAGCTATGCCCGGAGGCTTGCCGCCGCGCTCGAATTGCTGGCCGATCCGACGCTCGACGTGCTGTTGGCGCCATCGATTAAATTTCACAATCTTCCGGCGTGCCTTCCTGATATTCTGTCGCCGCAAGGCGGCGTGCTCTGCCAAGTCGTCGACTATCCCGCAGCTTGAGAGGTTTTCCCTTGTTCGCCGTCGAAGTTCGCGACCACATCATGATCGCCCATTCGTTTCGCGGCGCCGTGTTCGGCCCGGCGCAGGCGCTGCATGGCGCGACCTTCGTCATCGACGCGGCCTTCATGGCCGACACGCTCGACGAGAACGGCATCGTCATCGACATCGGCCGGGCGCATGAGGCGCTGAAGGCGACTTTGGCGCCGCTGAATTATTCCAATCTCGACGCGGCGCCGGACTTCAAGGGCAAGAACACCACCACCGAATTTCTCACCAAGCATATCTATGACAGGTTGGCCGAAGCCGCGCGCGCAGGTTCGCTCGGCCGCGCTGGCCGCGAACTCAAGGCCATCCGCGTCACGCTGTCGGAATCGCACGTCGCGCGCGCCTGGTACGAGGCGCCCTTGTGGTGAGGCGTATCGCCTTCGCGGTGCCGGGCGACCTCGCGACCCCGACCGGCGGCTATGCCTATGACCGGCGCATGATCCAGGAGCTTGAACGTCTCGGCTGGCAAATCGACGTCATAGATCTGGGCGAGGGATTTCCCTGGCCAAGCAATGAGACGCGCGCGAGGGCGTGGTTGCAGTTATCCGACGTTCCCCCCGGCCGTACGATTGTCGTCGATGGGTTGGCCTTCGGTGTCTTGCCGGAGGCCGCGCTTCAGCTTCGCGTGGAAAATCCGCTGATCGCCTTGGTGCATCATCCGCTTGCCTTGGAGGCCGGACTTTCGATGCAGCAGGCCAATATCCTGCGCACCTGCGAGCGGGCGGCGCTCATCGCGGCACGGCTTGTCATTGCCAACAGCGCGGAAACCGCGCGTCACCTGACGAGCGATTACGGCGTGGCCGCAGACCGCATCGTGATTGCAAGTCCCGGCACTGACCCAGCGCCGATAGCGCAGGGCAGCCGCGATGGCATCGTTCGATTGATCTCGGTCGGCGCGCTGGTGCCGCGCAAGGGCTTTGACGTGCTGATCGCAGCACTCGCAACGCTCACCGAGTTGCCGTGGCATTTGACGATTGCTGGCGACCGCGGCCGCGATCCGCCAACGGCGGCGCGGCTTGATGCCGATATTTCACGCTTAAAGCTTGGTGACCGGGTCAAAGTTGCAGGCGCCGTGCCGGCCGAGAATCTTGCCGAACTTTACGCGAATGCCGATGTTTTCGCCCTGGCATCCCGCTTTGAGGGCTATGGCATGGCGTTTTCCGAAGCCATTGCCCGCGGCCTGCCGGTGATCGGCACCGATGCCGGCGCCATTCCGGAGACTGTGCCGCAGGGTGCAGGGCTGCTCGTGCCGCCGGACGACGTGCCGGCACTGGCCGCAGCCTTGCGCCGTGTCATTGCCAACCCCGATGCGCGCCGACGCATGGCAGCAGACGCACGAGCCGCGGCTTCGACGCTTCCAACTTGGCAAGACTCCGCAAAACTGTTCGCCGGCGCGCTCGAGGCCGTGGCATGACCGGCTTTGCCGCCGACTGGCTGGCGTTGCGTGAGCCCTACGACATCCGCGCGCGCAATCCGCAAGTGCTCGACGCGGTTGTCGCCTCGTTCGCCGGCAACAATGCGGTTCGCATCGTCGACCTCGCCTGCGGCACCGGCTCGACTTTGCGCGCGCTGGCGCCGCGATTTCCGCGCGGGCAGAACTGGCGGCTCGCCGACAACGATCTCAGCCTGTTGGCGCGCGCCTCCGGCACGGCAATGCCGCCAGGCGTCACCGTGACGACGACGCCGATTGACCTCAATCGCGACCTCGAAGAAGCGCTCGACGGCCCGGTCGATCTGGTCACTACTTCGGCGCTGCTCGATCTAGTGTCGGAGGCGTGGCTGGAGCGGTTGGTGGTCGAGACATTGGCGCGATCGATCCCGTTCTATGCCGCGCTCAGTTACGACGGCCGTATCGAGATTGGCCCCCCGCACAAATTCGATGCGGCCATCGTCGCCGCGGTCAACAAGCACCAGCACAACAACAAAGGTTTCGGTCCAGCCCTCGGGCCGGACGCGGCGAGCGCCACCATCGCCCAATTTGAAAAGCTCGGCTGCAAAGTTGTTCACGGCAAGGCCGATTGGGTCGCCGGACCGGACGACCGCGAATTCCAGAGCGAGATTTTTTCCGGCTGGGCCAGCGCGGCACGCGAAACGGGCGACGTGACGCTGGGCGACATCGTGGAGTGGCTGACGTTCCGCCGCGATCAGGTTGCCGCCGGGCGCTCGTCAGTACGCGTCGGTCACGTCGATATTTTTGCGCGGCCGGCCGGCACGCGCTGAGCCGACAGGTCGCAATCGAACAAGACTTCGTCGCCGAGCCGGAACGAGCGCATCGGCGCGCGCAGCGCCTGATCGGCGCGCTCGACCGGCGGCAAGATGATGCCGGCGCGGCCGCTGCCGAGAATGACGGGCGCGACCATCACATGCAGACGATCCAGACAGCCGGCAGCGAGAAAGCACGACACGGTGTCGGCCCCGCCTTCGATTAGAACACGCCGCATTCCGCGTTCGGCAAGCGCCGCAAGAATGTCGTGCGGCGCAATGCGCCCGCCAATCGCCGGCAAGGTGACGGCTTCGACATCGCCGGGCAGGGCGCAACGCGTTCCTTCGGCGGTGACCAGCAAACGGCGCACCCCGTCGTTCACGAACACCTTCGCATTTGCCCCGAGCCGCCCTTTGGGGTCGAGCACGACGCGCGCCGGATGCGGACCCTCGCAGCGGCGTACGGTAAGCTGCGGGTCGTCCGCGACCGCGGTGCCGACGCCGACCACCACGGCATCGACCAAGGCGCGCAGCCGGTGCAGGTGTTCGAGTCCGGCCGCCCCGTTGATATAATGCGAATGGCCACTCTCGGTCGCAATGCGGCCGTCGAGCGACTGACCGATCTGGCCGACAACGACCAGGCCGTCCACGGCGCCTGCGCGAAGCGGTCCGAATAAGTCGGCCCACGGCCCCGTCAAAGCTTGGGCGGAATCGCGAAATGCGCGGAGGAACCGGGGCCAATCATTGGCTTTGGCTGCAACCATCGTGGCCACTTGGGTGTTGTCGGTGCGTGTCGGCGGCACAAGCTTGCCTTATAGAAACCATCTATTTTTCAAGAGGCTGGCACAAAACAATCCTCCTGGCGACCGGAATGGCCAGGGGGCTCGCGGTGTTCTACACTTGAAGCCCGTGGCATAAGCGCCATCGGCAGTCTTGCTGGGAAGTTGCTAATGAGTGCGGTCGGGAAAGTCTCCGTTCTGTTCGGATCCAAAGGGCAGACCGGCGTTAATCGTGGCGTCGCTGAATTCCATGCGCGCCGGCCGGTGCTGGTCACGAGCCACGGCGAAACGTTGCTCGCGCTGCCGGTCGAAGGGCTCGACGCGCAACGGCTCGCCGAGTTCGTCGCGCTCTGTGCACCCACGCGCCCGCAGCTTGTCATCACCGCGCGCCGCGCGCACGCGCTTGGTCTCGACGCGACCGCGCCGATGGCGTTGCAGCTTTCGGCGGAGGTCAATGTTGCTGCGATTTTGGCGCTGGTCGCCGATGCCGAAATCGATCGCGCGGTTGAAGGCAAGCCGGTCGGTGCCACGGCTGCTGCGGCCATCGAACTGGTGAAATTGTCGCAAGGGCTGCCCGCGGTGCTGGTGGCCGACGCCTCTTCGTCGCTTGCGGCCGAGCACGACATCGTCACCGTCGATGCCATGGCTGTCGCCGATTTCGGCAAGGAGGCGATCCGCACACTGACCATCGCCAGCAAAGCCTACGTGCCGCTCGATTCCGGACTCCGCGCTCGCTTTGTCGTATTCCGCGATGCCATGGGCGGCAGCCAGACCGCGATCATTGTCGGCAAGCCGGATTTTTCCAAGCCGGTCGTGGTGCGTCTGCACTCGGCATGCCTGACGGGCGACGTGTTTGGCTCGCGGCGCTGCGATTGCGGCGACCAGCTCAACCTGGCGCTCAAGCGCATCGAGGAGATCGGCGCCGGCATCGTGCTCTATCTGGCGCAAGAAGGCCGCGGCCTCGGCCTCGCCAACAAGATGCGCACCTATCAAATGCAGGACGAAGGCCTCGACACCGTGGATGCCAATACCACGCTCGGCTTCGACGACGACGAGCGCGACTACGGCGTCGCTGCCCGCATGCTGCAGATGCTCGACTGCAACCGCGTCGTGCTGCTGACCAACAACCCGCACAAGCTCGACGGTCTGGCCCGGGCCGGCATCGAGATCACCGGGCGCATGCCGATCGAGGCGCCGGTCAATCCGGACAATCGCCGCTATCTGACGGCGAAAGCGGCGCGCGCCGGCCATCGTCTCAATCATCTGGTGACGTCGCTGGCGGATTCGTCCGACGCCGATGTGGCGCCGCTGGCGCCGTGACCATGGCAAACGCCGGTTCGGCTCGACTGATCGGCGAACTCACCTTCCCGGAAGTTTCGCAGCGTCTCAGCAAGACCTCGATCCTGTGTCTGCCGATCGGCTCGATCGAGCAGCACGGCCCGCACCTGCCGCTCAACACCGATGTGGTGCTGGCCGAAGGCGTCACGCGCCTTATCGTTGCGCGATGGGGCGAGGCGCTCGATTTGTGGCAGCTTCCGACCATCTCGGTCAGCCTGGCGCGCGAGCACGAATGGGCGCCCGGCACGATGTCGCTGTCGATCCAGGGAATGACCGCCTATATGCGCGACCTCGGCCGCGAAATTGCGCGGTCGCTGCCGGTGCGCAATCTGATGATCGTCAACGGCCACGGCGGCAATCGCGGCATTCTCGAAGTTCTGGCGCAGGAGATGCGCTCCGACTTCGGTCTCAACATCTGCGTCTTTCACCCGGCGGCTTTGGCTGACACTAACGCGGACGGCGCCGCGCCCGAAATTCATGGCGGCAAGAACGAGACCTCGATGATGCTCGCCATCGCGCCGCATCTGGTGCGCCGCGATCAGATCGCCACGCTGAAAAACCCGCCGGAGGGCGACGCCGTCCGCACGACCATCCTGCAACGCGGCGTTACCTGGCCCTGGTCCACCGACGACAAGCGCATCGCCGACACCGGCGTAATCGGCGATCCCAGCGCCTCGTCAGCCGAGTTTGGCCAAAGCATTATCGATCGTGTCGTCGAGACCGCCGGCGCGGTTCTCAAGCAGCTTCTCGACAACCAGCGCCGCTAGCTACGGCGCTTTGGTCAGCGCGATGATGAAATCGAGGAATACGCGTACCTTGCGCGGCAGATGCCGCTTGGCGAGGTACAGCACCGAGATCGGCGCGCCTTCCAGCGCATAGTCGTTGAGGATTTGCACCAGCGCGCCGCTTTCCAGGTCTTTGCGCACCAGCCAGAAAGTGCCCTGGATGATGCCGACGCCGTTGACGGCGGCTTCGCGATAGGCGTCGCCGCTATTGATGATGGTGTTGCCCGAGACGCGGACCGTGGTCTTCTCGCCTTTCTTATTGGCGAAGTCCCACTCGGGGCCGAAACGCCCGACGATGCAGTTGTGGTCCTTGAGATCGTCCGGCGTCTTCGGTGTGCCGTGCTTCTTCAGATATTGGGGGGAGGCTGCCGTGATCTGCGAGCCGCGCGTGAGCAGGCGCGTGGTCAGCCGTGAATCCAAAATCTGGCCCGTGCGCACCGCGACGTCATAGCCTTCGGCGACGAGATCGACCGGTCCGTCACTGAAGCTCAGTTCGACCGAGATATTGGGATACTGCTCGTAGAACGACGGCAGCGCCGGAACCAACGTCACGCGTCCGAACGAAAACGGCATGACCGCGCGGATGCGGCCTTCGGCGGCGACGTTGCGGCTCTTCACCAGCGTTTCGGCGTCTTCCAGATCGTCGAGGATCTGCACGCAACGTTCGTAGAAATCCTGGCCGTAGTCGGTGGTGTTCACCTGCCGGGTGGTGCGGTTGAACAATTGTGTGCCGAGTTCGTCTTCGAGCCGGGCGATGGCTTTGGTCACCGCCGACACCGACATGCCCATCTTGCGCGCGGCCGCGGTGAAGCCACCGCTCTCGACGACGCGCACCAGCACGTTGATGGCCATAAACTTATTCATGCATTCTCGGCGTTTATAGAAACGATATATTTCCTATTTCGGACATTTTCAACCTAGTTCTCGGGCCGTATCTTCTCCGTTACGACCCGCCCCGGAGTTGCGCGATGAACATGCAAACAGCCTGTATGGAAGCGCCTGCCTTCGATCCTTCAGTGTTCCGCGCGGCCATGGGCGCCTTCGCGACCGGCGTTGCCGTGGTGATGGCCACCCATGACGAGCGCTTGCACGGCATGACCGTGAACTCGCTGACGTCGGTGTCGCTCGATCCGCCGCTGCTCTTGGTTTGCCCGCGGCGCGGCAGCACCACGGGCCTCGCGATGAAGTCGAGCGGGTCGTTCGTGGTGAACATCCTGGACGAGCAGCAGCGCGATATCGCTACCCGTTTCGTCGGCGACATCGCCAACCGTTTCGATGGGCTCGATCTCGGCCAGTCGCCGCGCGGCTTTGCCGTGCTCGCCAACGCGCTCGCTCATTTCGATTGCCTCGTGCGCAATGTCTACGAGGGCGGCGACCACGACATCATCGTCGGCGAGGTCGTGTCATGCACGCAGCGCGCCGGCAGCCCGCTGCTGTTCTATCGCGGGCGGTTCGGCACCGCCGACATGGCCTGAGCGCGGCGACTTCTCAGCGGGGCGGAAAGTGCCTATACAGCCTCCTTCTGGGACATTCCTGGCGGGAGACGAAGTAGTAATGACCGACGCGCCGCGTACCTATCCCGACTTGCACGAACATCTGGCCGAACTCGACAAGCGCGGGCTGCTGCGCACCATCGACACGCCGATCGACAAAGATTCCGAAATACATCCGCTGGTCCGCTGGCAATTCGTCGGCGGCGTCGCCGAAGCCGAGCGCAAGGCGTTCCTGTTCACCAACATCACCGACGGCCTCGGCCGCAAATACAAAATTCCGGTCGTGGTCGGCGCCATCGCCGCCAATCCGGCGATCTACAGCGTCGGCATGCGCGCTGAGCTTTCCGACATTCAGGCGAAGTGGGATCACGCGATCGCCAACCCCGTCGAGCCGCGGCTGGTCAATGACGCCGTGTGCCATGAGGTCGTGATAGAGGGCGACGCGCTCAAGGCCGAGGGCAATGGCCTCGACATGCTGCCGATTCCGATTTCGACGCCGGGCTTCGACAGCGCGCCGACGCTGACCGCGACCAACGTCATCACGCGCGATCCCGATACCGGCGTCCAGAACATGGGCACGTATCGTGCGGCGCTGAAAGCGCCGGATCGTCTGGTGGTGCGCATGGCGACGCGGGTCGGCGGCGCCGGCGGCTATCAGCATTATCTCAAGTACCAAAAGCGCGGCGAGCCGATGCCTTGCGCCATCGTGCTCGGCTGCCCGCCTTATGTTGCTTTCATGGGTCCGCAGAAGCTGCCGATTGGCGTCGATGAGCTGACGGTCGCGGGTGGCCTTGCCGGCGGCCCGATCAATATCGTGCGCGGCCGCACCGTCGATCTCCTGATCCCGGCGGAATCCGAGGTCGTCATTGAGGGCCTCATCGACACCGAGTATCTCGAACCGGAAGCGCCGTTCGGCGAATCCCACGGCCATGTCGCGCTCGAAGAGTTCAATATGCCGATGCGGGTCACCGCGATCACGCATCGCAAGAAGCCGGTCATTCCGTCCTACATCAGCCAGGTGGCGCCGAGCGAATCCAGCGTCATCAAGCGCGTCGCCTACGAGCCTCTGTTCACCGCGCACTTACGCAACACACTTGGCATTCGCGGCGTCAAGAAAGTGTCGCTGCACGAACCGCTGACCGGCTTGCTGCGCGTCACGGTGATTACGTTGGAGAAGGGCACACCGCGCACAGAAATCTGGCGCGCTCTGCAGGGCGCCGCGTTCTTCAAGGGCGACTGCGGCAAGATCTGCATCGCCGTCAACGAAGACATCGACGTCGACAATGCCGACTCGCTGCTGTGGGCGATGGCCTATCGCATGAACCCGGTCGAGGATGTGCAGTTGATCCCGCATCGCGGGCAGGGCCACGGCCCCAAGCGCGAGCACGACCAGGAAGAAGATTCGACGATGCTGATGGACGCCACCATGAAAGGCGATATGCCGCCGCTGGCGCTGCCGAAGCAGGAATACATGGAACGCGCCAAGAAGATTTGGCAGGACCTCGATCTCGGGCCGCTGCGCCCGCAATCGCCGTGGTTCGGTTACTCGCTCGGCGATTGGCTGCCGCAGTGGGACGAAGCCGCCAAGCGCGCCGCGCAAGGCAAGTATCTCGACAATGGCAAGATCAGCGCGAAGCAAGTGCGCAAGGGCCTCAAGCCGGAAACCAAATTCAGGCCCGACGCTGATGGCAAGGGCGGCAACGGCAAGGCTTAGGTCGATTCACTTCGCGTAGCGCACGGCCGCGTCGAGCAGGCGCGGGCAGGGTGCGTCGGTATCGCCATAAAGTGTCAACACGCCACGCACATTGTTCACCAGCGCGTCATCGCCGCGCGGCCGGCCAGCAAGTGCTTGCCGCGACCATCGCCACAGCATCGCCTGCTCGATCTTCTCCGACTCCAGTTCGGCACGCTTCGCTTGCAGACGTAGCGTCGCATTCGCCGCGCGCAATGGATTGTCGACGTCGGTGCTCGGTGCTTTCAGCGCTTGCCGCGCGTGTCGCAGCGAGCGCACGATCTCATGATGCCATTCGGCCACCACAGCGTGGGCGTTGGCAACATCTTGCCGGTCCAGCCGCACGCCCTCCACCGCGCCGATGTAAGCCGCAAACAGCAGCAGATTGACGTCGAGGTTCAGCCGCTCCTGCAAGGCGAGGCATTCCTCGGCCACGCCGTCACTGGCATAGACGGCCAGCGAGAAGGCCCAGAACGGCGTCTCCAGGTCGGCCACATTTTCAGCCATGCTCAATATTTCCTCGCCGTGATCTTCTTGAATGCCGGGATTTACTCAAGGCCTGGCCCCTAAATAGGCAGCCTTGCGCCAAAACTAGGCTTCTGGCGGCTTTGAAACGGACCCCCGACGTGACACTCTATTGCTGCAGAGCAATATAGAGCGAACCGCTCTGCGGGAGTTCGTTTTTCGTGCCGATCATCGCCGCGCTGCATCACCTCACGTCTTACAAATACGATCGGCCGGTCACCCTCGGTCCCCAGATCGTCCGGCTGCGGCCGGCGCCGCACAGCCGCAGCCAGATCCTCAGTTACTCCCTGAAGGTGAAACCGGAAAAGCATTTCATCAACTGGCAGCAGGACCCGCTCGGCAATTGGCTGGCGCGTTTCGTCTTTCCCGAGCCGGCCACCGAATTCCGCGTCGAGGTCGATCTCACCGTCAACATGGCGGTGTTCAATCCGTTCGACTTTTTCGTCGAGCCTTATGCCGAGGAATATCCGTTCGCTTACCCCGACGATCTGCGGACCGATCTTGCCGCCTACCTGACGCCGGAGCCGATGGGGCCGGCGGTCGAAGCCTTTTTGGCGGCGCTGCCGCGCGACAAGCAGCGCACGGTCACCTTCATTACCGATCTGAATTCGCGCCTGCAACAGCAGGTGAAGTATCTGATCCGCATGGAGCCGGGCGTGCAGACGCCCGACGAAACGCTGTCTTTGGGTTGCGGCTCGTGCCGCGACTCCGCCTGGCTGCTGGTGCAGATCGCGCGCAATCTCGGTCTCGCCGCGCGCTTCGTCTCCGGCTACCTGATCCAGCTCAAGGCCGACGTCGATCCGCTCGAAGGCCCGATGGGCACGCGCGAGGATTTCACCGATCTCCATGCCTGGGCCGAAATCTACATTCCTGGCGCCGGTTGGATCGGGCTCGACGTCACCTCCGGTCTGCTGTGCGGCGAGGGCCACATCCCGCTCGCCGCCACGCCGCATTATCGCTCGGCCGCGCCGATCGTTGGCAATGTCAGCGCCGGCAACGCCGAGTTCACGTTCGACATGCGGGTCGACCGCATCAACGAGACGCCGCGCGTCACCAAGCCGTTTTCCGACGAGAGCTGGAGCAGGCTCGATGCGATCGGCGATGAAGTCGACCGCGATCTGGTGAAGCAGGATGTCCGCCTCACGATGGGCGGCGAGCCGACGTTCATTTCGATCGACGATTTCGAGGCGGCCGAGTGGAACACGTCCGCCGTCGGTCCGACCAAGCGCGGCCTCGCCGACAAACTGATCCGCCGTCTGCGCGAGCGCTTCGCACCGCACGGCTTTCTGCATTACGGGCAGGGCAAGTGGTATCCCGGCGAAAGTCTGCCGCGCTGGGCCTTCGCGCTCTATTGGCGCAAGGACGGCGAATTGATCTGGACCGATCCGGCGTTGATCGCGAAAGAGGACAGCCCGCGCGCCGCAACCATCCAGCAGGCCGAACGCTTTACCGACGACATCGCGACGCGTCTCGGCCTTGGTTATGAATTCGCGATTCCTGCTTACGAAGATCCGACGCATTGGATGCTGAAGGAAGCCGAGCTTCCGCCCAACGTCGATCCTGCCGATCCCAAGATCGATGATCCGGAAACGCGCGCGCGCATGGTGCGCACCTTCGAGCGCGGCCTGTCGAATCCGTCCGGTTTCGTGCTGCCGGTGCAGCGCTGGAACGCCGAGGCGAGCGGCCACCGCTGGAAAAGCGAAAAGTGGAATCTGCGGCGCGGCAAATTGTTTCTTGTGCCGGGCGATTCACCGCTCGGTTTCCGGCTGCCGCTCGGTGCGCTGCCGTGGAAACCGAAGTCCGACTATCCCTTCATCAATCCGCAGGACCCGAGCGAGCCGCGTGAGCCGCTGCCGAGCCACGAGCGCATGACGCAGTTCTACAATGCGGGTGGCAGTTCGGACGAGGCGAGCGTCGACCGTCAGACTCACATTGAGCAGGTGCCGGTTCTCGGCGCGGTGCGTACCGCGCTGTCGATCGAGCCGCGCGACGGCGTGATCTGCGTATTCATGCCGCCGGTGGAAAAGCTGGAGGATTATCTCGAACTCATCGCCGCCATCGAACTCGCGGCGAAAACCACCGGCAGCACGGTTCACATCGAAGGCTATCCGCCGCCGCAAGACCCGCGCCTCAACATGATCCGCGTCACGCCCGATCCGGCGGTGATCGAGGTCAACATCCATCCAGCGACCAATTGGCGGCAGGCGGTGGAGACGACGACCATCCTCTATGAAGAGGCGCGCCAGTGCCGGCTCGGCACCGACAAATACATGCTCGACGGCCGTCACATCGGCACTGGTGGCGGCAATCACGTCGTGCTCGGCGGCGCGACGCCCGCCGACTCGCCGTTCCTGCGGCGGCCCGATCTTTTGCGCAGCCTGGTGCTGTGTTGGCAGCGCCATCCGTCATTATCGTATCTGTTCTCGGGCCTGTTCGTCGGCCCGACCAGCCAGGCGCCGCGCATGGACGAGGCGCGCCACGACGGCCTCTACGAATTGGAAATCGCGCTGGGCCTGATGCCGAAGGTGGGGGCGGAGGGCGTGCCGCCGTGGCTGGTCGACCGTCTGTTCCGCAACATTCTCGCCGATGTCACCGGCAACACGCACCGCGCCGAAATCTGCATCGACAAATTGTACTCGCCCGACAGCGCCACAGGCCGGCTCGGCCTTATCGAATTCCGTTCCTTCGAGATGCCGCCCGACCCGCGCATGAGCTTGGCGCAGCAACTGCTCATCCGCGCGCTGGTGTCGTGGTTCTGGCGCGAGCCGCAGCACGGCAAGCTGATCCGCTGGGGCACGGCGCTGCACGACCGTTTCATGCTGCCGCATTTCGTCTGGGAGGATTTTCTCGGCGTGCTCGCCGATCTCAACAGCGCCGGTTACGCGTTCGATCCGGAATGGTTCAAAGCGGCGCGCGAATTCCGTTTCCCGTTCTGCGGCGCGGTTGAATATGGCGGCGTCAAGCTGGAGGTGCGTCAGGCGCTCGAGCCTTGGCATGTGCTCGCGGAAGAAAGCGCGGGCGGCGGCACCGTGCGCTTCGTCGATTCATCGGTCGAACGCATGCAGGTCAAAGCCGACGGCTTTGTCCCAGGCCGTCACCTTGTCACATGTAATGGCCGCCGGATGCCGATGACGTCGACCGGCGAATCAGGCGAAGCTGTCGCCGGCGTGCGCTTCAAGGCGTGGCAACCGGTGTCGGGCATTCATCCAACGATTCCGGTGCAGGCGCCGCTGACCTTCGACCTGATCGACCTATGGAACAATCGCTCGCTGGGTGGTTGCGTGTATCATGTCGCTCATCCCGGAGGCCGCAATTACGATACGTTTCCGGTGAATTCCTACGAAGCCGAAGCCCGTCGGCTGGCACGATTCCAGGATCACGGGCATACTGCCGGGCTCGTTGAACCGCCGCTTGAAGAAGTAGCGGGAGAGTTTCCGTTGACGCTCGATCTGCGCCGCCAGATTGGCCATTGATCCAGCGCCGCGGTTTGGAGAGTAAATGAGCGCGCCATTGCAGTCTCCAAAAACGCCTGCCGCCTGGTATGAGAACTACAAGCCTCTGCCGGGCATTCCCGATGAATTCATCGGGCGTGACGGCAAGCCGCGCGCATCATGGCGCAGTTTTCTCGAACTGATCGATGCCGGCGACAGCGAGCGCTCGTTCGCAGCCGCCGACCGGCGCATCCGCGATGTCGGCGTGTCGTATCGCGTGCACGGGGAAACGGGTGAGCGCGCCTGGCCGATGAGCCGGCTGCCGTTACTGATCGAGGAAAGCGACTGGACGGAAATCGTCGCCGGCGTCACGCAGCGCGCGTCGCTGATCGAAGCGCTGTTGGCCGATGTCTATGGCGGCGGGCGGCTGGTCGGCGACGGCATCTTGCCGGCGGCGGTCGTCGCCGGTAGCCGCGAGTATGTGCGCCCCATGGTCGACATGAAACCGCCGGGCGGGCGCTGGATGAACATGTACGCGGTCGATCTCGGCCGCGGTCCCGACGGTCGCTGGTGGGTGCTCGGCGATCGCGCGCAGGCGCCGTCCGGCGCGGGTTACGCGCTGGAAAATCGCCTGGTGATGTCGCGCGCCTGGCCGCAGAAATACCGCAGCATGAACGTCGAGCGGCTGGCGCCGTTCTTCCGCGCCTTCCGCTCGTCGCTGGCGGAAGCCGCGGAGCGCTCGCAGCCGCGCATCTGTCTGCTCACGCCCGGCCCGTTTAGCGAGACTTATTTCGAACAAGCCTATCTCGCGCGCTATCTCGGCTTCCTGCTGGTCGAGGGCGATGATCTCGTCGTGCACAACGGGCTCACCCATGTGCGCACTATCGCCGGCCTGAAGCGCGCCGATGTAATCTGGCGGCGTGTCGACAGCGACTTTGTCGATCCGCTCGAACTCAACGGCAAGTCGCGGCTGGGCGTGCCCGGCCTGTTGTCGGCGATGCGCCACGGCCACACCGCGGTCAGCAACGCGCCCGGCTCGGGCTTTGCCGAATCCCGCGCGCTGATGAGCTTCATGCCGCGCATCGCCAGGCATCTGCTGGGCGAAGAGCTGCGCATGCCGAATATCGCGACCTGGTGGTGCGGCGATCGTGAGGCGCAGCGCGACGTGCTCGAAGATTTCGACGATCTCGCGATCTCTGGCGCCTTCGGCAATGAAATCCCGGGCTTTGCCGCCGGCCAGCAGGTGTTGCCGGGCAATCTATTGGGGGCCGACCGCGCGCGTTTGCGCGAAGCGGTCGAAACCCGCGGGCTGGATTACGTCGGCCAGGAAGTTGTACGGCTGTCGACCGCGCCGGTCTGGAGCGACGGCCAGTTGGTGCCGCGTCCGTTCTCGCTGCGCGTGTTCGCGACCGCGACGGCGGATGGCTGGCGCGTGATGCCAGGCGGCTTCTGCCGCATCTCGGCGCGGCCCGACGCGCGCGCGGTCAGCATGGGCGAGGGCGTGCAGTCGGCGGACGTCTGGGTGTTGTCGTCCAAGCCGGTGGTGATGGAGACGCTGCTGCCGGCCAGCGACAAGGTCCGCATCCGCCGCATTCTCGGCAATCTGCCGAGCCGCGCCGCCGACAATCTGTTCTGGTACGGCCGTTATCTGGAGCGCGCCGAGACGACGCTGCGCGTGGTGCGCTGCCTCTGCGCGCGCAGCCTCGAAATGGATCTGTCCTCCGGCGACCTGTCGAAGACGCTGGCCCTGCTCGGACACCAGTTGTTCGCTTGGGGCGCGGTGACCAAGGAAAATGAAGAGGCGCCGATATTCACCATCGCCCGCCAAGCGCTGTGCGACGACAAGGCCTACGGCTCCGGCCTGTCGGGCGTGCGGCTGGCGCGCAATGCCGGCTCGATCATCCGCGAGCGTATTTCGGTCGACGCCTCCAAGCTGCTGGGCATTCTCGACAACCAGCTCACCAATTTGGACGAGCTGATGAATGAAGCCGATGTGTTCGAGGCGGCCGACCGCGCCCTGCAGACGATCGCTGCTCTCGCCGGCCTCGAACAGGAAAACATGAACCGCAGCGCCGGCTGGCGCTTCCTCGACATGGGGCGGCGCACCGAACGCGCGATCAACACCTGCCGTCTGGCGCGCACCTTCGGCTCCGAGGGCGCCAGCGCCGACGATCTCGACGTGCTGCTCGATCTGATCGACTCGCAGATCACTTATCGCTCGCGCTACGTCATCGGCGTTGCTTTGGCGCCAGTGCGGGATATGGTGCTGCTCGACCCGTTCAATCCGCGCTCGGTCGGGTTCCAGATCGCCTCGCTCAAGACACACATCTCCGATCTACCCGCCTTGCACGAAGACGGGCTGCTGGAAGAACCGCGCCGGATCATCGAGCGGCTTGCGACCGAGATCTCCACCCTGGCCGCCGGCAATCTCGAAACCTCGATGATCCTGGCGTTCGAACAGAAAGTGACGAGTTTTGCCGATGCCGTCGCCGCGCGCTATTTCCTGCAACGACCCGAACTTCCCGGCGGCCCCGGCGCGAGCGGTTTGGCGTGATCTATAATATCCGGCACCTGACCGCATACTCGTATGACCACGAGGTCGCTTCGGCGCGGTTGGTTCTGCGCGTCACGCCGCGCGACGAGCCCGGTCAGCGCTGTATTGCGCACACCTTGAACATCGTGCCGCTGCCGCTGTCGGTCGATAGCGAGCGCGATTTCTACGGCAACGTCGTCAATGTCGTCACCATCGATATTGCGCACGAAGAGCTCACCATCGAGGCATTGTCGACCGTCGAACTGACGCATCAGGCGGCACTGCCGTTGTCTGGGGAGCTGTGGGAGACTGTGTCCGACGCGGCGCTCACCAGCCGCGATCTCACGAGTGCCGCGCCCGCACATTTCATGTTCGCGAGCCCGCGCATCCAATTGTCGCCGGAAGTCACGCGATATGCGCGCGAGAGTTTCAAGCCGGGCAGGGGCATCCTGGACGCGTCGCGCGATCTGATCCGGCGCATCAGGGCCGACTTCGACTACGAGCCGGAGACGACCGACATCAACACGCCGCTGGCGCAGGCTTTCGCCCAGCGCCACGGCGTCTGCCAGGACTTCGCCCACATCATGATCGCCGGGCTGCGCGGCCTCGGCCTGCCGGCGGCCTATGTCAGCGGCTATATCCGCACCATCCCGCCGCCAGGCGAAAAGCGCCTGGAAGGCGCCGACGCCACCCATGCCTGGGTCTCGGTTTGGTGCGGCGCGTCCGACGGCTGGCACGGTTTCGATCCGACCAACGCCATCGATGTCGGCAACGATCACATCGCTTTGGCGATCGGGCGGGATTTTTCCGACGTCTCGCCGGTCTACGGCGTATTCTTCGGCTCTGGCGGCACAGAGCTTGAAGTCGAGGTCGATGTCATTCCGGTCACCGCGCCCGAGCCGCGCGCAGCCAAGATCTGACCGAAGCTTTGATTTTGGCCAATTCTCTGTAAAAGGGCGCGATGGCGCTTTGGTTTATCTTCGCATTGATGACGGTAGCGGCGATTTTCGCCGTGCTGTGGCCTCTGTCGCGGCGTGAGGACGCGCGCGGCGGCAGCGATATCGCGGTCTACCGCGACCAGTTGGATGAGATCGCCCGTGACCGCGCGTCCGGGCTGATCGGCGAGTCCGAAGCGGAAGCCGCCAGGGTCGAGGTCTCGCGCAGGCTTCTGGCCGCGGCCGACGCCGCGGAGGCCGAGAAATCCGCCAGCGTCACATCTCCGATCTGGCGCCGCCGCGCTGCCGCGCTCACGGGCCTGGTGCTGCTGCCGCTCGGCGCTGCCGTGCTGTATCTTTATTTGGGTTCGCCCGAGATGCCTGGTGAGCCGCTGGCGGCGCGCAGCCGCGCGGCGAACGAAGCGCGTCCGATCGAGGATTTGGTCGCGCAAGTCGAGCAGCGCGCCGCGCAAAATCCAAACGACGGCCGCGCCTGGGAAGTGCTGGCGCCGGTCTATATGCGGCTCGGCCGCTTCGACGAGTCAGTGCGCGCCTGGCAGAATTCGATCCGGCTCAATGGCGCGACCGCGGCGCGCGAAGCCGATCTCGGCGAGGCACTGGTCGCCGCCGCCAATGGTGTCGTCACCGTCGATGCCAAGGCGGCGTTTGATCGTGCGCTGGCGCTCGACAAAGAAGATGTAAAGACCCGCTTCTATCTCGGGTTGGCGGCCGAGCAGGACGGCAAGCGCGCCGAAGCCGAAGCGATCTGGCGCGATCTCTTGGCCCACGCGCCGCCGGGTGCGCCTTGGGTGCCGGTCGTGCGGCAGGCGCTCGAACGTGGCGCTCCGGCCGCGCCAAGACCAGGCGCGGCGCCGGCCGCGCCGGGACCAAACGCCGACGACGTCGCCGCCGCGCAGAAGATGAACCCCGACGACCAGAGGCAGATGATCGGCGGCATGGTGGCGCGGCTCGCCGACCGTCTGAAGCAGGACGGCTCCGACGTCGACGGTTGGCTGCGGCTGGTGCGCGCTTACACGGTGCTCGGCGAGCGCGACAAGGCGCAGGCCGCCGCGGCTGACGCCAAACGTGCGCTCGCGGCCGAGCCTGACAAACTGAAGCGGATTGAGAGTCTGTTGAAAGAGCTCGGCCTGGCGGGCTAGATCCACCCCTTGATGCGCTTCGAGGTTCGGCGCGGTATCACAGACCAGTCGTCTTCATATGGTTGTATGGGCGGCATTCGGGAGGAGATGCATCATGGATGCGCCGAGTTCTCTGCGCGGGATGACGCTTTTGCGCGATCCGCTGGTGAACAAAGGTACCGCGTTCACCGAACAGGAGCGCGATGCGCTGGGCTTGCGCGGCTTGCTGCCCGCCCACGTCCAGTCGATGGAGATGCAAGCCGTGCGCGTGATGACCAATCTGCGCAGCTTGCCCAGCGACCTCGAAAAATACGTGGCTCTCAACGCCCTGCACGACCGCAACGAGGCGCTGTTCTTCCGTATTGTCATCGACCATATCGATGAAATTCAGCCGCTGATCTATACGCCGACCGTCGGTCTTGCGTGTCAGCGGTTTGGTCACATTTTTCAGCGCCCGCGCGGCTTGTTTATCGGAGTCAACGATCGTGGACGCATCTCTGAGGTGCTGGGCAACTGGCCTTATGAGGCCAAGTTGATCGTAGCGACCGACGGCGAACGCATCCTGGGCCTCGGCGATCTCGGCGCTAACGGCATGGGCATACCGGTTGGAAAACTGTCGCTCTATTCGGCCTGCGCGGGCATCCATCCCAAGCTTTGCCTGCCGGTGATGCTGGACGTCGGAACCGACAACGAGTCGTTGTTGGCCGATCCGTATTACATTGGCGTGCGCCAGAAACGCCTGCGCGGAGCCGCCTATGAAGAACTGGTTGACGAGTTTATGCATGCCGCGCGCGATGTTTTCCCCGGCGCGCTGATCCAGTTCGAGGATTTCGCCAGCGGCAACGCGGTGCAACTGCTCAGCCAATACCGAGATCACTTCTGCACCTTCAATGACGACATCCAAGGCACGGCGGCAGTCGCGCTGGCAGGGCTGCTGTCGGCGTTGCGCGTCACCGGTGGCTCGTTAACAGGGCAGACGTTGCTATTTTTCGGCGCGGGTCAGGCCGCCACCGGCATCGCGGATCTGGTGACTTCCGCTATGGAGGCGCAGGGCCTGACCGAGGCAGAGGCCTTGGCGCGTGTTGCATTCTTCGACGTGCATGGTTTGGTGGTGCAAGGTCGGCCCGATCTGTCGGGTCATAACATGCGTTATGCTCGTGCCCATCCGCCGGTCGCCGACTTCGTCACGGCAATACGCAAGCTGCGGCCGACTGCGATCATCGGTGCGGCCGGGGTCGGCGGTGCGTTCATGCGAGACGTGCTTGAAGCCATGGCAGAAATCAACGAGCGGCCGATTATTTTTGCACTGTCCAATCCGACTTCGAAGGCGGAATGCTCCGCCGAGCAAGCCTATCGCGCTACGGGTGGACGTGCGGTGTTCGCCTGTGGCAGCCCCTACGGCCCTGTGGCATTGGACGGCAAAATTTTCGTGCCACGCCAAGGCAACAATTCATATATTTTTCCCGGCGTCGGACTAGGCGTGATCGCCAGCGGAGCGCGACTGGTCACCGACGAGATGTTCATGGCCGCCGCGCACACACTGGCCGGGCTCGTCAGTGAGGAGGACATCGCGCAGGGCAGCCTTTATCCAGCGTTGCCGCGTCTGCGCGAGGTATCGGCCCACATTGCGGCGTCTGTGGCCGCCGTGGCGTTCCAGCGTGGGCTCGCTGCTGGCGATCCGCCCAATGACCTACTCGCTTTTGTGAGCGCGCAAATGTACGACCCGCGTTATTAGGGGGGCAGCCGGTTGACGATCAGGCGGACGCCTGTTCGAGCGCCAGCACCTGCATGATGTCGTCGCGCATTTTGCGCCGCTCGTCCTCGCCCGTGGCGGCGCTGAGCTTGGCTTCATAGGCAATCCGCGCCGGGCGGTGGAACACCATCACGCGGTCGCCGATTTCCATCGCCTCGCCGATCTGGTGGGTGATGAACACCGCCGTCTTGTTGTTGGCGCGTACCAGCCGGACGAACTCGGCGCGCAGGTCGCGCGCGGTCATCTCGTCGAGCGCCGAGAACGGCTCGTCGCACAACAGGATTTCGGGATTGACGGCGAAGGCGCGAGCGATCGAGACGCGCTGGCGCATGCCGCCGGACAAAGCGTGCGGATAGTCGTTCTCGTGACCCGACAGGCCGAGCCGCGCCAACCAGCCGCGCGCGGTTTCCGCAGCCTCCTTCGGATCGACGTCGAGCACCTGCAATCCGAGCAGCACGTTGTCGAGCGCGGTGCGCCACGGCATCAGCCGGTCGTTCTGGAATACGATGCCGATCTTGCCGCGGAAGAAATCGAACTCGCGGAAGGGGTCGTGGCCGACGACGCTGGCTTTGCCTTCGCTCGCCTCGGTCAGCCCGGCGACGATGTTGAACATTGTCGACTTGCCGCAGCCGGTCTTGCCCAGCACCGCGACAATCTCGCCTTTGGCGATCTCGAACGACAATTTGTCGACCGCGACGAATTCGCCTTTGCCGTCGGCGCGGCGGAAGGTCTTGGTGACGTCGGTGAAGCGGATCACCGGCTCGGCAGCCATGCTCATATCGAGCGCTCCGAGATCGGCCGGTAGCGCAGCGCCCAGGCCTCGATGGCATTGATCGTTTGTTGCACAATGAGAACGAACAGCACCAATTGCAGCGTCCACGCCATGGCGCCGGCCATGTCGAACAATTGCTGCTGGCGCAGCAGCTCGTAGCCGACGCCGCCGGTGGCGCCGACCAATTCAGCCACCACGACGACGCGGGCGGCGTTGCCCAAATTGACCTTCCAGGCGGTGAGGATTCCCGGCACGATGGTCGGCACGATCAGGAAGCGGAACAGCGTCCAGCGCGACGGCCTAAACGACATGGTCATCTCGAACAGGTCCTTCGACATCGAGCGGATGGCGTCGAGGATCTGGAACGTGAACGCCGGCAGCGTCGTCATCACCATGATGAAGAGGATGCGGAACTCGGTGCCCTGGAACCAGATGATGGCGAACACCACCCAGGACAGCGCCGGGATGCCCTGAAAGAAGGTCAGCACCGGGCTGATGAAATTCTCCAGCGTCTTCGAGCGTGCGATCACCAGCGCCAACGCGGCGCCGATGAAAAACGCGCCGAACAGCCCGCCAAATATGCGGGCGCCGGTCAGCAGCACGTCCGTCAACAGTGAGGCCGTGATCAGGATCTCGACGGTGCGCGTGATGATCTCCGGCACCGGCGGAAACAGGAACGGCGGCAGCACCATCGACAGTATCTGCCAGATCCCCGCCAGCAACAGCATGCCGGCGCAGGCTTGCAGGATACGCGTGATGCCTGAGTTCATCATTTAAGCGGCTTGTCGTAGATGGTGTCGTTCGACGGCTGGGTCTTGAGGAACCCGACGTCGATGCCGGCCTTGTAGACCGCCTCGATCTGCTTGCTGACTTCGTTGGCGCCGACGACGGCCATGCCGAGCCGGTCATTCGCCTTGATCAGTTCGACGAGGGCGGCGCGATCTTCCGGGGTCGACTTCGGTGCGATGAGGGCCGCCGCTTCTTCCGGGTTCTTGGCGATGAACTCAGCGGCGGCCTTGTAGGTCGTGTACAACTTCTGCACGACGGCGGGGTTCGCGTCGATCCAGTCGGTGTGCGCGGCGACGCCGAGATAGGGGATGCGTTCGCCGTCGGCGAACTTCTTCCAGATCTCGCCCATCTTGTAGTCAAGCATGCGCACAGCGGGCTTCTTGGATTTCAGCAGCGTATAGGCCGGCTCCCAAAGCTGCACCGCGTCGGCGCGGTCGGCGATGGCGTAGCCGACGAGGCCTGGCGTCGCGGTGTTGACGACCTCGATCTTGCTGGTGTCGACGCCCTGCTGTTTGGCGAAGAATTCCGACATCACATAATTGGTGGTGGAGCGGGCGGCGGCGAGCTGCTTGCCCTCGAGGTCCTTGAGCGACTTCACGGCGTCGCGCGAGGTGACCACGGCGCCCCAGAAGTCGAACAAATTGAACAGGTACTTCACCTTGACGCCGCGCGCGTCGGCCAACCCGACGGTGAGCACTGCGGCGCTGCCCCCGACCTTGAACTCGCCGGAATTGAATTGCGTGGCATAGGCGTCCGGCGTGCGTTCGACGAAGTCGATGTCGAGGCCGTTGGCTTCGTCCATCTTCTTGGCCTTGATCACCGGCGGCATAAAGGCGCCGAGCGACGGGAAGCCGAACACGACGATGCTCACTTTGGTCGCCGTCTGCGCGACGGCAGGGGCGGGCGCGAGCAGGGTGGCGAGAGAGAGCGTGGTGGCGGTAACCGCCGAAAGCATGAAGTTTTTGGTCATTTGAATCCTCCGTTGCCTATTCAGTTGCCGGGCGGTTCCGCCTCTTGTCATTGAATATTGAGCAGCTTTTGTGCCAATCCGCCATTGATTGAGGCCGTCTGCGCCGCGCTCAAGCCTGCCGCGGCGACGATTTTGGTCGGCTCGTGATCGCCGATAGGAAACGGCATGTCGGAGCCCATCATCAATTTGTCCGTCCCCAGAATCTCGATGACGAATTTCAAAATGCGCACGTCGTGCACGATGGTGTCGGTATAGAGCGCGGCGAGGCCGGCGACCGGATCGCCGATGCCGGGCGTGATCGAGTGGTTCTTCTTCAGTCGGCCCAGCACGAACGGAAGCGCAGCGCCGCCGATCGGCGCGAAGAATTTCACATTCTTGTACTTGGCGACATGGCCCGCCGAAATCAGCCGCGCGATCGCGATCACCGCGTCGGTGACGCGGCCGAGGCCGTTGGCCAGGCCGAAATCGTTGACGCGCACGTCGCCGGCATCGAAGCTCGGATGAATATGGATGAAGGCGCCGGTCTCGTCGGCGGCCTGCCAGAACGCGTCGAGGTCGGCGGCATCGAGCACCGAGCCGACGCCGCGCGGCAGCGTACCGATCATGGCGCCGGGAAAGCCCGCCTTCATCGCCGCCTTCAGCACGGAGGCGGCGCGCGCGCCGTCGCCGAGCGGCACGGTGGCGAGCGGCACAAAACGCGGCTGCGCCTTGGCGGCCGCCATCAGCGCATCGTTTGTCAGGGTCGCCCAAGCTTCGCCTTCGGCGCTGGGCAGCTCGTAGCCGAACATGTCGACCCAGCCGCCGGTGATCTGTTTGTCGATGCCGTTCTTGTCCATCCAGGCGAGGCGCGCCGCAATATCCGACAGCGGCTTCGACACCGGCCGGATCGGCTTGCCGCCGGCAAAAGACAGTGCGACGCCGTGATCTGTCTCGGTCTGCTTGACGTTGGGAAATTTCGCGGCGTCCTTGCGGATCGCGGTCAAGAGATCGGGCGGCACCAGATGGGCATGACTATCGACGATCATCTACTTTCCTTTGCTTTGCTTATCTTGCGCCGCGGCGATCATGTCGCCGAGCTTCGAAACCTTGATGGGTAGCGAATTGGTCGAGATGCCGAGGGGCTTAAGCGCGTCATTGATGGCGTTGGCCACCGCCGCCGGTGCGCCGAGATAACCGCTTTCGCCCGAACCCTTCTGCCCGAACACGGTATGCGGCGACGGCGTCTCCTGATGGATGATCTCGACGTCCGGCACTTCATGCGATGACGGCAGCAGATAGTCCATGAAGGTTTGTGCGATCAGTTGGCCGTCGTCATTATAGGCGAATTCCTCGTACAGCGCCGCGCCGATGCCGTGGGCGATGCCGCCCATGGTCATGCCGCGCACGATCTTCGGATTGATCACCGTGCCGCAGTCGTGGCCGATGCGGTATTTCACGATCTCCGGCCGGCCGATGACGGGATCGATGCTGACCAGGATGAGATGGAATTCAAACGAAGTGCAGGGATACATCTGCACCCGGCCATCCGCCGTCGGCGGCATGCCGCCGGTCGGTACCTGCATGACGTGGCTGGTGCCAAGACCTGGCTCCATGTCCGGCGGCATGCGGTGGTAGCTGCGCCAGGCGATCTGCACCAGTTCGAGCCAGCTGCGGCGGTGCTCAGGCTTGTTGCGGTCGTAGACCTCGCCTTGATCGTACACCGCCCGCTCCAGCGGAATGCCGAGGTCATGCGCGGCGATCGTCGTCAGTTTGGTCTTGAGCTTGGTCGCGGCATGAAACGCCGCGCCGCCGAGCATGATCGCCATGCGGCTGCCGACCGGCGTGCCGCTCGGTAGCGAATTGAGCGAGTCCGGCCGTGTCACGCGGATCATTTCCGGATCGATCTGCAACACTTCGCCGATCGCGGTGCCGACCAGCGTCTCATGGCCCTGGCCGGAGGAGGTGGTGTGCATCATGGCGGTGATGGCGCCGAGGCCGTCGATATTGATGCGGCAGGAATCCATGTAGGTCGAAGTCTGGACCTTCGGATTGAGGAGCGCCTCGAAGGTGGCATTGCCGCCGGACGGCTCGAGGCATGCAGCGATGCCGATGCCAGCGAGCATCCCCTCGGCGCGCAAGGCGTCGCGTTCGGCTTTCAGGCCTTCGTAGCTGGTGTGCGCCAGCACCTTGTCGACCAGCAGGTGATAGTCGCCGCTGTCGTAGGTCGTGCCGCTCGGGATGGTGTAGGGGAAATCCTCGTGCCGGATCATGTTGCGGCGGCGGATTTCCAAGCGATCGAGGCCGAGCGCATTGGCGACCTCGTCCATGGTGCGTTCGATCGCGACATTGGTCGGTGCCTGGCCGAAGCCGCGCACCGCGTCCTGGGTCGTCTTGTTGGTGACCACGGCGATGGCGCGATACTGCACGCTCTGAATTTTGTAAGGCCCGACAATGGCGCCGACCGGCTTGCCGAGTTGGAACGGCGAGCGTCCCGCATAAGCGCCGACATTCTCCAGCGCGCGCATCTTCATTGAGCGCACGATGCCGTTGTCGTCGAAGGCGACTTCCACGTCAAAAAGGCGCTCCGGCCCATGCGCGTCGCCGCCGCGCATGTTTTCAAGCCGGTCTTCGATCAGCCGGACCGGGAAGCCGAGCCGCCGCGACAGGTAGCCGCACAACACGGTGTGCTTGATGCCGCGTTTGACCCCGTAGCTGCCGCCGACATCGACGTCGTGATGCACACGCACCGAGGTGCCGGGAATTTTCAGCGCCATGCCGATCTGGTCGTGGAAGCGCGGCATCTGGATCGAGGCGTGAACGTCGAGGATGTCGCGCCACGGATCCCAGCTTGCGGTAACGCCGAAAGTTTCGATCGGCACCGTCGAGGAGCGGCCCCATTTCACCCGCAGCTTCAGCTTGCGCGGAGAGGCGGCGAAGTCCTTGTCGACCTCGCCCCAGGTGAAGGTCTTGTCGAGCAGCACGTTGGAGCCGTGCGCCTGGTGCACCAGAATGTCGTTGGACGACAAAGCCTGTTCGGCATCGAGCACGAAAGGGAGCGGCTCGTAGTCGACCACGACCTCTTCGGCGGCGTCCTCGGCCTGGGCGCGGCTGTCGGCGACGACGGCGACGACCCATTCGCCGGAATAGCGTGCGACTTCGTGCGCCAAGGGACGGCGCGGGACGTTCGGCGTATCGAGGCCCGTCATCAGCGGCAGCGTCGCCGCGGCGAGTTCGTCGCCGTCGAGGACGTAATGCACGCCCGGCATCTTCAGCGCCGCGCTCTTGTCGATGCTGAGAATGCGCGCGGCGGCGTGCGGGCAGGTCACCAGAGCGACGTGCTTGGTGTTTGGTAGATTGATGTCGGCGACGAACCTTCCCTTGCCGGCGACAAAGCGCCGGTCCTCGCGCACGCGGCGGTCGGTCGAGACGTAGCGGAATTTGCCCAGGGCGCTCATGCGCGCTGCTCCGACGGCCGATTGGCGCCGCGCAGGCGTTCCGCCGCCAGCGCGATGGCGTCGATGATCTGGGCATAGCCGGTACAACGGCAGATATTGCCGGAAATGGCGTCGACGATTTCTTCCCGCGTCGGACTCGGATTGTCGATCAGCAGCGCGTGCGCGACGAGCACCATGGCCGGCGTGCAGTAGCCGCACTGCATGCCGTGTGTTTCGCAGAAGGCGTCCTGAATGACCGACATTTCGCCGGGGCCGGGGGTGACGCCTTCGATGGTCGTGATCTTGGAGCCCTGGGCCTGCGGCGCGAACATCAGGCAGGAGCGCACGGCGGCGCCGTCGAACAGCACGGTGCAGGCGCCGCAGACGCCGTGCTCGCAGCCGGCGTGCGCGCCGGTCAACTGCATCTGGTCGCGCAGGCAGTCGAGCAGCGTGGTGCGCGCCTCGACGTCGAGTTCGCGTACGACGCCGTTGATGTCGAGTTCAATGCGCATGAGGTTTTTCTCCCAGCGCGGACGCGCGCGCGTCGGCGACCGCGCGGCAGGCGAGGCTGACGGTGACACGCTTGCGATAGGCCGCCGAGGCGTGCAGGTCGTCCAGCGCATCGATATCGGCCAGCGCGTCGGTCACCGCATCCTTGATCGCAGCCTCATCGAGCGCCGTGCCGGTCAACTGCTGCTCGGCGCTGTCGAGCCGCATCGGGAAATCCGTCGCCGCACCGACGCCGATGGCGATGCGTTTGCATTTTCCATCCGGGCCGAGTTCGACCTGCGCCGCCGCTGCGACAAAGGCGAAGTCGCTGCGCCGCGCGTTCACTTCGTGGAAGCCGATGCCGATCTTGCCGCGCCACACCGGGTAACGCACGCCGGTGAGGCACGCGGTCGACGGCAGGGAGGTGACCATCGGCCCGACGAAGAAATCGCGTGCCTTGATCTCCGAAGTCGTGCCGCCCTCGCGATAGTTCAACACCGCGTCGAGCGTCACCGCGATCAGCGCCTGTTCGGCGGCTGGATCGGCGTTGGCCAGCGAGCCACCGATGGTGCCGCGGGCGCGGGTGGCGGCGTGTCCGATCCACGGGATCGCTTTGGCCATCAACGGCAGGTCGCGCGCCACCAGGGCGTCGCGCTCGAGGTCGCATTGCCGCGTCGTGGCGCCGATCGCGATCACGTCGCCGTCGGCGCGTATATAAGAGAGTCCCACGATGCGGTTGATGTCCACTAGGCGGGTCGGCCGCGCCAGCCGCATCGCCATCATCGGCACCAAAGTCTGCCCACCGGCGATGACGCGCGCATTCTCGTCGGCGGCCAGCATCGCACAGGCTTCGTCGATGTCGGCGGGACGGGAATACTCGAACGGCGCTGCTTTCATGGATGACGCTACGCTGGTCCACGGAGGGAAAGATGGGCCCGAAGGCCGGATATGGCCCTCAACATGCCCGTTATTGTCGTGTCGGCGCCGATATGGTTAAAGTCTCTCTCGCATTATCGCAACCGCAAAACCGCGGTCCCGCCGCGCAGGATTGACATCGCCATGACCGCCGATCGCCGCACGGCTTTTATACGCAACATCGCCGAAGTGCCATGGCTGGAGTTTCCCAATCATTTCGGCGGCGCGCTGTCGAAGCCGCTGGTGATGCCCGACACCGCGGGTTCCCATCACGTCGACTATCGAATCTCGATGTATCAGCCCAAGGCCTATGTGGAGAAGCACAGCCACAAGGTGCAGGAGCAGGTTTATCACGTCATCGAAGGCGAAGGCCTGATGCACGTCGATGGCAAGGATCACGTTGTACGCAAGCACGACTTCATTTTCCTGCCGCCCGGCATCGTGCACGCCATCTCCAACACCGGGCTGGTCGATCTTGTGTTCCTGGTGGTGACGTCGCCCGTCACCGACGACGTCAAGCCGGTTTGATCCCATGGCGCGTCCGCGAACCAAAGCCGCCAGCACTCGTCCGCCGCGCACGGCGACCGTGACCGCCATCGAGCCGCCTCCGACCGAGGGCCAGCGCGCCGGCGTGCAGTCGCTCGGCCGCGCCTTCGGCATCATGGAAGAGATCGCGCGCCACCGCGACGGCATCGGCCTTGCCGAACTGAGCAAGCGCGTCGGCCTGCACAACAGCACGACGTTTCATCTGGTAAAGACCATGGTCTCGCTCGGCTATGTGCGCCAGTTGAAGGACACCAAGCGCTACCGGATCGGCCGCCCGTTGTTCGCGTTGGCGGCGAGCGCGCTCGACGAAGTCGAGATGACGAGCCTCGCGTCGCCGGTGCTCGAAACGTTGTCGCGCGAAACCGGCGAGGGCACGCAGTTCGCCGTGCGCTCGGGCGACGCCGTGGTGATCCTGGCGCGCAGGAGCGGGCAGGGCGCCTTCCAGCTCAGCGAGCGCGTCGGCGGCATTCGTCCGGCCCATTGCACCGCCCTCGGCAAGATCATGCTTGCGTCGCTGACGCCCGGGCAGTTCGAGCGCTTTCTGAGCCGCGCCGAGCTCAAGGCCAACACGCCGAAGTCGATCGTCAAAGTCTCCGAGCTTCGCCGCGAAATCGAGGCGGTGCGCGGCGCCGGCATGGCGACGGACAACGGTGAGTTCGATGTCGAGCTACGCTGCGTTGCCTTGCCGGTGTGCGATTTCAGCGCCCAGGTGATCGGCGCTATCGGGTTGTCGGGGCCGGTGTGGCGGCTGTCGGACGCGGTTTTGGAGAAGCACGTCCGTGCGGTGCGCGCGGCCGCCGAGCGCCTGTCGGCCGAATTCGGCTATACTGGCGTGATCGAACCGCGGGTCAGCGCCGCGGAATAATTTACAGGAGAGCAGCGATGGCACGGCATCCGAATTACATCCCCCACGGCGTGATTCCGGCGGTGCTGCTGCCGTTTGAGAATGATCTGTCCATCGACGAGCCAAATTTCCGCAAGCATCTGTGCGACGTCGCCTCGGTCGAAGGCCTCTCCGCCATCACGCTGAACGCGCACTCGACCGAAGTTGCCTCCTGCACTTTCGACGAACAACGCCGCGTCCTCGACGTCGCGCAGGGCGAAATCGGCGACAAGCTCCCGATCGTTAATGGCGTCTGGGCCGACGGCAGTCTCGAAGCCGCGCGCATTGCCAAGATGGCGGCGCAGGGCGGCGCCTCGGCGCTGCTGGTGTTTCCGCCGGCGCCGTTCACGATGGGCCAGAACGCGGCGATGGCGCTGGCGCATTTCAAGCGTATCGCCGACGCTACTGATCTGCCGCTCATCGTCTTCCAATACGCGCTGTCGACCGGGCAGGGCTATCCGAAGGACACGCTGCTCAAGCTGTGCGAGGAAGTGCCGACCATCCGCGCCATCAAGGATTGGATCGGCAACGTGCCGCATCACGATTGGCACGTGCGCACGCTGCAGAACTTAGCCCGGCCGGTGAACGTGCTGACCACGCACAGCGCCTGGCTGTTCTCGTCGCTGGTGCTCGGCTGCAACGGCCTGCTGTCGGGCTCCGGCAGCGTGATCGCCGATCTGCAAGCCAAGCTGTTCCGCGCGGTGCAGGGCAACGATCTAGCGCAGGCCAAGCTGCTGGCAGACCGTATCGAGCCCATGGCGCGGGTGTTCTACGCCGATCCCTTCGTCGATATGCATAACCGCATGAAGGAAGCGCTGGTGCTGTTGGGCAAATTGCCGCGCGCGGCGGTGCGCCCGCCGCTGGTCAAGCTCGAACGCGCCGAAATCGCGCGTATTCGTCAAGCGCTCATCGATGCCGGGCTGCTCGACAAGAACGCCGCGCGCGACGCGGCGTAGGCGACTAGAACACCGGCAGGGCGCGCTCGACCATTGCATCCGATGCGGTCAGGCTGATCCGGAAATAATCCGGCGTGTCCATGATTGTGCCTGGCATGACAAAGACGTCGCGATCCGCGAGCCTGTTCCACTGGCGGTCGGCGTCGCCGTTCGGCCATCGGGTCCAAAGATAGAATGTACCCTCCGGCGCC
>Ga0193699_10000159_pt1 | contig 30883 bp, 34 predicted proteins | sample L3c2metaG_FD_160095 | JGI IMG/M metagenome (GOLD analysis project Ga0193699, IMG submission 160095) | Soil microbial communities from a riparian zone of the East river system, Colorado, United States - L3c2 | ecosystem: Environmental > Terrestrial > Soil > Riparian zone | place: USA: East...
ATCATAGCCACCGCTTTTCACCCGTCAACAAAATGGAAGACAGAGGGACAAAGACGTTCGATTTCCCGATAGGATAGGGTGAATTCCCGCAGGTCTCCCATGGATATCGGCAATTTCTTCTGGATCTTCTTCATTCTCTTTGCACTGCAACCTCTCATGGCATCGCGCTGGTTGCGGGCAAAGCGCGCCTCCAAGCTCGCGAGCATCCAGAAGGCCCGCCAATCGCGGGTCATCGCGGTGATCCATCGTCAGGAGGCCATGCGTTTCTTCGGCTTTCCGATCGCGCGCTATATCGACATGGACGACGCGGAGAAAGTGCTGAACGCCATCCGCACCACGCCCCGCGAACAACCGATCGACATCATCCTGCATACGCCGGGAGGCTTGGCGATCGCAGCATTGCAGATCGCGCGCGCGTTGCGCGCCCATCCCGGCCGGGTGACGGTGTTTGTCCCGCATTTTGCGATGTCGGGCGGAACGTTGGTCGCGCTCGGCGCCGACGAGATCGTGATGAGCGAGCATGCGATGCTCGGCCCCATCGATCCCCAGATCAACGGGCTGCCGGCCGCTTCCATCATCAAGGTTGCCGCCGAAAAGCCGCTCTCCGAAATCGACGATTCGACGCTGATTTTTGCCGATCTCGGCCACAAGGCGATTGCGCAGTTGAAACGCCAGGCCTGCGAGCTGCTGCGTGCGCCGATGACGCCCGAAGCGGCCATGGCGCTGGCCGAAAAATTGACCAGCGGCCGCTGGACTCACGATTACCCCATCAGCGTGGCGGAAGCACGCGAACTCGGCCTGCCTGTGAACACCGACATGCCCCAGGATATGCTCGATCTCCTCGAACTCTTCCCGCAGCCCCTGCGAACCAGCCAGAGCGTCGAATTCGGCCCCCAGACGAACACGGGCCGAAATTGAATACCTATCTGCCGGGAATCCCTGAGGAGATGGAGCGTCTCAAGCGCGAGCAGCGCCTTCGCGAGCTAGCGCCTCCCCGCGGCGTCGATTTTTCCTCGAATGATTATCTCGGTCTTTCGAGACATCCCGCGCTGCGCGAGGCGGTGATGGAAGCGATAGACCAGGACGGCATGATCGGGGCTGGCGGTTCTCGCCTTTTGCGCGGCCATCATCCCGCGCATGCGCGACTGGAGGAATTCGCGGCGGATTTCTTCGCAAGCGAGAAGGCGCTCTTTTTCGGCAGCGGCTTCCTCGCCAATTTCGCGCTCTTCAGCACGTTTCTCGAACGCCACGACGCGGTCATCTTCGACGAACATATTCACGCGAGCGTTAAAGAGGGCATCCACGCCTCGCCGGCCGTGCGCTATCGGGCGCGCCACAACGATACGGACTCGTTCGAGAGCTGCATCCGCCGAGCACGCGATAAAGGTGCGCGTCGCCTCTTCGTCGCGGTCGAATCCGTTTACAGCATGGACGGCGATCTTGCCCCCCTGAACGAACTGCACGGCATGGCGCGGGACTCGCAGGCCACACTCGTGGTGGATGAGGCGCATGCCACAGGGGTTTTCGGCGCGCACGGCCGCGGCCTCGGCGAAAATCTTCTGGATGAGAATTGCATCGGCGTGCACACTTGCGGCAAGGCGTTGGGCGTTGCCGGCGCGCTGATCTGCGCCTCTGCTGACATCATCGATTTTCTTATCAATAAAGCGCGGCCCTTCATCTACAGCACGGCGCCACCGCCCTTCCTTGCCGCAGCGGTGCAGCGTTCGCTTCGCTTGATCGACGAAGAGCCGTGGCGGCGCGAACGCGTGCAAAAGCTCGCAAAATTCGCGCGAGACAAGCTCAGCGCAACGGTAATGGCGCAGGATGGCGGAAGTCAGATCATCCCCATCCAACTCGGCGAAGAAGACCGCACGCTGAAAACCGCGCGCGCGCTTCAGGATGCCGGTTTCGATGTCCGCGCTATCCGCCCTCCCACGGTGCCGGACGGCACGTCGCGCTTGCGCGTTTCCATCCATGCGGATCGAACCGAGGCTGAGATTCTAGCGCTCGCGAACGCCTTGCGCTCGGCCATGGCTTCTCCATGAAGGCCCTGATCGTCACCGGGTCCGACACCGGCGTCGGCAAAACGGTCGTTTGCGCCATGCTGACGCTCGCGCTGGAGGGCATCTACTGGAAGCCGATCCAGTCGGGCACGGCCGGAGGCACCGATACGCAACGCGTGCAAGCGATGACCGATTTGCCGCCTTCGCATTTCCTGGCGGAGCGCTACGTCTTGCGCGAGCCCCTATCGCCGCACCGCGCCGCGGAATTGGATGGAATCGCGATAGATCTTGGATCACTGCAGTTGCCAAAAACGAACGGGAAGCGCTGGCTGATCGTCGAAGGCGCAGGCGGCGTGCTCGTCCCGATCGATCGGCAGACATTGCAAATCGCGCTGTTCTCGCGCTGGCGAGCGCCGGTCATTGTGGTGGCGCGTACCGTGCTCGGCACTATCAACCATACTTTGCTGACCTTGGAAGCCTTGAAACACCGAGCCGTCGAAGTGGCCGGGATCATCTTCGTGGGCGATGCCATGCCCGATACCGAACACACCATTGCCGAGTTCGGCGCGGTGAAAATTCTCGGCCGCCTGCCGATCCTGCCGGCCCTCAACACCGGTGCATTGCGCGAAGCCTTCGATGCGCATTTCGATCGTCATGACTTCGAGTCGGCCTATGGCGAGTAGCCCCGTCTGGCATCCGTTCACCCAACACGCGCTCACGGAGCCGCCGCTGAATATTGCGCGCGCCGAAGGCGCCTATCTGAATACGCAGGACGGCCGCACGATTCTGGATGCGATTTCGTCTTGGTGGGTCAACACACATGGCCACGGCCATCCCCATATCGTGCAGGCGATCAAGAATCAGGCGGCGCTGCTTGAACAGGTGATTTTCGCGGGATTCACCCATGAACCGGCGGAGCAACTCGCGCGAAAATTGCTGTCCGTTGCGCCCAAGGGCCTTGCCCATGTGTTCTTTTCCGACAGCGGCTCGACCTCCGTTGAAGTCGCGATCAAGATGGCGGTCGGCTGCTGGCACAATCGCGGTCATCCGCGTCACCGCATCATCGCGATGGAGCACGCCTATCATGGCGACATGTTCGGCGCGATGGCGGTGGGCCACCGCGGCGTCTTCAATGCCGCTTATGATCCGATGCTGTTCGAGGTCGCCCATATTCCGTTTCCGGCGCGCGGATCGGAAGAGCGCACCATCGACGCGCTTTCCGCCTTGCTGCGGGAGGCGCCGGATTCCTACGCCGCGCTCATTATCGAACCGCTGGTGCTGGGCGCCGGCGGCATGAAGATGTATCGGCCCGAAATGCTGTCCCAGATCGCCGCTTGGTGCCGCCACTACGGCATCTTCCTGATCGCCGATGAGGTGATGACGGGCTTCGGCCGCACCGGCACCATGTTCGCCTGCGAGCAGGGCGGCGTGGCTCCCGATCTGATGTGTCTCTCCAAGGGGCTGACCGGCGGTTTTCTGCCTATGGGCGTCACGCTGGCGACGGCAGAGATTTACGACTCCTTCTACTCCACCGACAGGAGCAAGACCTTCTTTCACAGCTCGTCCTATACCGGGAACGCCATCGCTTGCGCCGCCGCGCTGGCCAATCTGGAGATATGGGAGCGCGAACCCGTGGCGCAGCGCATCCAAGCGATCGCGGAGCATCATGTGCAAGCACTTGCGGCATTCCGCGGCCGCGACGAAGTCGCCGATGCGCGTCAGACGGGCACCGTTGCCGCCATTGAGCTTCGGGTGCCCGATGCCGGCTATTTGGCCGCGCTTGGCCCCAAGCTCAACGCATTCTATCTTGAGCGCGACATTCTCCTGCGCAGCCTGGGCAATGTGGTGTATCTGCTGCCGCCCTATTGCGTCCGCGCGGGCGAACTCAACAGGATCTATGGCGCGATCGATGAATCCCTCTCCCTTGTCCGCGTTTGAGGTCCAAAACCAGTCGCTCGTAGCGCCGGTGCGGGCGCGCCTTGCATCCCTGTGCAAAGACCCTCCGCAACAGGCGCGGTTCCTGAACATGCTCTCGCTGCTCGAACACATCGGCAGCCGCAAGATCATGGCAAGCCAAGCGATGACCGCAGCCGGACACGACATCCTCAAACATCTCGCCGAGGAAGCCCGCCACGCCTTTTTCTTCAAGCGAGCGGCAGAGAAACTGGCGCGCCGGCCGCTGGACTATTCACCCGCGAACACCATGGCGGGCGCTTCGGCGCGGTCCTATATGGACCGCCTCGATGCCGAGATTGCGCTAGCTTTGGCAAGCGCCCCGCCCGTGCTTCCCTATCTCTACATGTCTCTCATCGTGGAGCTTCGGGCGGTCTGGACCTATGGCCTGTACCAAACCGTTCTCACCGAGGAGAAGGCAGGGGTCACACTGAAAAGCATTCTGGCGGAGGAAGAGTTGCACCTCTGCGAGATGCTGGCGCGTTTGAAGCATAGGGATTCGAACGTCGCGGCCCGCATCGTCCTCTTCTCGGAATTCGAGGAGGTCCGTTTCCGGTCCCTCTGGTCTCGAATCGAGGAGGACACCCTCAATCCTCGCTTGGCCGCGGAATAGGCTCCTCAAACGCGTCGCTCCGACTCAGGTCGATAAATCCATGAATGTCAGCCGCATCTTGATCGTCGCCGGAGTGATCCTCGTCATCGTGGGCCTTGCCTGGCCCCTGTTCGTCCGGCTGGGCCTCGGCCGCTTGCCGGGCGACATCATGGTGGAACGAGGGAATTTCCGGTTTTATTTCCCGCTGGTCACATCCCTTGTGGTTAGCGTCTTCCTCACCCTTCTCTTTTGGCTGTTCCGGCGCTAAGAGCGGACGACACTTTCTGGCGGCCCATGAGCAAGCGTCCCATCCGCCGCGCGCTGCTTTCCGTTTCCGACAAGAGCGGTCTTGTGGATTTCGCGCGCGTGCTCGCCCATCTCGGCGTGGAGCTGATTTCCACGGGCGGCACCGCGAAGGCGCTGCGCGATGCCGGGCTCCCGGTCACGGACGTATCGCAGGTTACCGGCTTCCCCGAGATCATGGACGGCCGCGTGAAGACGCTCCATCCAAAGATTCATGGAGGCTTGCTCGCGCAACGCGACAAACATGCCGAGGCGATGGCCGCGCACGGGATCGAGGGTATCGATCTCTTGGTTTCCAATCTCTATCCCTTCGAAGCCACGGTCGCGAAGGGTGCCTCGTTCGACGAAGCGGTCGAAAATATCGACGTCGGCGGACCCGCCATGATCCGCGCCGCCGCCAAGAACCATGAATGGGTCACGGTGATCGTCGATCCGGAAGACTATTTTCGCGTTCTCGCGGAGATTGAGACGGGTGCTGTGAGCGCCGAAACACGCAAGCGACTCGCCCAGACCGCCTTCGCACGCACCGCCGCCTATGATTCGGCCGTTTCCGCTTGGCTCACCGAAGAGGCCCTGAAAGCCGGCGACACCGAACCGCCTCGGCGGCGCAGCTTTTCGGGAACTTTGCGCCAGAAGCTCCGCTATGGCGAGAACCCACATCAGGAGGCGGCATTCTACGCCACGAGCGAGAAGCGCTTCGGTGTTGCGACGGCCATGCAGTTGCAAGGCAAGGAGTTGTCCTACAACAACATCAGCGACACGGACGCCGCCTACGAACTGGTCGCGGAGTTCGATCCGGCGATTCCGGCCTGCGCCATCATCAAACATGCGAACCCTTGCGGAGTCGCATTGGGCTCATCGCTGACGGATGCTTATATAAAGGCGCTTGTCTGCGATCCGGTGAGTGCGTTTGGCGGCGTGCTCGCGTTCAACGCGGCGCTGGATGGCCCAACGGCCGAGGAGATTTCCAAACTCTTCACGGAAGTCATCATCGCGCCGGGTGCCGATGACAATGCCCGTCGTATTCTTAGCGCCAAGAAGAACCTTCGCCTGCTGATCGCGGGGGGCTTGCCGGACCCGCATGCGCAAGGATGGGTCTTCCGTTCCGTTGCGGGGGGGCTCCTTGTCCAGACGCGCGACAATATCGTGGCCTCACGCGGCGAGTTGAAGGTCGTCACAAAACGCCAACCGACGACGCGCGAGCTCGACGACATGTTGTTCGCCTTTACCGTTGCAAAACACGTCAAGTCGAACACCATCGTCTATGCCAAGGACGGAGCAACCGTCGGAATCGGGGCGGGCCAAATGAGCCGGGTGGATGCCGCACGCATTGCGGCGGCGAAAGCCCGCGAGGCCGCAGAGATTGCAGGATGGCCGGAACCACGCACCAAAGGCGCTGCCGCGGCGTCGGAAGCATTCTTTCCCTTCCCCGACGGCCTTCTTGCGGTCGCTGAGGCGGGTGCCACCGCCGTCATTCAGCCGGGGGGCTCCGTCAAGGACGACGAAGTGATCAAAGCCGCCGACGATGCGGGTCTTGCCATGGTGTTCACCGGCATCCGCCATTTCCGGCACTGAATTTCGGCGTTGTCAGATGGCCACGGCGCGTTCTTCGCGCACGAAGGCAAGTCCGACAAATCCGACCGCGAGAAAGGCGACGATGGCGGCCATGCCCCATTGCTGGCTGCCGGACATCTGCGTGGCTATTGCGACGGCCAGCGGCGCCATGAAAGCCGTCGCCTCGCCGGAGAGCGCATAGAGGCCGAAGAATTCCGTCATGCGGCTTTCGGGCGCGATGCGGGCCATCATCGCCCGGCTGTTGGCATAGGTCGCGACCAGACACACGGCGATCACCATCACCGTTGCGATATAGAAAAGTTCCGGCGCCGTGCGGAACACCGGCAGCCCTGCCACTGGGGTTCCGGGTGCGTAGGGAATGACGAAAAAGAGATGATCGGGGGCGAAGCCGAGTGAGAACAGCGCCGCAACGATCATGACACCGACCGAAAGCTGGAGCGCGCGCTTCGTGCCGATGCGGTCGGCCAGGCGCCCGCCAAGCAACCCGCCCAGCGCCGCGAATACTGAGAGGAGGATGCCGTAAAGCGCACTTTCCACCACGCCCCAACGGAATACACCCGCGGCATAAACGCCCCCGAAGGAGAGCATCACGTTCAGCCCGTCATTGTAGATCATGCGCACGCCGAGATAGGCAGCGACATTGCGGTAATGGCTCAGGCTCTTGACGGTGCGCGCGACGGACGCAAGCCCACGCCGAACGGCTTCCGCCACGGGAAGGTGTTTCGACGTCCGGTCCGGAGCCCACAGAAAGAACGGCAGGCTGAAAATCGCGAACCACATGGCACACAAGGGGCCCGAGATACGCTCATGCTCGTGGGTCGCCCGGTCCAGGCCGAAAAGCGGCTGTGTGGGTAAATAGATGAACACCAGCACGAAAACGAGCAGCACGATGCCCGCGATATTGCCGAGCGCATAGCCTAGCCCCGACCAGCGTCCGATCTGCCGTTCCTGCACCAGAGAGGGCAGCATGGCGCTGTGGAACACCAAGGAACCGTCATAAGCGAGATTCCCGATAGCGATGACGGCGCCGATTCCGATCAGCCCCAACCCCTCGCCCCCCGGCTTCCCGAACCAAAGAGCCGCGGTCGAAAGCGCCAGCAAAATCGCAAAAAACGCGATCCAGGGTTTACGCCGGCCGCCCGCATCGGCGATCGCACCGAGAAACGGCGCCGTCACGGCAACGGCAAGACCCGAATAACCCTGGATGGCCGCCCACAATGCTTGCCCCCGGACCGGATCACCCACGATGTCGCGCGTGAAATAGGTGGCGTAGACATAGATGGTGATGACAAGCACATAGGGATTTCGCGCCCATTCGAACAGCACCCAGAAGACCGGGCCACGGCCTGCAGGGCGCACAGTCCGGATGGGCTCAGAACTGTTCGCCGTCATGGACGCCCCAGAGGCGCGTCCGCTCGACCCAACCTTCGGCGCCGTCGAACTTCACTTCACAGGAGAGCGGTCCGCAGCGCTTCAAGCGGCCGACCGTACCGGACTTCGCCTCGGCGACGACGTCCGCTTTCGCGTCCGCTCGGCCATAGACCGCCGTCTCGCCGGCCCCCGTCACCACGGCCATCCGTTCGCGCGACAGCAGCGCCATGTGGATCCATCCGATTTCACCATCCATGTCGCGCACGCGCCGCCACACCTCGAAGGACGCGATCACTTCGACCGGTAGGCCCTTGCGGTGATAGATCCATTTGATGCGATGGTTCTCGCCCGGCCCCTCGCGCATAAACGTCTTCTCGTTCTTGATGCTCAGGAAATAAGGCTGGCTGTCCGCGGCCGCCACCGACCGCGCCGCGAGCAAGGCGAGCAGGAACGCAACGGCAAGCGGGAAGCGCATCATATTGGTGGCGAACCGATTATCCGGGAAGAATGATTCGTGCATCTATCTTTGCTCGCTCGGAGTCGTTCTGATAAGGAGAAAAACGCAAGCATCACATTAAATCGAACGCAGATGGTCGAAAAAAAGCCGCTGGTCATCGTCACGCGCAGACTTCCCGAGGGGATCGAGCGGGAACTTTGCGAATCCTTCGACGCGCATCTCAATCTCGACGACGCACCGATGGACGCGGCACGCATGAAAGCGGCCGTGGCGGAGGCCGAGGTGCTGGTCCCCACGGTTACCGACCGCTTGGGATCGGAGATCATCGCCTCTGCCGGACCGCAGCTCAAGCTGATCGCCAATTTCGGCGTCGGCTTCAACCATATCGACGTCAAGGCGGCGAACGCGCGCGGGATCGCCGTGACCAACACGCCGGGCGTGCTGACCGACGCCACCGCCGATATCGGCATGACCCTGATGCTGGCGGTAACGCGGCGCGCCATCGAAGGGGCAAAACTGCTCGCCGATGGCAAATTCACCGGCTGGTGTCCCACCTGGATGATGGGCGTAGGCCTAAGGGGACGAAAGCTCGGGATTGTCGGCATGGGCCGCATCGGCGAAGCCATGGCGCACCGATCGCGGGCCTTTGGCATGGAGATCCATTATTACAGCCGCAGGCGGATCTCTCCTGATCTGGAGCGCGAATTGGGCGCGACCTATTGGGAAACGCTCGATGCCATGCTGCCTAAGATGGATATCGTCTCGATCAATTGTCCGTACACGACGGAAACCTATCATCTTTTTTCGGCGGCGCGTTTGGCCTTGATGAAACCGTCCTGCTATCTCATCAACACCGCGCGCGGAGAGATCGTCGATGAATCGGCGCTTGCCGATTCGCTGGCCTCGGGGCGGCTCGCCGGTGCCGGGCTGGACGTATTCGAGCGCGAGCCCAAAGTGGAACCCAAGCTTCTGACGCTTTCGAACGTGGCCCTGCTGCCGCATCTCGGCTCGAGCACAATCGAAGCGCGCACCGGCATGGGCAAGAAGGTCATCGCGAACATCGCGGCCCACGTCGCTGGCCGACCCCTCCCGGACCGAGTCACGCCAGCTTGACGCCTATTTCAGCGTCTCGTTGAAAAACTCGGTGAGATGATGCCAGGCATGCTCGGCCTGGTGTTCGTGATAGACGTTGTGATCCTTCACGCACCAGCCATGCCGCGCCCCAGCGTAGAGCTCGCCTTCATATTTCACGCCGGCGGCGTCGAGCGCGGATTTCAGCTTCTCGACCGCTTCCGGCGGCATCGTGCGGTCTTCGATGGCGAAGCCGAAATACATCTGCGCCTTGATTCGCGGCGCAAGCGTATGGGGACTGTCGGGCTCGGCGGAGGCGAGTTGGCTGCCGTGAAACGACGCAGCGGCGCCAACCTTGTCCGGTTCAGCCGCGGCCGTGCGCATCGCCATGCCGCCGCCCATGCAGTAGCCCACCGTGCCGATCTTTCCCGCCACTTGCTTCATACCATTTAGGAACCCGACGAAAGCATGCGCATCGCGCTCCGTTCCCGCGGGCGTGACGAACTTCCGCACCTCGCCCATGCGCGCGGTCGTCTTCTCCTCGCCAAATTGGAAGGGATCGGGATAGACCGGTACGCGCGAGACCCGGTAGAACGGGTTGGGGACCAGGACGACGAAACCTTCATCGGCAAGGCGGCGCGCCATGTCGCGAAAGACCGGCCTCAACCCGCCAATGTCCGTGTACACGATGATTCCCGGCCAGGCGCCCGTCTCGTCCGGATAGAACAATTCGGCGTCCGCGACGCCATCCGCCGTTTTGATGTCGACTTGCTTTTCGATCATGGTCCCCTCCCCGCCGGCCGCGACGACTATTCCCGCGCCTTCGGGTTGCGCGCCGAACGCGACAGACAGCGGTCAAGCCAGGCACCCACATTCGGGACATAGGAAATGTCGATGTCGCCGGAGCGCGCCATCCCGACGACGCTCGCGGCGTTGAGATCGGCCACGCTGAACTTGTTGCCGACCAGCCATTCATGGGTCTTCAGATAATCGTCGAGCACTTTCAGGACCGGTTTGACGCGCTCCGCAGCCGCCTTGGCCGTCGCAGGATCCGATCCGAAGCCGAATTTCACCAACACCGAGGGAAGCACCAATGGCTCCGCTTCGGTGGCCGCCCACAATGTCCATTGGAAGGTGCAGGCCTCGTCCTCGATGTTCGTCGGGTAGATCTCGCCGGTGCCATATTTTTTGGCGATGTAGAGATTGATCGCCAGCGATTCGAAGAGCTTCAGCTCGCCATCGGCGAAGCCGGGAAATTTGCCGTTCGGATTGACGGCCAAGAACTCCGGAGACTTCAATTTGTCCCAACCCAGATCGACATGTTCGAACGGCAAACCAAGCTCTTTTGCACACCATATCGAGCGCGACGCCCGCGACATTGGACTGCCGTAAATCTTCATGGCCATGGTTCCCCTCCCGAGCTGGCGGATAAGTCCGCAAGCAAGAACTCGCGAGCGTTTTTGTCAAGCGTGATAAGGCATTGCTACGATGCTGAATGTCTCCATACTGAGCACGCTACGAGCCGAAGGGCCGCACCCCATCAATATTGCGCCTGTGTAATGCCCGTGCTAAGTCCGGCCGACGCGCGGAAATATTCCATTTCTTCAAAGTTTATCTAACAAAAACAATGGCTTAGCCTGCAAAAAGCTTGGCGACGCCTCATCCGAGTAAGGCAGGACGTGGCCTCCAAAAACAGCCATAGCGCGGGTTTGGCTTTGCGCTACGCGACCGCGGCTTTTGAGCTGGCGGCGGAAGAGCGTGGCCTCGACCAGCTTGCCGCGGATTTCGCGCAAGTGAAAACGCTCCTGCAGCGCAGTCCGGAACTCGCCCGCCTCGTGCGCTCGCCGCTCTTTTCGCGCGAAGACCAAGCCAAGGGCATGGAAGCCGTGCTCGCAAAGGCGGGTACCGGCGATCTCACCCGCAAGTTTGTGCTGCTGCTGGCTCAGAAACGCCGCCTCTTCGCCCTTGCCGACATCATCCGCACCTTCGAACAATTGCTTGCCCGCCACCGCGGCGAAGTCGCAGCAGAGGTCACCTCGGCGCGCGAATTGTCGGCCGACGAAATCGCCGAGCTCCGAGCTGTGCTGAAGGGCAAGCTCGGGCGCGAACCGCGGCTCACCACACATGTCGATTCGAAGCTTCTGGGCGGACTGGTGCTCAAAGTCGGCTCGCGCATGATCGACTCATCCTTGCGCGCCAAGCTCGACGGTTTGCGTGCCGCTATGAAAGGCCACTGAGATGGACATCCAACCTTCGGAAATCTCGGCGATTCTCAAGCGCGAGATCCGCAATTTCGACGCCGAGGCCGAGGTCACAGAAGTCGGTCAGGTGCTTTCCGTCGGCGACGGGATCGCGCGCGTTTATGGCCTGGACAATGTCAAAGCCGGCGAGATGGTGGAATTTCCCGGCGGCATCATGGGAATGGCCCTGAACCTCGAAACCGACAATGTCGGCGTCGTGATCTTCGGCGAGGACCGTTCCATCAAGGAAGGCGACACCGTCAAGCGCACCGGCGCGATTGTGGACTTTCCGGTCGGCAAGGGGCTTCTCGGCCGCGTGCTTGATCCCTTGGGCCAGCCTCTCGACGGCAAGGGCGACCTCGCCGGCGTCGCCGAGCGCCGCCGCGTCGATGTGAAAGCGCCCGGCATCATCCCGCGCAAATCCGTGAACGAGCCGATGCAGACGGGGATCAAGGCGATCGATTCCCTGATCCCGATCGGCCGCGGCCAGCGCGAGCTCATCATCGGCGACCGCCAGACCGGCAAGTCGGCCGTCGCCATCGACACCATCATCAATCAGCGCGAGATCAACAAGTCGGGCGACGAGAAGGTCAAGCTCTATTGCATCTATGTCGCCATCGGCCAGAAGCGCTCGACCGTGGCGCAGATCGTCAAGACGCTCGAAGATGCGGGCGCGATGGAATACACCACCGTGGTTGCCGCGACCGCTTCCGATCCCGCGCCGCTGCAATATCTGGCGCCCTTCTCCGGCTGCACGCTGGGCGAATGGTTCCGTGATAACGGCATGCACGCGCTGATCATCTATGATGATCTTTCCAAGCAGGCGGTCGCCTATCGCCAGATGTCCCTGCTGCTCCGCCGTCCGCCGGGCCGCGAAGCCTATCCGGGCGACGTGTTCTATCTCCATTCGCGCCTGCTGGAGCGTGCCGCGAAACTCAACGATGCCAATGGCGGCGGGTCGCTGACGGCGCTGCCCATCATCGAGACGCAGGCGAACGACGTCTCGGCCTACATTCCCACCAATGTGATTTCGATCACCGACGGCCAGATATTCCTGGAGACCGACCTGTTCTATCAGGGCATTCGCCCGGCAGTGAATGTCGGTATTTCCGTCTCTCGTGTGGGCTCGGCGGCGCAGATCAAGGCAATGAAGCAGGTGGCGGGCTCCATCAAGTTGGAGCTGGCGCAATACCGCGAAATGGCGGCATTCGCGCAGTTCGGCTCGGACCTCGACGCCTCGACCCAGCGTCTGCTCAATCGCGGCGCGCGGCTGACCGAGCTTCTGAAACAGCCGCAATACACGCCCTATCCCATCGAGGAACAGGTGGTCGCGATCTATCTGGGCGTCAGAGGCTATCTCGACAAACTGCCCGTGAATACGGTCGGGCGTTTCGAGGCCGAAGTCCTGCGCCTGCTGCGCAGCAAGCATAAGGATGTGCTGGATACGATCCGAAACTCAAAGCAATTGGCGCCCGAGACGGATGCCAAACTCAAAGCCATCCTCGACGACTTCGCGAAGGCCTTTGCCTGATGCCGAGCCTGAAGGCATTTCGCAACCGTATCGCGAGCGTCAAGGCGACGCGCAAGATCACGCGCGCGATGCAAATGGTCGCCGCGTCCAAATTGAAGCGCGCGCAAGATGCGGCGCAGGCGGCGCGGCCCTATGCGGAACGGATGGCGGCGGTGATCTCATCGCTTGCGGGTTCCATGACCGGGAACCCCGGCGCGCCCCTGCTGTTGACGGGCACCGGTTCGGATCGGGTGCATCTGGTGATCGTTGCGACCGCCGATCGCGGGCTGTGCGGCGGCTTCAACACCAACATCGTGCGACGCGCACGCATATTGATCGATGCCCTCCTGCAAGACGGCAAGGAAGTGAAGATCTTTTGTGTCGGCCGCAAAGGGCGCGATCAGCTTCGCCGCCTTTACAGCCGCCATATCATCGAGACCGTCGAATTGACGGCCGTGAAGCGGCTCGGCTTCTCGAATGCTTTGGGAATAGCGCGCCGCGTGCTTGATATGTACGCCGAAGGCCAGTTCGACGTGGCGACCATCGTTTACGCGCGCTTCAAATCGGTGATGTCGCAGGAGCCGACGGCCCAGCGGCTGATCCCGGCGCCGGTCGAAATTGCCCTGCAGGCTGCCCCGTTGGCTGGAGGCGCCGTCTACGACTATGAGCCCGACGAGGCCGAAATCCTCGCCGACCTGCTGCCGCGCAACGTGTCGGTGCAGATCTTCCGCGCGCTTCTGGAAAATGCGGCATCCGAGCAGGGCGCACGCATGAGCGCGATGGATTCTGCGACGCGCAATGCCGGCGAGGTGATCGACCGGTTGACGTTGCAATATAATCGCAGCCGTCAGGCGATGATCACCAAGGAACTTATCGAGATTATTTCCGGAGCGGAGGCGATCTGATGGCTTACACGACAAAAGCAACCTGCAAGGGCGGTCGCGACGGACGGGCAATGCTCGAAAATGGGGTGCTGGCGCTGTCCATGACGTTTCCCAAGGAATTGGGTGGATCCGGCGAGGGCCACAATCCCGAACAACTCTTCGCGCTGGGCTATTCTTCCTGCTTCAATCAAGCGGTGATCGCGCTGTCCAAAAAGCACGGCGTGGATGGCCAGGCGGCCAAGATCACTTGCGCGGTAACTCTCGACAAGGGTGAAGCGGGTTTCTTTCTGAAGGCCGATTTGACTCTCGCAATTCCCGGCGTCGCGAAAGAAAAGCTTCAGGCCCTCATCGAAGAGGCCCATACCATCTGTCCCTACTCCAAAGCGACACGCGGCAATATCGAAGTCACCCTGTCCGTCGCTTGAACCCCTATTCCGTTCGAAGGAAAGTGCCATGAACGCCCCACTGAAAACCGCCAGCAACAAGATCGGCCGCGTTACCCAAATCATGGGCGCCGTGATCGATGTGCAGTTCGATGGGCCGCTTCCCGAAATCCTGAACGCCCTTGAAACCGACAACAACGGCAACCGCCTGATCCTTGAGGTGGCGCAGCATCTGGGCGAATCGACGGTGCGCACTGTCGCGATGGATTCCACCGAAGGTCTGGTGCGCGGCAATCCGGTGCACGACACCGGTCAGGCGATCGCGGTGCCGGTCGGTGACGGCACGCTTGGCCGCATCATGAACGTGATCGGTGAGCCCGTGGACGAAGCCGGCCCGATCAACTTCGCGAGCAAGCGCGCCATCCATCAGCCGGCCCCCTCTTTCGTCGAGCAATCGACCGAATCGCAGATTCTCGTCACCGGCATCAAGGTCATCGACCTCCTCGCCCCCTACGCAAAGGGCGGCAAGGTCGGTCTGTTCGGGGGCGCGGGCGTGGGCAAGACCGTGCTGATCCAAGAACTCATCAACAACGTCGCCAAGAAACACGGTGGTTATTCCGTCTTCGCCGGCGTCGGCGAGCGCACCCGCGAGGGCAACGACCTTTATCACGAGATGATCGAATCGGGCGTCAACAAGGATCCGAGGAAGGGCTCGACGGAAGGCTCCAAATGCGCCCTCGTCTTCGGCCAAATGAACGAGCCACCGGGCGCACGCGCGCGGGTCGGTCTTTCCGGCCTGACCGTCGCCGAATATTTCCGCGATCAGGGGCAGGACGTGCTGTTCTTCGTCGACAACATCTTCCGCTTCACCCAGGCGGGTTCGGAAGTCTCGGCACTCCTCGGCCGCATTCCTTCGGCGGTGGGTTATCAGCCGACGCTTGCCACCGACATGGGCGCTCTCCAGGAGCGCATCACCTCGACGAACAAGGGCTCTATCACAAGCGTGCAGGCGATCTACGTCCCGGCGGACGACCTCACCGATCCCGCGCCGGCAACCTCCTTCGCGCATTTGGACGCGACCACCGTTCTGTCGCGGCAGATCGCCGAGCTTGGCATCTATCCCGCGGTCGATCCGCTCGACTCGACCTCGCGCATTCTCGACCCGCGCGTGGTGGGTGAAGAACACTATCGGGTCGCGCGTCAGGTGCAGTCGATCCTGCAGCGCTACAAGAGCCTGCAGGACATCATTGCCATTCTCGGCATGGACGAGCTTTCCGAAGAGGACAAGCTGATCGTTACGCGGGCGCGCAAGATCCAGCGCTTCCTGTCGCAACCCTTCCATGTCGCGGAGGTCTTCACCGGCTTCCCCGGTCTGTTCGTCGACATGGCCGACACGGTCAAGGGATTTGCCGCGGTGGCGAACGGCGAATACGACCATCTGCCGGAATCGGCGTTCTATATGGTGGGTACCATCGAGGATGCTCTGAAGAAGGCGCAAAAAATGGCCGCGGACGCGGCATAGAGCCAAGGGAATTGAATGGCTGAAAAAATTCACTTCGATCTCGTCTCCCCGGAGCGGATGCTGCTCTCCGAGGATGTGGACATGGTCACGCTTCCGGGTACCGAGGGCTATTTCGGCGTCCTGGCCGGGCACGCCCCTGTGATCTCATCGCTTCGTCCAGGGGTGATCGAAGTAACCGGTGGGACGACCCCGAATCTCCGGCTCTTCGTGCGCGGCGGCTTTGCTGAGGTCGATGCCAAAAAGGTCATCGTTCTCGCCGAGGAAGCCATCCCCATGACGGATTTCGACGTTGCGGCCCTCGATCGGCGCCTGGCCGACGCGGAAGAAGACCTCGCCATAGCCAAGACGGATGCCGAGCGTGCCCGGGTGGCTGAACAGCTTGACCATCTGCGCCAGCTCCGAGCTGTCCTCTGAGGGGCAGGCCGAGGCGTCCCGTTAAAAACCCTGGCCTTGGGCGCGTTTTTTCGTGAAAATCCAGCCTATGCCCGCGCCCCGATCCGGGGAGAGCCGATTTTGCCGGATCATGGGTTCGAGGTAGCTTTGCAAGCCGTTAAGATGAACGGCCAACATCGGTGGGATTGGAAATGACCGATGGCGTGATCTACGAGGCAGGCTGGACGCTCGACGATGTCCAGTGGGCGCAGTTCGACGCTTCCAAAGTGCATCCGGCGCTGCTTGCCGCGGTGAAGGCCGCGTCACTCGTCGAATATAACGCACATGATTATGTCACATATTTGAAGCGCGTTTATCGCGGTGCTCCGGAATCCACGATCAGCGGCATCGAGCATTGGGGCGAGGAGGAAATTCAGCACGGCCTGGCGCTGGGACGTTGGGCCGAACTGGCCGATCCGAGTTTCAGTTTCAAGAATGCGTTCGCCCGCTTCCGCGCGCTTTACCGCCCGTCACATTTCGAGAGCGGGGACGCCTCGGTGCGCGGCTCCAGGCGGGGCGAGATGATCGCGCGCTGCGTGGTGGAAAGCGGCACCTCGTCCCTCTACAGCGCCATTCGCGATGCCAGCGAGGAACCGGTGCTGAAAGAGGTTGCGGGACGGATCGCTGCCGACGAATTCCGGCACTACAAACTCTTCTATGAAATCCTCCAGGCGGAGAGCGAGCCCGAGCTGCCCGTCTGGCGCAAACTTTGGGTCGCCTTCACCCGGGTAAATGAATCGGACGATGACGAACTGGCCTGCGCTTATTATTGCGCCAATGTCCCCGCCGGACAGGCGGCGTCCCATCCTTACCGGCGTCGATATTATGCGCGCGCGTACCAGAGCAAGGTCATGATGTTCTATCGCCGTCATCACATCGACAAGCTGGTAAAGATGGTGGTGAAGCCTGCTGGTCTGAACCCTTCCGGCCGCCTCAGCCAATGCGCAAGCGCCGTGCTGTGGCGCGTTCTCACAATGCGCGCCGGCGCCGGCAAGAGGCCGCTCAAGGCTGCTTGAAGGGCCAGATATGGCTGGTGGTCAGATCCATTCTGAGACACATTCCGCGACATGTCCGATACTCTGCTGCAAGACGCACAAATCGCCCTTCAGGCCGGTAAGGTCGCCGAAGCTGCCCGCCTTTATCATGACCTGTTGCGCACCGATCCCCGGCATTTCGATGCGCTTTCGGGCCTGGGTCTCCTCTATTTCCACACCGGCCAGTTCGAGCAGGCGCAATATCTGATCGGCGAAGCGCTGAAGCTCGATCCGCTGTATATCGATGGGCTCTGTGTGCGCGGCGTGGCTCTGGCCAACATGAAGCGCTATCCCGACGCGCTGGTCTGTTTCGAGCGGGCGATGGCGATGAAGCCCGACTTCGTGGAAGCGCTCTCCAATCACGCGACCACACTCCTTGAAATGGGCCATCCCGACGAAGCACTTGGCGGATTCGACCGCGCGCTCGCGATCGATCCCATGCACGCGATCAGCTGGAACAATCGCGGCAACGCCCTCGTCGAGATGACGCGCTATCCCGAAGCGGTGCACAGCTACGAACGCGCGCTCGCGATCAATCCGGAATTTCCCGATGCGCGACGCAACCGGTTATATGCGCTTGGCGAGCTCAACAGAGGTGGGCCGCTCTTCCCGGAAATCCTTTGCGCGCAAGCCTTCGAGATGATGCAGCAGCAGCGCTGGGGCGAGGCGTTGAATCGCTTCAACGACGCGCTGGCCGCAAGGGCGGATTTCGTTGACGCGCACGCCGGACGCGGCACGGTATTGCTTGAGATGAAACAGCTGGAGGCCGCACTCGCGAGCTTCGATGCCGCACTCGCGTTCGATCCCAGTCATGCCGTCAGCTGGAACAACCGCGGAAACGCGCTCGTCGCCATGAAACGATTCGAGGACGCGGCGGAGAGTTATCAAAAAGCCCTGGCCATTGATCCCGGCCTCTTGCAGGCGGCGGAAAACCGCGACAATGCGCTTTTTGAACTCAGACGCGGCACAAGATGCCCGCCGGCTTACATGCGCGGGCTGTTCGACGATTTCGCGTCCCATTACGACGAAACCATGCTCGAGAAGCTCGGCTATCGCGCCCATCTTCACTTGCGCACTTTGGCCAATCGCGTGCTGCCGCGCCTCACCCCGCCTTGGCGCGTACTCGATCTGGGCAGCGGTACGGGCCTTGTCGGAGATGCCTTCAAGGATTTGGTAGGCGGCGGAAGACTGGATGGCATCGACATCGCGCCCCGCATGATCGAGATGGCGCGCCGTCGCGGCATCTACGACAATCTCATCCTGGGCGACATCGAGACGGCACTTGCCGAACCCGGTCTCAATTATGATCTCATCCTCGCGGCCGACACCATGATCTACATCGGCGATCTTTCTGCCGTTTTCACCGGGGTCTTGAAGCGGCTGGACCAGGGCGGCTTCTATCTCTTCGCCGTCGAGGGCATGGACCAGGGGGGCTGGGAGCAAACCCCGATGAATCGTTTCCGCCACAGCGAATCCTACTTGCGCGAGCACGCGGAACGCACCGGCCTCGATTTTGTCGAGCTGATGGAATGCACGCTGCGCCGCGAGAGTTCCGAGCCTGTCAAGGGTTTCGCCGTCGCGCTGCGGAAGCCCTTCCTGCAATGATGCGCCCATGAACGAAGCATTGATGCGTCAGGCGGCCAGCCTGCAGCAGGTGGGCCGTTTTGCGGAAGCCGCCCAATGCTACCAGCAGATACTGCGCGCCAATCCGCGCCATTTCGAGGCGCTGTTCTCGCTCGGCATGATTTGCGTCCAAACCGAACAATTCGAAGAAGCTCAGCGTATTCTCGGCGAAGCCCTGAAGCTCAATCCCCGCTTTGGCGAAGGATGGTGCGCGCGCGGCATTGTTCTGCTCCAGCTCAGACGGCGCGAGGAAGCGCTAGCCTGTTTCGACCAGTCCTTGGCATTGGTGCCCAACCTCCTGGAATCCCTCTCCAGTCGCGCGACCGCGCTTCTGGAAATGGGCCGCCATGACGAAGCGCTCACCGCGTTTGACCGCGTGCTGGCCCTGCGGCCCGATCACGCCATCAGTTGGAACAATCGCGGCAACACGTTCGTCGCCATGCGCCGTCTGGAGGAAGCGGTGGCGAGTTTCGACCGCGCTTTGGCGTTGGCGCCGGATCTGGAAACGGCCAAGAACAACCGCAATCTCGCGCTTCTTGAGTTGAAGCGGATCAGCCGAATTCCTGCCATGGCCGTGCGGGCGCTCTTCGACGATTACTCGTCCTATTACGACTCGGCCATGGTGGACAGCCTTGACTACCGGGCGCCATCCCATTTGCGAGCCTTAGCGACCCGCGTGATGCCGAACGCGGCACCTCCCATGCGGGTGCTCGATCTTGGCTGCGGCACAGGCCTATCTGGCGAAGCGTTCAAGGATCTGGCGGTAGGTGGCCGGCTCGACGGTATCGATCTGTCCCCCGGCATGATTGAGGAGGCACGGCGCCGCAATATCTATTCCGATCTCATGGTCGAGGATTTTGAAACGGCTCTCGCGGTCCCTGGTCTTTCATACGATCTCATCATCGCGGGCGACGCGCTGATCTACCACGGTGATCTTCTGCCGGTGCTTTCGGGGTCGGCGCGGCGGCTCGACCCCGGCGGCTTCTGCCTTTTCACGGTTGAAAAGATGGCGGGCGAAGGTTGGGAGCAGACGCCGGCCAATCGTTTTCGTCATAGCGAAGCCTATCTACGCAGATGCGCCGAACAGTCAGGGTTTGCCGTGAGCGAAATCGTGGAGTGCGCGTTGCGCAGTGAATCCAACGCACCGGTCGAAGGTTTCGCGGTCGCGCTAAGGAAAGCGGCCTAAGCCGTCCGCTTCACCATCATCTGCTTGATTTCGGCGATGGCTTTGGACGGGTTCAAACCCTTCGGACAAACCGTCGCACAATTCATGATGGTGTGGCAGCGGTAAAGCCGGAACGGATCCTCGAGATAATCCAGGCGTTCGCCGGTTGCTTCGTCGCGCGAATCGGCGATCCAACGATAGGCCTGCAACAATGCCGCTGGGCCCAAGAACCGTTCGGGATTCCACCAATAGGACGGACAGGATGTCGAACAGCAGGCGCACAGGATGCACTCATACAGCCCGTCGAGTTTCTCGCGCTCCTCCGGGGATTGCAGCCATTCTCCGGCGGGCGGCGGCGATTTCGTTTTGAGGGATGGCCCGATCGAAGCGTATTGCGCATAAAACTGCGTCAGGTCCGCCACCAAATCCTTTACCACCGGCATATGGGGCAGCGGATAGATGTTGATCGAGCCTGAGATGTCGGACATCGCTTTGGTACAGGCGAGCGTGTTCGAACCGGCAATATTCATCGCGCAGGATCCACACACGCCCTCGCGGCACGACCGGCGGAACGTCAGTGTGGGATCGACCTCGTTCTTGATCTTGATCAGCGCGTCCAGAACCATCGGCCCGCAATCCTCGGTGTCGACGGAGTAGGCGTCGAGGCGCGGATTCTCTTTGCCCTCGGGATCGTAGCGGTAGACGCGGATTCGCTTGGGTCGCTTGGCCGGCTTTCCATCCGCGCGTTTGGGCGACGACCACGTCTTGCCGGGTTTGACCCGGCTTTCTTTCGGCAACCTGATTTGCACCATCAACCGTTCTCGCAAATAGCTAATTGTTCCGAGCAATAGCAAGCGTGTCGGGAGCTTACAATGTTCAGGGCGGCCGGCGCGCGATGAACACCTTCTCGCCGCGCTGAAGGGCATAGGTCAGCACATCCTCGCCCTCGGCGGTAAACTCCTCGAGCTGGAACCCGGCAGCCCGAATGCGCCCTCGCACATCCGCGCCGTAGTAGCGCACATGATCCGCCTGTCCGTAATGGCGTTTGCGCTCTTCCGGCGTCCCGACCTTCCGGTTCTCGTAGGTCGTGGCCCAACCTTCGATGACCGGCAGCATGATCAGCGCGACGCCCCCCGGTTTCAGCGCGCGGTAGATCTCCGCAAGCGCTTTCTGGTCGTCCACATGTTCGAGAACATGCGAGCAGACGATACCGTCATAGCTTTGATCGGGCACGTCTATCGCTTCGATATTGAGCACCAGATCGGCGCGGCCTGGGGCGATGTCGGCGGACTGGTATCGCCCGACGCGCATCTTCAGCAAAGAGGCCAAGCCGGCCTCCGGGGCGAAATGGAGCACATGCGCCTCACGCAGGAAAGCGCCGTGCCGGTCCAGCCAAAGAGCCAGCAGGCGATAGCGCTCGGCCGAGCCGCATTTGGGGCAGCGCGCATCGATGCGCCGCGGCCTCCCTGCAGATTGGAACCGGCCGCGATAGCCGCAGATATTGCATGTTCTCGCAAATGAAGCGCCCTTCGATCCGGAGACACCGAAGGCGCGGCGCAAAAATTCGGGGATCATGGGGCGCAAGCCTATGCGGATCCCACTTGCTCAAACAGCCAGGCGCATTCGACGACTTCGCCGCGCAATTCGCCGCTAACAACCAATTGCTCCGCGCGCCGCGCCGAACCGCTGCCAAGATAAATGCTTTCCTCGATGGCAAGCGCCCCACCGCAGCGGAAACGCCATCCTTCACCATTGGGCAGCTTCAGGATCACCGAGATGCCGCCCTGGGCGAGCGACAGGCGCACATCGGGGTGAACGTGAAAACGAACGGCAAATGGCAGCGGCCGCACGCGCCCTCTCTGCCTTCCAGCCTCCGTTCCCACCGGGATCACGCGGTCAATGCCGGTCAATTTGAGCCCCCGCGGACTGAGCGTCATGCAGCGCTGATGACGGAATCCGAAGCGGGAGAGGTAACCGTCGTGGCTGGCCTCGGCCACCAGACCTTGTGCGTTTTCGTTGCGCCGCGTTTCGATTCCGTCGGGCCCGCCGATCAGAAGGGGCCCGAGAAGTTTTGCCAGCACGCCATCTTTCAAGATTGTGGCCGAGGAACCATCGTCGATCGACAAAGTCGAATGTGCGGGTGTCGATCGCAGCGCACCCACCCAGGGAGCCGTATCGGCGATCGCCGCGCCGCAATTGACGATCATACGGTGCTCGCCGGCGCTCATCTCGAACGCGAGGCAGCCGGCATGCGCTGCGGTCGAGAATGGGGCTCGCGGCGCGCCTCCGACGTCGAACAGGATCAGCGTGCGCCCGGCGGCCAGCCTTTGAAAACCGGAGTGTGGCGCATGGCCCAGAGGCCGGCCGGCGGCTTCGTCGCCTTCGAGCGCTGCGGCAACGGTCGGCTCATTCGTTTCTCCGCCGCCATGGAATACGCCGAGGGCGCCGTCGCCCAAACGGAAAAACCGCAGCATCGGCGCCATACGGTCCAGCGCGCCCCGCAAAGCCGGCTGGACTTCGCGATTCGCGCTGTCCAAAGTCTGCTGCACCATGCCCAGTACCCGAAAAGCTTCGAGCAGGACTTCGGGCGAACGGCTGACATGACCACCATCGGCAAGGATCTGACGCTCGATCTCGTAAGCGAGGCGCTTCAATCCGACCGCGGCGCTGCGCGCGTCCGAAAGACAGAGCCCGGCAAGGGCAAGCGCTGCCGCCGATTTCAAGCGCGGAAGACCGTCCGGCGTTTCGGAAATCGTGCGTTCCAGCAGGCGCATCTGGTCGCGCAGCGAAACAAACAGGCGGGACCGCCAGGCAAGGTCGGCATCGTCCAGGAAGAATCGGGCATGGGCGAAGAGATTGAGCAAACGCTCGGCGATGATCTCAGGTTGCCAAGGTAGCCGCGCAAAGCGGCCATACCGCTTCACCCATTGCTGCGTCACTTTGAGGGCGAACTGCCGCGCGAGATCGCCGCCCGCCAGTTCGAGATGCCGCAACCAGTCGAAGCCGTGCAGCGCAGCGGCGAAGGATTCGCTGGGCGGAGGCTGATCGAAAATCGATCCCTCTCGGACTTCCAGGACCTGCCCGGCGAATCGGAAGCGCCCGCGCATGAAGGCGTCGGCATCATCCAACCGTCGCGTGCGCGGATCGTCCGGGTAAAAATTAATGCGGTCAGGCACCGGGCCGTAGAGAGTTTGCCGGTATAGCCAGCCGCCGCGTAGCCAAACGACCACAGGCCCAAATGCGCGCCGTAATGCCGTGCGCGCGGCGTCCGGCCACAGGACGGCTCGCGACGGCGTGTGGCCGGGGTCGAGCCCCGGCAGGGGCAGTGCCTCATCGTCCACGAATTGGCGATTATCCGCGGAGGCGAGCGATGTTGCCGGCATAATCGCCAGGTCCTTTGCCGCTTGAATTCTGGAAAACGGCCGTGCCCGCAACCAGCACATCGGCACCGGCCGCAATCGCCTCCTTGGCCGTCTCGGGATTGATGCCTCCGTCGACCTCCAGCATCACATCGCGTCCCCAGGACATGATGCGCTCCCGTGCAGCCTTTATCTTGGCCAATTGGCTGGAGAGGAATGCCTGCCCGCCAAACCCCGGATTGACCGTCATGATCAGGATCAAGTCGACCATGTCGAAGACGGGGTCCACGACTTCGATCGGCGTGCCTGGGTTGAGCACATAGCCCGCCTTCTTCCCGAGCGAGCGGATGTATTGCAGCGTCCGGTGCGGATGGGGCCCCGCTTCCGGATGGATGCTGATGATGTCGGCGCCGGCCTCGGCGAAGGCGGCGATATAAGGGTCGGCGGGAGCGATCATCAGATGACAGTCGAAGGGCTTTTTGGTGTGGGGGCGCAGCGCCCTCACCACCAGCGGCCCGATCGTGATATTGGGGACGAAATGTCCATCCATCACGTCGATATGGATGAAATCCGCGCCGGCCCTTTCGACCGCTTCCACCTCCGCTCCCAGGCGGGCGAAATCCGCCGAGAGAATCGAGGGCGCGATGCGGACCGGTCTTACCATGGAGCGACACTACTGCGCGATTCTGGCCATGCTCACAAGCCTTTAGTATTTCGCAAAGACGCCCAAGATAAAAGCGTGCGGCGCTTTGGGTACTGGCCCGTTTTGCCGCTTGGTGGCCTGTTATGGCTTCTGCCGAAGAAGATCAGGAACACGGCAATGACGACGAACCCACGCAGCTTTTACCGGGCAAATCCATTCCAGAGTGGTCATGACAACGCGAAAGTCGTCCGACAAATCGCGTTTGATCAACGGCTCATGGTGCCAGATTCGATTTCGCAGGTAAGCGATCTTCCCGGCTTCCTGCGCTAAACTCTTTCGACCGCGCCCCTGCGGCAAATCAGGAAAGCACTTTCGTAACTGCGCGCCCCATATTGGTGGGTTATATTTGGCCTGAAGCATTCCCACCCAAAACCCGAACGATAGACCGGCGACGACCTGACCGTTACAAAGCTTCAAGTTGCGGTTGGTAATGCGGGCCAGAACTAACGCGATATCTTTTTTACGTTCCTCATCGGCCACCGCATTGAATTTCTCGCAGAGCCACCAATACTCACTAAACTTGGCCCGGAGCGCACGGTCGATCCTGTTACGAAGCGCAACCTCGACGCTTTGAATCGGAATGTGGAACGCCTCGCCCACTTGGGCGTTCCACATGTACAGCGCTAAGGCCCTTTCGGGCTCATGTCCGCTTCGAGCAAGGTAGGTCCTTAGACGGTCAGGAGATATAGTGGCGAATAAAGCTTCGCAGTCTCTAGCCCTAGAGGAGCCCACTTTAACAGATTCTTGATCTTCTAAGACCATAGCTGTATACAGTTTCGGTGAGCCGAAATTCGTCACTGCTTGCAAACGGTTTCGGACAGATTAGAGCCCCCGGACAGCCCCTAAAAAGGCCCTCCGGGGGTTTCGCTTTTCGGGGCTAATTTGTGGTGCTCTCCTCACCCCCAACAACTTTTTCGGCCACTGCACGCTTGATTTTACGCAAAATGATTTGAGCCCATGCGGCCAAATCTTCGTAGCTCTCAGCTGATAGGCGCTCCGGCCACTGGAGCACCACATCGCCCTCTTTGAGCGAGAAAACATCCTCTTTCATGCCCGGCTTTCGTTCTGATCGGTTGACCCGCTGCTGCTGCTGGGCTGCGGTAGGGGCCGGAGTATGCTCTCGCCCTGGCAATTTTTCAATCGGCTTTGTCTCGCTTTCTTCTCCATCCTTGGCAAACAGTCCTTGAGGTATGCCATCCTTGTCGATATTTGCGAATGAAAGCGTGGACTTATATTGAGCTAGCAGCGAGGCTGCGGCTTCTGCTCCGAAGGGTGCTTCATTCGCATCAACGCGGTCAAACATCAGATAGTTGCGGATAACTAATTCAGACATCCCAGCTGTCGTGAACCGTCCCCAGAGTTCTTGGTGAAGTTTAGGGGTTAGTGCGGCTCGTTTAAGCAACAGCTTGCGCTTGTCAGAGTCGGGGTCATCATCTTGGACTATTCGGATAGCTTCTTTGGTCAGTTGAAACTTTCGCCTGTCGCCTGCGCCATCATCTACGAGTAGCCCGAACTGGATAAGCGCCGATGCAGTTTGCACCAGGCCACTGCTCTTTTGCCCATAACCCCACGCGTCGGCCAGCACACTAATTCCGACCTGATGGTGCAAGGCCTTCGGGTATAGCTGCTTAGCACGCTCAACGGCCTTCCCAAGCGCAATGAAGGGATAAGGCGGGCTGCGAGGCTGCCTAGGTGCAAATGCTTCGTCGGTTGCCATATGAGTCTCCTCGGTCGCCATCATATAACGCCATGTCGCCGCGCGTGTCAAGGTATGACATTCTACTATACCTCATTTATACCTTGAATTATGCGACGGCTGATGTGTATTCGGGGCGAGAACTGAAAGAGAATAATCATGGGCGGGAGAGACGCAAGCCCCGGTGAATTCGGCCTCGAAGCGTGGAGCTACATCGGCAAGAAGCAAGCGCGTCTCACCTCGGAAGACAGCTCCGAGAAGGGGACTGCTTCATTTTCTTTGGCCGGACTGGCGAAGGCAATCCTTAGCTATCGCGTAGGCAAGGGAACCAGGAAACCACATCGGCCTTCGTGCAAGTTTTGCGCGACCGCGTGCTGGGCAAGCCAGAAATCTCATCCGATCGCTGGGGAGCTTACCCCGAGGCGATTGAGGATGCGTTTGGTCTGGATGTGACCTACGGCGAGATCGAGAAACACTGCGGGGTACAGGGAAGCCGCGCCGTAGAAGCAGCGCGACGGTACTCCCTGGCTCAGGTAGTAGGAGTAAGCAAACGCCGTGTAATCGGCTACCCGAAGCAAATCAGCACGTCCTACATCGAACGCCAGAACCTAGCCTTGCGGATGCAGCAACGCCGCTTCACGCGCCTCACCAACGCATTCAGCAAGAAACGGGAAAACCATGAAGCTGCGGTCGCGCTCTATGTGTGCTGGTTCAATCTCTGCCGAGTCCACGAAACCTTGCGCGTCACTCCCGCGATGCAATTGGGCGTGGCGGATCACATTTGGAGCATCGGCGAGCTGGTCGATGCGGCGCTGAATTGCGTGACGCTAGAGCCTGCAGGCCGCAAGGTAGGAAGTTTTCGCGTAATCGATGGTGGAAGGGATTGACCAGGCACCACCGAATCAGATTCGTTCAGCGATTGACTGCCAGCGAAAAGGGCGGCTTCACGGGCCGCCCTTTCCTGGTTCCACACAGCGGAAGCGCCGCCGTGGAGCACCAGTTACCAGGGGATTTTAGAATCTGAATCGCCCCAGTGTGTCAAGCGGCGCTCCTACATTTGAACTGGAGAATTGCCGCTATGGCAAACAACTTGCACGTCTCATACGACCTCAACAATCCCGGCCAGAACTATGACAAGGTGATCGCCGCAGTAAAGGCGCTCGGCGACTGGGCCAAGATTCACAAATCATATTGGTACGTGAAGAGCGGCCTTACCGCTTCGCAAGCTGCGGAGTCTGTGTGGGCAGTCATGGATAGTAACGACACTGTCTATGTTGTCGACGCCACGAACAATACCGCCGCATGGCAGAACGTTTCACCTGACGCCGCTCAGTACATCAAAGACAACTGGAGTCGGTAGTTCCGCTTACCCCAGGGGCGCGCTTCGGGCGCGCTCCAAAGGGAAGCCCCTCAATCCAGAAAGTGATACCAAAAATGCGGGCCAGTAGTGCCAAGGCGCGGACGCGATAATTGCCCATAATTTCCTCCAGCGGCCGATTTTGAGAATCGAGTGGCCGAATTAGGCCAGCACCACGCTTTGGCCGAGGTTGACTTACCCCCTTCCCTCCCTACACTCCGGGCCGCACGAAACTTGCGATTCATCCAAGGAAATTTGATGGCCGATGCCCCCAACAGCCCAGGGCCCAGCCCGCGGCCCTTTGGGCGTCCCTTGTCGCCGCATCTTCAGATCTACCGCTGGCCGATCACCATGGTGGCCTCCATCGCCCATCGCGCGACGGGCCTGGCGCTTGCCGCCGGCACGCTCCTGCTTTCGTGGTGGCTGATCGCGGCTGCCGCGGGCCCCGACGCCTATGCAATATTCGCCCGCGTGGCGGCAAATCCGGTGGGCGAAATCATCCTGTTTGGTTTCCTCTGGTCGCTGGCTTTCCATCTCTTGAACGGCATCCGCCATCTCGCGTGGGACGTCGGCTACGGATTTCATGTGCCGACGGCGAAGCTGACGGCAGCGCTGGTTTTCGTGGGTTCGCTGTTGCTTGCGGTGGGGGCTTTCGTCGTCGCTTTCGTGGTCAGGGCGGGGTTCGGCGTATGACCGCGCGTGATTTCCGCACGCCGCTCGCGCAAGTCGAAGGTCTCGGCACAGCCAGATCGGGCACGACCCATTTCTGGCATCAGCGCATGACGGCGGTTGCGCTCATTCCGCTCTCTCTCTGGTTCGTCGCCTCGGCGCTCGCTTACGTCGGCGCGGAACAAGGCGCGGTTGCCGCCTATTTCGCCGAACCTCTCAACGCGGTCCTGATGTTCCTCTTTGTCCTGGCGAGCACCTATCATATGTCGCTCGGCGTTCAGATCATCATCGAGGATTATTTCCACCACGAGGGCCAGAAGATCGCAGCTCTGATGCTCAACCGATTTGCCGCTTTTGCGATCGGCGCGGCGTCCGCATTCGCGCTCGTCAGGATGTCGCTCGCAGGACATTGATATGACCGCTTATCCCATCACCGATCACAATTTCGACGTCGTCGTCGTCGGGGCGGGTGGCGCAGGACTCCGCGCCACCTTGGAAGCGGCAAAGCAAGGTCTCAAGGTCGCCTGCATCACCAAAGTCTTCCCCACTCGCAGCCATACCGTGGCGGCGCAAGGCGGCATCTCGGCCGCGCTTGGCAATATGAGCGAGGACGATTGGCGCTGGCACATGTACGACACGGTGAAGGGCTCCGATTGGCTCGGGGATCAGGACGCCATCGAATATCTCTGCCGCCGCGCGCCAGAAGCCGTCTACGAGTTGGAACATTTCGGCGTGCCCTTTTCCCGCATGGAAGACGGGCGCCTCTTTCAACGCGCCTTCGGCGGCATGACGCTGCATTACGGCAAACAACAGGCGCTGCGCACCTGTGCTGCGGCCGACCGCACGGGTCACGCGATCCTGCACACCCTCTACGGACAGTCGCTGCGCTACGATGTGAATTTCTTTATCGAGTTTTTTGCGCTCGACCTCATCATGGAGGATGGCGGCTGTCGGGGCGTGATGGCTTGGAAGCTCGACGACGGCACCATCCACCGCTTCCGCGCCCATCGCACGATTCTCGCCACCGGCGGTTATGGCCGGGCCTATTTCTCCTGCACCTCGGCGCACACCTGCACCGGCGACGGCAACGCCATGGTGTTGCGCGCCGGACTGCCGCTTGAGGACATGGAGTTCGTTCAATTACATCCGACGGGCGTCTACGGCGCCGGCGTCTTGATCACCGAAGGCTCACGCGGCGAAGGCGGCTATCTCACCAACTCGGCGGGCGAGCGTTTCATGGAACGCTACGCGCCCAATGCCAAGGACCTTGCCTCGCGCGATGTGGTGTCCCGCGCGATGACCATCGAAATTCGCGAGGGTCGCGGCGTTGGACCGCTCAAGGATCATATCTATCTGCATCTCTCTCATCTCGATCCGAAGCTCTTGCACGAGCGCCTGCCCGGCATCACAGAATCTGCGCGCATATTCGCCGGCGTGGACATCACCAAGCAGCCGATCCCGGTCCTGCCGACGGTCCATTACAATATGGGTGGGATCCCCGCGAACTATCTCGGCGAAGTGCGGACGTTGAGGAAGGACGATCCCGACGCCATCGTGCCGGGCCTCTTCGCGATCGGCGAAGCGGCCTGCGTTTCGGTCCATGGCGCGAATCGACTCGGCTCGAATTCGCTGTGCGATCTGGTCGTTTTCGGCAAGGCTGCCGGCGCGCGAGCCGCCGAAGGCATTCGCCCGGGCGAAATGCATGCAGACCTGCCGAAGAATGCCGGCGACGATGCCTTGGCGCGGCTCGACAACTTTCGTTACGCCAAAGGAAAGACGCCGACCGCCGTGCTGCGTCTCGCCATGCAGCGTGTCATGCAGGAAGACGCCGCCGTCTTTCGCACCGCCGAGACGCTGCAGAATGGCCAAAGGCGCGTTCGCGAAGTGTTTCGCGGCATTGCGGACCTCGGGGTTTCCGATCGCGGCATGATCTGGAACACGGATCTCGTGGAAACGCTCGAATTCGACAATCTGATCGGGCAGGCGATCGTTACCATCGACGCCGCGACCACCCGCACGGAATCCCGCGGCGCGCATGCGCGTGAGGATTATCCCGATCGCGACGACAACAATTGGTTGAAGCACACGCTCATCTGGCTCGACGAAAGAACGGCGGAGACGCGCATCGAATTCCGCCCGGTTCACCTGTACACGCTGACCAACGACATGGAACCGATCCCGCCCAAGCCGCGGACGTATTGACGCACAAATCCGTCTCGGCAATGCGTTTCTCGGGTACGTTGTCGGCCTCGGGAATGCGGCGTAGGATCATGAGGGGGTGGACTCCAAAGGAGTTTCCGATGCCCGCACAGGAACATCCATCACGCCGCCTGATTCTGAAACGGGCTCTTGCTGTCGGCGGGCTCGGCCTCGGCGTACCTCATACAACGACAATGTTCGCGCAAACCATTGCCGCACCAACGCCGGAATGCCGCGACGGCGACGATCCGACCGAGCCGCAAATCGAAGGTCCTTTCTTCAAGCCGCGCTCGCCCGAACGCGCCGATCTGGTCGAGCCCGGAACCCGCGGAAGACTCTACCAACTCGAAGGCTTGGTGCTGACGCGCTCTTGTCGTCCTGTCGCGGGCGCGCTTCTCGATCTGTGGCACGCGAACGAGAACGGCGACTACGACGATTCCGGCTTCCGCTATCGCGGCCATCTGTTTTCCGACTCCGCAGGGCGCTATCGATTCCGTACCATTCTTCCGGGGCTCTATCCCGGACGAACACGCCATTACCACCTGAAAGTGCAAGCACCCCGGCAGCGCATTCTCACGACCCAGCTTTATTTTCCGAACGAGCCGCGAAACGGCCACGATGATTTTTTCTCACCTCAACTCTTGATGCGCGTCTCACAAGCCTCTCCCCTCTCGTCGGCGCACTTCGATTTCATTCTCAATATGTGAGTCCGAACCAGCGAAGCGACGCGGGCCTGAACGCAACTTCCTATAAATAGGCGGTTTTTCCCCTGTTCGAGTTGA
>Ga0193699_10000160_pt1 | contig 30720 bp, 27 predicted proteins | sample L3c2metaG_FD_160095 | JGI IMG/M metagenome (GOLD analysis project Ga0193699, IMG submission 160095) | Soil microbial communities from a riparian zone of the East river system, Colorado, United States - L3c2 | ecosystem: Environmental > Terrestrial > Soil > Riparian zone | place: USA: East...
GGCGCGGATGTACCTGCTTAGCGCAAGCGGCACGGGCGACGCGAACGCATTTTACCGCACCGCCTGGGCGCTCTACCCGAATCTGGCGATGGATCTGGTGATCCCGCAAATCGCGCGGCTGGCCGGCGTCGAAAGCGCGACGCGCCTGTTCTTGCTGCTCAGCCAAATCTTAATCGTCGGCGGCGCGATGGCGCTCGAACGGGTGGTGAAAGGCCGCGTCCAGGTCTCCGGTTTTGTCGCGGTGATGTTTCTGTACTGCCTGCCGTTCGCCTGGGGCTTCGTGAATTTCGAATTCGGCCTCGGCGTTGCGCTATGGGGTATCGCCGCCATGCTGTTGGTGCAGGAGCGGCGGTGGCCGGTGCGGCTGATCGTCAATACGGTGTTCGTCGCGGCGTTATTTGCGGCACATTTTTTCGCGCTCGGCATTTATGGCGCGACGCTGGGCATCTACGAACTGTGGCGCGCCAAAGATAGCAAGGCCGAGCATCGTGAAACGGCCACACGGCTCGCGATGCTGGCGCTGCCGGCGGCGGCGCTGCTCGCGATCATGGTGGCGACCGCGGGCGCCATCGGCGGCGAGGGGAATGCGTGGTTTTTCGAGTTCAAGCCGCTGTGGGTATTTCGCATTCTCAACGGCTACAACCTCGCGGTTTCGGCCGTGAGTATGTTTGTGCTGCTGATCCTGGGTAATCTGCTCGCCAAGCGTGGCTTTCTGGCCATCGCGCCGGCCGGCATATGGCTGGCGATCGGCTTCGGCATTCTCTATGTCGCGATACCATCGAGTCTGTTCGGCACCTCGTTCGTCGATATCCGGATGATCGTCGCCGCCGCTTTCATCATGCCTGCGTTCTGCACGCTGGCGCTGCCGGACCGCACTTGGCTCTGGCGCGTGCTTGGCGCGGTCGCCGCGATCACGCTGGCCAATCTGGCGGTCGTGTATTTTGTATGGCTGTCGTATCGCGCCGATTACGCCGCGCTGATTGCATCATTCGCCAAGATCGAGAAGGGTGCCACGGTGCTCTCAGGCACCACCGGCACCGGCGACGATCCGCCGTTCAATAATCTCACGGACTATCCGTTCTATTATGCGCCGACCTTGGCCGTGTACTACGCCAAGGCCTTCGTGCCGAATTTATTTGCCGCCGCGGGTAAACAGCCGGTCACGGTGCGCGACGACATGCGGCATCTCGCTGTGCCGCACGGCGGTCCGGTGCCGCTGCCGATCCTGGCGGGGATTGCCGCGGGCAAGACCGCCGACATCGTGCCGCCGTATCTGCGCAACTGGCACCGGGACTTCCAATATCTCTACGTGCTCGGCGCACCGGCGGCGAATCCCATGCCCGAGCTGTTGGAGGAGCTGGATCGCTCCTCGCGCTTTGTTCTTTATAAAATCCGCCGCAAGAATTAGCGGATCACCTTAGCAGGTCGGCATTAGCACGTAGGTTTGCCGCAACGGGTGGTGTTGATCTTTTCCTGCAGCGCGGGGAGGCCGACGGCGCCCACCACCACGTCGGACCCTATCACATAGCTAGGCGTGCCGTTCAGTCCGAGCGCCTCGGCGAGCTTGAGGTTTTCCTCGAGCGAGGCTTTCACCTCGGGACCGGCCAGATCTTTTTCGATCTGTGCCATGTTCAGCCCGGCGTCCTTGGCAGCCGCCATGGCGTGCGCCTTGTCAGCCTGACCGCGTCCGCCCAGCAGCTTCTGATGGAAGTCGAGATACTTCTTGCCGGTCTTGTCCTGCATGCGCACCGCGACCGCGACCTGCGCCGCTTCGACCGAGCCCGGTCCAAGCACCGGGAATTCCTTCAGCACGACCTTGAGTTTCGCATCGTCCTTCATCAGCGTCAGCATGTCGGTCATCGCGCGCTTGCAGTAGCCGCAGTTGTAATCGAAGAACTCGACGAAGGTGACGTCGCCGTCCGGATTGCCCAGATTGACCTGATGCGGCGAGGAGAAGATCGCCTTGGCGTTGTCTTTGACGGCCGTCTTGTGCTTTTCCGCTTCCGCCGCAGTCTGGCGCTTCTCAAACTCGGCCATGGCTTCCTGCAGCACCTCCGGATGCGCGATCAGATATTCGCGCACGATGGTCTCGATCTCGGTGCGTTGTGGCGTGGAAAATTCGGCGGCCCGCACGCTTTGCGGCGCAGCGAAGGCCAGCAGCGCGACCAGGGACGTGGCGGCTGCCAGAAGGCGCGGGCTCGATATCATGGGGTTGGTCCTTGTGGTGATCGGTTGTTGTTTGGTTGTCAGTTGTTTTTGGCGTTGGACGATTTGACGTTGACGATGTCGTCGGCGCGCACCCAGGCCGGCGAGCCGACAGGCAGGCGGGTCTTGGCGCGCGTCGCGAGTTGGCGGGCGGTCGGCAGATCGCCGCGGCTGAAGGCGGCCTGCGCGGAGGCAAGGTCTGCGTTGGCGAGGTCGCCTTTGCGGCCATAGGCCATGGCGAGTTGCGAGTAGGCTTCCGGCGCTTCGGGTTCGCGCAGCAGCGCGGTGCGCAGCAGTTCGACCGCTTCCTCGGCGACCTTTGGATTGTTCGACGCAATGAGCGCCTGCGCCAGCATGATCTGGATGAGCGGCGCCGATTGCGCGAGCTGCGCCGCGCGGCGCAGCGGCGCGACGGCTTCGGCAGCGCGTCCGCCTTCGAGCAGCGCCTGGCCTTTGAGTTCGTGGAAATAAGGATTGGACGGGTGCGCTGCAATCATCGCGTCGATGAGCACGATCGCTTGCCGCAAGTCGCCATACCGGTAAACCGAAATGGCGCGGGCATATTGCGCGGGCAGGCTTTGGTCGCTGACCGGATAACGGCGTGTGACGGTGTCGGGCTTGTCCAGAAAGCCGGCCAATTTGGCGCGCATCAGGTCGTGGCGCAGTTGCAGCTCGGCCGGGTCCTTGCGATCCCAATAGGGACTGGCCTTGCCGAGTGTTTCAAGCGCGGCGACGCGATCGGCCGGCATCGGGTGGCTTTGCATATACGGATCGATGTAGCGGGAATTGAACAACGCTTCGTTACTCAATCGCTTGAACAGGTCGACCATGCCACGCGGCGATTGCTGCGTGGCGGTGAGAAATTTCACGCCGGCATGGTCGGCTGAGTCTTCCTGGGTGCGCACATAGGCGAGCAGCGAGCGCATGATCGCCGACTGCGGCGCCATGATCGCCGCGGCACCGATATCGGCGCCGCCGGGCTGGCCGGAGCGCGAGCCCGCCACCATGGCGCCGACGCCGAGCAGCATGCCGACGATCATGGCGGTCTGTGCCGTCGCGAGTTGCTCGCGCAACTTCATCAGATGGCCGCCGGCGAGGTGGCCGGTTTCATGCGCGAACACGCCGATGACTTCATTCGGCGTCTTGGCGTCGAACAGCGCGCCGGCATTGATGAAGATGTGGCGGCCGTCCATGACGAAGGCGTTGAAGGCACGGTCGTTGAGCACGACGACGCGCACGCTCTGCTTGGCGAGGCCGGCGGCCTTGAGGATCGGCTGGGCGTAGTCGCGGAGCAGCTGCTCGATCTCGGTGTCGCGGACGACGGGCATGCCCCGCGTCGTCGAATCCTGCGCGCGGGCCGGCGGCGCCGAGGCCGGGATTCCGGCGAGCGCGACCGCAAAGGCGGTCGCCAGCGCCACAGCGCGGGCTGCTGGCGCGGCTGCCCGCGTCCTGATAGGTGTGCCGTCTTCGATCATGCCGAGCTTCGTTGGTAAATTGGCGTGAACCTATTGACGCGCTTTGCAGCGGTCAACGCGACTTGCGATCACGATGAGGCGCATAAGGGCGAGAAAGCTGTCCGAATGCGGCAACAGCGGGGCGAGGGCCGCAAAGTGCCCTACAGACGGTCCAGAACCCATGCTTGATGCGGCAAAACACCTGTTGATGCCCTCAAAACGCAGCGATGTGCCGCCCTTTATCGTCATGGACGTGATGGCGGCGGCAGCCGCGCTCGAGGCCAAAGGCGGCTGCGTCATCCACATGGAGGTGGGCCAGCCGTTCCATTCGGCGCCGGCGACCGCTCTGGCCGCGGCCCGCGCGGCATTGGACCAGGGCCGCATCGGCTACACCGAGGCGCTCGGCATTCCCTCGCTGCGGGCGAGAATCGCCCGGCATTATCAAGATACCTATGGGCTTGGCCTCGATCCGGCGCGGGTGGTGGTGACCACCGGTTCCTCGGGCGGCTTCATCTTGGCGTTTCTGGCGTTGTTCGAGCCGGGCGACCGGGTGGCCTTGGCCAATCCCGGCTACCCGCCATACCGGCACATTCTGTCCGCGCTCGGCTGCGAGGCGGTACTGGTCGAAACCTCGGCCGAGACGCGCTGGGCGCTGACCGGCAAGGCGCTGATCGCCGCGCACCGCAAGACGCCGCTCAAGGGCGTGGTGATCGCCAGTCCGGGCAATCCGACCGGCACCATGATGGACGCCGACCATTTGTCGCAATTGATTGCCGTCGCCGAAGCCGAAGGCATCCGCGTGATCTCGGACGAGATCTACCACGGCCTCGACTACGCCTTCGCCGCCGAGACCGCGGCGAATATTTCCGAGCGCGCGCTGGTGATCAATTCATTCTCGAAATTTTTCTGCATGACCGGCTGGCGCGTCGGCTGGATGGTGGTGCCGCCGAGCATGCTGCGCGCGGTCGAGCGGCTGCAGCAGAACCTCGCCATCTCGGTGCCGACATTGGCGCAGATCGCCGCCGAGGCCGCGTTCGACGGCCGCGCCGAGATGGAGACGGTCAAGCACGGTTACGAGGAGAACCGCCGCATTCTCACCGAAGGCCTGCCGAAGATCGGTCTCGATAAATTCCTGCCGGTCGACGGCGCGTTTTATCTGTATGCCGACGTGTCGAAATTCTCGACCGACAGTCTCGACTTCGCCAAGCGCATGCTCAACGAAGCCGGAGTCGCGGCGACGCCCGGCATCGATTTCGATCCGATCAACGGCCACAACTTTTTGCGCTTCTGCTATGCCGGGTCGGCCGCTGAGATGCACGAGGCGGTGGAGCGGATGGGCAACTGGCTCAAACGCTAGAAGGAGCGGGCGTGGCGATCAAAGCGATTCCAGTGCCGGGAACTGTTGCGGCGCTGCTCGCTTTTGTCGCCGGTGTGGTGGACGCTTGCACGGTGTTTGCACTGTTCGGCCTGTTCGTCGCACAGGTGACCGGCAGCTTCGTGCTGATCGGCGTGCAGATCGTCCATGCGGACATCGTCAACGTGATCCGTACGCTGGCGATCCCGCTCTTCTTTCTCGCCGGCTTCGCCACCGTGTTTCTGGCGGAGCTTGCCAGCGATAGCAAACGCGCTTTGTGCTGGACGCTGTTCGCCGAATTCGGGCTGGTGACGGGCTTCGTGCTGATAGGATTGATCGCGCCGGCCTTCGATCATCCGAATGCGCCATGGGCGCTGGCGGCGAGCTTGTTCGGCGTCACCGCGATGGGCGTGCAGAGCGCACTGGTGCGCTTGCTGATGCGCGGCGTTGCCTCAACCAACGTGATGACGACCAACACGACTTTGGCGTCGATCGAATTGGCGCAATGGCTGATTGCATCGCGACGCCTCGCGAAGCATCCCGGCGACAGCGTGGCGCTCGAGTTGCGGCGTGAGGCGCGTGGGCGCTTTGCCGGGCTGTGGCCGGTGCTGGTTGGATTTCTAGCCGGCGCCATCTGCGGTGCCGTCGGCTTCCGTTGGACCGGCTTTTATTTCCCGTTATCGACGGTGGCGATATTGGCTGGACTGCTCGTCTGGGCAATGCGCTCTCTCAACGGCACGGCCGGCTCGAACTAACTCGCCAGCCGGGTCTTTTCCTTTGCGAAGGGGCTCAAGCCCAGCCAGCCGTGAATCGAGCGCGCCATCGTCTTGTCGCCGCTCAATTGAATGTGGCCGGCATTGATCTCGGCTTTCAGCGTGGTGTGTCCCATCCAGACGGCGGTCATGCTGCGCAAGGTGCTGCTGACGTAAAGATCGATGTCGAAACCGGGATCGACACTGCACAGATCGACGTCACGGCCGTCGATCACGAGCCACCATGTGTTGCGCTTGGCGGCGAGCTCCGGATAGACGAATTGGACCGTGCATTTTCGTTTCGGAATCGACGTCGGCAGGATGTTGCGGCGCATGTCCCACATCAGGAGCGACGGATCGAGATTCTTGAGGGAGAGCGAAGATTCGATCCAGCGCTGACCCCAGACACCGAGCGACATGATTACATCGCGTAGGTCCTCACCGGCGGCGGTGAGCCTGTACTCGGAAGCGCCGCCGGCGCCCTTGGCGCGCGCCGATATCACGCCCGCTTCCTCGAGCTCCTTCAGCCGCTTCGACAGCAAAGTCGGCGACATCTTCGGTACGCCGCGCCGCAGATCGTTGAAACGGGCGGGGCCGGTGAGCAATTCCCGCAGCACCAGCGGCGTCCATTTCGAACAGACGATCTCCGCCGCCATGGCGACGGGGCAGAACTGCCCGTAAGCCCCTTGTTCGATTTGATTGCGCATATGGCCCTCCCTTGGTTGCGGGAAAATCCGCGGGCGATAGGTAATCCAAATCCAAAACGCCGGGTAGTACAGAAAGTGTACCGATAATTCGACGGGCGCTGAAAGTGCCTTCTTAAAAACCAAGTTTTACAACACGATTTGGTGCGCCGCCCGGCGGCCCGGACGCCCGCCGTCCATTTCTGTGACTGGAGCGTCGTGGCGATCTCTTGCGAGGCTGCGAGCACGCCACGGACTTCACCGTGCCGAGCAACCAAACCGCGGGAGTTTAAAGACAATGACTGTTTACATGATCGCAGACATCAAAGTGACGGACGACAAGTGGATCCCGGCCTATGCCGCGACGGTGCACGATCTCGTGCACAAGCACGGCGGCAAATATCTGTCGCGCAGCGGCAACGTTGAGACGCTGGAAGGCAAGCCGCTTGAGACCACGCTGATCGCGCTCCTGGAATTTCCATCGGCGGCCGCCGTCAAGGCTTTCCTCGCCGACCCCCAATACGCGCCCTTCAAGGCGGCCCGTCAAAAGGGCAGCGATAGCCGCTTCCAGTTGATCGACGACACCGATCTGGCCGGGACGATTTCTTATCTGGCCAAGGCGGCCTGACGCGGCCTTTCAAACGAAACTATCGACACGCAAAGGAACGAAACAATGAACGCAACCATGAAACGGTATGTGATCGAACGGAATATCCCAGGCGTCGGCACAATGACGGGTGAGCAGCTCAAGCATGCCGCCGAGACGTCCTGCAGCGCGCTGGCGAAGCTGTCCGGCAAAGTGCAGTGGGAACATTCCTATGTCACGGGAGACAAGACCTTCTGCGTCTACCTCGCCGACAGCGAGGCGACGATCCGCGAGCACGCCAAGCTCAGCGGTTTCCCGGCCAATACGATCACGGAAGTGCGTAGCGTCATCGACCCGATGACCGCGTTCGTCTAACGCCGCGCTAAAACTCAACGTCGAGTTCGACGACCTCGTCGGGCTCGGCCTTGGCGCCTTCGATCCAGTCCTGCATCGGCGGCAGCGCCATGATGTCCTTGCAGTAGGCCGCGCAATCCGAGTCGAGCTTCACGTCGTAAGTGAGGAAGCGCGTCACCACGGGCGCGAACATGGCGTCGGCCATGCCGGGCCGCTTGCCGAACAAGAACGGCCCCTTGGTGCTCGACAGGCATTCGCGCCAGATGCTCAGGATGCGGTCGATGTCGGCTTGCGCGCCGGCCCAGACCTTGAAGCCCGGGTGATGGGCCTTCAGGTTCATCGGTAGCGCCGAGCGCATATTGGTGAAGCCGGAGTGCATCTCGCCGCAGATCGAGCGGCAATGCGCGCGCGCCGCCTTGTGGGTCGGCAGCAGGCCGGCCTCCGGCAGGGTCTCGTTGAGATATTCGCCGATCGCCAGCGTGTCCCACACCTTGACCCCGTCATGGGTCAGGCAAGGCACCAGAAAGGACGGCGACAGCAGCAGGAGTTCGGCGCGCGCCGACGGATCGTCGCTGGCCACCATCTGTTCGTCGAAGTCGAGGCCGGCGAGTTTGCACAGCAACCAGCCGCGCAGCGACCAGGAGCCATAGTTCTTGCTGGCGATGGTGAGAGTAGCTTTGCTCGGGGCAGCCTTAGCCATGGGGCGCACTTATCCCTTAGTCGTCACAGCCCAGCAAAACGTAGCCTAGACGAAAGTACAGACTATTCAACATCTTCCCGTGCCGCAAAATGAAATCGCACGGTTCTTGTCCCCAGACGGCATTCCGTTACCGGCACGCCCCATTCCGTTACCGGCACGCCCAAATTTTTTATCTCGCAGTGCAACATTAAATGAACTAGCGTTCGCCTGGGGCCGGGTTCGTCGGGGTATCGATGCTGTATCAGGCTTATCAGGCGCAATCGGACATCATGGTGCCGGTGCGGGCGTTTGCGGGCGAGGCGCTCAAAACTATTACCGCCAAGATGAACGGCGCGGCGCGGCCCTCGGCGCTCAGCAATCTGACGGCGGCTTATGAGTTGATCGTGCGGGCAGGGCTCACCCATACGCGGCCGCCCTACGGCATCGACAGCATCATGGTGGGAAACCGCGAAGTCGCGGTGACCGAAGAAGCCTTCGACGTGACGCCGTTCGCGACGCTGCGGCATTTCAAGAAGGCTGTCGACCAAGCACAACCGCGAGTGCTGCTGATTGCGCCGCTGTCCGGCCACTTTGCGACGCTGCTGCGCGCCACCGTGCGCACCATGCTCCCCGAACATGACGTCTACATTACCGACTGGCACAATGCCCGCGACGTGCCGCTCAGCGATGGGCCCTTCACCTTCAACGATTACACTGCGCACCTGATCCGCTTTCTGGAGAAGATCGGACCCGGCGCGCATATGGTGGCGGTGTGCCAGCCTTGCGTCAGCGCGCTGGTCGCGGCGAGCGTGATGGCGCAACGCGACAATCCGGCGCAGCCGCGCTCGATGACGCTGATGGCCGGCCCGATCGACACCCGCGTCAATCCGACCAAGGTCAATGAGCTTGCCAAGGGCAAGCCGATGGACTGGTTCGAGAAGAAGCTGATCGCCACCGTGCCGACGCGCTATGCCGGCGGCGGCCGCCGGGTCTATCCGGGCTTTGTCCAGCTCGCCGCCTTCATGAGCATGAACATGGAGCGCCACGTGAAGGCGCACCGCGAACTGTATGAGGACATCGCCAACGGCAATCACGAAAAGGCGGCCATCACCAAGTCGTTCTACGACGAATATTTCGCCGTGCTCGATCTCGCGTCGGAATTCTATCTGGAGACGGTGAAACTGGTGTTCCAGGACCACGCGCTGCCGCTGGGCCAGTTGACCTACGAAAACGACAAGGTCGATCCATCGGCGATCAAGCGCACCATGCTGTTCACGGTGGAAGGCGAGAAGGACGACATCTGCGCCGTCGGCCAGACGCTGGCGGCGCACGATCTGTGTACGTCGCTGCGGCCGTACCGCAAGCGCCACCACATGCAGGCCGGCGTCGGCCATTACGGCGTGTTCTCCGGCCGCACCTGGCAGAACCAGATCTATCCGATGGTGAAGAACGTCATCCTGCAGAGCGATTGACGCCCGCCTTATTTGCGATCAAGCCTCCTGCTATTCTTGACGCCACGATCCGATAAGGATTTTTCTGTGGCATCAAGCCGACTGCCGATCCTGCCCGCCTCGAAAACCGCGTACCGCGATCTGTGGCATGTCATCATGGCGATGCCGGCGCTGATCGGCTGCGCGCTTCTCATCATTCTGGCGCAGACCGTGGTGGAGATCATGGTGCCGCAGAGTGTGTGGTCTACGCCGTTTCTCGGCAGCGTCTTGGGCTTCCTGCTGGATGTGATGCGGAGCTTCTTGCTCACGCCGATCATGATCGCGGCGCATCGCTACATTATCCTCGGCGAAGTGACACCGGGCTATGTGCTCGATCCGGGGGCGCCGGCCTTCCAGGCGTTTTTCCGCTGGCTGGTCGCGCTGTCGGCCTTGAGCGCGGCGGCGACATTGGTACATGCGCTGGTATTGGCCGCGAGCCCTTGGATCGTCGTCACGACCGCCGTTTTCATCATCGGCACCATCGTGGTGATCGCGGTCACCGCCCGGCTGTCGACCATGTTCCCGGCGATCGCCGTTGACGCCGCTGGCGCCAATGCGAGCAACGCTTGGGCCGACACCCAAGGTTATGCGTTTGGCATTTTTCTGATCTTCCTGGTGGCTTCGCTGCCGCTCGCGGCCGTCGCGATCCTCGAACTCTTCGCGCTTGGGCCGGGCCTGATGGAACGTGGCTCGACGCTCTCCGTTATCGATCTCATCATCGGTAGCCCGATTCAGACCGGTCTCGCCATTCTCTACGTCGCCATCGCATCGCGGCTTTTTCAGGCGCTCGCTCACCGGCTGAATGGCGAAGCCTGACGTCGGACAAAAGAAAACCCGCCGGCGTTTCCACCGGCGGGTTTTCGTTTTTATGAAGTTCAGGCCGCGCCCAACAGCATCAGGATGATGATGAGGCTGATCGGCAGGCCCAGTAGGTAAAGAATAATCGGCATGACGGACTCCTGTGTTCGGTAAGGTCAATTACTCGGCGGGGGTGACGACTGCACGGATGCGCGTGTCTTCGAGGTACCATTCGCGGTTCCGCAGGTTACCGCCTTCGATCGCGGCGAGCGCCGCCGACAGCGCGCCGGCCAGCATCGCCGCCGCAAGCCACAGGCCGAACAACGCGGCGGACTTGCGAGCCTTGTCGGCAGCCGTCTTCGCCTGGTTGATCACCTGATCGACGCGGGCTTCGGCGTCGGCTTGGGAGAGGCCGCTACGCGAGGCAACGACGCTCGCGAGATACTTCTTGTCGGGGTCGGACACCGAGCCACCCTTGAGCATGCTGGGCGCGATAATGCGCGTAATCTCGGCGCGGTTGCCGATGTTCTGGCGCTGCGTGGTGCCGATCTGGCCACCCTGCAACGGTGCGGCGGTTTGATCGCCGGCGGTTGGTGAGGTGGCCTGCTGGGCGCCCGTCGCCTGGCTGGCGCTCACGCTGCCCTGGCCGGGACTCGTGCGCAGCAGTTGATCGACATAGATGTCCGACGGCTGTGAAGCGGCACCAGCTGCGGCGACAGAAGCGGCGCCGCCGATGAGGCTTGAGGTGGCGCCGCCGAGAACGGCGGCCGTAATGATCGTGGCCACAGCCCAGACCACGAAGCCGTGGGCGGAGTCGCGGAAGTAGCGCTCATGTTCGTTCACGGTGTGCCAGCGCGAACGCAGGCGGCCGGCGATATAGCCGCCGACGGTCGACGACAGCATGGCAACGACGAAGAGATAGACGCCGGCGGCGACAGTGAAGGTCGTCCCGGAGACACCCTGGCCGTTCCACGGCGAGACGACGGTGAAGCCGACGCCGATGCCGAAAGCCACCAAGATCATTGAAATAGCGATGGAGCCTGCCGCTCCTGCAAGTATCGCCTTCCAGCTAACCGCCGAGTCGGCGTCGAATGTTTGAACCCCGGTATCCGTGATCATCGTCGTAAGCCTCCCTTCAAGCGGAATTATTCTCGCTTGACAGCGGCATAACCGGCCCGCGGAAATTTGGTTCCGGGCCTGCCGGTTTTGTTTGCAGCGATGACGCAATGCGCGGCGGCTGGAACTAAAAGCGACGCTCGCGGGTTCTCACGCCATCATGCAATGGAGGCTGCTATGGGCTTTGGACGAGGCGCACTGTTGTGGTTGTTGGGCGTTCCGCTGCCGATCATTCTGATCTTGGCGCTGTTCATGCACCACTAAGTTCTCGCAGCACGACGCTGCGGGATATGTCATTTTTAATAGCAGGCCGCCGACCCATGCGGGACGGCGGCCTGTTTCGTTTTGAGGATTGGACACTGCGGGCTTGCTAGCGGGCCGACCGTCGCGGATCTGGCCGCAAAGCCGCCATCTTTATTTTTCGCGGCGGCTTCCTACATTCAAATCCTTGGCAACGAAGCCAAAGAAACCATCAAGAGCCAAACATGCTCGATTTCACATCGTCTTTCGATGATCAAGAACCTGTCGAAACAGCCGACGCTACGCCACCCAAGGCCGACAGCGAACTGCTCGATGCCTATTCGCACGCCGTGATCTCGGTGGCCGACGCGGTCGGCCCGGCGGTGCTGCGCGTGGAAACGCGCGGCAATGGCCCCAACGGGAACGGACAGGGTGGCGTCGGCTCCGGCGTGGTGATCGCGCCGGACGGCCTGGTGCTGACCAATTGCCACGTCGTCGAAGGCGCCAAGGAAGTGCGCCTGCTCGACAGCGAAGGCCGCGTCATGGAAGCACGTTCGCTCGGCGTCGATCCCGACACCGACCTGGCGCTGCTGCGCGCCGGCTCCGCGCGCGACCTGCCGCACGCGGCCTTGGGCGATTCCAAGAAGCTCAAGCGCGGGCAATTGGTGGTCGCGATTGGCAATCCGCTCGGCTTTGAATCGACCGTCACCGCCGGCGTCATTTCCGCGCTCGGGCGTTCGCTGCGTGCGCGCAATGGCCGCCTGATCGAGGACGTCATCCAGACCGATGCTGCGCTCAACCCCGGCAATTCCGGCGGGCCGCTGGTGTCGTCGCGCGGCGAGGTGATCGGGATCAACACCGCGGTCATCATGGGCGCGCAGGGCATCTGTTTTGCGGTCGCGTCGAACACCGCGCAATTCGTGCTGAGCGAACTCATCCAGCACGGGCGGGTGAGGCGCGGCTATATCGGCATGTCCGGACAAACGGCAGCCGTGCCGCGCCGGCATGCGAGAAACGCTGGGATTGAGAACGTTTCCGGCGCGATGGTGACGGCGCTGGAGCCGAACGGGCCGGCGGCCAATGCCGGACTTATGTCGCTCGACACCATCGTACGCGCCGACGGCCAGCCGGTGACCGGCGTCGACGACCTGATCCGCCTGCTTAACAGCGAGCGGATTGGCCGTGCGATCACGATCGAGGTGTTGCGGCGGGGTACGCTGCGGACTTTCGAGGTGGCGCCGCTGGAGCGGCGGCCCACCGCGAAAGCGGCGTAACCTCAGCCCTTCTTCTCGGCCGGCTTTGCCGCCGGGCCGCGCTTGTCGTCGCGGTTCGACATGCATTTGGTCATGAAGGCCTTGCGCTTGGCGCCGTCGAGCTTGGCGTCGTCGGCGCCGAACTTGCAGGTTTCCATCTTCTGCTCGTTGGTGGCCGCCGATGCCGGCGTTGCCAGCAGGAGAGGGAACAGGCTCATGGTAGTCAAGCTCATGGCGATCATGGTCCGGCGCATCGGCAAGGCTCCTTTAAGGGTCGCAAGATGGAACTTCAGAATCGGTCGCCGCACTTTACCTTAAAGCAGCGGCGATGTTGCCGCCGTCGACGGTGGTGACGTCGGCAGTGGTTTTCAGCGCCAGCGCCTGAGCCAGGAACGCCTGCGCCACGTCCTGCGCGGTGACCTCGCGCGCCAGCAGGTTCCCGCTCATGTAATCCTGCTCGGAGAGGCCGCGTGCCTTGGCCCGCTCCTTGATGAAGTCGTCCGTCAGCAATCCGGAGCGGATGCGGTCGGCGTTGACCGCATTGGCGCGGATGCCGTCGGCGCCGTAGTCGAGCGCGTATTGCCGGACCAGGAACAGCAGCGCCGCCTTCGGCAGCCCGTAGGGGCCGAAATTGGCGCCCGGGTTTACCGCCTGCTTCGACACGTTGAACAGAAGGCAGCCGCCGGCGCCTTGCGCCAGCATGACTTTCACGGCGGCTTGCGCGATTTTCTGGTGGCCGAAGAAATTCAGCTCGAAACTCTCGCGCAAGATCGCCTCGTCGACTTCGCCGATCTTGCCTTGCCACGCCGCGCCCGCGTTCGACACCACGATATCGACGCCGCCGAAGGTGGCGACGACCTGATCGAACGCCGCGCGCACCGACGCGGCGTCGGTGACGTCGCAGGCGATGCCGATGGCTGCGCCGCCGATTGTCTTAGCTTTCTCCGTCGCCGCCTTGGCATCGAGGTCGAGTAGCGCGACTTCGGCGCCGGCCGCCGCGAACAATTTCGCGGTCGCCACGCCGATCGCGCCGGCGCCGCCGGTGACGACAGCGACCTGGCCTTCGAGCGGCAGCGCCTTGCGCGCGCCGAGCTTGGCCAGTTCGAGCGACCAGTATTCCATGTCGAACATGTCGACTTCGGCGATCGACGTGAACGTGCCGAGTTTCTCCGCGCCAGTGATGCCCTCGATCGCCGCTTCGTAGACGTCGGCGGCAATGCGCGCGGCCTTGGCGCTCTCGCCGAGGCCGAATATCCCTAAGCCCGGCACCAGCACGACACGCGGCAGCGGGTCATGCATCTTGGCGCCCGGCGAGCGCGATTTGTTGCGCTCGAAATAGCTTTTGTATTTGTCGATGAAGTCTTGCGCGGCTTTGTGGACCGCGGCTTTGAATTCGGCGAGTTTGCCGGCCTCGGGCGCGGGCACGATCATCGGCCAGGATTTGGTGCGGATGGCGTGGTCTGGCGTCAGCACGCCGGCCAGTGCGTAGTGCGCGACATCCTTGCCGTTGACGAAAGCGAGGATCTCGTCGTTGGTGCGGAATTCCAGGATCAGGCGCTTGTGCGCGCCTTCGCCGCCGAAATCTTTCAGCGTGCAGGCGCCGCGCACGATCGGCGCGACCTCCGCGACCGGCGCGATCGTCGCCGGCAGCTTGACCGGCGCAAAACTCTTGCGGCCTTTGGCGACGCACTGCTCGGCCAACGTCACGAGTTCGATCATGCGCTCATAAGCCTCGCGTGCCGTGGCGCCGAAGCTGAAGATGCCGTGCTTGTCGAGGATCAGGCCTTCGACCTTTGGATTCTTGTCGAACATATCGGCCGCGGCTTTCGCCAGTGCGAAGCCCGGCATGATGTAGGGCACGTAACCCACGCGCGCGCCGTAAACCTCTGCGCACAGCTCAGCCGCGTTCGGTTGGTCGATCAGCGAGAGCACCGCGGTGGCGTGCGTGTGATCGACGAAAATCGCCGGCACGAAAGCGTGCAGCAAAGTTTCGACCGAAGGCGAGGGCGCCTGCGGATCGAGCAACGTCGAGCGCAGCACGCGCGCCATGTCGTCATCGGAGAGCGTATCGCGCGCCCGCATCGTGAGCAGCGGCTCGAGCCGCACCGCCGGCATGCCGGCAGGCTCGATCGCACCCATGTCCCAGCCGGAGCCCTTGATGTGCAACGCCGGCACTGCAGCGCCGGTCAGCTCACGCGCCGTCGTCTTCACGGACGTGTTGCCGCCGCCGTGCAGCACGAGCTTGGGATCGCGGCCGAGCAGGCGCGTCGAATAAACCCGCAGCGCCAGATCGGCGGCGTTGCCGGATTTGGCGTGGTGGTCGACCGCGCTTTGCGCGTCGCGATCGATCCATGCTGATTTCATCTAAGGCCTCAGTCGCCGAGCAGGCGCTTTCCCCACCAGCCGCGCTTGGGCGCGGCGGTTTCGGGCGCGGTGCTCGACACCACCGGCGTCGGCGGCGGGGTCACGGGCGCCGGCGCTGACGGCGTGTTGGCGCCGACCGGGGCGGGCTCGCGGATGGTCGAACGGCGGCGCGGCGCTTCTTGTGGCGATTCTTGCGGCGCAGCCTCGGCCGAGGCCAAAGCCGGCGCAGGCTTCGGTTCCGGTGCCGCGACATAGGACTGCGGCGGCGGTTCGACCGTCACGCTGCGCTCGAACGGCGGTGCGATGCCGGACGCGTCTTCTTCGCTCACCGGCGGGAAGTTCGCGGCCCCATGCTGAGGCTCGTAGCCGCTTTCTTGGCTATTCTCTTGGCCGCTTTCCTGGCCATTCAACGGCGCGTCGCCATTGCGATGCTTGTTGCGGCGTCCGCCGCGGCGGCCGCGACGGCGGCGGCGGCGAACGTCGCCTTCCGCGCCTTCGCCAGTGGCGCCTTCTTGACGCGGCGCAGCGCCTTCAAGGTCGGGCGCGCCGGCGTTTTGATCGTCATGCGCGACGGCAAAACTGGAGCCTTGTTCGCCGACGCTGTCTTGCGTGAATTGCGGTGCGCCCTCGCGGGGCTCCCGCGGCAAACCTTCACGCTGGCCACCTTCACGCTGGCCGCCCTCACGGGGGCCACCCTCGCGTCCTTCGCCACGGCCGCGTCCGCGGCCACGCCGGCGGCGTCTGCGGCCGCCATCGCGTTCGCTGCCACGCTCGCCGCCGCGTTCGCCGGCACTGCGTTCCGGGCGTTCGCCCTCGGCGTCGGTGCCGCCGGCATCGACTTGCTCGATGTTTCCGGCGTCGCCTTCGAAAGTCTCGCGGTTGGATTCTGAGTGGGCCTCGGCCTCGAGTTCCTCGTCCTCGGCTTCTTCGGCCAAGGCATCGACCGCGTCTTCATCGGCTTCGAGCACCGAGATCACCTGCGGCTGCGCCGCGGCCAGAGCCTTGGCGGCTTCGACCGTGTGCACCTGCTCGCCGCGATCCACCATGTAGGACACTTGCGCGTTCACCGTGGCGTCGGCGGAGATCGTGATGGTGATGCGGAAGCGTTCTTCCAGCGCGCGCAGATGGCCGCGCTTGTGGTTGAGCACATAGAGCGCGACCTCGGAGCGGGTGCGCACGATCAGATTGTGCGTCGCGCCCTTGTTCAGCATTTCCTCGATCGCGCGCAGCAATTGCAGCGCCACCGACGACACCGAGCGAACGTGGCCGGAACCGCCGCACACCGGGCATTTTTCGGTCGAAGACTCCAGCACCGAGGTGCGGATGCGCTGACGCGACATTTCCAACAGGCCGAAATGCGAGATGCGGCCGACCTGGATGCGGGCGCGGTCGTGCTTGAGCGCGTCCTTCATCCGCCGTTCGACGGTGCGGTTGTTGCGGCCTTCGTCCATGTCGATGAAGTCGATGACGATCAGACCGGCGAGATCGCGCAGACGCAGTTGCCGGGCGACTTCGTCGGCCGCTTCGCAATTGGTCTTGAGCGCGGTGTCCTCGATGTGGTGCTCGCGCGTCGCGCGGCCGGAGTTGACGTCGATGGCGACCAGCGCTTCGGTCTGGTTGATGACGATGTAGCCGCCCGAGCGCAGTTGCACCGTCGGCGAGAACATGGCGTCGAGCTGGCTCTCGATGCCCCAACGCGTGAACAGCGGCGTGCCGTCCTTGTAGAGCTTCACGTTCTTGGCGTGGCTCGGCATCAGCATGCGCATGAACTCGCGCGCTTCCTTGTAGCCTTCGTCGCCGGAAACGATGATCTCGTCGATTTCCTTGGAATAGAGGTCGCGGATCGAGCGCTTGGTCAGCGAGCCTTCTTCGTAGACCAGCTTCGGTGCCATCGACTTGAGCGTCAGGTCGCGCACGGTCTCCCACAGCCGCAGCAGATATTCGAAGTCGCGCTTGACCTCGAGCTTGGTGCGGCTGGCGCCGGCGGTGCGCAGGATCACGCCCATGCCTTCCGGCACTTCGAGTTCGCCTGCGATTTCCTTGAGCCGGTTGCGGTCTTCGCCCGAGGTGATCTTGCGGCTGATGCCGCCGCCACGCGCGGTGTTGGGCATCAGCACCGAATAACGGCCGGCGAGTGAGAGGTAGGTCGTGAGCGCCGCGCCCTTGGAGCCGCGCTCTTCCTTGACCACCTGCACCAGCATGACCTGGCGGCGCTTGATGACTTCCTGGATCTTGTAGTTGCGGCGGAAGCGCGGTGCGCGCTCCTGCGCTTCTTCCAGCGCGTCGGCGCCGCCGACCGATTCCACGTGTTCGTCTTCGTGGTGGTCGTCGCCGTGGTCGGCGCCCATATTGTCTGATGCCGCTTCGACAACGTTGCCGTCGCCGCCAGTGGTTTCAGGATGATCGCCGGTGTCGAGACGGTGAACGTCGTGCGCATGCGGCGGCGTTTCGATATCGCCGGCGGGCGCCTCGTAGGCCTCGCGGGCTTCGTCGCGTGCGTCTTCTTTTTCCTGTTCTTGGGCTTGAACGGCCTCGGCCGACGGCTCGACGGTCGCAATCGGCGCTGCCGCTTCGGCAATCTGCGCGGCGGTCTCGTGGCCGAGTGTCTCTTGGCTAGATGTTTCTTGGCCAGGTGTTTCCTGGCTGTGCGCTTCGTGGCTGTGGCCTTCGTGACCATGATCTTCGTGATTGTGACCTTCGTGGCCATGATCGTCGTGACCGTGACCTTCGAGGGCCGAAGTTTCGGTCTGCTGGTCCTGTGCCGGATGCTCGGCAGCGTCGCTCAGCGCTTCTTGATTGGTCGATCCATCGGCGTTGAAGGCCTCGGTGCGCACCGGGTCGCGCTGGCGATCGGCGCCGGAGCGGCGATGGCGGTTGCGGCCGCCACCGCCACTGCGGGGGCGGTTGGCGCGGTTGTCGGCCTCGGTGTCGGCGTCGCGCGCGTCGCGCTCTTCCTGGGCGAGCAGGGCTTGCCGGTCCGCGACCGGGATCTGGTAATAATCGGGATGGATTTCCGAGAACGCCAGGAAGCCGTGGCGGTTGCCGCCGTAATCGATGAAGGCCGCCTGCAGAGACGGCTCAACGCGGGTGACCTTGGCGAGATAGATGTTGCCGCGGAGCTGCTTGCGGTTAGCGGACTCGAAGTCGAATTCTTCGACGCGGTTGCCGCGTAGAACGACCACCCGGGTTTCTTCCGGGTGGGTCGCGTCGATCAGCATTTTGTCGGCCATTGGAAATTCTCACTGAGGCAAACGGCCTCGCGTTCTCGCGCGTCTCTGACGGCGCAAGGCGACGCAATAAGGCGGTGGCCTGATGGATGTGGAAGGGAAGGGGCGCGTTTTCACGCGAAAGGCCAAGACCCATAGTGTTACGCGCCGTAGCGATTGCGTCGCTGGAGCGTTGGACCTTGAAGTACCTTTGCTGCAAACTTGGCAGCATGAAATTTGCGACCCGTAGCGCTGCGGCCGCGCCAAACGCAGCGCCGCCGAGGTTTCTGTCGCTCACGATCAGAATGCGTCTGGCCAGCTGGCCGCGCGCTGTATCCGGATGTCCTTCACAAGGGCTTCGGCTTGGCTGCCGTCCGTTCGCCCCTCTTCCTCGAGGGGGCGACACTGGAGCGGCGGGCCGGGGGCCCGAACGCGGCACAACCGGAACTTTTAACCGTCAGCAAGAGCTTATGTACGGCGGGAATCCCCCAATAGCAAGCGGGGTTGGGCGGGTGGCCATTTATTGGGCATGCCTGCGGGGGAGGCAGGGGCGATCTGATGAATTGGCTCCGGCATTCAGGAGATTGGTTCTGGATGACTATTCGCCCTTCGTTTGGCGCCAAATGAAGACCCTTTCGGACCGTTTCAGCCGTTGACGGCCCTCTACAACCTTGGGACGATATATGAATGCATTTCGAGATTCTGGACGAAATCTCGAACGTCGAGACGTTCGCGACCGGGTCTGGAATCCGCGAGATCGCTCGCTTGCGAAGAATTTATGGGCGAGGGCGCTGGCGCAAACGCAAAGGGATCGCTCGCGTTCGGTTGGCTGATGGCTCTGTGCACTCCGCTGAAGTACACTGGTACGAGGCGGCCGGAATCGGACGCAAAGAATTCAAGATCAAGCACCTGCTTTGAAACGCAAAACCAAGACTCTGAACAAAACCAAGACTCGAAACATGGCAAAGCAACTCGTCGTATGCGTGAGCAATGGCGGCTATCCGGCATCGCTTGAAAAGCGGAAAATCTACGTCGCGCTTCGCGACGCCGACGCCGAGAAACTTGGGCTGCGTCGCATCGTCGATGAATCCGGCGACGATTATCTGTATCCGAAAGCGCTGTTCCGCTCGATCGCGCTGCCGCAGGCGGTCAAGAAGGCGGTCTTGGCTGCTGCGTAGGGCGACTGGCTTAGTGCCATGCCGCGACCCGCAGGCCACACCCGCGCGTAGAACGCGCCGTTTGCTCAAGTTCCATTAACCGAAGCAGCGCCTAATAGCGTAAAACATGAGCGAAAGGGTCGGATTCGCGATGCTTCGCCGGATGACAATCGTCAGCGCGCTTACCGCCGCCGTGCTCGGCCAGGCGGCTTTTGCCGCTGAGCGGACCGGTACGGTGCCGCCGCAGGCGCAAGCCGCGGCAGAATCACTGCCGGCCGCGACCGACGTGCGGGTCGGCGGCGACGACAAAATGACCCGCTTTGTCGTCGATCTGACCCAGCAGGTCGACATCACCGCCTTCGCGCTCGCCGATCCTTACCGCGTGGTGGTCGACCTGCCGCAGATCGCCTTCAAGCTGCCGCCCAAGGCGGCCGAGCAGAGCCGTGGCCTGGTCAAGGCGTTCCGCTACGGCCTCATCATGCAGGGTGGCTCGCGCATCGTTCTCGACACCAAGGGCCCGGTGCGGGTCGAGAAGGCCTTCGTGCTCGCGGCCAATGGCGACCAGCCGGCGCGGCTGGTGGTCGATCTCAGCCCCACCGACCGCGACACCTTCAACCGCGCGGCCTCGCTCGAGACGCGCGCGCCGCGCAGCCCGCCGGTCAAGCCAAGCGAGGCGGCCAAACCGTCGGGCGATCAGCGCCCGCTGATCGTGCTCGATCCCGGCCATGGCGGCATCGATAACGGCGCCAAGGCTGCGAGCGGCGAACTCGAGAAAGATGTCGTGCTGCAATTCGCCCAGACGCTGCGCGCGCGGCTCGAAGCCTCCGGCAAATACCAGGTGGCGATGACGCGCAGCGATGACACCTTCATCGCTTTGACCGAGCGCGTGAAGTTCGCCCGCGCCCAGAGCGCCGCGCTGTTCGTTTCCATTCACGCCGACGCCATCCCGAAGAAGGAAGGGCAGGCCGAGGGCGCCACCGTCTATACGCTGTCGGAAAATGCCTCGGACACCGAAGCCGCGCGGCTCGCCGAGGCCGAGAACAAGGCCGACGTCATCGCCGGCATCGACCTGACGGCGGAGCCGGGCGACGTCGCCAATATTCTGGTCGATCTGGCGCAGCGCGAAACCAAGACCTATTCCAGCCAGTTCGCCCGCACATTGGTCGGCGAGCTCAAGGCCGCGGCCCGGCTGCACAAGAACCCGATGAAGGCCGCCGGCTTCAAGGTGCTGACCGCGCCGGATGTGCCGTCGGTGCTGGTCGAGCTTGGCTATATGTCGACCAAGGGCGACTTGAAGCTGCTGACCTCGACGGACTGGCAGGCCAAGACCGCGGCGGCGCTGGCCCAGGCGGTCGATACTTATTTCGCGCCCCGGCTGGCGCGCGGCGCGGCGAGGGCCAACTGATGGGGAACCATTCTAAACAGCCTCAGTTTCAACATAAAACCCGGCAACCACTGGGACGGTATTGGAGACTTGCTGGAACCTTGCGGCGGGGCGATACCGGCATGATCTATCCCCTGAGCGCGCCGATTCGAGGCGGGACCATTCGTTCATGAAGCTCTTGCTGCGCTTCCTAGGTTTTCTGTTCGCGGCGGGCACCATCCTGTTCGTGGTCGGCGTCGCTGGCGCCGCCGGCCTGCTGTGGCATTTCTCCAAGGATCTGCCGGACTACTCCCAGCTTCAGGATTACGAACCGCCGGTCATGACCCGGGTGCACGCCGCTGACGGCTCGCTGCTCGGCGAATATGCCCGCGAGCGCCGGCTCTATATTCCGATCCAGGCCATCCCGAAGCAGGTGATCGCCGGCTTCCTCGCGGCAGAGGACAAGAACTTCTACGAGCATGGCGGGCTCGATTTCACCGGCATCGCGCGCGCCGGGTTCAACTATTTGCAGAATTTCGGGTCCAGCCGCCGCCCCCAAGGCGCCTCAACCATCACGCAACAAGTCGCCAAGAACTTCTTGTTATCTAACGAAGTTTCGATTGCGCGCAAAGCCAAGGAAGCGCTGCTGGCGCTCAAGATCGAACGCACGTACAGCAAAGACAAGATCCTCGAGCTTTACTTGAACGAGATCTATCTCGGGCTGGGCGCCTATGGCATCGCCGCCGCGTCGCTCGTCTACTTCGACAAGTCCGTGAACGAACTGACCACCCCCGAGATCGCCTATCTGGCGTCGCTGCCCAAGGCGCCGAACAATTATCACCCGTTCCGCTTCCGCGAGCGCGCCATGGAGCGCCGCAACTGGGTGATCGACCGTATGGCGGAGTCGGGCTTCATCAAGGCCGCGGAGGCCGATAAAGCCAAAAAGACCGGCCTCGGCGTGACGCAGAAGCCGTCGAGTGTGCACACCTTCGCCGCCGAGTACTTCACTGAGGAAGTGCGCCGCGAGCTCAACGACCGCTACGGCGAAAAGAAACTGTACGAAGGCGGCCTGTCGGTGCGCACGACGCTCGACACCAAGATGCAGGTGCTGGCGCGCAAGACGCTGACCGACGGCCTGGTCGCTTTCGACGAGACGCAAGGCTGGCGCGGCCCGGTTGGCAAGGCCGACATTTCCGGCGACTGGGGCACCAAGCTCGCCGAGGTCAAGGCGCTGGGCGACATCGCGCCGTGGCGGCTCGCCGTCGTGCTGGAAGTCGGCGACGCGACGGCGCGCATCGGCCTGCAGCCCGGCCGTGAGCCCGGCGGCTATATCAGCAAGGAGCGCACCATCGGCATCATTCCGATGGAGGGCGTGAAGTGGGCCAAGTCCGGCGGCAAGACGCCGACCAAGGTCAGCCAGGTCATCAATCCCGGCGACGTCGTCTATGTCGATCCGGCCAAGGCCGAAGGCCAATACAGGCTGCGCCAGATTCCGGAAGTGTCCGGCGCGATGGTCGTGGAAGACCCGTGGACCGGCCGCATCCTCGCGATGGTCGGCGGCTTCTCCTATGACCAGAGCCAGTTCAACCGCGCGACGCAGGCGCTGCGCCAGCCCGGCTCCTCGTTCAAGCCGATCGTCTACGCTGCGGCGCTGGACAATGGCTACACGCCGTCGACCGTGGTGCTCGACGCGCCGCTCGAAATCGATCAGGGCCCGGGCGTCGGCGTATGGAAGCCGGAAAACTACGAAGGCAAATTCTACGGACCCTCGACGCTGCGCTTCGGCCTCGAGCATTCGCGTAACGGGATGACGGTGCGCCTCGCGCAGGACGTCGGCATGCCGCTGATCGCGGAATACGCCAAGCGTTTCGGCGTTTATGACGACCTGCCGGCTTACCTGTCGTTCTCGCTCGGCGCCGGCGAAACCACGCTGCTGCGCATGGTCACGGCCTACGCGATGTTCGACAATGGCGGCCGCCGCGTGAAGCCGACGCTGGTTGATCGCATCCAGGATCGCTATGGCCACACCGTCTATCGTCACGACGAGCGCGAGTGCAAAGACTGCGCCGCGAAGAAATGGGCGAACCAGTCGGAGCCGTCATTGATCGACCGGCGCGAGCAGGTGCTCGATCCGATGACCGCCTATCAAATGACGTCCATGATGGAAGGCGTCGTGCTGCGCGGCACGGCGGGCGGCGCCGGCTTCAGGGAAGTCGGCAAGCCCGTCGCCGGCAAGACCGGCACCACCAACGACGAAAAAGACGCATGGTTCATCGGCTATACGTCCGACGTCGTGGTCGGGGTTTATCTCGGCTACGACAAGCCGCGCCATTTGGCGAACCGGGCGACCGGCGGCGCTTTGGCAGCGCCCATCGTGCGTGAATTCATGAAGCAGGCCTTGGCCGATAAGCCGGGCTCGCCGTTCCGCGTGCCGCCCGGCATCAAGCTGATCCGCGTCGACGCCAAGACCGGCATGCGCGCCGGCCCCGGCACCGAGAAGGCGATCCTGGAAGCCTTCAAGCCCGGCACCGCGCCGCCCGACAGCTATTCGGTCGTCGGCTACGGCGAAGGCGGCGAGCAGGGTGGTGGTGGCGGAGGCGGCGGACGCGCCTGGGGCGCGGGCGTGTCGCCCGATGCCGATCGCGCCGTGCGCTCCGGCACCGGCGGGCTGTATTAGCTTTCACGCACAAGCGAATAAAGAAGGTCCGGCAATGCGCCGGGCCTTTTCGTTTTGAAGCGCCGGTCTTAGGCAGCCTTGGCGTCGACGCCGCGCTGCGCCAGCGACGTCAGCTTGGCGTCGGCGGCTTTCTCCTCGTCGAGGGTCTGCTGCAACACACTGGCGCAGTCCAGCCGGCCCAATTGCTTGGCCCAGGCGATCAGGGTGCCGTAGCGCGCCATCTCGTAGTGCTCGGCCGCTTGCGTGGCGGCGATCAGGCCGGCATCGAGCACCTGCTTGTCGGCGATATCGCCGGCCACGTCGCTGGCTTCCTCGATAATGCCGTCGATGGTTGGACAGTTGATGCCCTTGGCTTCGGCGCCGTGCATCTTGAAGACTTGCTCAAGACGCATGACGTGGTTCTTGGTCTCGGCGAGATGCGATTGGAACCCTTGCTTGAGACCCGGATCGGTCGCCTTTTCGATCATGTCGGGCAAAGCCTTCACGATCTGCTGTTCGGCGTAATAGATATCGCCCAGCGTATGGACGAACAGGTCGTCCAGCGTTTTGATGTCTTTGCTGAAGAAGCCCATGGGTGTCCTCACTTTGTTTGGAAGTTGGGGGGAGAGCTTTGTGCTCTCTGGGTCAATTCATTGATTGCGCGACCGTTCCGGGTCCCCGCGAATTCCCCATTGTGTCGAATGACATGACGGCGGCACGCCAAGATGAGGGTTGCGGGAAGGGTTCCGGGCGGCTACATGCGGAACCTGATCAACGGTGGAACCATGCGCGCGGAAACTCAGAACCTCATTGATGAAATCAAGCAGTCGGTGACGCTGCTGAGGAGGCATCTTTGACGTCGATACAGCGCAACGCCGTTTGGCCGAACTGAACAAAGCGGCCGAAGACCCCTCATTCTGGAACGATCAAGCCAAGGCGCAGCGCACCATGCGCGAGCGCGACGCGTTGGACGATCAGCTCAACGCCATCGGCCGCATCGAGCGCGACCTCGACGACCAATTGATGCTCATCGATCTCGGCGAGTCCGAGAAGGACGAAGCCACCATTGGCGAGGCCGAAACCGCCCTTAAAAATCTCAAGGCCGAAGTGGCGCGGCGCGAACTCGAGGCGCTGCTGTCGGGCGAAGCCGACGCCAATGACTGCTATCTGGAAGTTCACGCCGGCGCCGGCGGCACCGAGAGCCAGGACTGGGCCAATATGCTGGCGCGCATGTATGTGCGCTGGGCAGAGCAGCATGGCTACAAGGTGGACTGGATCGAGGAAAGCGAAGGCGAGGGCGGCGGCATCAAGTCGGCGACCGTGCAGATCAAAGGCCACAACGCCTATGGCTGGCTGAAGAACGAGAATGGCGTGCACCGCCTGGTGCGTATCTCGCCGTTCGATTCCAACGCGCGCAGGCATACGTCGTTTGCCAGCGTCGTGGTGTTTCCGGTGGTCGACGACCGCATCAAGATCGATATCAACGAAAATGACGTGCGCACCGACGTCATGCGTTCGGGCGGCGCCGGCGGCCAGCACGTCAACAAGACCGAGTCCGCGGTGCGCCTGACGCATATTCCGACCAACACGGTCGTGAAGTGCCAGCAAGATCGCTCGCAGCATCGCAACCGCGCCATGGCCTGGGACATGCTGCGCGCCAAATTGTTCGAAGCCGAGATGAAGAAGCGCGAGGACAAGGCGGTACTCGATCAGGCGGCCAAGACCGATATCGGCTGGGGCCATCAGATCCGCTCTTACGTCTTGCAGCCCTATCAGATGGTCAAAGACTTGCGCACCGGCATTTCGACCTCCGATACCGGTGCCGTGCTCGACGGCGATCTCGACCCGTTCATGCAGGCGGCGCTGGCGCAGAAGGCCTTCGGCGGCGGGCCGGAGAGCGTCGAGGACGTAGAGTAGCTAGGGCGTGTACTCACAAATCGAATTTTGCCAGTAGCGACTAATCAATTTCGACTGCCCGTGGAATTGGTCAAGACGCTTCGAGTAACTGCATGCGCCGTTGTAGCCATAGACGCTCAGCCGGGGCGGGACTGAGAGCAAGAGCGGCTTTGTATGCTGCGCGCGACTCCTCAAGACGCCCGGTGCGATGTAGGAGGTCAGCTTGGAGCGCTTGGTAAGGTAGGAAATTGTCCAGGGTTTGCGAGCTAAGGGATGCGACTTCGTTCAGAGCTGCCTGCACCCCCGCGATCTCAGCGAGTGCCACCGCGCGATTCAGGCGCACGATCGGATCATCCCGGTGCATGAGCAGTAAATCATAAAGCTTCAGAACGTTGCACCACGGCGCGGGCTTGGACAGATTTGTGCGACTACACCAAGCGCCGTGAATTGCTGCTTGTAGTGCACGTGGCCCGGCGGGGCCTAAAGCCAAGGCGCGCTCAAAATAACCGCCCGCTTCATCGATGAGGTCCCGCCGCCAAAGGGTCGGATCCTGCTCCGACAGCGGCACCATAGCACCTTGATCATCAAGGCGTGCCGGCCGTCGCGCCTCGGCGTAGCGGACTAGGGCGGCGAACGCCAGAGCCTCGGGCTCTTTTGGGAGCAGGTTAGCCAAGGCGCCGGTTAGTTCAAGCATTTCCGAGGCATAACCAGCATGAGCGCCCGCGCCAGCAGCATCTTCATGTGCTTTCGCGTATGCGACTTCCAATGTGGAAAGGACCGCATCCAGCCGCTCGGGCCATACCTCTGCCCCCGGAACTTCGTAAGACACACCAGAATCGGCAATCTTGCGTTTGGCGCGCACCAAACGTTGCGCCAATGTTGGCTCAGCAACAAGGAAGGCCCGAGCAATCTCGTCGGTAGAAAGGCCACAGACCAAACGTAGTGTCAGAGCGGCACGTGCTTCTATTGCTACAGCAGGGTGACAGCATACGAAGATCAGCCGAAGCCGTTCGTCCGGGATAAGCCTCGCATCGTCAATCATGGCCTCCTCAGCTGTCGGCTCCGGCAGCGGAGCGTCTGGCGCAAGCCGGTCGCGGGTTCGGCTGCGGCGCAATGCATCGAGCGCGCGTCGTTCCGCGGTTCGATATAGCCAGCCAGCAGGATCGTATGGCGTTCCGTCATGTGGCCAAACCTCGGCCGCTCGCATGCAAGCGTCCGCAAAAGATTCTTCTGCTATGTCGAGGTCACGGAAGCGAGCGGCGAGCGCGCCGATTATCCGCCCGCTCGCCTCCCTTGCGATATGATCTAGCGTGGCGTCACTCACGCGCCCCCCAGCAGAGGCCGAATTTCAACGGAACCGTCCTGCAGCACAGGCAGTTTCTTGGCGACCGCAATGGCCGCGTCCAAGTCGGGCACGTCAATTAAATAGTACCCGCCAAGTTGCTCTTTCGTTTCGGCGAAAGGGCCATCGTGGATCGTTTTCGCGCCCTTGCTGGTGCGGATCGTGGTCGCCGACACGGTACTCTTGAGTCCGGCGCCTCCAATTCTCGCGGCGCCCAAATCCTTGTTGAACGCCATGTGCTTTGCGACGATCTCCTGGATAGCAGGGCCGGTCTTGTCAGGTCCATAAATTCGCTCATCTTCGTAAATCAACAGCATGTACTGCATTTGAGCTCCTTCAGTGCAGAAGCCGCACAATCGCGACCCCTCGGCCTATAGACGTTTGAGCATTGCGGAAATCGACAAGCGGCCAAAATCTTTATAGGGAGCCTATCTGCTTTAGCCCGTATCTTTACCGGGCGCGTAACTCGGTCGAGCGCTTCTTCAACAAGAGCAAGCAATGTCGGCGCATCGCAACGCGACATGAAACTTGCGGCCAACGTCCTAGATCAAATCCGGCGGCTTCCCGGTTTTAACGATCGTCTGCGATCCGTCCGAACATTCGGAAGTCGTGGTACGCACCCTTGAACCACGCTTTTTGCCGCAGCGTCCCTTCATATCGAAACCCCGTTTTTTCTAGTACGCGGTCTGAGGCCGGGTTGCCCTGGAGCGTCCAGGCCTCGATGCGATTGAGCCCGAGAGCCTGATGACCATATGTCACGGCAGCGGCGACGGCCTCGGTCATCAGGCCTTTGCCCCAAAAGTCCGGATGCAGTTCGTACCCGATCTGCCCGCACTTCCATTTCTTTTGGACACTGTTGTAGCGGATCGCGCCGGCAAGAGTTTTTGAGCCACGATCTTCTATGATCCAGGCGGATCCGTTGCCAGACGCGTAGAGCTTGGCCATCCATCGCACGAACCGCTCACATTGAGCCTGCGTCGGATTGTCGGGCCAATTTGAAAAGCGGGTGACGTCGGGGATCGACAATATTGCCCGGAAGGCTGTGACATCTTTGGCGGTCGGAGCGCGCAGCGTCAGCCGCTTGGTAACTAAGAGGGGAAACTTCTCAGCCGTTGATCGCATGGCAGACTCGCGTGCGAGCCGCTTTAGCGGCGACAGTTCCGATCAGATATTATTGCCCAGCACGCCGGTGCCGAGCCGCAAGCCCGCGCGCAGGAATTTCTGCGGGTCGACCGCTTCGCCATCAATCCGGGTCTCATAGTGCAAATGCGGACCGGTCGAACGGCCGGTTGAGCCGATGCGGCCGATGGTTTCGCCGATGCGCACGTGCTGGCCGACCTTCACCTCGATCTTCGACATGTGACCGTAGCGCGTGGCGAAACCGTTGCCGTGATCGACCTCGACCATATTGCCGTAGCCGCCGTTCCAGCCGGCGGTGACGACCGTGCCGTTGGCGGTGACGCGGACCGGGTCGCCGGTATCGCCGCGCATGTCGATGCCGCTGTGGATCGCCGGGCCTTTCATGAAAGGGTCCATGCGCATGCCGAACGGCGAGCTCATGTCGATTTCGCCCAAGATCGGTTTGCGCACCGGAACGGTGACCAGCGTGTTGGTGTATTGGTTGACCTGCGCGCGCGCGACATTGATGCGATAGAGCTGGCGCTCGAAGGCGCTGGCGCCTGACGTCGGCGCCCTGGCGGGCACATAAGGTCCGCCGATGCCGCCCTTTGGCGCCGGGCCTGGTTCGACGCCCAAGTCGGAGAGCACGCTGCGGATGCGCCGCGCTTTGGTGTCGATCTGCTCTTCCATGTCGGTGAGGGTCGCGGTCTGCTTGCGCTCGACCTTGTCGAGCGAGAAGGCGACGCGGGTCAGTACGCCGTCGAGGCCGCCGGCGTTGCCGCGTTCGGCGGTGCGGGTCGCGGTGCCCGGCAGTTCGCGCGATTGCAGGCGGGCCTCGCGATCGGGCGGAGTGGTGAAGAAGATGGTGTCGCTGATCGGTCGCGCCTTGACCGGCTTCGGCGGTTCGGGCGGCGCGATACGCGCCGGCTTGATCGAGCCGGTGGCGGACGGATCGGCGGCCAGCGCCAAAGTACGCGCCTCCAGCGTGGTTTGCCGCTGGATCAGGGAACTGAGCTTTTGCTCGAACTGTTCCTGGTCGAGCAATTGCCGGCTGGTGATGCGGTCGACCTGGCCGCGCAGTTCCGCGATCCGGTCTTCATAGGCGAATTGCATCTCGGCCTGGCGGCCGACCAGCCGCGTCAGCACATCATTGCTGAAGGCGAAATAAGTTCCGGTGGCGATCGACCACACGCCCATCACCACCAAGGTGCCGACCACGATCCAAAACGCGACCGGACCGATGCGGACCTGGCGTCCGCCATGCACCAGCGTGTAGTCGCTGCCGCGGGCCCGATGCAGGTGCTGCGACACTGTGGCCGCCGATTGCGCGCGGGCGGCGGGTGGGGCGGAGCGCCCGGTATATTCGTAGGGAGAATGAAGGATATTCGACATGAACGCTCCGCGCCGGCGAGGCCGCGGGCGCGCGGACCAGCCGCGCCGATATCAAACCCATATGGTTAAAAAAACGGAAATTCCGGCCTGGGCGCCGCAAAATTCCGCTGTAAAAGCAGGGGATTACAAGGTGCGGGCGGCCTCGAGCACGGCCTCGGCGTGGCCCGGCACGCGGACTTTGGGCCATATTTCCGCGATGCGGCCGTCCGCTCCAATCAAAAACGTTTTGCGGATGACGCCGATGAATTTGAGCCCGTACATCGATTTCTCACCCCAAGCGCCATAGGCTTGCAGCATCTCCTTCGACTCGTCGGACGCGAGCGCGATCGAGAGCTTATGCTTGGTCTTGAACTTGTCCTGTTTGGCGACCGGATCGGCGGAAACGCCTAGAATATCGGTATCGGCCTTGGCAAAGGCGGCACGCAGGGCCGAGAACGCGATAGCTTCCTTGGTACAGCCGGGCGTGTCGGCCTTCGGATAGAAATAAAGGACCAGTTTGCGGCCTTTGAAATCCTTCAGCGAGACGCGCGTGCCGCCATCGCGGACCAAGGTGAAGGGCGGAGCCTTGTCCCCTAATGCCAGTTCTCGGGGCAATTCGCGCGCCATATGCCTTCCTTTCGTCGTTTTCGACCGGTCAATGTCGGAAATGCCATTTGCGTCGGGTGGGCGCAACCGGTTCATCGATATGGGCCAGTCAATTGGCCGTCGAATTGGTCGCGCAATGGGCCAAGAGTCGTGCCGGACACTTGTGCGAATCGGCGCCCTAAGCGTGCGGTGCGCGAAAGCATGCGCTCAGAAAAATTCTAGGAACAAAATTCTAGCTCGATGACGGGGAAAGACCAAAGCCATCAAGCTCACCTTGCGCCGGCTTGGGATCACGCGCTGCATCGTCATGCCGCGCGCGGCCCCCGGCGGAAGCGTTGGGGCGCGGTGCGACGCGGCGCCGGCCGCTTTCTGCGCCATCGTTACCTGCGCCGGTTGTTCTGGAGCACGACCCTGGTGCTCGCGCTGGCGACCGTCGGATGTTTCGCGCTGTGGTGGCGGCTATCGAGCGGCCCGATCGACCTCGAGATGGCGACGCCCTGGCTCAAGGCGGCGATCGAGGAGAACTTCAGCGACAAGCACACCGTCGTTGTCGGCGGCACGCAGATCGAGCGTGACGAGAAAGGGCGCACGTCGTTGCGGCTGCGCGACATCGTCGTGCGCGACGCCGACGGCACCGTGGTGGCAAGCGCGCCCAAGGCCGAAGTCGGGATTTCCG
>Ga0193699_10000161_pt1 | contig 30593 bp, 29 predicted proteins | sample L3c2metaG_FD_160095 | JGI IMG/M metagenome (GOLD analysis project Ga0193699, IMG submission 160095) | Soil microbial communities from a riparian zone of the East river system, Colorado, United States - L3c2 | ecosystem: Environmental > Terrestrial > Soil > Riparian zone | place: USA: East...
GAGCGCCGCTTCTCGCTGCGATCTAGGCACAGCCATCAGCACTTCGCGCGATACGGCGGAGATGTATGGTAGAGCCATGATCGCGAGAACCACTCCCGCCGCAAGCATACTCGGCCCGTATGCGGGCCCCGAGAAAAACGGCGTTGCTCCGAGATGCAGTCGGTCGCGTAGGAATGGCATCACATGCTCGCGCAGCATCGGCACGAGCACGAAGATCCCCCATAGCCCGTAAACGACGCTGGGAACAGCGGCGAGGAGGTCGACGAGAAAGCCAATCGGCTGTCGCAGCCAGGTGGGGGAGAACTCGGAGAGAAAGATTGCGACGCCGATCGCGAGCGGAGTCGCGATGATGAGCGCGACGGCGGATGAAACGAGAGTACCGTAGAGCGCCGGTGCTGCTCCGAAATGCCCGGCGCCCACGTCCCAATCGCTGGATGTAACGAGCGACAGCCCGAGCTTCGCGAAAGCCGGCCATGCAGCAGCGAAAACGGCGATCGCGATCGCGATCACGAGCGCGGGGACCACCAGCGCGCACGCAGTCGTGACTATCTCGTAAATCCTGTCTCCGATCGCCGCCTCGTGGACCCGGAGACGGCGACGCTCTTTCTGCAGTGCCTCCGCTGGGAGCGCGGTCACTTCGTTGCGGTAAGGTCGACGGTCTTCAGCTTCGCCCGAACGCTCGACGCCATATCAGCCGGCAGTGGAGCGTAGTCGAGTGATGCCGCTTCGGCCTCGCCCTCAGTCAAGGCCCAGTTGAGAAAATCGACGAGCTTTTTGCCTTTGACCGGATCGGTCTGGTGCTGGTAGACGAGAATCCAGGTGAAGGATGAGATCGGATATGAATCCGCGCCCGGCGCATCGACGATCGAGATTCGATAGTCGGTATTCGGAGGCAGAGTCTTCGCCGCGCCCGCGGCCGCCGCGGTCACAGCTGGAACCGACGCGATGACGAATTTCCCCGCCTGGTTTTTCACGGCCGCGATCGGGAGCTTGTTCTGCTTCGCATAAGCGAGCTCGACGTAGCCAATCGCGCCCGGGGTCTGCTTCACCTGCCCGGCGACGCCTTCGTTGCCCTTGGCGCCGAGTCCTGCCGGCCACTTCACTTCTTTGCCCTTCCCGACACTCTTCGCCCACGCCGGAACGGCCTTGGTCAGATAGTCGGTGAAGATGTAGGAGGTGCCGCTTCCGTCCGAGCGGTGCACGACCAGGATGTCCGAGCTCGGGAGCTTGGCAGTGGGATTGACCGAGGTGATGCGGGTGTCACTCCACTTGGTGATTCGTCCCGAGAAAATGTCGGCGATGATCTGCGGCGTGACCTCGAGCGCAGTCGTGACCGCGGGCAGATTGTAAGTGATGACCACTGCGCCGAGTACGGTCGGGATGTGGAGAATGGGGCCGCCTTTGGCCTTGGCCAACTCATCGTCGGACATCGGGCTGTCCGTAGCACCGAAATCCACCGTCCCCTCGGAGAGCTGTCTGATCCCCCCGCCGGAGCCGATCGACTGGTAGTTGATCTTTACGCCGGTAAGGTTCGCGTAATCGGAGAACCACTTGGAGTAGAGCGGATACGGGAACGTCGCTCCCGCTCCGGTGAGGTCAACGGACTGGCCGCTCGATGTCGAAGTGGAGGACGAGGTGGCGGATTGATTCGCGGTTTCCTTCCCGCACGCCGCCCCGAACATGATCAGGGCGGCAAATTTCAGAGCTCTCACTTTATCGCTCCTTGGTTTCTGTTTCGAGCATCTCCAGGACGGTATGGAAAAGTAGAACCGCCCCCGGTCGGTCAGGACGGACGTCAGGTAACGACATCGTCACAACCTCCGGGGGCGGCTCGAGCCGAGGGTCTTCCGACCCGCCGTGAACCGTTTAGAAGTTCGCTACCAAATGGAGGAAGTACGTCTTCGTTGCAGCGATGACGGCTCCCGAGTGGGGCGTCTGCTCCTGGTAGTCCAGCGACACCGCCGTCTTCTTGTTGAGGTCCCACGTCAGGCCGCCGATCACCGTGTTGATGTATCCGGGCAAGTCCGTGTTCGGCTTGAACCGGTCCCACCTGCCGACAAGTCCCAACGGGAAGGTGGATTGATCGTTCAACAGCTGGAACGGCTTCGCGGTGAGGAATCCCGCGAGGAGCCGGCCTGTGCTGTCGATCTCCGTGCGCGGCGCTATGATCGTATTGAGTCCGCCTTCCCGCGCGTCCTTACGAGTTGCCCAATCGAAGCCGGCGGAGAGTCGCGGGTCGCGAACGCCCACGAAGACTCCGGTCCTGGTCCGCGGCATCGAAGAGCCGATTGGACCGATCTGCCCGGCACCGCCTGCTACGAACTGACTGGCGGATGCGCCGATGTACGTCCATCCGGTCAGGGCAAAGGTCTTGAGGATTTTGTTGTCCGAGCCAGAAAGCGGCGTCAGCGACAACCGAGCCGCGTAATCCTTAAAGCGATCGACTTCCCGGTTCGTGTAGCCCGGACCGTTGACGATCGTTGCGTAGAACTCCCCGAACTTGTTCGGGAAAGTCAGGAGCGTAGCGACACCGGCGTCCGACGAGGAGAAGAATCCGTTGCGCTCAACCGGCGTCTGGGAGAGCCAACGCGGCCAGAATTGCTCGACGTGGTCGATGACGACGTTGTGGAGCAATCCGCCGCGTACGAGTCCGTTCCACCCTCCGCTCTTGAGATAGTCGTACTGCAGGTACGCGTACTTGGCGCGAACTACCCACCCTTTGTAGAACGCATCGCTGCCCACAGTGGTCTGCTGGAAGACATCCGCGGTGATGCGGATGCTGGCGCGGTCACCGGCCGGCATCCTGAACGTCAGATAGGCGCGCTCGACGTCGAACTTGTTCGTCGACTTATTGGGGCCGGCGTCTCCACGGTACTGGAAATTCGCGTACAGCACACCGGAGAAATCGACGGGAATCGACACCGTTGCCGCTGCCGGCGGTGTCGGAGGCGGCGCGGGTCTCGTAGTATCGGGCGGCTGCTGCACGGGTTTGGTAGTGTCGACCGGCTGCTGCGCGAGAAGCGCCCCAGGAGCCAGTAGTGCTGCCGCGAGAACGATCAGTTTCCGCTTCATCGAGTGGCTCCGACGTTGGATGCGCCGTTGAGGTTAACGGTTTTCAATCTGTTTTGAAGAGCCGCGACCATTGGAGCTGGCAGCGGTGCGTAGTCGAGAGCTGATGCCGTTTTCTCGCCGTTCTTGTACGCCCAACGAAGGAAGTTCACGAGCTTGGCGCCTTTCACCCGATCGAGCTGATTTTGATAGACGAGAATCCAGGTCATCGACGAGATCGGATATGAGTTGCGGCCGGGGGCGTTTACGATTGACACCCGATAGTCGGTGTTTCTGGGCAGCTTCATGCTTGCAGCCGCGGCCGTCACCGACGAGATCGACGGTGTGACGAACGCTCCAGCAGCGTTGCGCACGTTGGCATACGCGAGCTTGTTCTGCTTTGCAAATGCGAGCTCGACGTAGCCAATCGAGCCAGCCATTTGCTTGACCTGGCCCGCAACACCTTCGTTGCCCTTTCCGCCCAAGCCAACGGGCCACTTGATCTCCTTGCCCTTGCCCAGCGAGCCGGACCACGATGGACTCACTGAAGTCAGGTAGTCGCTGAAGATGTAGGTGGTGCCGCTGCCGTCCGACCGATGCACGACGAGAATGTCAGAATTGGGAAGAGCCACCGCGGGGTTCTGTGCGACAATCCGCGCATCAGTCCACCTGGTGATCTTCCCTGAAAAAATGTCCGCGATCACATCGCCGCTCAGATTGAGCGGGTGGTTCACACCGGGCACATTGTAGGTGATGACAACCGCGCCCATCACGGTCGGGAAGTGGAGGACCGGGCCACCCTTGGCGTTGGCGAGCTCCTGGTCGCTCATCGGCCCGTCCGATGCCCCGAAATCGACAGTCTGTTCCGAGAGCTGCCTGATTCCACCGCCCGAGCCGATCGATTGATAGTTGATTTTCACTCCTGTCTGCTGCGCGTAGTCAGAGAACCACTTCGAATAAATGGGATATGGGAACGTCGCGCCTGCTCCGGTTAGGTCCACCGACTGTGCGGAAGCACCACCTGCGAAGAGCGCTGCCGCCGAGAGGGCGGCAGCAATGCTGCGAACGGTTTTGATCACTTATGGCTCCGTGAGGGGAAGTTGTCGCGCTGGAAGGTCTCCCCCTTCTGTCACGGATAGTCACATTGGACGTATCGGATGTGTCACGACTGAGCGGTACGCGAGACGGAGGGGAATAAGATTCTGATGGTGGTGCTGGTTCCGACGACACTATCAGCGCGCACGGATCCACCGTGCGCCTCGACCAGATGCTTCACGATCGCCAAACCCAATCCGGTTCCTCCGGACTCGCGAGACCTCCCACTGTCGGCGCGGTAGAAGCGCTCGAAGATGCGCGGCAAGTGCTCCGGCGCGATGCCGCTGCCGGTGTCGCTCACAGTCACGTAGACCCCGTTCTGTGCTGCCGCCGTCTCTATGATGATGCGGCCACCTTCGGGAGTATGACGGAGAGCGTTCTCTACGAGGTTGAGCAGGATCTGCTCGAGAGCGGTTCGATCGGCGTAAACGACATCAGCGGCCGAGCCGATGTTGGTCTCGAGCGCGATCGCCCTTGATTTCGCTGCGGCGCCCACGCGGCCGAATACTTCGCGCGCCGCATCGGCGACTCTGACCGACTGGGGTCTGGGCGTCCAGTGCCCCGACTCGATGCGCGAGAGATCGAGCAGCTCGTCCACAATTCGCTGCATTCGCTGGGTGTTGGCGAAGATCGTCCTCGCGAACTCCGCTCGTTTGTCGGCCGGCACGTCCGGATCCTGCAACGTCTCGGCGAATCCGCCGACGATCGTAAGCGGAGTTCTCAGCTCGTGGGACACGTTGGCCACAAAATCGCGGCGGACGGCTTCGAGTTTACGGATAGGGGTGAGGTCGAAGAGCGCGACGACTGCGCCTCCGTTGACGAGCGGGCGCGCGGTGAGGGAAACCGTGCTGTCGCCGATGACTACTTCCTCGGGTTCAGTTTCGGTTCCGCCCAACGCTCTCGAGATCGCGCTGCGAAGCATTCCCTCGCGGGGCAGAAAATCCATCCCGAACGGCACTGGTCTCTCTATGGAGAGCATGCGCCGGCCGGTGTCGTTGATGCGAACGACTTCGTGTTCGGGAGAGATGGCAATCACTCCCTCATTGAGCGTCTCGACGAGCGCCGTCAGAATCGATTGCTCCGCCGCAAGCGCCGACAGCCGCGCCTCGAGCTGCTCGGAAAGACGATAAATAGCGTCAGCGAGATCTCCGACCTCGCCCGGCGCAGCGAGCGCGGGATGCCGCTTGTGCTCGCCGGCCGCGAGCGACTGGGCAACATCTCTCAGCTCAGTGATCGGTCTGGAGACCGCGCGGGAAAAAAGAACGGCAAGCACAGCAGCGAGAAGGAATGAGATCAGGCCCGCGGTAATGACGCCGCTCCGGGCTCGCGCGAAGATGTCCTCTATTGCTTTGGTCGTCACCGAAACTCGGGTAGTACCTTCCGGCGCCTTGACCGCGACGTAGAGCTGCTCTTCTCCGGTGGAAGGACTCACACGCCGCACCGAGCCAACTCCGTTCGCTCGCGCCTGCACGACTTCCGGGCGAGTACTGTGATTTTCCAGGCGCTGGAGCGCGGGCCCGTCGAACTCGGAATCACCTACGACGTGTCCTGTCGAATCGATGAGAGTGACGCGGTGACCCGTAGCCACGCCCGCTTCATCGGCCAGGGCGTCGGGGTCAACTCCTGGTCTCCATTCGGCCGCAAGAAGTCTCGCCTCGCCTGCCAGGTCGTGTGTGGTCTGTTCGGTAATGCTCGAGTGGATCTGATTGTCGATGATGACTACGACGGACACGACCATCACAGTGACGATCGCGAGCGACTGTAGGAGCAGCCGTTGGGCGAGCCTCACGAACGTTCGCTGACGTTGCGAATGCGGTAGCCGAAACCACGAACGGTTTCGATCAGATCTCCGGCGTCTCCCAGCTTCGCTCGGAGACGCTGGACGTGCATGTCGACAGTTCGCGTCTGGATGTCCGGTGCCGCGTCCCAGACGATCTCGAGCAGCAGGTTGCGCGGCTGAACTCTTCCTTTCCGCTCGGCGAGCAAAAGGAGAAGCTTGAACTCCGTCGGCGTCAGGTCGACATCGCGACCGTCGACGGTCACGCGATGCGCTGTCGTATCTATTCGAAGCAGTCCAATTTGTTTTACGTCTCCGGATTCTTCGCGCCCCGCCTTTACACGGCGCAGAATCGCGCCCACCCGGAGCACTAGCTCCTGAGGGCTGAACGGCTTGGTCAGATAGTCGTCAGCGCCGAGGGTAAGCCCCTTGATGCGGTCGCTCTCTTCACGGCGCGCCGTCAGCATCAACACCGCGATGCTCGAGGTTGAGCTGTCGTCGCGTAACTCCTGCATGACTTCAAGGCCGGACAAACCCGGAAGCATGAGATCGAGCACGATAAGGGATGGCTTGTCGCGCCGTGCGACAGCGAGGCCCTCGGGTCCGTTGGTTGCCGTGGAGACGGTATAGCCGGATCTGGCGAGGTGGTAGGCGACCAATGCCACTATGTCCGGCTCGTCATCCACGACGAGGACGCGTTCGGCGACAGCGGTCGTTTCAGTCACGTCCTGAACTTGCCTGACTCTGCGATACCGAGTCAACTCACAGTCTGTCACGAATACGTGACGTTATCGTTGCACTCCCTCGCCGAAGATGAGCCCGCTAGCTTTGCAATTCACCCACGAGACAATGGTCGTCACGAAGAAATGAAATCCGTCGCCTTCTCGTTCGTTTCGCTGCTTTCGCTGGCATGCGCCTCGACACAACTGGCGCGATCCGTCGGTCCCGTCGATCTGGTTATCGCCACTACTACAGATGTCCACGGGCGTCTGCGAGCGTGGGATTACTACGCGAACAAGGCCGAGGCGGTGCGCGGTTTGAGCCGGGCGGCGACGATTGTGGATTCTGTGCGGGCCGCCAATCCCGCGCGCGTCATCCTGCTCGACGCCGGAGATCTGCTGCAGGGAAATCCGCTGGCGTACGTGGCCGCTCGGGTCTCCAGCGATCGGACCAATCCGATCATCTCCGCGATGAACGCGATGCAGTACGACGCCGCGGCGATCGGGAATCACGAGTACAACTACGGAGTTCCGTACCTGGACAGCGCGATCAGGCAGGCAAAGTTTCCTTTTCTGTCAGCGAATACCTATCGCATCGATCCCGAAGGCGTTCACGCTTATAAGCCGTGGACGATCGTTGATCGCGCGGGGTTGAAGATCGGGATAGTGGGCGCCACGACCCCCGGCGTAGCGGTGTGGGATGCCGAGAACATTCGGGGGAGACTGCGGTTCGGCGACATCGTCCCGGCGGTGAGGCAGGCCGTGCAGGAAGTTCGCGCCGCCGGTGCCGACATAGTTCTGGTGACCGTCCATTCCGGGCTCAACGAAGCTTCGAGCTACGATACGGTCACAACTGGCGTTCCCAGCGAGAACGTCGCCGCCAGAATCGCGACGGAGGTGCCGGGGATCGACCTCGTGCTCTACGGGCACTCCCATAAGGAAGTGAAGGGAACGACGATCGGCTCAACTCTGCTCATTCAGCCGAAGAACTGGGCGACGAGTGTCGACATCGCACATCTCGTTGTCTCACGAGTCGGCGGAAAGTGGAAAGTGAGCGAGCAGCGGAGCGATCTCGTCCAGGCGGCTGGACATTCCGAGAACGCGGCTGTTCTCGCAGCCACTGACGCGATACACCGTGAGACCGTGGCATACGTAACCACGACCATCGGGACTACACCCGAACGGTGGAGCGCCGATTCAGCGCGGGTTAGGGACACGCCACTCATCGACCTCATACTCGAAACAGAGCGCAAAGCCGCGGGCTCCGACCTCGCGTCGACCGCGGCGTTCTCGACCGACGTTGTGTTGGGTCCCGGGCCGATCACAATCGCCCAGGTTGCGCAGCTCTATCCGTACGACAATACCCTCCGAGCCGTGCGCATAACGGGCAAGCAGCTGCGTGACTACCTCGAGTTCAGCAGCAGGTACTACCGGACGGTTGCTTCGCCAACTGCTCCGCTCGAGACGGATCCGCAGATTCCCGGCTACAACTTCGACATCGTCTCTGGAGTGGATTACGTCATCGACGTATCCAAGCCAATCGGGTCGCGTATCACGCGCCTCGATTACAAAGGTGCCGCGGTGCGCGATACTGACTCGTTCACAATGGCACTGAACAATTATCGGCAGACGGGTGGTGGAGGGTACGCTATGCTGAGCGGAGCGCCCGTTGTGTACGACAAGCAGCAGGAGATCCGGCAACTCTTGATCGACGAGGTCAAACAGCGGGGCGCGATCACGCAACGTGACTACTTCAAGCCCAACTGGATGCTCGTTCGCGGCAACCCGACCGTTGCTCGTGACGCCGACTTCAAGGAAGTAGTAGTGGGGAGGCCAACGACGAGCGCGAGCGGCACGCCTACATGCTGCCAGAGCGGGCGTTTCCTCCGCATCATCGCCACGAACGATTTTCACGGCGCGCTGGAGCCAAGGCCGGACGCGAACGGGGTGCAGCGCGGCGGCGCTGCGTACGTTGCCGGAGCGATCGATCGAGCGCAAAAGGAATGCGGGCCGCGCTGTGTCACCCTGCTTCTTGATGCCGGCGACCTTTTCCAGGGCACCCTGGCCTCGAACCTCTCGTTCGGGCGGCCCGTTGTCGACTACTACAATAGAATGGGCTACGCCGCGTCAGCCCTGGGCAATCACGAATTCGATTGGGGCATCGACTCCCTCCGCGCCCGGATGCGCCAGGCAAAGTTCGGAATCTTCGGAGCCAATGTCCGCTACACGGACGGGCGTGATGTGGAGTGGATCAGAAACGACACCATCGTCACGCGTGGTCGAGAAAAGATCGGAATCATCGGCGTCTCGACGGTAGCGACTCCGACGACAACGCGCTCGGCCAACGTCGTCGGTCTGCGGTTCGACGATCCCGCCCCGATTGTGGACAGCATCGGCCGCGCGTTACGGAAGAGGGGAGCCAATTTCATCGTCGTCATCGCGCACGCCGGCGCGTTCTGCGGGCGCGACCCCGACTCGAGCTGCAACGGCGAGATCATCGATCTGGCCAGCAAGCTGACGACGAAGGTGGACGCGATCGTGAGCGGCCATACCCACTCTCTCGTCAACACGGTGGTGAATGGAATCCCGATCGTGCAAGCGCGCTCCAGTGGTCGGGCGATTGATGTGCTCGATCTGCCGCTACCGCCCGCGACGAGTGCAGTGAGGCACGAGGTGCGAGAGATCGCGTCCGATACCATCAAGCCTCTCGCCTCCATCGACTCGATCGTTCAGCGAGCGGTCGCCGGAGTGGCGTCGCTCGTCAATCGCCACATTGCGACAATTCCTGTGGCGCTCGCGCGGCAAGGCAACCAGTACCCGCTCGGGAATCTCATCGCCGACGCGCAGCGCTGGGCAGGCAAGGGCGACGTAGCGATCATGAACAACGGCGGAATCAGAACAGACTTACGGGCCGGCGACGCGACTTACGGGTCGTTGTACGAGCTTCAGCCGTTCGGCAACACACTTTATTCGCTGACGATGACCGGCGCCCAGCTTCGCGGCCTTTTGGAGACGATGGTCAGCAAGTCGCCAAACGACCACGTCAGCGGTCTCACAATCAGATACGATCCGTCGCGGCCGGCGGGATCGCGCATCGTCGCGGTGACAATGGCCGACGGGATTCCGCTGTCCGACAGCCGCACCTACAGCGTGATCATGAACGATTTTCTCGCCACCGGCGGAGAAGGCTACAACGCGGCCGGTCGCGCCACCGCATCCAGGCCGCTCGACATCGTCGATCTCGATGCGCTGATCGACTACCTGAAATCGCTGCCCGCGCCGATCGCCGCCCCGAGCGAGGTCCGCATCGAGCCGGTCCCCAAATGAGCGGGACCGTTCGCGTCTACATCAATGCGCGCGCCGTGGAAGTCGACGCTTCGGGCACCGCGTTAGACGCCGTCGAAGCATGGGATCCCGCGCAGGCCGAGGGGGTGAGGAAGGGTGACCGCATTATCACCGACAGCCGCGGCATCGCGACACCTAACGACACCCCCGTGCAAACCGGGGCAATCTTTCGCATCGTTCGCGCTCGGCAGGTCGATGCCGGCGAATCCGACTTCAACCCATCGTAATGCCTCTCTCGATCTTCTCCAGCAAGCTCCGCCAGCTCCCCAAAGCGGAGCTGCACTGCCATCTCGACGGTTCGGTCCGACCCGCGACTCTCCTCGAGCTGGCGCACGAAGCGCGCGTCCAGATGCCGAAGCACACACCCGAAGAGCTGGCCGATTTCATGAGAGTGGATGACGCGCAGACTCTGGAGGACTACCTGAAGCGGTTCGATGTGACCGTTTCCGTGATGCAGTCAGAGGAAGCACTCGAGCGGATCGCGTACGAGCTGGCGGAAGACGCCGCCGACGACGGTGTCCGCTACATCGAAGTCAGGAACGCGCCGATTCTGAACGTCGTGCAGGGACTCACACTGGTACAGACGGTCGAAGCTCCTCTGCGCGGCCTGCGTCGCGCTGAGAAGGACTTCGGGATAACGGGACGGTTCATCATCTGCGCACTCCGGCATTTTTCACCGGAAGACTCGCTCGAGATGGCCCAGCTCGCGGTCGAGTTCAAGAACGATGGCGTCGTCGCATTCGACATGGCCGGCCCGGAGAAGGGCCATCCCGCCGCGCGCCACGCCGCCGCGTTCAAGTACGCACGCGAGCACAACCTTGGCGTGACGGTGCACGCGGGCGAAGGCGACGGAGTCGAATCCGTGCGGCAGGCGGTCCATATTTGCGGGGCGAATCGCATCGGCCACGGCACCAGGCTGATCGAGGATGCGGACCTGACGCAGTACGTCAACGATCGCCGCATCGCACTGGAGATCTGCCTCACCAGCAACGTACAGACGAGGGTCACGGAGTCCTACGAAACGCATCCACTGCGTGAGTACTTCGACCGCGGACTGAACGTGACGCTCAACACCGACAACCGGCTGATGAGCGGTACGACGCTCACAGACGAGTACGTGCACGCGGCGGAGCACCTCGGCTTCACCGTCGACGAGCTTGCGGGCATTGCGCTCAACGGATTCGAGAGCGCATTTCTTCCCTGGGAAGAGCGGGTGATGTTGATCGAGGAAGCGTCGGACAAAATCGAGGAGCTCATTGGGTCAGACGAATGAAGGCTGAGTACTCGACCGAGGCAGCCATCAAAGCCGCCAAAGCGATCCGCAAGCGCGCCGCCTCCCAGCAGCCGGCAGTCGCTGTAATTCTTGGCTCGGGGCTGGGCGGACTCTCCAAATCGATTGGAGACGCTGTGCGCATTCCGTTCGCCGACATTCCAGGCTTTCCCGAGGTTACGGTTGCCGGGCACGAAGGCGCGGTAATCGTCGGGTCACTGGGTGGACGCGAGATCGTAGCGCTGAGCGGCCGCTTTCATCTGTACGAAGGCCATCCGCCCGCGCTTGCCGCGTTTCCAGTGCGGGTGTTTCACGCGCTGGGTGCACGCGACCTCTTCGTGTCCAACGCGGCTGGCGGAATCTCGCCAAAGCTGGCGGTCGGAGATCTGATGATGATTTCGGATCATCTCAATCTCATGGGAACGAATCCGCTCGTCGGCGCGGCACAGGAGGGTGAAACGCGTTTTCCCGATATGACGGACGCCTACAATCCCGGGCTTCGCTGGGTTCTGCGAACCACGGCTGAGAAACTCGGCATCGCTCTTCGCGAAGGCGTGTACGCTGGCCTGCTCGGACCGTCTTACGAAACGCCGAGCGAGGTGAAGATGCTGAAGCTCCTCGGCGCCGATGCGGTGGGGATGTCCACCGTCCCCGAGGTGATTGTGGCGAGGGCGTTGGGCATGCGCGTCGTCGGCGTAAGCTGCATTACCAACGCCGCAGCCGGTGTCACGGGCGCGGCGTTGAGTCACGCCGAGGTTCTGGAGACTACGAACCGCGTCAGCGCAGCGTTCGAGTCACTTGTGACGGAGTTTCTTGCTCGTTCCACCGCGCCTCAGTTGACGGCAAGTCGGTAACTTCCGCTCGGGCCGGCCGGTCAGGAATACTCAACTATTATCGGCAAGATGGTTGAGCGGGCCGTGACCCGACCCGAGCGCGGGCGCGGTTGCAATCGCGTTGTGTACGTAGTCGATGGCGCGACGCACCGCAGCGTGCAGCGACTCCCCCATGGCTAGCTGCGCCGTAATCGCCGCGGAAAGTGTGCAGCCAGTTCCGTGAGTGTTCCTGGTGGCGAGACGCTCGGTGCGGAAAGCGCGCACGTTCCCATCATAAAGGATGTCGATGACTCTGTCCCCCGAGTCGAGGTGGCCGCCCTTGATCAGCACCGCCTGCGCTCCCATCTCGCGAACGATCGTCTCGGCCGCGCGCGCCATCGCTTCCTCGTCCTCGATCTCTTCGCCAATGAGGATCGCGGCCTCGTGCAGGTTCGGAGTAAGGAGGAATGCCTGTGGAATGAGGTCGCGACGGATTACTTCGATCGCGTCTTTTTCGAGCAGTACGTCGCCCGAACTCGCGACCATTACGGGATCGAGAACGTAGCTGTGCAGCGAGTTCTCACGTATCGCTATGGCGACCACGGATGCGACAGCGCCGTTCGCCAGCATTCCCGTCTTGAATGCGGCCGGCCGAAGATCCTCCGCGACTGAATCGATCTGAGCCCGGACGAGGTCGGGCGAGACAGCTTCCCATCTGCTCACACCCTTGGTGTTTTGCGCGGTGACTGCCGTGATCGCCGACGTGCCGAAGACGCCAAACCTCTGGAAGGTCTTCAGGTCGGCCTGAATCCCCGCGCCTCCGCCGGAATCCGAGCCCGCTATCGTGAGCGCGATGCGCATTAACGAAAGATGCGCCGTGGTTTCCCACGGCGCATCTTCGAGTTGCCCCAACTCGTGGATTTACTGCAGTTGACGCGGTGGCGGCGACGGAGGCAGAGACTGGAGTCTCGCCTTGAAGGTGTGGAAGTTCCGTGTGTCGGTTCCGAGGCTTGCCAGCGTCGCGCGGGGAAGCTGGTTGATCCGAGCCTGGATCGCCGCTACCCGGTCCTCTTCCAGAGGGTGCGTGCGGAACCACGCCTCCACGCCCGCTGGCTTGCTTTGGCGCTCGGCGATCAACTTCTGGAACATCGTCACCATGCCGACCGGGCTGATGTGGGCTCGGACGACGTTGTTGAACCCTTCCTGGTCGGCTTCGGCCTCGTCCTGGCGGCTGAACCGCGCGAACACAGCGCCACCCGCGATGTTGATCGCCGCGCCGGCAACCTGACTGTTGCAGACACTGGTCAGCACACAGGCGAGCGTGACGCCGATGTTTGCCCCCTGAGCCTTCTCCATTTGTTTCACCGTATGCCTGCGGACCACGTGACCGATTTCGTGGCCGAGTACGCCGGCGACCTCATCCATCTGGTCCGTGCGCTCGATGAGGCCGCGGTTGACGTAAACGAATCCGCCCGGGACGGCAAAAGCGTTCACTTCCTTGCTGTCTACAATGAAGAAGTGCCAGTCCAGGTCAGCCCGGCTGGTGAGGCGGGCGATGGAATCACCGAGGACATTGATGTATCGATTCAACTCCGGATCCTGGACGATCGGTAGTTGCGCGTTGATCTGTGTCGCATATTCCTGTCCCATCTGTACTTCCTGTTGCTGCGAAATGCCGCAGGCAACGAGGGAGCAGGTGATCGCAACTCCTATGAGAATTCGCTTCATTGATACTCCGAAGTTGAAATTTGCAGATGACAAGCAAGGCAAGTCCCATTCCAACGACTCACTAATGCGCAAGCTATGAAACTGCTTACTCTTGCGCGCGATTTGGGGCGCAGAAAGGCCCGCGAGAAACATTCTCTTTTCGTCGCCGAAGGCGTCAGATCGGTGGAGGAGCTCCTCCGATCAGGCCTCAAGGTTCAAGGCGCACTGGTCGCGCCACAACTTCTCGACGCGCCGCGCGGCCAGGCACTCCGAAAAAGCCTCGAGCAATCCGGTGTCGAAATACTGGAAGTATCGGAAAAGGATTTCCGCAGCGCGGCTGAGACGGAATCCCCACAGGGGGTGCTCGCCATCGGCGAAGTCCCCGCCCGTTCGCTTGATACACTCGGGATAGCTTCGGTGTGCCGCATCCTGCTGCTCGATGGCGTCCAGGATCCCGGTAACGCGGGGACGATTCTGCGAACGGCGGCCGCGATGGGCGCGACGGCGACGATCGCGTTGCCGGGCACTGTCGATCTCTGGAATCCGAAGGTGATTCGGAGCTCGATGGGCGCGCAGTTTGCGCACGCGGCGTTTCACGCCGACTCCGCCGAGACATTCTCATTTCTCGATCGAAACAAGATCGAGTTGTGGGCAGCAGATGCGGGCGGAAGCGCTCTCACCCGTGATGATGCGCCGCCACGACTGGCGATAGCGCTCGGAAACGAAGGCTCCGGGCTCTCCGCGGAAATTCGAGGCGCAGCGCGAAAAACCATCTCGCTCCCTATCGCCGCGAACGTCGAGTCCCTCAACGTGGCGGTTGCAGCGGGAATCATTCTCTACGAGCTTCGGGCATGATTGAACTCCTCCCTGACATCTTCGTGTTCCTCGTTGGAACGATCTTCGGATCGTTTCTCAACGTCTGCATTGGCCGCTGGCCGGAAGGCCTCTCGGTGGTGAAGCCGCGGTCGAGGTGTCCGAAGTGCGGGCACCAGATCAAGGCAAGCGAGAACATTCCGATCGTGAGCTGGCTGTTCTTGCGGGGACGGTGCAGCGCCTGCGGCGCGCCGATCTCGATTCAGTATCCGATAGTGGAGCTTCTCGTCGGATTGCTCTGGCTCGCTGCCTTCCTCCAGTTCGGAATGACCTTCACCGCCTTTCGCGTCGCGGTCTTCGCGACGGTTCTGCTCGGAATCGGAATAACCGACGCTAAGCACTTTCTCATTCCCGACGGATTCACCGTCTTTGGCGTGTTCTTCGTGCTTGTTTCCGCTTTCGGCGCGCTCTACCTCGGAGAGTCGGCGCCTTTCGCCGGCCCTTGGGATGCAATACTCGGCATGTGCGTTGGAGCCGGCGCGATCTCGATCGTAGGGTGGCTCGGAGAAGTGTGGCTCAAGAGACCCGCGATGGGATTCGGTGATGTCACGCTGATGGCTGTGGTCGGAGCGGCGGTTGGTCCCGCGCGCGCGCTGCTCACGATCTTTATTGCCGCCGTGATCGCGCCGATCGTACTGCTCGGCATCGTCTATCCGCTGTCTGCGCGCGGACTCTCCGACGACAAGGGACAAACCGAGCTCGCGCTCGAGGCGTCTGGAGGATGGAGAAAGCGCGAGCTGCCATTCGGCGTCTTTCTTGCGCCGGCTGCGCTGATCACTTTGGTTTGGGGCGACGCGATCATCGCGTGGTATTTGCGCATCTCGGGGCTTTGAAATGAGTGTACGGATTAGTCGCAGCGTCGTGTTGGCGGGAACCGGCCTCCTGTCCCTGGTTTCAGCGTGCGAGAGTCAGAAGCAGAAATACGAAGGTCCGTATGCGACCGAAGTCGCGCAGGCCCTGCCGATGATCGAGAAGGCTGTAGGTCTCAAGTTCAAGTCGCCGCCGAAACTCGAGATGCGCTCGAAGGCGCAGGTCCGCGAGTTCGTCATGAAGCAGTTCAGGGACTCGCAGGCGGTGCGCGACATGCACGGCCAGGAAGCAGCGTACAAGCGCTTCGGCATGATTCCGGACACGCTCAACCTCCAGGCGTTTTTGACGAATCTCCTCGAGGAGCAAATCGTCGGCTACTACGATCCTGGGACGAAAGTCCTCTACGTCGTTGAAGGCGCGCCGAAGGAGATGGCCGACATCACCATCACCCACGAGCTGGTGCACTCGCTCCAGGACCAGTACATCAGCCTCGACTCGGTGCAGCACATCAGGAATGACAACGACCGTCTGTCGGCGGCGCAGGCGGTGTTCGAAGGGCAGGCAGTCTACGAGCAGATCTCGATCATGCTCGGGGGCTCCAACATCGCGATCAATTTGCCGGGTGGATGGGACAGGATTCGCGAGCTGATACGCGAGTCCCAGGCTTCAATGCCGATTTTCGCGGCTGCGCCGAGGGTAATTCAGGAAACTCTGATCTTCCCTTACCTGAGCGGCGCCGAGTTCTATCGGAACTACAAGGAGCGCAAGCCGGGCACGGTGATTTACGAGGACATGCCAGCGTCGACGGAGCAGATAATTCACCCGGCCGCCTTTTTCGTGACCCGTGACGCTCCGACGAAAGTCGCGCTCGGCGCGCTCTCCAACGCAACCGCCTCGTACGACAACGACCTTGGTGAGTTCGAGACGAGACTCTTCCTGTTCGAGCACCTGAACGATCAGAACGAAGCCATCCGCGGCGCCGGGGGATGGGATGGCGACCGCTACGCGGTTGTGAACACGCCGCAGGGTCCGGGCATCGTCTGGCTCACGGTTTGGGATTCGCCGGTCGAAGCAGGCGAATTCTTTGACATTGCTGGGCAGTCCATCGCCAAGCGATTCAAGGTGAAACCCATCGCCGGCGCAAACAACACCGAGAAATCGTACTCCACCAGCGATCGGTCAGTTGTGTTGTCGGCAGTCGAAGTACAGGGACGGCCAGTGGTCATCTATGTTGACGTGCCCAAGGGAGCGAGCACTTCGATTATTCAACCGAGTCAAGTGAGGCTGACGCAGTAACCTAGATCTGTGTAGTTCTTGGCTGCCTTTGTTTTTACCAGCCGAGCACAAACTTCTGCAACAAAAAGGTGCAGACTCCGATCAACCCGCCGAGGACGTAGCCGGTGGTGATGATCAGGTTGAGCTCGTTCTGAATGACGTTGCGCAGGATCTCCTCGACGCGATCGACGCTGAACGCCATCACTTTGCGCTCGACCATCGCCTGCACATCGAGCTTCTTAATGAGCTCCGGAAGCTGATCCTGAATCCACTCCCAAATGATCGGCGCTGCCTGAGCGGCAAGTCTCTTCGGCGCGTCAGGATCTTTTTTCGCCTCCACGTCGCCGAGAATGTCGGAGATCGGCTTCTGGAGGTAGACGAGGATCGCGTCGTGAATCGCCTTTGAGATCTCGTCTCTGATCTCCGGCTCCTCGAGCAGGCCGACGACCTGCTCGACCCCATCCGTCTCAATGGCGTCGAGCACCGCCTCGAACTTCTTCTCGGTCATCATCAGCTTCGCGAAGATCCGCTCGTGAAAGCGCATGTCGTCGACGAAGCGGTTGAACATCGTGTGAAGCGCGTTCCGGAGCTTTACGCGAGTGGTCGGCTGACCGAGGAAGGAGCCGAGCTTGGTCATCGCGACCGGCAGGTACGACGTCATGGCCCCCTCGAGGGCAGTCACCACCGCGGGCGGAACCTTGTCGATCAGCGGGTCGCGCGATGTGAGAATCCCGGCGATTACTTCTTCGAGCCGCGCCTCAAAAGCCGCGAGGAGCTCGGGACGCGCCAGCTCGCTCTGGAGGTCGCCGGGCGTGAGGAGGCGCTCACCAACGGTGCGGCCGAGACTCTTGGCTAGCCGGGCCTGGTTCTTCGGAATCGCTCCCTGAAATCCAAACCGCTTCTTCTTCGGGTTGAACAGCATCCACACCGCTACGGTGTCGGACAGGCCTCCAGCCAGGGTGCCGACGAAGACATGGACGCCGAACTGGACCCAGGGATTCTCTAGAGTCACCTACTGCGTGACTGCTCCCGCCGACTCGGAGCGGTTGATCGAGGCCGTCGTCGAATCGCTGACCGCGTTCTTCGCCGGAACATCGCCGTGCGGCTCGGCGGAGTCGGCGAGCGTTCCCGGTGGCTTGGGCAAGAGCGCGAGGTGAATGATGTCATCCATCGTCGAGACGAAAGTGAACGTCATGCTGTTCACGACCTCGTCGGGAATTCCACGGAGATCCTTTTCGTTGGCCTTCGGCAGTATCAGCTGCCTGAGGCCCGCGCGGTACGCCGCCATCACTTTCTCCTTGACGCCGCCGATCTCCAGCACCTTGCCACGAAGAGTCATCTCGCCGGTGAGCGCGACGTCGCGGCGCACCGGTCTCCGGCTCAGCACGCTGGCGATCGCGAGAGTCACGGCGGCGCCGGCGCTCGGGCCGTCCTTCGGTATCGCGCCGGCAGGGAAGTGCACGTGAAGATCGCTTTCCTTGAACTCGAGGTCGGCCACGCCGAGAGTGTGGGCGCGCGAGCGAACGTAGGAGTACGCGGCGTCGACTGATTCGCGCATCACGTCGCCGAGCTGGCCGGTGACCGTCAGTCTGCCGGTGCCGGGCATTCTGAGCGCTTCGATCACCATCAGGTCGCCGCCAGTCGCCGTCCATGCCATACCGGTCACGGCGCCGATCTCCGGCTCCTGCTCTGCGTCTTCGAGCGTGTAGGTCGGATTGCCGAGGATGTCTATCACCATCGCGTTGTCGACGATCCACGCGCCCTCTTCTCCGTCCGCCTTTTTCCGTGCGCGCTTCCGCATCAACGCGGCGATGTTCCGCTCGAAGTTGCGCAGTCCCGCTTCACGGGAATATCGGTTGGAGATGAAGCCAAGGACTTCGTCGGTGAACTGGATATCCTTGTCCGTGATTCCGTGATCCTCGATCAGCCTCGGCAGCATGTAGCGCCACGCAATCTCCACCTTCTCTTCCACCGTGTAACCGAGAACGCGGATGACTTCCATGCGGTCGCGGAGCGGCGCGGGAATGTCGTAGAGATTGTTGGCGGTGCAGATGAAGAGAACGCTCGACAGATCGAACGGCAGATTGAGATAGTGATCGACGAAGTTCGAGTTCTGCGACGGATCGAGCACCTCGAGCATCGCCGCGGTGGGATCTCCTGATGGACCCCCGGATGTCATCTTGTCGATTTCATCGATCATCAGCACTGCGTCCCGTACCTGCACGCGACGCAGCGATTGCAGAATGAGGCCCGGCATCGCGCCGACGTACGTGCGGCGATGTCCGCGGATCTCCGCTTCGTCGCGCACCCCTCCAACGGAGATCCGATAGAACGCGCGGTTGATCGACGTCGCGATTGCTTCGCCCAGCGATGTCTTCCCGGTTCCCGGAGGCCCGACGAAGCAGAGAATGGGACCGTGAGGATCGCCGCCACGGAGCTTGCGCACCGCGAGGTATTCGGTGATACGCTCCTTGGCTTCCTTGAGCCCGTAGTGCCGGCTGTCGAGCAGCTCTTCGACCTTCTTCAACTCGATTACCTCGTCCGTCGCCGAGCGCTTGTTCCAGGGCAGGGCCAGCATCCAATCCAGGTAAGTGCGAATGACCTGATACTCGCTCGAAGCCTGCGACAGGTTCCGCATCCGCTCGATCTCGCGCCGCCCCTCCTGGGCCGCTTTCTCGGGGAGGTTCGCCTCCTCGAGTTTTTTCAGCGTCTCGATCGCTTCTTTCTCGCCCGGATCGCCTTCGCCCAGCTCGGACTGGATCGCGCGCAGCTGCTGGCGCAGATAGAACTCGCGTTGGTGCTGCTCGATCTTGATCTCGGTCTGGCGCTTCACGTCTTCGGCAACGCGGGCGCGTCCGACTTCGCGCTCGACGCGACCGAGCAGGAATTTCAACCGTTGACCGATGTTGAGCCGCTGGAGAATCTCGTCCTTGTCGGACACCTTGAAGTTGAGGTTCGTCGCGGCGAGATCGGCGAAGCGACCCGGATCCGAGATGTTCATCTTGAGGATCGCCGGCACTTCGTCAGGAATGCGGTCGATCAGCTCCGCCAGCGTCTCGGCGCCGATCACGATCCGGGATATCAGGTCGTCGACCTCGTTGGGATCGGGCGGGATCTCCTTCGCCGGCTTGATGCGGACGATGGGAAAGGGCTCGGTCTGCGCTACGCCTTCCACGATGAGGCGACGCAATCCCTGAAGGGTGATCTGGACGGTCTCGCCCGGGAGATTGATCCGCTCGTGAACTCGAGCGGCGACGCCGACCCGTCCGACGAATCTTTCGGGGTCGAGCACATCGTCGTGGTCTCCCGTCGCGACGACGAGTCCGACGATGAGTCCCGACTGCTCGTTGGCCTTGAGCAGCGCGAGGTTTTCGGGAGCGCCCATCTGTACCGCGATGGTGCCTAGCGGATACACGATTGTCGATCGCAGCGCCATGAGCGGCAGCGTCGGTGGCAATTCAGCGTGCAGTATGTCGTCTTTACGCTGTGCAGGCATTCAGTTCCTCTTGAGCGCGTGTCGCTTCAGTTGTTTCAGAAGTTAACGGCGCCTATGTTTAAAGGCTATGTTCGAGGACCTGAGCGAAAAGCTCGAAGCCACGTTCGCCCGCCTGCGTGGCCGCGGTGTTCTTAACGAAACCGACATCAAGGAGGGTCTCCGCGAAGTCCGGCGCGTCCTGCTCGAGGCCGACGTCAACTTCCAGCTCACGCGCGAGTTCCTCGAGCGCGTCGAGAAAAAGGCGACCGGCGTCAACGCGCTGAGTACTGTCTCGCCCGGACAGCAGCTAGTCAAGATCGTCCACGAGGAGCTCACCGCAATGCTGGGGGAGCGGCGGGAAGGGCTCAAGCTTAGCACCGTTCCCCCCTCGGTCGTGATGATGGTCGGCCTGCAGGGGTCGGGTAAGACGACCACGGCTGCCAAACTCGCGCGCAAGCTCAAGGCGGAGGGCAGGTCGACCAGGCTCGTGGCCGCCGATGTCTACCGCCCCGCTGCGATCGACCAGCTGGAGACACTGGGTCGCGATCTGGGCATCCCTGTGTACTCGGACCGCACCACCACCGACGTCGTGAAGATCGCCCGCGCGGGGGTGGCCGAAGCGCTGCGGGAGCGCGATCGGGTGGTCATCATCGACACCGCCGGCCGTCTTCAGATCGACGAGGCAATGATGCAGGAGCTCTCGCGGCTGAAGGACGCCCTTCGCCCGTCCGAGATCATGCTCGTCGCCGACGGAATGACTGGTCAGGACGCTGTGAAGATCGCGCAGGGTTTCGACAAGGTTCTGGACCTCACCGGCGTCATTCTCACGAAGATGGACGGTGACTCTCGCGGCGGCGCTGCGCTCTCGATCTATGGGGTCACGAAGAAGCCGATCAAGTACATCGGCGTCGGCGAGAAGCCGGACGCGCTCGAGGAATTTCACCCCGAGCGAATGGCCGGCCGGATCCTCCAAATGGGCGACATCGTCACCCTGGTCGAGAAGGCGCAGGCATCGTTCGACGAGAACGAAGCAAAGCGGCTGGAGAAGAAGGTCCGGAAGGAAGGAATGGACCTCAACGATTTCCTCAACAGCATGCGTCAGATCCAGAAGATGGGTCCGCTAGAGGGAATCCTGAAGATGCTGCCCGGCGTGAACACCAAGGCGTTGAAGCAGATGAAGGCCGACCCAAAGCGCATGAAGCACGTCGAAGCAATAGTTCTATCCATGACGCCGGAAGAACGGAAAAACCCGGGGATCATCAATGGGTCGAGGCGCTTGCGAATCGCGAAGGGCGCTGGCCGGCCGATCAGCGACGTCAACCGGCTGCTCGACCAGTTCCGCGAGATGCAGAAGATGATGAAGAAGATGGCCGGCGGCGGAAGAATGGGGATGCCTTCCATGCCGGGGATGTTCGGGAGCAGGTAGGCCTCCGCAGCCCAACCCATTACATTGCATGTCCCCAGTAGTGCCGGGTGCGCGCCGGAAGGACCGGTGACGCGAGAAGCCCGGAATTGGGACGCCAAGAGCGTCCCGCCAAACACCCTTCAGGGAGCAGTACAGAAATGGTAAAGATTCGACTCCGCCGCGTTGGGCGGAAAAACGCACCGTTCTACCGCATTCTCGTCGCCGACTCGCAGAGCCCGCGCGATGGAAAATTCATCGAGATCATCGGTCAGTATGCTCCCCGCCAGAATGAAGGCTCGCTCAACGTCGACGAGGCAAGAGCCAACTATTGGCTCGATCAGGGCGCGCAGCCAACTGATACCGTCCGCTCGCTCCTTCGGCGCGCAGGTGTCCTCAAGAACCGCCACGAAAAGAGACTGGGCATCGAGCGCAAAGTCGTCGCCGTTCCTGTCACGGAGATGGCGGACGAACCAGCCGCCGGCGCCTAGAGCGCTCGCTCGAATGCCAGAGCCCGAATACGCGATCGTCGGGCTGATCCGCAAAGCGCAGGGAATTCGGGGAGAGGTCGTAGTCGAGCCTCTCACCGACAAGCCGGACGTGGTCTTCGCGACTGGCAGCCGGGTTTTTGCCGGAACCTCCGACGGCGATCTAGCGGTCGTCAGGGACGTGAGGGGTCAGGAAGAAACCCCGACCCTCACCATCTCCGGATCGAAGCCGTTCAAGAAAGGGCTCATCGTCCAGTTCGAAGAGCTCCAGGATCGCGACAGCGCGGATCTCTGGCGCGGACGATACCTGCTCGCTCCGTTCAGCGAGTTGCCGGCGCTCGAGGAAGACCAGGTCTACCTCCACGATCTGATCGGGATGGCAGTGGTCGGCATGACCGGGGAGCGTTTGGGTGCGGTGACGACTTTCTACGAGCTCCCCCAGGGCATCATGCTGGACGTCCAGACGGCACGCGGGAGCGTGATGATTCCATATCGCCCTGAGATCATAGTCCGCACTGACATCGGGGCCCGCGCGATCGTCATCAACGACACGCTCGGGTTTCTCGACGACAACTCCGATTCTTCGGAGTGATCCATTGGCTCTCAGGATTAACGTCGTCACCATTTTCCCAGAGTTTTTCACCGGCCCTCTTGGGCTGAGCATTCCGTCGCGCGCGGCGGCGGCGGGAAGCGTCCAGTACAACCTGGTCGACCTTCGCAACTTCACCCACGACAAGCACCGCACCGTCGACGACGCACCTTACGGTGGGGGCGCGGGAATGGTGATGAAGCCGCAGCCGTTCTTCGAAGCGGTCGAATCTCTCAACACCAAGCCTCCGATCGTCCTTCTCTCTCCACGTGGACGCGTTTTCTCGCACGCCGATGCGGAACGGTTCTCGGAAGGAGAGGAGCTCACGTTGCTCTGTGGGCACTACAAGGACATCGACCAGCGCGTCGCCGATCATCTCGCGACTGAGGAGATTTCTCTCGGCGATTTCGTGCTGAGCGGTGGCGAAGCAGCGGCGCTGGCGATCATCGATGCGACCGTCCGCCTTCTTCCCGGGGCGATGTCAGATCTCGATAGCGCTCGTGGCGACTCCTTCTTCGGTCGCGGTCTGAGTGCGCCGAGCTACACGCGGCCACCCGAGTTTCGCGGCCACGCCGTCCCGGAAGTGCTGCTCTCCGGAGACCACGCGAAAATCGAGAAGTGGCGCGTCGAGCAGGGCGAGCGCCTGACAAAAAAGAGAAAGGGAGAGGACTAGCCCCGGGATCGCGCTGAGACGGCACTCCGACGCTGGCATTGGAGCGGTTAGAGGTTTACTTTTCGAGGCTTCCCACGAACCCGTTAAACACGTCTTTACCAGGCTGTTAACCCCAGCCCCGAGCGACATATGCATCCCTTCATCGAAACCCAGAAACAGTGGCTCCGCGATAACGTCCCCCCGTTCCGGGCCGGCGACACACTCAAGGTCAACGTGCGCGTGCGCGAGGGCGACAAGGAAAGGCTTCAGGCATTCGAAGGTGTCTGCATCGCCAAGCGCGGCGCCGGAGTGAGCGCGACGTTCACCGTGCGGAAGATCTCGAACGGTATCGGCGTCGAGCGCATTTTCCCGATCCACAGCCCGATGATCTCGGAAATCACCGTCGTTCGTCGCGGACGCGTCCGTCGCGCCAAGCTGTACTATCTGCGTCACCTCACCGGTAAGGCCACCCGCATCCGCGAGCGGAAAGCGAAGGTCGTCATTCCGGGAAGCGAAACGGTGGTCGAGGCCGGAACAGAGGCCTAGCTCTCCTCTCGCCAGGAGAGACGCGGAAGCATGCACGACGAGGTCGAACAGGGCTCACCCCAGTCGACCCCGGAAGAATCCGAGCCCACCACTGTCCCCAACTCACGCCGCAGGCTCGTCCCTCGGCGTAAGCGCTGGACGACCATCGAGCGCGATCTGCGTGCTCTCAACGGTCCGCTCCTCGCCGGCGTCGACGAAGTCGGCAGAGGACCAATCGCTGGACCCGTTGTCGCATGCGCCGTCATCATGCCGGCTGATACGCGGGCGATCGCCGGCGTCGACGACTCAAAGAGACTGACCCACGCCCAGCGGGTACGTCTCGCGGTCAAGATTCGGGAGCGCGCCGTCGCATTCGCGATCGGAGCCGCCTCGGTTCGTGAGATCGAACGAATCAACATCTACCAGGCCAGTGCGCTCGCGATGCAGCGCGCCCTCACACGGCTCAAGGTGACGCCAGATCACGTCGTAATCGACGGAAGGCCGATGCGCACACTGTCGATCCGGCACACCGCGGTCGTGCATGGCGACGCGCGCTGCTTCAGCATCGCCTGCGCGTCCATACTCGCCAAGGTCACTCGCGATCTGCTCATGACGCGGCTCGGCGTTCGATATCCGCACTATATTTGGGACCACAACGCGGGATACACCACGCGCGAGCACGTAGCCGGACTCGCCGCGCACGGCATTACGCCCCACCATCGCAAAAGCTTCTGCCGCATCAGCGATCTGCTTCTCGAGATCGAGCACCAGGCGGAGCTGGAAGATCTGGAGGAGCGCGCGCTGGACGATGTAGGGATGCCCGACGAAGACGATCTCGAAGAGGAATAACTTGGCGGACGCACTCGTTGGACTGATCATGGGCTCCAAGTCCGATTGGGACACCATGCAGCACGCCTCGCAGATCCTTGACGCGCTCGGCGTTCCCCACGAGACGAAAGTCGTGTCCGCGCATCGAACCCCCGACCTGTTGTTCGAGTACGCCGAGTCCGCTGAATCGCGCGGAATCGAAGTGATCATCGCGGGAGCTGGCGGCGCCGCACACCTTCCCGGGATGGCAGCAGCCAAGACGACCATTCCGGTTCTCGGAGTTCCCGTCGAATCGAAGGCTCTGCAAGGCATCGACTCGCTTCTTTCCATCGTGCAAATGCCCGCCGGTGTACCGGTGGGAACGCTGGCGATCGGCAAGCCCGGCGCGATAAACGCCGCGCTGCTCGCCGCCGCAATCATTGCGATCAATCGACCCGAGGTGCGTGAGCGGCTTCGCGCTTTTCGCGCCGAGCAGACCAGCGCGGTACTCGCTCAACCAGATCCGGCCGCGCGCGAGTGAGAGTCGGCGTACTCGGCGGCGGTCAGCTGGGACGGATGCTCGCACTGGCCGGCTACCAGCTCGGCGTCGAGTTCAGATTCTTCGACCCGAACTCCGGCGCGCCGGTTGGGCAGATTGGTGAGCTGATCGCGGCTGACTACGGGGATCAGAAGGCTCTCACGCGGTTTCTCGATGGCGTTGACGTCGTGACGTACGAGTTCGAGAGCATTCCCCTGTCGACGGTAAGGTTCGTCGCGGAACGTGTAAAGGTTTTCCCTCCGATAGCAGCGCTGGAGACGGCACAGGACCGTCTTCTCGAGAAGACTCTCTTTCAGGAGCTTGGCATCCCGACGCCTCCATTCGCGCCGGTCGACAGCCTCGAAGATCTCCAGAGCGCAGCCACGCGAATTGGTTTTCCCGCTGTCCTCAAGACCCGCAGGATGGGGTACGACGGCAAAGGACAGGTCGTGATTCGCGATGCCTCGTCAGTCGAGAAATCGTGGAAGAAACTCGGAGGCTCGCGGCTCCTTCTCGAGCGCTACGTGTCGTTCGAGCACGAGTTGTCCGTGATCGGGGTGCGCGACAAGACGGGCCGCGAGGTGTTCTATCCGCCGATCGAGAACCTTCACCGTGAAGGGGTTCTTCGCAGGTCCATCGCTCCCGCACCGGAGGCGACACCAGAAATTGCCGCACGCGCGATCGACTACTCGCGCAGGTTGATGGACCGGCTCGAATACGTGGGCGTCCTGGCCCTCGAGCTTTTCGCTGTGGACGGGAAGCTGCTCGCCAACGAGATGGCCCCGCGCGTTCACAACTCCGGACACTGGACGATCGAAGGGGCTGAAACGAGCCAATTCGAGAATCATCTACGCGCCATCCTGGCGCTCCCGCTGGGTGCCACGACGCTGAGGGGCAGATCGGTGATGCTCAACATCCTGGGACACATTCCGCCCGCAGAATCCGTATTGGCGGTGGAGGGGGCGCATCTCCATCTGTACGGGAAGGCGCCCACCGAGAAGCGAAAGCTCGGACACGTGACGCTGGTGGCCCGGAGCGACGAACCACTCGACCAGCACATCAGGCAGCTGGTTAGGGCGCTGGGACAGGGCGAGGAGGCCTTGTGAGGGACCAGGGACGCGGCCTCAGGGGCGCCGTACCCTGCCCAAAGCCGGTTCAAACCAAGGGCTGCCACCGGCTGTCATATCTGCAGCCACCAGGAATCCAGATTGCCGTCCATTCAAACCTTTGAGCCGTTCGAGCTATCCAATCACGCAACAAAGCAAGGACAACGATCGAATGCTGGCGGCCAACGCCGTGCGCGTGCCAATAGGTGATTCGACGGACGTGGCTCTGGCCGCGGCCGGGGATCGTCAGGCCTTCGAGCGGCTGTACCGGGCGCACGCGAACAGAGTGTATTCGCTCTGCACGCGAATGTGTGGAAGCAGGACGACGGGCGAGGAGCTGACCCAGGATGTCTTCGTACGAACCTGGGAAAAGCTCCCCCAGTTCAGGGGCGAAAGCGCATTTTCGACGTGGCTGCACCGGCTGGCTGTGAACGTGGTACTGAACGCCAGAAAGACCGCGGGCAAAGAGGCGGCCAGAACGGATGAGAGCGACGTGGACGACGAGCGGTGGGATGAAGGCGCGCGGGCCCCGCTGCACCTGGAGAGAATGGATCTGACGGACGCGATAGCAAAGTTACCTGCAGGAGCACGCAAGGTTTTCGTGCTCCACGACGTTGAAGGTTACAAGCACGAGGAGATTGCGGTGATGTGTGGAATCACCTCGGGCGGAAGTAAGGCGCAGCTGCACCGCGCGAGACTTCTTTTGAGAGGGACACTGGAACGATGACTAGCTCAAGGATCACCTGCGAAGCTTTCGACGCCGCGTTGCCGGACTACCTCGAGGGTACTCTGGACGACGTGGCGCGCACTGCGGTCGAAATGCATTTGAGAGAGTGCGTCCGTTGCGCCGGTCTTGTAAGAGACATCGAGAACATCCGAAAGGAATCGGCAGCACTGCCCGATCTGGCTCCCTCGCGCGATCTGTGGGAAGGCATCGAGGCTCGGATCGCGGCGCCTGTGATTCCACTCGCTACTCGTCCAGAGCGCCAGAGGCGGTTTGCTCCGGCGTGGATGGGTGTTGCCGCGGCGGCGCTCATTGTGAGCACGGCCGGAATTACCTACAAGTTGACGACGCGCTCCCTCGCTCCCGAGCAGAGAGCTTCTGTCGCTTCCACGACCCAGACCCCGAGTCAAACCCAGCCGCGAGCGAACGCCGGCAATTCTGGCCGGTTGGCGCCGAGTGGCCTGACGCAAAGAACAAGCGTGCCGGCCAGGGTTGCGAGCGTGACCGACCAGGCCGATCGCTCCCAGTCGGAAGTGATATACGGAAAGGAGATCGCCCTGCTGCAGAAGATCGTGAGTCAGCGAAAGACTCAGTTGGATTCGTCCACAGTTGCGATCATCGAAAGGAATTTGGAGATCATAGATGCTGCGATCGAGCAGAGCAGGGCGGCGCTCGCCAGAGATCCGGCCAGCATGATGCTCAGCGGTCAGCTGACACACGCGCTCGACAAGAAAGTCGAGCTTCTACGCACGGCAGCGTTGCTGCCCGCGAGTACTTGAGATGAATAACGAAATGAAGAATTATCGGCTTGCCATCATCGCAGCGTCGCTGTTGTCGCTGCCGGTCTTCTCGGCGCGCGCTCAGGACGATTATGGGCGTAAGCAGGTCGACACCACTGTCCGCCTAGATCGAGGCGGCGCGGTAGACCTCTCGCTGATCTCCGGGAAGATCCGCGTGACCGGTTGGGACCGGCCCGACGTAAAGGTTTCGGCATCTATCACGAGCGGCCTACTGCGCTTCGACGCCAACTCGTCGAGGGTAAGCCTGAGCGTCGAGTCCGACGACGACAACCGGGGAAGGCGACACCACGACGTCGGCGATGCGCGCTACGACGTGTCCGTTCCGCGCGGGACCCGGCTCGTACTCGAGGCGGTGTCCGGCGACGTCTCGTCAACGGGATCGCAAGGCGAGGTGGAAGCGACGAGCGTCAGTGGCAGCGTCGATGTCGTCGACGCGGTGCGCGTGGTGAGCGCGGAGTCGGTTTCGGGTTCAGTACACGCAGCGCAGGTGAACGGAAACCTCCGGGCTGAAACCGTCAGCGGGGATCTCCGCGTAGAGACCGTGACTGGAAACGTCGAAGCGACATCGGTGAGCGGAACTCTCCGGCTGGTCGGGATTCAGTCCAAGGACGTGCGCACGGAGACCGTCAGCGGCGACATAGTGTATTCGGGCAGCATCGACGGCGGTGGGAAATACAGCTTCGAGTCCCACTCCGGCACCATTCGCCTCAACATCCCGCGTGGAGCGGGCGCTCAGTTCAGCGTGGAGACATTCAGCGGAGATGTAAGCACGGATTTCCCCGTGACGACGCGGGGATCGCTCAGAGGAAGGGGGGAAGGGCGCATGGAGTTCACCACTGGTGACGGAAGGGCGAGGGTCACCGCGAATACCTTCAGCGGACGGATTGTCATCAACAGCGGTTCAGACTCAAGTACTCGGGAGAGATGATGAATAGAACGAAACTGGTCGCGGCTCTCGCCTTCATCCTCGCGGCGCCCGCACTCGGAGCGCAGCAGGAATACGGACGAAATTCCGACACCTGGCGTTGGGATGGCCGCGTCGACGCGGGACGCTGGATGAACGTGTTCAATGTCAACGGCACGGTGGATTTTGCGCCCAGCACCGACAATATGGTCCACCTGGTCGCGGAAAAGCGGTCGAACGGACGACCGATGGACGACATCCATTACGAAGTGGTGCAGGCCGGCGGCAACGTCACCATCTGCGCGATCTGGAACAACAGCTCGCGCTGCGAGGACGGCGGGACGGAGTCTTTGCACCGCAACGGCAACAACGACAACCACTCTTCGGTGAAGATCACCGTTCAGGTGCCACGGGGCGTGAGAGTAGGCGCGAACTCGGTCAACGGTGGTGTGTCCGTGAGGGATGTCGGCGCAGAGGTACGTGCAAGCACGGTCAACGGTGGTGTGAGCGTCCGCAATACCAGCGGTCCGGTTCGCGCGACTTCAGTGAATGGAACCGTCAACGTGAACACTGCTGCCGGGCCGGTAACTGCCGAGACGGTAAACGGAAATGTCGACGCGCGCATGGCTTCTTTGCAGGGCAACGACGACATGAGCTTCAAGACCGTGAACGGATCGGTCTCCATTTACGTTCCAGCGCGGTTTGATGCGAATTTTCGCTTCGATACCGTGCATGGCGGAATCGACAGCGATTTCCCCATGACGCTGTCGGGTCGCTGGGGACCGCGTCACGCCTCCGGCAAGATCGGCAATGGCGGGCGGGATCTGAGAGCAAGCAGCGTCAACGGCAGCATCGAGCTCAGAAGCCAGTAAGCGATAGCGAACACGCGAAAAAGGGGAGCCCGCCGGCTCCCCTTTTTCATGTCTGCGTGCCACGATCGGCTTGGCGCCATGGCTATCCGGCACTCCGCATGCATTTTCTGGCGTAATGGCGATCAATCCCGAAGGCGCTATCAAGGCACGTCCGGTGCTCGATGCTCCGGCGCATGCCGGTGAGGGCTTCAGCCATCACGCTCCGATCTGGTGGGGCAACAGGCTCGTGATGCTGATAGAGGCCGCCGGGTTCGCCATCCTCGTCCTCACGTATTTCTACATTTGGAGGAGCTCCGATAACTGGCCGCCAACCGGAGTTCTCGTACCGGATATCGGGATTGGCATGCTCAATCTCGCGATCCTGGTCGTCAGCATCCTTCCGATGTGGCATGCGGCGCGGCTCGCTTTGCGAAACCACCGCCCGCGAGTCCTCGGCTATTGGCTCCTCGTCTGTGTCCTGTTCGGATTGGCGGCGGCGATTGTCCGCCTGATGGAGTTCAAGGGCGTTCACACGCGCTGGAACTCCAATCCCTACGGCGCGATCGTGTGGTCGATTCTCGCGGTGCATTTCGCCCACATCCTCGCCGCCACACTGGAGACCTTGACCCTTGGGATACTGATGCTGAGGGGTCCGGTAGAGGAAAAGCACTACGGCGACATCACCATCAATGCGGTCTACTGGTATTTCGTCGCGCTCTCGTGGGTCGGGCTGTGGACGGTGCTATACCTCGCGCCGAGAGTGATATGACGGACTAACTTCGGGGCTTTGCCGTCGCGAGCAGCGTGACGCCGATATAGACGGAGCGTTGAGAGCCCGGCTCGTAGAATTTTCCGCCGGCGGCGTTGACGCTCACCGAGGAGACGTAGCGCGTATTGAAAAGATTCTGCGCGCCCAGGGTGAGCTCCGCACCCGAGAGTCCGAGTGATCCCCCCACCATTATCCTCGCATTGAAGATCGCGTAGCCAGGAGAGCTCTCCGA
>Ga0193699_10000162_pt1 | contig 30426 bp, 28 predicted proteins | sample L3c2metaG_FD_160095 | JGI IMG/M metagenome (GOLD analysis project Ga0193699, IMG submission 160095) | Soil microbial communities from a riparian zone of the East river system, Colorado, United States - L3c2 | ecosystem: Environmental > Terrestrial > Soil > Riparian zone | place: USA: East...
AACCGCCGCCGAACTCCGATGGCTGCCTTCCAGACGCTGCTGGGGCTCGGCACGGCGCACGAGCCGAGCACCTACGCAGAGATCACCGGCAGGGCTGCTGCCTGAGCGAACCGGATACTCATGAGCAGCGCTATTCGGCCGACTGAGGACGCCGCACCGCGCCGGTCCGCCGCCGTCAGGCGTGCGCGAGGAGTCAGGGAAAGGCCCTAAGCGCGGGAGATGTACTTGCCGCTATCGGTGTCGACCCGGATCGTCTCGCCCTCGTCGATGAAGAGAGGAACCTGCACGACCACGCCCGACTCCAGCGTGGCCGGCTTGGTGCCACCGCCCGAGGCCGTGTCGCCCTTCACCCCGGGGTCGGTCTGCGTCACCTTCATCTCAACTGCGCCGGCGACCTGCACGTCGCTCGCGGATTCGTCGACAAAGAGGACGTCGACCTCGTCGTTTGGCAGAACCCACCGCATCGACTCGCCGACGATCTCACTCGGGATCTCGATCTGCTCGTAGTCGTTGCTGTCCATGAAGACAGCCGCCTCGCCGGAGTCGTAGAGGTACTGCATCTTGCGCGACTCGGTGTGGACCGGCCTGAACTTCTCCCCCGCCCTGAACGTCTTGTCCTGCACCGAGCCGTCGTCGATCTTGCGCAGCTTGGTGCGCACGAACGCTCCGCCCTTGCCCGGCTTGACATGCTGGAACTCGAGGATCTTGAAGACGGATCCGTCGATTTCGATGTGACTGCCGTTCTTGAACTGGTTGGTCGAGATCACGGCCGCGAATCCTAGAGACCTCGGGATGGGGCTGGGGCGGCGGGCGCCAGCCTCTAATCTAGGTGTGCCTGGGAGATGAAGAGGACGCCGGGGACATTCGCTGCGATCGCCATCGCGATGCTTGCCATCGCGCCGCTTGCGACTGGCGAGGAACAGACGCGAGACAGCTATAAGGCGCAGGTCGAGCCGATCTGCGCGGCGAACCGGAGCGCCAACGAAAAGATCATGGCCGGCGCCAGGGATCGCGTCAACAAGGGCAAGCTCGTGCCGGCGGGTAAGCAGTTCGTCCGGGCCTCGGGCTCTGTCGCAGGGCTGATCAAACAGCTTGCGACGGTCCCCGCGCCTAGCGCCGACGAACGGCGGATCGAACACTGGCTCGGCTCGATACAGCTGCTCAAGCAACGACTGCGTGAAGTCGGCAAGTACTACAAAGCCGGCGAAAAGATCAAAGCGGCGCACACCTCGATCCTGGCCGAACGCGCCGGGCTCTCGGCCAACAACACCAGCATCGTCTTCCACTTCCACTACTGCCGCTTCAGCCACATCGGCGGCTGACCACCCCGGCCAGGCGGGCTCAGTCGTCCGCTTCCGCCGCGGTGCTCGTCGTCAAGCTCGAGGCGGCGCCGCCGGCGAGCACGCGGCGGACCACTCCCGGAAGAAGGATGCGGGCGACCGCGGCCAGCGCGTAGGGGCGCGGCACATAGCGCTCCGCCTTGCCGCGCAGGCCGGTCTCGACGATCGCCTCGGCGACCTTCTCCGGCTTGGAGACCGTCCAGCGGGTCAGTGCCCGCTCGCGCAGCTCGGTCGCCGGAAACCCCTCGGTCGCGATGAAGCCGGGCAGCACCATGCCGACGTGCACGCCGTGGGGGCGCTCCTCGGCGTAGAGGGCATCGGTCCAGCCGATCAGGGCGAACTTGCTGGCCGAGTAGGACCCGGTCCGCGCCCGCGCAACCCGGCCGGCGGTGCTGGCGACGTTGACGATCGCGCTCGGCCTCGAGGCCCGCAGCGCCGGCAGCAGCGCCTCGGTGAGGCGGGCGACGGCGTCGAAGTTGATCTCCATATGGCGGCGCACGTTCTCGTAGCCCTCCTCGCCGAAGGAACCACGCCAGGAGGCGCCGGCGTTGTTGACCAGCAGGTCGAGCCGGCCGCCGTGCCTCTCGGCGACATGGGCTCGCACCCGCTCCGGGGCATCCGGCTCGGTCAGGTCGACGGCGAGCCAGCTCGCCTCGCAGGGCAGCGCCTCGGCCAGCGACCGCAGCCGCTCCTCGCGGCGGGCGACCAGGATCAGCTCGGCTCCCGGCTCGCGGGCCAGCCGCTTCGCCGTCGCCTCGCCGATGCCGCTCGAGGCCCCCGTGACCAGATACGTCGTCGTCGCTTCGCTCATCGAGGGAAAACTATTCCAATTGCCTCGTTGCGGACAATTGTTCGACTCGACATACTGCTGCCTTCGCAATGCTCGAGATCCCTTCGCTGCTAGACAAACTGCTCCGCGCCGGCGCACCCTCCGGGCACGAGGGTCCTGCCGCATCCATCTGGCGGGACGAAGCCTCCTTCGCCACGCTCTCAGCCGACGGCCTCGGCTCCTCGATCGCCCGCATCGGCGAGGAGGCCCCGTTGCTTGCGGTGGTCGGCCATATCGATGAGATCGGCCTGGTAGTCACCCACATCGACGAGAAGGGCTTCCTCTGGTTCGCCCCGATCGGCGGCTGGGACCCGCAGATCCTGGTCGGCCAGCGGGTCGAGGTGCGCGGCCGCGACGGACTTGTGCCCGGCGTGGTCGGTCGCAAGCCGATCCACCTGCTCGATCCCGACCAGCGTAAGAAGGTGGTCGAGCTGAAAGGCCTCCACATCGACGTCGGCGCCATCGACCGCGACGAGGCGGCCGGGCTGATCCGTATCGGCGACCCGGTCGTGATCGCGGCGGAGCCCGTGCGTCTGGCCGGCGACCGCCTGGTCTCACGCGCGATGGACAACCGCATCGGCGCTTACGTCGCGCTGGAGGCACTGCGCCGCTGCCACAAGCGCGACTCGCTGAGCGGCAGCTTTGCCGCCATCGCCGCCGTCCAGGAGGAGATCGGCCTGTTCGGCGCGCGGACCTCAGCCTTCCAGGTTCGGCCGGACCTCGCCATCGCCATCGACGTCACCCACGCCACCGATGCTCCCGGCGTCGACGAGAAGGAGATCGGCAGCCATCCGCTCGGCTCCGGTCCGGCGATCGGTCGCGGCTCGACCCTCTCGCCGAAGGTTTTCGAGCTGCTGGTCGAGACCGCGGAGGAGGCGGGGATCGAGCACACGATCAGCGCCAGCGGTCGCGGCACCAGCACCGATGCCGACTCGATCCAGATCTCGCGCTCGGGAATTCCCACGGGACTGGTCTCGGTCCCGCTGCGCTACATGCACTCGCCGGTCGAGCTGTGCGACCTCGGCGACCTCGAGGCGACCGTCGAGCTGATCGCCGCCTTTGCCGCACGCCTGCAGGTCGGCCTCGACCTCAGTCGCTGAGCGACACCACCAACCGCATCAGTTGGCGCAGACCATGACCCGGTCTCGCCCCGCCGCCTTGGCGGAGTAGAGCGCCTCGTCGGCAAGGCCGACCAGCTGATCGGTGTCGAGGAGGCCTGGCTGTGAGACGGCAACGCCGACGCTGATCGTCACCGAGACGCCGACGGGACGGCGCTCCCGCACTGCTCGCCGCAGGCGCTCACCGATCTGGACTGCGTCAGCCTCGCTCGCTCCAGGCAGGACGACGAGAATCTCCTCGCCACCGACCCGGTAGATCGAGTCGCCGGCGCGCAGCACCGCGCGCATCGTGTAGGCGACGTCCTGGAGCACGGCGTCGCCGGCAGCATGCCCGAGCTGATCGTTGACCCGCTTGAAGTGGTCCAGGTCGCAGAGCAGCAATGCGTGCGAGAGGTTTTCCTCCTCGCTGACCGGATGTCCTTCGAGCTCGGAGAGACACTGCTCGAGCGCATTACGGTTGTAGAGCCCAGTCAGCGGGTCGAGCGTCGAGCGGCTCCTGTGGGCGCGGTCGGACTCGACCAGGGCGCCGGAGAGGATCACCGTGCTGAGCACCAAGGCGATCGCCGCGATCAGCTCTTGGTGGTAAGTGGATGCAGTGGCAGGATCGAGCCCAACGGTGCTGACCAGCAGGAGCGCGAGGATGTAGGCAGTACCAAACACCATGCCCCGCGGGGAGAAGCGAGCGCCGAGCGTCACTCCCGGCAGCGCGAACCACATCAGGACTGGGCTCCCGGCACCGCCCGTGGTGACCACGGCACTGGCAAGCAGCAGCGGCAGCATTCCCCAGGCCGCCGAGATCCACACGCCCGGATGCTTGCTCTCGCGCATGAAGCGGTCGGCGATCGCGAAGCCGGCGAGACCGGCAAGCAGCGGCGCGATCCACCACCATCCCACCTCGGTTCCGACCGATGCGAGCGTCACCGCAAGGATCGCGAAGCAAGCGAGCCGGTAGCGCCGCAGCCTGACCTCCATGTCGAGCAGGCGCTCGCGCCGTGCATCGTCGCGGATCGCCATCAGCGACTCTTTCGAGGGAGCCGCGGCGTCTGGACCGGCGCATTGGCTCGCCGGGTACTTGTGAATAGTCAGCCTCACCACATTCGCATCGACCCGCAACGGCGCAGACTTGAGGTTGCAGGAGGGCTGTCGCCTAGTCTTTTTGTCTGCAGCCGTGCTCAGGCAACGATTTGAAGTCCCTTGGGCAATCCGCTGAGGTTGCGGCAGCCTTGGTCGGTGACGACGACGAGATCCTCGATCCGCACACCCAGCTCGCCGGGCAGGTAGACGCCCGGCTCGATCGTCACCACTTCGCCTGCCGAGAGCACGTCCTCCGAGCGCGGCGAGACGCGTGGTGCCTCGTGCACCTCGAGTCCCACGCCATGGCCGAGGCCATGGCCGAAACGCTCGCCGTGGCCGGCCGCGCCGATCGTCTCACGGGCAACCGCGTCGAGCGACTCGCCACCGACCCCCGCGGCGACCGTGTCGAGCGCCGCTTCCTGCGCAGCCAGCACCGTCTCGTAGACCTCGCGGGCGTGCTCGCCCGGCTCACCGACGGCGAAGGTCCGGGTGCCGTCCGAGCAGTAACCGTCGAGCTTCGCCCCCATGTCGAAGACGACCAGCTCGCCGCTGCCGATCGGGCGCTCTCCCGGCTCGGCGTGCGGCAGCGCTCCGTTGGGCCCGGCGGCGACGATCGCCGGAAAGGAGGGGTCGCCACCCAGCTCGCGGATCCGTGCTTCCGCAGCGCGGGCAACCTCGCGCTCGGGACGCCCGGCGAGGCCGCGCTCGACGCTCCAGTTCCAGACCTCGTCGGCGAGCTCAGAGGCGGCGGCTATCGCTTTCAGCTCGGCGTCGTCCTTGACCCGGCGCAGCTTCTCGACCGAACCGCCCGCCGCGACTGCCTCGACACCCTGCGCCAGTTTTCCCCGCAGCCGCTCGAGCAGGCGAACCGAGACGTGGTCGTCCTCGAAGCCGACGCGGCCGGAGAGATGCGCGGCGATTCCCCCCAGCCAGTCGTCGCTGACCGTGATCGTCTCCCAGCCCTCGACCTCCGCCGCGGCTCGCTCGGTGTAGCGGAAGTCGGTCAGGAAGAGACGCGTCTCGGGGCCGCAGACGCAGGCGCCGTTGGTTCCCGTGAAGCCGGTCAGGTAACGGATGTTGACCAACTCGGTGACCAGCATCAGGTCGAGCTCGCGCTCGGCCAGCGAAGCTGCGAGGCGGTCGCCGCGGCCCTTCATGCGCCGGCAGAGACGTCCAGATGGCGCGCCAGGGTCGCAAGCGCGTCGCGGTAGCCGTCCGGTCCCTTGCCGGAGATCTTCTCCAGCACCAGTCCGTCGAACACCGACTCGCGGCGCCAATCCTGACGCGACTCGACATCGGAGAGGTGAACCTCGACCGCCGGCAGCCCGGTCAGCTCGAGCGCGTCGGCGATCGCGCGGCTGTAGTGGGTCCAGGCCCCGGCGTTGACGATGATCGAGTCGACCATCTCCGGCGCGCGGTGCAGGTATTCGGCGAACTCTCCCTCCGAGTTGGTCTGGAAGAAGAGCGTTTCGAGGCCGAGCTCACGTGCGGCACCCTGGATTTTCATCTCCAGCTCGCTCAGCGAGAGCCCACCGTAGATCCCGGGGTCGCGCCTCTCGAGCACGTTGAAATTGACTCCGTGCAGGACGGCGACGCGGTTGTGAGCGGAGGTCATCGTTCGTAAAGCTCCTTCACAGCGGCCTCGACCTTAGCCGGATCGAGTACCTCTCCCACCCGCGGCGCACCAGGCGCGGATAGGAGTACGAAGCCGACGCCTGCAGCGGTCCGCTTCTTGTCGCGCTGCAGAGCGCCGAGGATCGCCTCGGCGCCAATCGCGGAGTCGAGCGCAACTGGCAGTCCATGCCGATCGAGCAGCTCCTCGACCTCCGCACGCAGCTCCGGCGCCTCGGAGAGCCGCAAGGAAGCGAGCAGCCCCAAGCCGACCGCCTCGCCGTGGCGGTAGCGCGAGTAGCCGCTCGCCGCCTCGATCGCGTGCCCGACCGTGTGGCCAAGGTTGAGCGTGTGCCGCAATCCTGCGTCGCGCTCATCTGCGGCGACGACCTCGCACTTGTAGCGGGCGCAGGCGAAGACGACATCGTCGAGCTCCGTCCCGTCGAGGGGCGCGATCGCGCGTACGCGCTCCCAGAGCACCCCGCCGGCAAGCAGGCCCGTCTTCAATACCTCGACAAAGCCGGCGGCCAACTCCTCGGCGGACAGGCTCACAAGCGTCTCGGTGTCGGCGATCACCGCGGCGGGAAGATGGTAGGCGCCGGCGTAGTTCTTGCCCTCGGGCAGGTCGACACCGGTCTTGCCACCGTAGGCGGAGTCGACCTGAGCGACCAGAGTCGTCGGCACCTGGACTACGGGGACGCCGCGCTGATAGGTATGAGCGCAGAATCCCGCCAGGTCGCCGACCACTCCACCACCCAGCGCGACGACGTGGTCCTCGCGGGTCATCCCGGCCCGGGCCAACTCGCTCAAGACCCGCTCCGCTTCGGCCATCGTCTTCGCGGTCTCTCCGGGAGAGATTTCGACTCGTACCCCCAACGGCTCGAGGCGATCTGCATAGAGCACCCCGACAGCGGTGTCGGTGACGCAGAAGCGCCGGCCGGCAAGCGGCCACCAGTCGATTGCGAGCAGACCCCGACCGACGAAGACCGGGTACTCGCCCGAGGCGCTTGCCGCCCAGAGCAGCTTCGTGTCCGCGGGTAGGTCGGCAAGCGCCTGGATCGACGGCAGCGCCCGGGCGACCAGGCCGCGATCCCCCTGCGGAACGATCGCGTCGGCGAGCTCCTCGTACAGCGGTAGGCGCACGTCGAGCAGCTCGGCTACGTCCGCGGCACTACGCGCCAGCGGTCGATCGCTGCCGGCGATCCGCGACCAGGCCTCCCGGGCGTCGATCTGTAGCCAGACGACGGTGTGGCGGTCGAGAGCCTGGCGAATGCGCTCCGAGAGCACGCTGCCACCACCCAGAGCGATCGCGCCGCCGTCCGCCTGCTCGAGCAGGGCGCCGACTACCTCCGCCTCGCGCGCTCGGAATCCCTCCTCGCCATGACGCTCGAAGGCCCGGTCTATCCGCATCCCGAGGTCGGCTTCCATCAGGTCGTCGATCTCGGTGGGCTCCAGGCCGGCTGCGCGCGCAGCGGCAAGCGCGGTCGACTTGCCCGCGCCCATGAAGCCGATAAAGACGATCGCGGATCGGCTCACGCCGTCACCCGCGGAAGTCGATGCGCTTCTTGTAGGCGTCGACGGCCGCATGAACGTCGTCGATATGGTCGCCGCCGAACTTTTCGCGGTAGCAACGGGCGAGGACCAGGCAGACCATCGCCTCGGCGACCACGGCAGCGGCAGGAACGACGGTCGAGTCGGTGCGCTCGCGCAGCGCCTGCGCCGGCTCCTTGGTCTCGGTGTCGACCGAGCGCAGCGGCTTGGTCAGGGTCGAGATCGGCTTGATCGCCGCCCGCACCGAGAGCGGCAGGCCATTGGTCATGCCACCCTCGAGGCCGCCGGCGTGGTTGGTCTCGCGGTGGTAGCCGCGATCCTGCGACCAGAAGATCTCGTCATGCGCCTCCGAGCCGGGGCGGCCGGCGACGTCCCAGGCTTCGCCGATCGCGACGCCCTTGACCGACTGGATCGAGGCGACGGCGCCGGCGAGCCGGCCGTCCAGCCGCTCCTCCCAGGAGATGTGGGAGCCGAGGCCAGGGACGAGTCCGAAGGCCCGCACCTCGAAGCTGCCGCCGAGGCTCTCGTTGGCCTTGCGTAAGCGGTTGATCTCCTCGACCATCGCCGCGCTCGCCTCGGGATCGAGGCAGCGCACCGGATCCTCGTCGACGCCGGAGAAGTCCTCGGCGCCGAGGTCGGGACGCTCAGGCGCCTTGACCGAGGCGATCTGGGTGACGTGGCTGTGCACGCTCACCCCCAGCGCCGTGAGCAGGCCGCGGGCGAGCGAGCCGGCCGCCACACGGGCCGCCGTCTCGCGGGCACTGGCCCGCTCCAAGACGTTGCGGATGTCGCTGTGGCCGTACTTCTGGGAGCCGACCAGGTCGGCATGCCCGGGGCGCGGCAGGTGGACGGCTTCCGACTCGAAGCCCTCGACCGGCCAGGGGTTCATCCGCTCCTCCCAGTTGGCGTAGTCGCGGTTGGCGACCAGGAGCGCGATCGGGCTGCCCAGGGTGCGACCGTGGCGGACGCCGGAGCGCACCTCGGCCGAATCGGTCTCGATCTTCATCCGCCCGCCGCGCCCGTGACCGAGCTGGCGCCGCGCCATGTCGCGGTCGAGCGCCCCGCGCTCGAGCTCCAGGCCCGCCGGCATGCCCTCGACGATCGCGACCAGGCCGGGACCGTGCGACTCGCCTGCGGTGGTGAATCTGAAACGCGTGCTCATCGCCGCCTAGGCTATCTGCGCGCCGCGGCTCGCATCGCTTCGAGCGACGGCTCGCGCCCGGTCCAGATTCGCAGCGAACGGGCGCCCTGGCGCACGAGGACCTCGATTCCGTCGACCAGGGTCGCCCCCGCCGCCTCAGCCGCTGCCAGCAGTGGGCTCTGCTGCTCGCCGTAGACGAGGTCGACGACGATCTGGCCCGGGGCGAAGCCGGCCGGGTCGAGCGGCAATTCGGCGAACGGATCCTCGCCATCCAGCCCCGCCGCGCTGGTGTTGACGATCAACTCGTAGGCGCCCTGGTCGGGCGTCGCCGCCGGGGCCCCACCGAGCTCGGCGCAGAGATGCTCGGCACGCAGCGCGGTGCGATTCCAGACCGCCACCTCGGCCCCCTCGCGAACCAGCGCCCAGACAGCGGCCCGGGCGGCGCCCCCGGCTCCCAGCACGAGTGAGCATTTACCGGCAACCGGCACCGGCAGAGCATCCATCAGGCCCTGCGCGTCGGTGTTGTCGGCGCGGATCTCCCCGGCCTCGAAGCTGAGCGTGTTCGCCGCGCCGATCTCACGTGCGGTCTCGGAGAGCGAGTCGGCCAGCGAGAGCGCCGCCCCCTTGTGGGGGACGGTGACGTTGGCGCCGACGAACCCTTCGCCGCGCATCTTCCGCACCCGGGGCTCGAACTCGTCCGGCGCCAGGTCGATCGCCCCGTAGGTCCACTCGCTTGCGAGGCCGAGCTCGGCCAGCGCCGCGTTGTGCATGGCCGGCGAGCGCGAGTGGCCTACGGGGTGGCCGAGGACGGCGAGTCGCTTCATTCGCCGCAGGTGTCGGGCGATTCCCCGCCCGCTGCTTCGCGCGCTTCGTTGTAGCGGGCAACGTCTTCTTCGAACTGAGCCGCGGTCGACGAAAACGAGTCTTCCCCGCAGGTGCCTGGCTTGACCACGTAGTAGAGGTAGTCGACCTTGGCTGGATGGGCCGCGGCTTCGAGCGAGGCGAGGCCGGGGTTTCCGATCGGTCCGGGCGGCAACCCGGTGTGGAGGCGGGTGTTGTAGGGCGATTCGACCGCGAGTTCGGATTCGGTCAGCGGCTGGTCGTAGTTGCCCGTGGCGAAGCGGATCGTCGCGTCGATACCGAGCGGCATCCCTTCGTGCAGGCGGTTGTAGATGACGGCGGCGATCAGCGGCCGCTCCTTCTCCAGCAGGGCCTCGCGCTCGACCATCGAGGCGATCGTCACCACGTCGCCCGTGGTCAGGTTCTTGGTGCGCGCATAGCTCATGTCCACGCCCTCGATGCGGCGCTTGAAGTCCTGCAGCTGCAGCTGGACGAGGTCGGCCGCGGGCGCCCGCCTCTCCAGTTCGAAGGTGTCCGGGAAGAGGAAGCCTTCGTGTCCCTCGCTGGCCTTCATGTAGCTGCCGGTCAGGCCCACTTCCTTGGCGACCTGCGCGGTCTGCTCGCGGCTGTAGCCCTCCGGGATCGTCACCGTGATCGTCTTCGAGACGACGGGCGGCGGCGGGGCAGGGTTGTGGAAGTGGCGGTAGGCGATGGCAGCGGCCGCTCCACCGAGCGCCAGCACCGCGAGAAGGGCGAAAAGGGCCGCGCGCCAGCGGCGCTTCACCGTTCCGGCTCGCCGATCCTCGCGCTCCTGCCGGCGACGCTCCCGCTCGGCGACCGCGTTGTCGTCCCCAAACCAGTCGTCAGTCATCGTCCTCGGCGCCTTCGATCGCGGCCTGTCCGGCGAGGTACGCCTGCAGCAGGTGCGCCGCAGCCAGCGAGTCCGGCGCCGCAGCCGCGCCTTCGCGCTTGCTCGCCTCGGCCATCCGCGTCGTCAGCCGCTCGTCGTAGGTCTCGACCGGGACGTCGAGCAGCGCTTCCAGTTCGACACAGAAGCTGCGGGTCAGGGCAGCCTGAGATCCCTCCTCGCCGCTCAGGTGCAAGGGCAGGCCGACGACGACCCGCTCGACCTCGTGCTTGGCGACCAGCTCGACCACCGAGCGCGGCTCGGCGGGCTCGATCACCGGCAACGGCGTCGCCAGGGTGCCGCTCGGGTCGGAGATCGCGCAGCCGATCCGCGCCGTGCCGTAGTCGAGGGCGAGCACGCGCACTATCCGAGCGCCCTCATCCGAGCTCCCGCTCGATTGCCTGCTTGGCGACCTCGAGTGCCTCGCCGAGCTTGGTGGCGTCCTTGCCACCTGCCTGAGCCATCTCCTCGCGGCCGCCGCCTCCTCCGCCGACGAGGGGCGCTGCCTCGCGCACGACCGTCGCCGCCGAGACGCCGCGTCCAACCGCGCCCTTGGAGACGAGGACGACCAGGCCGACCTTGTCCCCCTCGACGCCGCCGAGAGCGATCGCCGACTCGCCGCCGAGCTTCGACTGCATCCGGTTGGCGAGTTCGAGCAGCTGCCTCTGGTCGGCAATCGGCGCTTGGGCGGCGACAACGCTTACTTCGCCGACTCTGTCGGCGAAGGCGACCAAGCGCTCGGCCTCATCGCCCAGCAACTGCTTGGCGGCCTGCTTAGCGCCCTCGCCCGCCTCGCGCAGTCGCTCCGCAGCCCGGCGGGCGCCGGTCAGCGGGTCCTGAGGGGAGTCGAGCAGCTCGCCGACTTCGCGCAGCTGCTCCTCGCTGCGACGGAACCAATCGATTGCCGCAGGACCGGTCAGTGCCTCGATCCTCCTCACGTTGGCTGCGCTGGAGCCCTCCGAGACGATCTTGAAGATGCCGACCTCGGCCGTGTTGGCGACGTGGGTGCCGCCGCAGAGCTCGCGCGACACGTCGTCGACCTCGACCACCCGTACCCACTCGCCGTATTTCTCGCCGAACAACGCCATCGCGCCGATCTTTTCGGCCTCGGCCCGGTCCATCTCCAGCCAGCGCACCGGCCGGCTCGCCTTGATCCAACCGTTGACCCGCTCCTCGATCGCGGCGAGATCCTCGGCTCCGAGCCCCTGTCCGTGGTTGAAGTCGAAGCGCAGCTTGTCTGGGCGCACGGCGGAGCCCGCCTGGCGCACGTGATCGCCGAGTCGCTCGCGCAGCGCCGCGTGCAGGAGGTGGGTTGCGGTGTGGTTGCGCATCGTCGCGTGCCGGGCTTCATGGTCGACCAGCGCCTCGACGGCGACGCCAGACGCAACCGAGCCGTTGCCGGCCTCGACCTCCAGCGCCTGGTCTTCGCCGAGCCGGTAGACGTCGACCACACGGGCCTCCCCCCCGTCCCAGCGCAGCACGCCCGTGTCGGCGACCTGGCCGCCGCCCTCGGCGTAGAAGGGACTCTCCTCGAGCTTGACCAGCGCCCGACCGTCGTCGGCAGCGACTGCAGCCAAGCCGGTCGTCGCCCTGAGCGTCTCGTAGCCGACGAAGCGGGTCGGCGGTGCCTCCCCAGCGAAGGCGATCACCTTCTCGTGGCGGTCCTCGGAGCCGTGCGCGGTAGCGGAGCCGACCCGGGCGCGCTGGCGCTGCTCCTCCATCAGCTCCTCGAAGCCGCCGTCGTCGACCGAGAGGCCTTGCTCGGCGAGCAGCTCCTTGGTCAGGTCGTAGGGGAAGCCGTAGGTGTCGTGCAGCTTGAAGGCCTCGGCGGCGTCGATCCAGGAGGTGCTCGACTCGCGGGCCTCGGCGATCAGGCGCTCGAGCAGCTCGCTGCCACGCTCCAGGGTGCGGCCGAAGCTCTCCTCCTCGTCACCGACCCAGCGGGCGATCGTCTCCCGCTCCGCCGCCAGCTCCGGGTAGGCGCCGGCCATGATCTCGACCGTGCGCTCGGCGAAGCGGCCCAGCCAGGGGGCCTCCAGGCCCAAAGTGCGGCCTTGCTGGATCGCCCGTCGCATGATCCGCCGCAGGACGTAGCCGCGGTCCTCGTTGGAGGGGACGACCCCGTCGGCGATCAGGAAGGCGGCGCCACGCGAGTGGTCGGCGACGATCCGCATCGCCCTCCTCACCGCCCCGCCCTCGGTGTAGGAGCGCCCGGACAGCTCCTCGGCGAGGTCGATCAGCGGCCGGACCAGATCGGTCTCGAAGACCGAGGGGACGTCCTGGAGGATCGCCGCCATCCGGTCGAGGCCCAAGCCGGTGTCGATGTTGCGCATCGGCAGCTCGGTGAGTGCTCCCTCAGCGGAGAGGTCGTAGGTCATGAAGACGTGGTTCCAGAACTCGAGGAAGCGGTCGGTGTCATCGCCGGGTCGCTCGCCGGCAGCGCCGAAATCCTCGCCGCGGTCGAGATAGAGCTCTGAGCAAGGGCCGCAGGGGCCGGTCGGCCCCGCCTGCCAGAAGTTGTCCTCGCGGCCGAGCAGGACGATCCGTTCCTCGGGCATGCCGACGCCCTTCCAGATCTCGATCGCCTCCTCGTCAGGCCCGAGGCCGAGTTCCTCGTCACCGCCGAAGACGGTCGCCCAGATCCGCTCCGGGTCCATCCCGAACCCCTCCGTTGCCAGCTCCCAGCCCCAGGGGATCGACTCCGCCTTGAAGTAGTCGCCAAAGCTCCAGTTGCCGAGCATCTCGAAGAAGGTGAGGTGGCGGGCGGTGTTGCCAACCTCCTCGATGTCGGTCGTGCGGAAACATTTCTGCACGTCGACAAGCCGCGGCGCTGGTGGCTTCTCGCGTCCCAGGAAATAGGGCTTGAAAGGCTGCATCCCCGCGGTCGTGAGCAGCACCGAGGGGTCGTGTACGGAAGGAACCAGCGACGCCGAGGGCACGATCCGGTGGCCCCGCTCCTCGAAGAAGGACAGATAGGTGTTGCGGATCTCCTCGGCTTTCATCGGCAACGAAGCCTAAGTGACGAGCACTGACATCCGGACCGCCGCTCCGTTGAAGCGACGTATGGACATCGCCGTAACCTTCAGTGAATGCATTCGCATGCCGAAATGGGTCCGGCATGAGTTCGGACGAGCGCCTTGCGCTGCGCGCCTCCCGGGGAGACGAGCGTGCTTTCGCGGAGATCTACGAGCGCTACCACCCGGGCCTCTACCGCTTTTGCCTGGCGATGGTCGGCAACCCTCACGACGCCTACGACACGCTTCAAAACACGATGGTCAAGGTGCTGCGGAGCCTGCCCGGCGAGGAGCGGGAGATCCGCCTGAAGCCCTGGCTGTACCGAATCGCCCGCAACGAGTCGGTCGAAACCCTGCGCAAGCGCCGCGACAATGCCGAGCTGGAGCAGCACGAACCCGCCATTGGCGGCGTCACCGAGACAGCGGAAGCACGCGAGCGTCTGCGAACCCTGCTCTCCGACCTCGAGCAGCTGCCGGAGCGCCAACGCGCGGCCCTGGTCATGCGCGAGCTCTCGGGCCTCGACTTCGATCAGATCGGGGCGGCGTTCGGCACCTCGGCCGCGGTCGCGCGGCAAACCCTCTACGAGGCACGGCTCAGCCTGCGCCAGCTGGAAGCGGGACGTGAAATGCTCTGCACCGAGGTGACGCGAGCGCTCTCCGACGCCGACGGGCGGGTGTCGCGGCGCCGCGACATCCGCGCCCACCTGCGCGACTGCGCGGACTGCCGGGCGTTCCGCGACGGTATCGCCAAACGCCACGAGGACCTGGCCGGGCTGACGCCCCTGCCGCTTGCTGCCTCCGCCGGCCTCCTGCACGGCCTCCTGGGTGAGGCCGCCGGAGCTGGCGCAGGCGTGGCAGGCGGTGGCGGAGTGGCGGGCGGGGTCGGGGCCGGCAAAGCCGTCGCCACGTCGGCAATCGCCAAGTCTGCGGCAACCGTCGCGGCGGTGGCCGTGATCGGCGCGTCTGCCGCCGGCCGAAGCGGTCTGATCGACCTCCCGGTCGTGAGCAACGGCGGGCATGCCGCCGTGCAGAGCGGAACCCAACCACACAGCGCGCCCGGTGAAGACAAGTCAGCCGCCCCCGACCGTAGCGCCTCGACTACCACCCACGTTGGCGGCAGGCCAGTGGTTGACGGTGCGTCTCAGGCAGGTGGGCGGGACACGAAGAACGATGGCGAAAGCCGCGGCGCAAAGGACCAAACCGCCTCCGGGGACAGCCCGTCCGGCTCCCAGAGAGGCTTCAGCCCACCGGGCGGTGGCTACGGCCGCTCCGCCTCCGATCGGCATGATCGTCCCGAACAGCTCCCCGAAGCCGCCTCCCATGGGCAGCAGACCGCTCAGTCCCACAAGCCCTCCCATGCCGCCTCCCCGCCCGGTCACGGCGGATCGGGGGGCAATCACGGCAAGCCTTCGCCAGGAGGAGGTGCAGCACCTGCCAAGCCGGCGCCACAGGCCAAGGTCCCGCCGGCGGCTCACACGACTCCACCCTCACGACACCCAGCCGAAGTCCCCGCTGAAGCCGACAGCGGGACCGCGAATCCAGAGCCGGACGCCACGCCGCCGGGCCGCGAACGCTGAGCGCTGGATATCCGTCCGCGCCGTGCCGGGCTTCGCCGGTCTCGCCTGACAACCGCCGGCGGGCCGCGTTTCATGCGCGACAAGCCCTGGCCACCCGCGCCGCAGGGACAAGCACATGCAAGGAGGCACGATGAAGACCATGCTGAAGATTGCGCTCGTTACCGCAGCACTCGCGCTGGCCTGCGGCAGCGCCGCGCTCGCCGCCGGCAAGCCCGAAGGGCCGCCGCCACATGGGAAAGGTGCGGCCAACGGCAAAGGTCCCACTTACACCCCCAGCGAACCGACGCCCGGGCCCAAGGCCGGCCTTCCCGCCAAGGCAAAGGCCTACGGTCGCTACTGCCAGGGAGAAAGCAAGCAGCACGTCAAGGGTGAGAAAGGCACGGCGTTCTCACGTTGCGTGAACAACATGGCCCAGGCCGCTAGCCACGACGGCATGGCCCCCGGCAGGGTCTGCAAGGGAGAAAGCAAGAAGCACGTCAAAGGTGAGAAGGGCACGGCGTTCTCACGCTGTGTCAAAGCCGTCGTCGCGCTCCGCCATAAAGAACACGAAGAAGAAAAGGAAAGCGTTTAGTGCTAAACGATCGTGCCGTGACCGACGATCGCCTCCCCGGCGAGCAGCACAGCAGCCTGCCCCGGGGAGGCGGCATCGAACGATTCGCCGAGCTCCACCTGGAGCACGGGGTGGCGCCCGGGTCCCCCGCCTGAGACAGACGCCGGAATCCGAGTGGCGTGGGAGCGCAGCTTGACTGCGTCGATGCGCCTGCCGTCGCGGTGCAGGACAGCGTCACGTATGCCCACGCGCCTCGTCGCCAGTTCGGCGCGCGGGCCGACGGTGACCGTGTTCGCGCCGGCATCGGTTGCCAGCACGTAGAGAGGCTCCGGCGCCGATACACCGATCCCGCGCCGCTGCCCGACGGTGAAGTTGTGGTGGCCGCGATGGCGCCCGATCGCTCGCCCGGACGGGTCCAGGACCGCGCCTTCGCGCTCTCCAAGGCCGGCGTGCCGGCGCAGGAATCTCTCCTTGCCCTGGCCGGCCAGGAAGCAGAGGTCTTGGCTCTCGGGCTTCTTGGCGACGGAGAGGCCGTGGCGGGCGGCGATCTCGCGCACCTCGGGCTTGCTCAGGTCGGTCAACGGGAAGCGCAGGCGGTCGAGCATCGCCGGCGGCAGGGCGGCGAGCATGTAGCTCTGGTCCTTGTCGCGATCGGATGCCGCAGCCAGCAAGGGGCCGTCGTCGTCCTCGACGATCCGCGCGTAGTGACCGGTAACGAGGTAGTCGGCACCGAGGCGGTCGGCGAGGTCGACCATCGCCGCAATTCGCACCTCGCCATTGCAGACGATGCAGGGGTTCGGGGTGGCCCCCGCTCCGTATCCGTCGAGGAAGGCGCCGACGACACGCCGGCGGAATTCCTCCTCGAGGTCGAGAGTGAAGTGTGGGATGCCGAGCGAGTGCGCCACGGCTCTGGCGCCGAGGACCGCCTCTGGCGAGCAGCAGGCCTTTGCTCCGTCGGTTTCGGGATCGGCCCAGAGCTTCAAGGTGACGGCAAGCACCTCGGCCCCCCGCTCGCGTTCCAGGAGGGCGGCGACGGCGCTGTCGACGCCGCCAGACATGGCGATCAGGACACGACCGCCGCGCGGCGCGGCCAGCGTCTTCGACGACGCGGCGGCGCTCGCGAGCGCCCGGTGCAGGGCGTCGGCCGCGAGTTGCGCGGCGTGACGCTTGGCCGGAGTCAGCCCCCCAACCGCCTCGTCGACCTCGTCGACTCCGATCCGCGCTGCCTCGATTACAGGCTCCCCATCGACCAGCTCGGCGGCAGCCGCGGTCGCCGCCCTCGTCGCCCCACACCCCTCGGCGTCGAAGCTCACCCGGGCCACGCGCCCGTCCTCGATCAGCAGCGATACCCGGGAGAGATCCCCACACGCAGCCCCCCCGGCAGCACCAATGGACCCGCCATCGAGCGACGGCCCAAGCCGCGCTTCGTCGCGCAGGTAGTGCTCGAAAAGCTCTCGGCTCATGCCCCACAGCGTAGAGCCGTGCGTAAATCCCGCAGCAATGGGCATGTCGAGCCACGCCAAGAAAAGAGGCTCCAACCCGCCGTTGCCGCCCCTGGCTTTGATCCCTTGAAGAAAAGGGTGGGCGCCTCCTCCGGATCCCACAGGACCAAGAGAGATCGGCCCCCGCGCCGTTTGTGTTGGGTCAAACGGTGGGACGGCTCTCGCACGGGCTCGAGCCTCGGCTCAACCGTACCACCGCGCGGGCTTGCCGGCGACTGGAGATCGGTCCAGGGAGAAAGTCCGGACCTCTTCAGTCCAGGTTGGAGAGCAGGAACTCGGCCTCGCTCCAATCCTCGCCCCTGACCCGCAGGGCGATGTCGCCGCGGCCGAAGCGATCGATCGGCCAGTCGGCGGTGAGAACGGCCTCGATTCCCGCCTCTTCCAGCGCCTGGTGCCAGGCCCGCGCCGTGCGCACGTCGCCGAAGTCGCGCACGACCTCCCAGGAGTCGAAGGCCGGATCGTCGACCTGCACGGGCGTCTTCCCCGGACCGGGCTGGCGGCCTCGACGGGCAAATCGAAAGCGATCGAGGAGGCTCATGGCCATATCTTGACCGCTCTTCTCAGCGAGGGAACCGATCCAGGCTCAGTGCCCGGCCAGACCGCGGCGATGCAGGGCGATGCCCAGCTCTTTCAGCTGCATCTCCCCGACAGGAGCGGGCGCGCCGGTCAGCGCGTCGGCGCCCGAGGCGGTCTTCGGAAAGGCGATCACGTCGCGGATCGAATCGGCGTCGGCGAGGCGCTGCACGATCCGGTCGAGCCCATAGGCAATGCCGCCGTGCGGTGGCGCGCCGTAGCGCAGCGCCTCGAGCAGAAAGCCAAAGCGGGCCTCGGCTTCCTCGGCATCGATTCCAAGTACGGCGAAGACCTTCTCCTGTACGTCGGCGCGATGGATGCGGATCGAGCCGCCGCCCATCTCCTGGCCGTTCCAGACCAGGTCGTAGGCCAGCGCGCGAGCGCTGCCGGGATCGCTGGGGTCGAACTCGCCCGCGGGCGCCGTGAACGGATGGTGCAGCGGGTCCCAGCGCTCCTCGCCGGGGCTCTGCTCGAGCAGTGGCCAGTCAACGACCCAGACCAGCCGGTGGGCGTCGGGGGGAATCAGATCGAAGCGCTCGGCAAGGTCGACGCGCAGCTGTCCCAGGACGGCGTCGGTGACACGGCGCCGATCGGCGACCAGCAGCAGCAGGTCGCCGTCCTCGGCGCCAAGGCGCCGGTTGAGGTCGACCAACTCGCCCTCGGAGAGGAACTTGGCGGTTGGCGAGCGCCAGCCATCCCCCTCGCGGAAGGCCCAGACCAGGCCCTTCGCTCCCAGCTCCTGCGCGCGCGAAATGAGGCCATCGAGCTCGGAGCGCGGCAACTCGCGGCGGCCGGCGTTGAGACCGCGCACAGCGCCGCCGGACTCGATCGCCCCGCGGAAGACCTTGAACTCGGTCTCGGCAAGGGCCTCGGAGAGGTCGGCCAGCTCCAACCCGAAGCGCAGATCGGGCCGGTCGGTGCCGAAGCGGCTCATCGCCTCGTCGTAGGGAAGCCGCTCGATCGGCAGCTCGACCGCCGGACCGCCGGCGCGCTCCAATACGTGCGCCAGAAGCCGCTCGTTGACCTCGATCACGTCATCGACGCCGACAAAGGACATCTCGATGTCGAGCTGGGTGAAATCGGGCTGGCGATCGGCGCGCAGATCCTCGTCGCGAAAGCAGCGGGCAACCTGGTAGTAGCGCTCGAAGCCGGCGATCATCAGCATCTGCTTGAACAACTGCGGTGACTGCGGCAGGGCATAGAAGGAGCCTTGCTGGAGTCGACTGGGGACGAGGAAGTCCCGGGCGCCCTCCGGAGTGGAACGGGTCAGCACCGGCGTCTCGATGTCGAGGAAACCCTCGCGGTCGAGGAACTCGCGCATTGCCGCGGTCACCCGATGGCGCAGGACAAGCGCCTCGCGCATCGGCTCGCGACGCAGGTCGAGGTAGCGATGGCGCAGGCGGGCATCCTCGCCGACCTCACCGGAGAAGCCCTCGATCTGGAAGGGCGGCGTCTCGGCGTCGGCAAGCAACTCGGCGCTGCTAATCGCCAGCTCGAACTCGCCGGTCGCCAGCTCAGGGTTGATCGTCTCGGACGAGCGCCGGACGACGGTGCCGACGGCGCTCAGCACGTCCTCCGCGCGCAGCTTGTGGGCGAGCTCGAACGCCGCGCCCGAGGTGTCGGGATGGAAGACAAGCTGGACGATGCCGGTGCGATCGCGCAGGTCGATGAAGATCAGGCCGCCGTGGTCGCGGCGGCGGTGAACCCAGCCGGCAACCCGCACGGCGGAGTCGACCCGGTCGTCCAATACCTGGCCGCACCAGGTGTCCCGGTACTCGTTGGCACGCAACGTCGGCGCGTCGCTCATGTTTCCCCTCCGGTCAACTCGGCGACCAGCCGAGCCGGATCGAGCTCGTGCTGCTCACCGCTGTCCATGTCGCGCACCTGCGCCGGGCCGTCCTCATGGAGGAAGACGACGAGCCGCGCACCGATCCGATTTGCGTGTTTGAGCTGGCCCTTCGCTCCGCGTCCAGCGAGATCGAACTCGGTAGCGACGCCGGCGTTGCGAAGCTCGGTCGCGAGCGCCATCGCCTGCCGCTCGACCTCGGCGTCCCATTTGAAGGAAATGAAGACCGGGCGCATCCCCGGGTCGCCGGCTCCCTCATCTCCGAGCGCCAACAAAATCCGCTCGACCCCCACCGCCCAGCCGACCGCCGGGGTCGAAGGACCCCCGAGCTGCTCAATCAGGCCGTCATAGCGGCCGCCGCCACCGAGCTCCGACTGCGCACCGAGCCGGTCGCAGACAAACGAGAAGATCGTCCGCGTGTAGTAATCGAGACCGCGCACAAGCGTCGGGTCGATCGTGTACTTGACACCCGATACGTCCAGGTAGGCGCGCACCGCATTGAAGTGCGCCGCATCCTCGCCTTCGAGACGCTCGACCAGCGTCGGGGCGTTCTCCATCACGCTCCGAGTCCCCTCGTCGTCGGAGTCGAATGCGCGGAGTGGATTCACGTCGATCCGCTCGCGCACGTCCTCGGACAGCTCGTCCTCGTGCGCGTGTAGATGGGATTTCAGCTCCTCCAGGTATGACCGGCGCGCCTCGAAGGAGCCGAGGCTGCCGAGACGGAGCTCGACCCCGGACACCTTCAGTTCCTTGAGCAAGGTGTCGAGCATCACGATCGCCTCGGCATCGGCGGCAGGCGAATCGCTCCCGATCGCCTCGATGCCGAGCTGGTGGAACTGGCGGTAGCGCCCGGCCTGGGGGCGCTCGTGACGGAAGAACGGGCCCCCGTATGAGAGCTTTACCGGCTGAGCCAGCTTGTGCATGCCGTGCTCGAGGTAGGCGCGGCAGATCGGCGCCGTACCCTCGGGCCGCAGGGTGATGCTGCGGCCTCCCTTGTCCTCGAAGGTGAACATCTCCTTACGCACGATGTCGGTAGAGCGGCCGACCCCCCGCTCGAACAGCTCGGTCTCCTCAAACGCGGGCGTGGCGATCGGCTCATAACCCGCCCGCGCGAAGACGGCCGATGCGACCGCTTCGATCCGCCGCCTGGCACGGGCGTCGGCCGGCAGGACGTCGAAGGTGCCCCGCGGGGCCTGGTACTTGCTCGCCATCGTGGCGCGACCTTACCTGCGCGGCGCGCGGCTCAGCGTGCCAGGTCGCCGAGGAAAGGGTTGCTCGCCCGCTCGGCGCCCAGTGTGGTGACCCCCATGTGACCGGGGTAGACGCCGGTTTCCGGCGAATGCGAATCGAGCAGACCACGGATCGAGCGCAGCAAGGTCGGGCCATCGCCCCCGGGCAGGTCGACCCTGCCGACCGATCCTTTGAAGAGCACGTCGCCGGAGAACATCGCCTCCTCGTCGCGGATCGAGTAGGTGACGTGGCCGGGACTGTGGCCCGGAGTGAAGATGACGTCGATGGTCAGGCCGGCCAGCTCCAGCGTCTCTCCCCCCTTCACCGTCTCATCGGCCTCGTAGTTCTCGTAGGGACCGATGCCGGGCATCGGGACGTAGGCCATGATGTCGGCGAGCAACGGCCGCTCCATCTCCGGGCAGTACACAGGCGCGCCGATGACGGTCGCCACCGGCGAGACCGCCCCGATGTGATCGAAGTGACAGTGGGTGATCAGGATCGCGTCGACCTTGGTCCCCATCTGCTCGACTGTGGCAAGGATCCGGTCGGGCTCATCGCCGGGGTCGACGATCAGGCCGCTGCCGGAGCCTTCGCGCCGCACCACGAAGCAGTTCTCCGCGATCGGCCCCACGGTGAGCATCTGGACGTCCAGGCTCATTCCTTCTCACCGCCGCGGATCCGGGCCCGCTCGCGTCGCCGCCACAGCATCGAGTCGATGTAGTAGCCGGCGGGGATGTAGAAGACGAGCATGAAAGCGCCAAGGCCGAACGCGGCACCGGGCGGGCGTTTGAAGATCAGCATCAGCAGCGCGGTGAAGATGACGGCAGCAACCGCGCCGCGGATGATCGAGCTGCGCCAGGTCGGTGGCGCATCGCTCTTCTGTTGAGTCTTGCGGCCGGAGCGGGCGCGTGCCTTGGCCTCCTCGCGACTGCGCGGGCGACCGGCACGGCGGTTCGGATCGACCCGACCGCCCTGCGTGCCCCGGTGCTTGCGGCGGCGCTTCTTCCTCGTCTGAGCCATATCCGGAATCTAGAGGAATAGCGGCATTGGGCACTCAGGACAACGCCGCGAGCCGCCGCTCGATCGTCTGCAGCTCCGGCTCGAAGTCCCGGATCGGCACGCCGCTTGGATAGCCGGCGAGAGCGGCGGCTGGAATCAGACCGACGAGCTCGGCCTCGACCGGCCGGGCACCGAGCGGCGCGGCGAGCGAGCGAATCCTCTCCACAACGGTCACCAGCGGCGCCGTGGCCAGATCCTGGATGTTGGTCGAGACCTGCACGCGGCCGTTCGAGAGCGGCAGGCCGATCGCCCGCACGCCGACCAGACCGCCCCCCGACTCGCGCAGGCCGGCGGCAACGGCACGGCCCAAATCGAGGTCGGCGCTGTCGAGCTCGACGTTGAAGGCGCCGAGCGGTGGACGGGCCGTGACCAGAGTGGCGCCCGCGGTTCGGTGCGGTTGGGCCGGGCCGCGGTCGGGGCGTAGCTCGCCGGCGTCCATTCGCAGCCAGAGCTCGGTCAACCCGCCGTTGCGGACGTAGGCCCGCTCGACTCGCTCGGGCCCACTTGCCAGCTCTCCATAGAGAAAGACGGGAACGCCCAGGCCGGCAACCTGGTCGGCGACGTCGACTGCCGTCACTCGTGCCTGCGCGCGGTCCCCAGGTTCGATCCAGACGATCGGAGAGACGTCGAGCGCTCCAACTGCGGGATGAACGCCCTCATACCCGGTCATGTCGATCGAGCGGATGGCCTCGGCGGCACCTCGGGCCAGGGCCGCGGTCAGTCGCTCTGCCTCGCCCGCCAGGGTGAAAACGGTGCGATTGTGGTCGGGGTCGCTGTGTCGATCGAGCAGGGCCACACCCCCGGAGAAGGCGCGCTCCAATGCGTCGATCCGCGCCGCATCGCGACCCTCGGAAACGTTGGGGACGGCAAGCAGCGGCGGCGCCACTGCTCAGACGACCAGCTCTCCGGCCTGAACGATCGTGGCGCCGTCGACCTCCACGGTCGGCTGCAACACCACGCAATCGAGGTGGACCGGCACCTGGACCGTGCCGCCAATCGCCGCCGAGGCGCCGAAGGCGACGTGAGCGGTGCCGAGGATCTTCTCGTCCTCGAGGATGTTGCCGGTGAGAATCGCGCTTTCGTTGGTGCCGATCCCGAGCTCGGCAACGTTGGTCCCTTCAGGACTGTGTTCGGTGAGCAGCTCCATCAGCCGCGCACCCTCGGCCCCGCTCGCGTCGGTCAGGTGACCGCCGCGAACGGTCAGCTCGACCGGCTCGGCGAGCCTGCCGATGGCGGCGATCGAGCCGTCGACGATCAGCGTCCCCTCGGCGGTCCCCTCGAGCGGCGCGATGAACGCCTCGCCGCAGGGGATGTTGCCGAAGGCGCCGCGCATGTTCAGCGCTCCCGCATCGACGATCGCCGTACGGTCCTCGAGGCCGAGGCGCAGGTCGGAGCCGTTCGTGCAGGTGATCGTCGCCTCCGCGCCGGCACCTAGCGCACGGCCGACCGAGGCGCCACGTTTGCGCAGCAGCTTCAGGTCCGCGCCCATCACCCGGGCGAGCATCTCGCCGGTCACACCCGGCATCGAGGCAACGCGCACACCGGCTTCGGTGGCAACGCGACGCGCTTCGGTGTGGGAGATCGACTGGATCGTCGGCGCAACGACGATGTCGACGGCGAGCATCGCGGCGGCAACTGCCCGCGGCGGCTCCGCGGCGTGCGATTCCCGCTCGGAGATGACCGCCAGGGTCGCCTCGCCGCCCTCGCCCTGCGCGTTGATCCGCAGCAGCGCACCGAGCTCTTCGGTGATCGGGTTGCAGATCACCAGCATCTCTTCAGAGGGATTCAGATCCAGGCAATCTCGGATCAGCGTGTTGACTGCCCTATCCAGAGCGCTGCTCATCACGACACAAGGCTATCCACCAAACCGGCGCGCGGGACCGTCCACACACGAAGCCTCGCTACCATCCGCCGCCCCGCCGGAGTAGCTCAGCTGGTTAGAGCAGCGGAATCATAATCCGCGTGTCGGGGGTTCGAGTCCCTCCTCCGGCATCGCTTGCTGAGCCAAACAGGCCACTTCTCGGCGGCGTTTGTTGTCAGAGCCGAGTCCAAAGTGAGTCCATCCGCCGGACGGGGGCGATCCTGAGTGCCGATGGGTACCGAAACTAGCGCCCTCGAAATCGTCACCGTCGTCGTCGCCGGATACGCGGCGCTCGTCGGCGCCATAACCTCGTCAGCGCCGGGGAGGAGCCGGAACCCATCGTCCTCATCCGCATGATCAATCACAGCGGACACGAGGTGAATCGGAGTAGCGGATCTTTCACGTTCCTCCAGGGCGTGTCCCCGGTAAACCAACTTGAGAGAGCGGCTAATCGACGTGTGGCACAAGGGGTCGAGTCTGGCGGGCTCCTGGAAGCTCAGGGAGTCGATCTGCGAAATAGCCGAAAGTCGCGCCACTCACGACGGTGACCAGACCGAGGACAGCACCAGCGATCCCAACGCTCGCGTCTAGACCATTCAGCAGCAGCACCATTCCAATGACCGCTGCTACGGGGACGGCTACAAGTCCGATGCGGGTTGCCATGGAGCCAGTGTAGATCACGTCAAGGAGTCGGTCACGAGGACGAGGATTCCCAGGCCAAAGCCCCAGAAGAAACCAAAGGCCGTGGCGCGTTCCACCTCAGCCTTCGCACGGCCATCGATGCCGAGGGTACTCACATCCTCAGACAGAACACTTCTATCTCTAGAGCCTGCTCAGGGTGAACCGGGCGCTCGCGAGGAGCGAGCCTCCCCCTCTAACCGGCAACCAACTTCTCCAACCGCTCCCCAAGCGCCACCGCGGCCGGGCCCACGGCTGCGACCAGGACAACGGTTCCAACGCCGCCGACAATCGCCAGAACGAGGCCTGCGGCAGGAATGGCCGCGACGGTGATCGCAGCCGCCCCTCCAAGCATGGCCACTAGCACCTTAGGCCGAATGGGCGATTCTTCCACGGCCAGAATCGGGGTGAACGCGCAATGCTCGATAAAGCGCTTTCTCCACGGATCCACATTTGCCAACGGATTGTTCGGATCGGCGCCCAGGAGGCGCTCCATCTCCAACGCTCCCTCCTCCCCTTCTCCCTCCAGCATTGCCGCCAGCGCCGCCAACAACGCGGGCTCCGTAGGAGCGAACTCCCCTACGAAGTCGAGTCCGCCGAAACGTCCTATCGCCTCCAGCGGTTGGTCCGGAATGGCATCCGCCGGCACGGCAGTGATCGACAGACCCAAGCCGGTCTCCCGATCGAGCACCGTCGTCTCGTGCAAGTGGACGGCAGCAGGAAAGTCAGCGTCTAGCTCGTGGCTTTCCACCAGCCGACCCTAGATCGAGAGGTGGAAATCAAGTGTGAAAATCCTAAGAGATCGATTCAATTCGCCAGACCGGCGCCGGCGCCGGTCTGGCGGAACTGGGCGAGGGTCTCTTCCATTGCCTCTACCTCGGGGGCAACCATCGAGGGCCAGGGCTTGTCCGGGTGCTCGTCGAGGGTCTTGTAGCCGTTGCCGCTGATCACGGCGACCACGGTGTCGTCGGGACCGAGCTTGCCCTCGTTGGCGAGCTTCATCGTTGCCGCGATCGTGGTGCCGCCCGCCGGCTCGGTGAGGATTCCCTCGGTGGCGCCGAGCAGGTCGAGCGCCTCGAAGATCTCGGGGTCGGTGGCGGTCGCCGCCGAGCCGCCGCGCGACGTCACCGCGTCGATCACGAGCGGACCGTCGCCGGGGGCGCCGATCGCCAGCGAGTGGGCGGCGGTATTGGGACGCTGCGCCTCGATCTTGCCGCTGCCGTCGAGGATCGCGGTGGCGATCGGCCCGCAGCCCTCCGCCTGGGCGATGTGGATCTTGGTCGCGGCGGTCTCCGCCATGCCCACCGTCTCCATCTCGCCCAGTCCCTTGTGGACACGCGAGGAGAGGGTGCCGCCGGCGGCCGGGATGACGAAGTGATCGGGTGAGACCCAGTCGAGCTGCTCGACCACCTCGAAGGCCATCGTCTTCGCCCCCTCGGCGTAGAACGGGCGCAGGGTGATGTTGGCGAACTGGATGCCGCTGGCGAGGGCCAGCTCGCGGCAGGCGCGGTTGGCTTCGTCGTAGTTGCCGTCGAGCTGGATCACGGCCGCTCCCAGCGCCCGGCAGGCGCGCGCCTTGCCGCGCTCCATGTTGCTCGGGTAGAAGACGTAGGCGGCGACCCCCGCCTTGGCCGTGAGCGAAGCCACGGCGGTGCCGACGTTGCCGGTCGAGACGCAGCCCATCTCCTCCTTGCCCAGCTCGAGCAGGCGGGCGACCGCCATCGAGACGACGCGGTCCTTGTAGGAGAGGCTCGGGCGCTGGGTGCTGTCGTCCTTGAGGTAGAGCTTGCGCAGGCCAAGCTCCGCGCCGAGCCTGTCGGCGTGGATCAGCGGCGTGCGGCCGCTGTAGCGGCCGACCCGCGCCCGCGCACTGGCATCGACGATCGGCAGCAGCTCCTCGAAGCGCCAGATGTTGAGCTCGCGCTCGGCGACCGGCTGCTCGGCCAAACGGGCCTTGGCCAGCTCGTAGTCGTAGTCGATGTCAAGGCCCTGGCCACAACCGAGGCACTTGAAAGTGGTGTCGAGAAGGGGCAGTCGAAGCCCGCAGTCGTGGCAGACCAGCTCCGTCGCGCAGGAGCGGGTGCGCTGGTCGGCCGAGAGGCTCATCGCCCCTCAACGCCCCCGGCTAGCGACGGCAGGCCGCCCGCCTTCGCAAATCTCCGCCTGCGCTTTCCATGCTGGCGCCTGATCATGAGCGGTTCTGTATAGCAGGTACGGGCATATCGATCAATTATTACTGGCCATAGAGACGGAAACGGCCTCTCCTGCCGGAAATCCTACAGATGCGTCACGCCCGAGGGCGATCAATAGCTCCTCGGCAATGTGGGGCGCAAACGGCGAGAGAGTCCTCGCCAGCAGGGCCAGCGCCTCGAGCAGGGCCGCGCAGTCCTCGCGGCCCAGCCGACCGCGACGCTTGACGATCCGCTTCTCGTAGTCCTTGATCCGCTCCAGCAGCCGCGTCACGTTGCGCACCGCCTTGTGCATCTGCAGCTCCTCGAGGTCGGCGGTGATCCGTTCGACGCCGTTGTCGCACCATTTCCCCAGCCGCTCGCGGATGAACGCGGTGTCGGCCGCCGCCTCGGCATCCTCGGGTGCCTCGGCCGCGACGGCGATGCTCTCCTGCGTGTAGTCCCAGAGGCCGCGCAGGAAGCGCGAGGCGAAGCGCAGCGCGCCATCGGTCCAGTTGAGGGCCTTGGCCGGTCCGGCGGCATAGAGGACGGCGACCCGCACGGTGTCGGCGCCGTGCTCGGCGACCAGCTCGTCGGGGTCGACGACGTTGCCGAGGTGCTTGCTCATCTTGCGGCCGTCGGCGATCACCATCTCGTGGAAGAGGCAGCCGGCAAAGGGCTCGCCGTCCTCGAGGAAGGAGAAGGGGCCGATATCGCGCAGCGCCTTGGTCACCACCCGCTGGTCGAAGACGAAGCCGCCGCTGTCGTTGCCCGCGACGAGTCGCTCGGAGGGAAGCCAGCGCTGCAGGTCGGGGTGGGTGAACATCTGCTCGTCGCGATCCTGCGGCGGCACCGCTACCGGCACCCACAGCCAGAGAGCGTCGAAATGGCAATCGAGCGTGTCGGTCTCACGCTGCGCCGCCCCGCCACAGGTCGGACAGGCGGTCTCCATGAAGTCGGGACGCTCGGCCAGCGGGTTGCCCTCGCCGGTCGGCTCGACGTCTCGCGGCAGCACCACCGGCAGGTCCCCGATCGGAACCGGGACTACCCCGCACTGCTCACAGTGCAGCACCGGAATCGGCGTGCCCCAGTAGCGCTGGCGCGAGATCGAGAAGTCATAGGCGCGGTAGCGGGTCGCCTCGCGCAACTCCAAGCCGGCGGCCGAACCGCCGCCGAACCCCTCACCGGCCGTTCGCGGCATCCGTGCCGCGATCGCCTCGTCGGCCTCGTCGATGCCGGGGATGCCAAGCACCGCGGTGGGGCCGTAGCGGGCATCGACGATCGGCGAGACGAAGAGCGGCATGCGGCCGTCGCCGGCGACCTCGACCGACGCCCCGGTGTCGATCACGGGGACGGCGGAGGCGTCGCGGGCGCTGCGCTCCCAACCGCCCGAGCGCAGCTCGTCAAGCTGCGCTGCGACCGCGGGGTCGGTGACCCAGCGCTCGAGTGCCGGATGGCGCGGCGAGAGCAGCACGAAGCGTGCCTCTTCGACGGCGCCCTTGTGTGGCGTGAAGACCTCCAGGCCATCATCGTCCGGGCCGCCAAGATCCAACTCGACCCCGTCGCTACGGCCGAGGATGTAGCGCTGGGTTTTCAGGGAGAGCTCGTCCCAGTCGGCGAGCCGCTCGAGGTTGCGATCGTTCTCCTCCAAGTAAGGCGACAGGCGCAGGAACCAGGTGGGGCGTCGGATCAACCGCACCGGGTTGTGGCAACGCCAGCAACGTCCGTCCTCGACTTGCAGCGCGGCAAGCGTCGTCTGGCAGGTGTCGCACCAGTCGACGGTGGCGTTGTCGCGGTAAACCAGCCCGGCCTCGAAGAGGGTGAGGAAAAGCCACTGGGACCAGCGGTACTGGGCCTCGTCTGAGCTGTAGAAGGCGCGGTCATAGTCGAAGGAGAAGCCCAGTCGCTTCATCTGCCCCAGCATCCGCTCGCCGCAGCGCTCGACCCACTCCGCCGGCCGGGTGCTGCGCTCGATCGCCGCCATCTCGGCCGGCAGGCCGAAGGCATCGAAGCCGAAACCGAAGAGCACCGCGTCGCCGCGGGCGCGGCGGAAGCGCGCGTAGGCGTCCCCGATCGAGTAGTCCCGAACGTGGCCCATGTGCAGGTTGCCCGACGTAAACGGGCTCGACGGCTTGATGTAGACGGCGTCCTGCCCGGCGGCCGGAACGGGGGTCGCGAAGGCGCCCCGCTCAGCCCACTCAGCCTGCCGGTTGGACTCGGTCTCGCCGGCGTCGTAGATCGGCTTTTCGCGGCTCATCGTCATCGCAGTGTGCCACGGACGTTGACCCCGGACCCGAGGAGTCCTATGCTGGAAAAGAAATGATCAAGTACATTGAAGTATTCGAGTGACATACGAAAGCGTGACGGAAGTGTCAAATAAGTGGGAAAAGTTGCTGTTTGGGGGTATTTAGGCGCTTCGCCGTCCGGGCGCGGGCCTAGCTTGATTTGGGAAGAGAAACAGGCGACCCCGGCGGTGCTTGCGACACCCCGGGGCCTGGCCGAGACCTTAAGAGGAGGTCCCAACATGAGAGAGGGTACGAGAACGGCCCTGCTGGAAAAAGGGTGGTTCGACGAAGAGACTGTTAAGCGGGCGATCGCCGCCACCGAGGAGGCGACGCCCGAAGACCGGGTCAGAGCCGGGCTGGAGGCGTTGATCGACCTGGCCGAGACCGATCCCGCCACCGCCCGGTCCGCCCTGCACGAGCTCCGCGCAGATCACCTCCGCCTGGGCCAGATCGAGGCCTGGCTCGGCGGAGATCCCGACCGGGCGACATTTGGACTCGGCGCCGCGATCCAGCTCGTCGACGCCGAGCTAGCCTCCCCCACCCCCGACCTGGAACGGCTCGAACCGGATCTACTGCGCTGGCTCGAAGGGGACTGGTAGTACCAACCCCCTATTGAGAGGCGCATAAACCAAGCAGGTCGGGGGACGCAGGGAAGGATGGTGAGGGGAGCGCACTTAAGTGCGTGACCCGAACCAGCCGACCGAGGACCCCGAGATGCGCCGGTTTAGGCGCCTCTCAGGCGAAGGTCCAGAGCTTGTTGCCTAGAAAATTGAACGGCATCGCCACCGCGACCGCGATTGCCTGCGCGGTGAGGTCGCCCATCGACGCACCCGAGACGAGTGCTTCGAGCACCATCAGGTTGATCAGCAGCGCCGCAACGCTGACGGCGAAGAAACGCGCTGCCTGGAAGCCCGGGTGGCCGTGACCCGCGTCGAAGGTCCAGTGCCGGTTCCAGAGGAAGTTATTGGCAAGGGCGACGCAAAAGGCACCGATCGCGGCAAGTAGGTGGTGCAAGCCGAGGCCGCCACCGAGCAAGGCGAAGACCGCCAGGTTGATCAGGTAGCCGGAACCGCCGACGATGCCGAATTTGAGCAGCTGCAGCCAGCTCGCCGGGCGGCGGGCGGCGGCGCGAATGCGGTAGGCGAATTCGTAGGTGCCGCTCATCTACCGCTCCACGGGGCCGCTTTGGGCCCGTCGGCGACGACGGCATTGCGGCCGAAACCGGTCCGCGCGTCGCGCAGCACATGGAAGGGAACTTGTTGGATTCGAGGGGACACGTAGCGGATAAGCGTTAGGCGCTCCAGCCTACGACGTTCGACCGGACGGAAGCCCAGTGGCAGCCCTACCGGCTTTCTCGCCACGACTGGCTTGCTGACCACGTCGATCTCCCGAACCGGGAGCACGCCGCGGTAGGCGCGCCGCGAGGGGCCGTCGAGATAGAACCGGATCGGGTCGGCGGCGAGTTTCCAGGTGACGATCGCGCGCGGTCGCAGTGGCGGTCCCAACTGCTCGGCGAGGTCGCGGAAGTCCGGGCGCTGCAGATTGGGCGTGCGGGTGACGTAGACGTCGTACGCAAGCCAGTAGACGCAGAGGACGGCGGCGCAGACCAAGCCCAAGCGACGAGCCCCGCCGGCGGCAAACCCGATCGCCACGACAGTCGCAAGGGGTACCA
>Ga0193699_10000163_pt1 | contig 30386 bp, 26 predicted proteins | sample L3c2metaG_FD_160095 | JGI IMG/M metagenome (GOLD analysis project Ga0193699, IMG submission 160095) | Soil microbial communities from a riparian zone of the East river system, Colorado, United States - L3c2 | ecosystem: Environmental > Terrestrial > Soil > Riparian zone | place: USA: East...
CGGGCGGGGTGAACCCGACCTCGACCATCCAGGCGCTGGCGCTCTACATCGCCGACAGCATCAAGCAGCGCCTCGCCAATCTGTTCGACTGAGCAATCTCTTCGACTGAGAATGACCGCCATGCCAAACCCTGAGCTCACCGCCGGACAAGCCCGCGACCTGCGCGCGCTGGCGGGCCTAATCATTCCGCCGAGTGCGGCCTATGACGTGCCGGGGGCCGACGACGACAAGATTTTTGGCGACATTCTCCGCAGCCTTGAGCGCGACCACGACGATATCTGCCGCGTACTGGCGCATCTTGCCTCGCTGGCCGAGGGCAGCTTCGCCGACCTCGAGCCGGAGCGCCGCGCCGGAGTGGCCGCTACGTTTCGTGAGACCGGCGGGACGCCGCTGACCGCGTTGGTCCGCGTGGTGCTGCTCTGCTACTACCGCGACGACCGGGTGATGCGCTCGCTCGGCCAGGAGCCGCGTCCGCCATTCCCCAAGGGGCACGTCGTCGAGCAGGGCGACTGGTCGCTGCTCGATCCGGTCCGGGCGCGGCCGCCGATGTATCGGGTGGTGGACCGAACCTAGTCCTGATAGCTGAACAGCCCGCGCGGCTGGTAAGACGGCCGCGGTGCATAGACCTGTGGCGCGTATTGGGGCGTATAGCCGCGGTTATCGTAATTTGGCTGCTGCCCATAGCCCTGCGCGTCGTAGACACGGCGGTTGCTGCGCGGCGCCGGATAGCGCGCCACATCTGAGCTGCCGTCGGCCGGGTAGATGTAACCGTCATCGGCGCGCGCCTGTGGCGGGATCTGGCCGGGCGCCACTTGCTGCGGCGTGATCACGACGGGATCGCCGGCGGCGTCGTACTGCGGCGCAACCTGCTGGGCCGGATCGCGGCGCGCGACCGCGGTATTGGATCGGGCGCGCGGGTTGCGCGCGAGTGCGATCTGCGACGAGCCGGTCAGCGTCACCGTGGTGTTGAGCACGCCTTCCTTTTCCACCAGCGCGTACAGCGTCGAGGCGTTGGCGCGCGACAGCCGCACGCAGCCGTGCGACGCCGGGTTGCCGAGACGGTTCACCCAATCCGTGCCGTGAATGGCATGACCGATCTTGGTGAAGAAGATCGAATGCGGCATCGGCGCGTCGTCGAATTCCTTGGAGTAGTGGTCTTCCTCCATCCGGAAGGTGCGGAAGCTGCCGTTCGGGGTTTCGTAGGAGGGCAGGCCGGTCGACACCGGCCACTGGTAGCGCTCGACGCCGTCGACCGCGACGGTCATGGTTTGCGTATTCTTGTCGACGGTGATGGCGACTTTGGCCTGCGCGGCGCCCGTGGCGAACAGCATCAGGCCGGTGAGAGCAACGAGAAAGGAACGCATCTTTACCTTTACCTTCGGCCACCGGCCTTGATTGCAGCGCCGCTCTCCGTCCCGGCATCCAATATGCCCGGAAACCGGCTTTTGTTCCAGCCCTGTCGGGGCATCGTTAATGTTTAGCCGGGCGCAAACAAGGCGGAGACAGGGTTTAATCTGGTGGGGCGGCCGCTATTTTCGCAAGCCGCCACGGCGCTGAGCCCGCCCTGAATTCACCACGGGATGGGCAACCTTTTGGCGGCCGCGGCGTTACAGATACCCGCGCCATCGGTCGATTGCGGCCGACCCATAAGGAATTCAGATCCCATAAGGAATTCAGATGAAGACGAAGATGAAGACAATGGCGGTCAAGACATCGCCGCTGCCGGCCGGTTTGCCCCTAAAATTCCATTTTGCGGTGGCGGCGATCGTTCTAGCCCTGCTGGCGATTCCCCATGCCGGCAATGCGCAGGGCATCGTGCGTGGCGCCCAGGAAGGCTCCCGTGAAGGCAACCGGATCGCCGGTCCCGTGGGTGGCGTGGTCGGCGGCGCGGTCGGAGCCGGTGTCGGTGGCGCGATGGGCGCGGTGAAAGGTGTGTTCGGGATCAATGGCCGCGGCTATCGCTGCCGCGGCTATTACGATCGCCACGACCGCTTTCATTGCTATCGGTAGATTTGTTTCAACGTCATTCCGGGTTCGCATCTTCGACGCGCCCCGGAATGACGCGCTTTCGCGCGTCAGTTCTTCAACCGGTATCCCGTCTTGAAAATCCACCACACCGTGACCATGCAGATCGCAAGGAACATCAGCGTGATGCCGACGCTGAGGCCGATGCTGACGTCGGCGATTTCGTAAAAGCTCCAGCGGAAGCCGCTGATCAGATAGACCACCGGGTTGAGCAGCGTGATGGTGCGCCAGCCCGACGGCAGCATGTTCACCGAGTAGAAGCTGCCGCCGAGGAAGGTCAGCGGCGTCACCACCAGCATCGGGATCATCTGCAGCTTCTCGAAGCCGTCGGCCCAGATGCCGATGATGAAGCCGAACAGGCTGAAGGTGACCGCGGTCAGCACCAGGAACGTCAGCATCCACCAGGGATGCATGATATGCAGCGGCACGAACAGAGCGGCGGTGGCGAGGATGATCAGGCCGAGGATGATCGATTTGGTCGCGGCGGCGCCGACATAGCCGAGCACGATCTCGAAATACGAGACCGGCGCCGACAGCAATTCATAGATGGTGCCGACGAATTTCGGGAAGTAGATGCCGAACGAGGCGTTGGCGATGCTCTGCGTCAGCACCGACAGCATCACCAGCCCCGGCACGATGAAGGTGCCGTAGCTGACGCCTTCGACCGAGGTGATGCGCGAGCCGATCGCCGCACCAAACACCACGAAATACAGCGAGGTTGAAACCACGGGCGAGACGATGCTCTGCAGCAGCGTGCGCCAGGTGCGCGCCATTTCGAACAGATAGATCGCGCGGACGGCCCTGAAATTCATGACGCCCTCACCAGGCTGACAAAAATGTCTTCCAGCGACGACTGGCTGGTATCGAGGTCCGAGATGTGGATGCCGGCATTTCTGAGATCGCTGAGCAGGCTGGTGATGCCGGTGCGTTCGCCCTTGGTGTCGTAGTGATAGGTCACCGCGCGGCAATCGTCCGAAAGTTCGAGGTTGTAGCCGGCGAGGCTGTCGGGAATCACCTCGATGCTGGCCTGCAGATGCAGCTTCAGCTCCTTCTTGCCGAGCTTCTGCATCAGCCCCGCCTTGTCCTCGATCAGGATGATCTCGCCCTTGTTGATGACGCCGATCCGGTCGGCCATCTCCTCGGCCTCCTCGATGTAATGCGTGGTGAGGATGATGGTGACGCCCGAGGCCTGCAGCGCTCGCACCACTTCCCACATGCCCTTGCGCAATTCGACGTCGACGCCGGCGGTGGGCTCGTCGAGAAACAGGATCTGCGGCTCGTGCGACAGCGCTTTCGCGATCATCACCCGGCGCTTCATGCCGCCGGACAGCGTGACGATCTTGGAATCCTTCTTGTCCCACAGCGACAGGTCCTTCAGCACCTTCTCGATATGCGCCGGATTCTTCGGCTTGCCGAACAGGCCGCGGCTGAAGCTGACGGTCGCCCACACCGATTCGAAGGCGTCGGTATGCAGCTCCTGCGGCACCAGCCCGATCATCGAGCGCGCCGCGCGATAGTTTTCGTTGATGTCATGCCCATCGACGGTGACGCGGCCTTGGCTTGACTTGGCGATGCCGCAGATGATGCTGATCAGCGTGGTCTTGCCGGCGCCGTTCGGGCCCAGCAGCGCGAAGATCTCGCCGCGTTTTATGTCGAGGTTGATGCCGTTGAGGGCCTTGAAACCGGAACCATAGGTCTTCGACAGGTTTGAAACGGATATGATGGCAGTCATTGCGGATTCGACGGTCTGATCTGAAAAACGCGGGAAAGGGGAGGCGGGCCGCAGCGCGTTTGTGAGCGCAAGGTGGCCAGATGATGGCGAGCATTACCAGATGGGGACGCTCGGGCCGATGTGCAACCGCTCATACCCGGGCGACAAAGACGGTCGACCACCTTTTTTGCGCCTGCAATGAAGACTGCTCTGTTCAATTCGCCAACAGCTCGCCCGGATCCTTGGCGGACTCAAAACGGGGCATGACGTCGAGGGGCAGGGCGACCAACTTCGCCGAACGGTTGGTATCAGCACCAAAGATGGCGGCGGCGGCGATCGGTTTTGCGAGCCGCGTATACTCGGACCAGATCAAAGTGAGCATCAGGGGTGGCTGCTCTCCATTTGCGAGCATCTGCCCGCAACGCTCAATGGCGCCTTCCGTAAGCCACCATTGTTGCGCAAGCGCAACGAGCTTTCTGAAATTGCGGATGGTGCCGGATTGCTGCGAGGGAGGAACGCCGGCCAGTTGAGCGCAGTGCGTCATCCAGTTGAGGCCGGCCAGAATGGCGATGGCAAAATCAGCCGACGCCGTTCCGGTGAAATCGATCACGGTTTCCCCATGAGGGCGCTGAACGAGATATCCGTTCATCATTTCGATCTGACGGGCGGGCGCGGTCAGCAGTCCGAAATCGCGGCCGGGGACCATCATCACGTAACGCATCGCTTCGAGTCGCGTGTGATCCCAGACGGCGCCCACATCACCATCGACGTCTGACAGCGTCCGCTTGCAGGCCGGACAGATCAGTTTACCTTGATCGGAATCGGCGAGATATTGGGAAACACGCTTGCCGAGGGTCTCGATGAGAACGTCAGGTTCGACGAACCCTGGCGGGGGTGGCTTCGCCGCCGGGCGCTTAAACAGCTGCCTTTTTGAATGTAACCAATCAAACAAGTGCGCTGCCCCGATGAAGGGTTCATGCGGAGATTACACCCGCTCCACGAAACTATCGACCACCTTTTTCTCGCCGGCCTTTTCGAACGCGATGGTCAGCTTGTTGCCGTCGATCTTCACCACCTGGCCGTAGCCGAACTTCTGGTGGAAGACGCGGTCGGCCAATGTGAACTCCGAGGTGGTGCCGGTGGATTTCGCGATCAGCTCGCCTTCGATGGTCATCGGGCCGCGCTTGCTGCGGGAGCCGCCATGCGCGTCGCCGCGCGAGCTTGAAGCATCGCCGCGCGAGCTTGAAAACGGCGACTGGCTTTCATTGAAACCGCCGCCGGCCTGGCCGCCGCCACGGCCGCCATTCTGGTTACGGGCGCGGTTGGCCTGGGCGCGCTGCCAGCCCGGCGTCGAATAGCTGGAGCCGAACGATTCCACATTGTCGAAGCGCGAGGGGCCATAGCCGCTGCTGCCGCCCCAGCCGGAGCCGCCTTTCGACTCCGTGATCTCGACATTGTGCGCCGGCAATTCATCGAGGAAGCGCGAGGGAATCGTCGTCGACCACGTGCCGTGAATCCGCCGGTTGGTGGCGAAATAGAGCTTGGCGCGGCGGCGGGCGCGGGTCAGGCCGACATGGGCGAGGCGGCGCTCTTCTTCGAGGCCGGCGCGGCCCTGTTCGTCGAGGGTGCGCTGGCTCGGAAACAGGCCTTCCTCCCAGCCCGGCAGGAACACATTGTCGAATTCCAGTCCCTTGGCCGAATGCAGCGTCATCAGCGACACCGCGTCGTCCTCGGCGCCGCCGTCGCGGTCCATCACCAGCGAGATGTGTTCGAGAAAACCCTGCAGGTTCTCGAATTCCTCCATCGAACGCACCAGCTCCTTGAGGTTTTCGAGCCGGCCCGCGGCGTCGGCGGAGCGGTCCTTCTGCCACATCTCGGTGTAGCCGCTCTCGTCGAGTACGATCTCGGCGAGTTCGGTGTGCGAGGTGACCTCGCGCTGCGCCCGCCAGCGGTCGAAATTGAGCATGAGGTCGCGCAGGGATCCACGCGCCTTCGGTTTCAGCTCATCGGTCTCGACCACGGCGCGGGCAGCCTCGGACAGCGGAATCCGGCGCTTGCGGGCATGGTCGTGCAGCATCTGCACGGTGGCGTCACCGAGGCCGCGCTTCGGTACATTGACGATGCGCTCGAAGGCGAGGTCGTCGGCCGGCGAGTTGATGACGCGCAAATAGGCCAGCGCGTCGCGGATTTCGGCGCGCTCGTAGAACCGCGGGCCGCCGATCACCCGGTAGGGCAGGCCGAGCGTGACAAAACGATCTTCGAATTCGCGCATCTGGAACGAGGCCCGCACCAGGATGGCGATGTCGTTGAGCTTGTGGCCGCCGCGCTGCAGTTCCTCGATCTCCTCGCCGATGGCGCGGGCTTCCTCTTCGGAATCCCAGGAGCCGGTGACGGTGACCTTCTCGCCGTCGACGTCTTCGGTGCGCAGCGTCTTGCCGAGCCGTCCCTCATTATGCGCGATCAGATGCGAGGCAGCGGCGAGGATGTGGCCGGTGGAGCGGTAATTGCGCTCGAGCCGAATGACTTTGGCGCCCGGAAAATCGTGATCGAAGCGCAGGATGTTGTCGACCTCGGCGCCGCGCCAGCCATAGATCGACTGGTCGTCGTCGCCGACGCAGCAGATGTTTTTGGGGGCCGTCAGGGACGAGGGAGAATGCGCGGTCTGCTCCCTCTCCCCGTTCTTCGCGGGGAGAGGGTTGGGGTGAGGGGCTCCCTCCGCGGGCACCGCATTTGAGTTTGGCTCCCCCTCACCCGGATTGCTTCGCAATCCGACCTCTCCCCGCAAGCGGGGAGAGGTGAAGGAGGAAGAGGTCGGAACTGTCGATGGCGCCTGCGACAGCAGCCGCAGCCACAGATATTGCGCGACGTTGGTGTCCTGATATTCGTCGACCAGAATGAACTTGAAGCGGTGCTGGTATTGCCGGAGCACATCCGGGTGCTCGCGGAACAGCCGGATGTTTTCCAGCAGCAGATCGCCGAAATCGGCGGCGTTGAGGATTTTTAAGCGTTCCTGATAGAGGGCATAGAGCTTGCCGCCCCGGCCGTTGCCGAACACCGCGGCTTCGCCCGGCGGCACCTGCGACGGCGTCAGCCCGCGATTTTTCCAGCCATCGATCAGTCCGGCCAGCATGCGCGCCGGCCAGCGCTTGTCGTCGATATTGTCGGCCGCCAGCAGCTGTTTCAAAAGCCGGACCTGGTCGTCGACGTCGAGCACGGTGAAATTGGATTTCAGCTGCACCAGCTCGGCATGGGTGCGCAGGATGCGGCCGCCGATGGAATGGAAGGTGCCGAGCCACGGCATGCCCTCAACGGCCTGGCCCAGCATCTGGCCGAGCCGCAGCTTCATCTCGCGCGCCGCCTTGTTGGTAAACGTCACCGACAGGATTTCGCCGGGCCGGGCGCGGCCCATGCTGAGAATGTGGGCAATCCGGGAGGTCAGCACCCGGGTCTTGCCGGTTCCGGCCCCCGCCAGCACCAAGACCGGTCCGTCCAGCGTCTCGACCGCCTCACGCTGCTCGGGATTGAGCCCGGCAAGATATTGTGGGGTCGCGGACGCCCGCGCGCGCGCAGCAATGCCGCCCGCCGCCGGCTGGTGGTCGGGGACGCTCTGATGGGGCAGCTTGTTCGGCTCGGTCATGCGAATCGTCTTCCGCCCACGATGGCACCGCGGGGCCGTGAAGGGGAGCCTTCATAGCAGGATTGAAGGGCATATAGGGCTTTGGCGGCGGATTTGACAGGTTTTATCCCGCCCCGCGAACGGCCCCGGGTTTTCGACATCCGGCTGGATTTTGTTCCCGGCGATGGCGGAAATTTGAGCGGTTGCCGCAGCCGGAACCGGGCGGAACATATGTTCCCAGGCCGGATTATTTCCACAGCCGATGCGCGACGATCTCACTCGCGCTGATGTCGAAACAGAAAGTGGAAAACAGAGGGTGTCATGCTGAGCTGGGTTGTAACGTTTCTGATCGTCGCACTGATCGCAGGCATTTTGGGCTTTGGCGGCGTTGCCGGAGCCTCGATCGAAATCGCCAAGGTCATCTTCTTTATCGCGGTCGTGTTGTTTCTGGTTTCGGCCGTGGTCGGTCTGGCGCGCGGCCGTACCCGCGTCTAGCGTGTCCTTGATAGGAGCATGATCTTTTCGGAAAACCGGGCATCCACTTTTCCGGATCATGCTCTATTTCGAGGGCATCGCAATCTTCCTGCCGATGCCCTCGGGGCGTGCGACTGACGCGTGGGCCTTCGTCACCGCGTCCATGCGGGCGCGGATATCGGGCGGAAACGGCGCGGTCTTGCGCGCATTCATGTCGATGTGAATGGTCATGTTTTCCGACGTGGCGGACAGCCAGCCCTCGGTGGCGTGGCGCAATTCTTCAAACGTATGCAGCCGCTTTTCGTCGGCTCCGAGCAGAAAAACCGAAATCTGCAGGGGATCGCCGAGGTGAATCTCGCGCAAATAGCGCACATGGCATTCCGCGGTAAACGTCGAGCCGTGGCGCTCCTTCATGTAGCCGGGGCCGATTCCAAGCTGCAGCCATAGTTCGTCAATGGCGCGGTCGAACATCACATTGTAATAGGCCATGTTGAGATGGCCGTTATAGTCGATCCATTGCGGCTCGATCTGCATCACCGACGACAGGAACGGTGCGGGTGGAAGCGGCATATCCTTATCGGGGGTAGTATTGGCGGCGGCAGCAGTCGTCATCGTCCATTCCCGTCGGTTCGATCCATGATCCCTTGACCCGTTATATATCCTTTGCCACGGTCCTCCGCCGGGAGGAAATCGCGTGGGCATTATAACCAATCATCTGAAGCGGCCGGAACCGCAGGCGCTGGCGGGCACCGTGGCGGCGCTCGCGGCGCGGTTCGGCAACCGGCTGATCACCTCGCAGGCGGTGCGCGACCAGCACGCCCATACCACGACCTGGCTGGCGCCGCAGCCGCCGGACGCGGTTGTGATGGCGCAGGAGACCGCCGATATCCAGGACGTGGTGCGGATTTGCGCCCAGTTCGGCGTGCCCGTGATCGCGTTCGGCACCGGCACCTCGCTGGAAGGCCAGGTCAACGCGCCCGCCGGCGGCATCTGCATCGATCTGCGCGACATGAACCGGGTGCTGGAAGTCCACGCCGAGGACCTCGACTGCGTGATCCAGCCCGGCGTCACCCGCAAGGCGTTGAACGAGCATCTTCGCGACCAGGGATTGTTCTTTCCGATCGACCCCGGCGCCGATGCGTCGCTGGGCGGCATGGCCTCGACCCGGGCCTCCGGCACCAATGCGGTGCGCTACGGTACCATGCGCGACAACGTGCTGGCGCTGAAAGTGGTGCGCGGCGACGGCGAGATCATCACCACCGGCACGCGGGCGAAGAAATCCTCCGCGGGTTACGACCTGACCCATCTGTTTGTCGGCGCGGAGGGCACGCTTGGCATCATCTCCGAACTCACGATAAAACTGCGCGGCATTCCCGACACCATCGCGGCGGCGGCGTGTTCGTTCGAGAGCGTGCGCGGGGCCTGCCAGGCCACGATTCTGGCGATCCAGACCGGCATTCCCGTCGCCCGCATCGAACTGCTCAACGCTGCCCAGGTGCGGGCGTGCAATTCCTACTCAAAGCTGTCGCTGCCGGAGACGCCGCTATTGCTGCTGGAATTTCACGGCAGCGCCAACGAAGTCGCCGAGCAGTCGAAGAATTTCAGCGAGATCGCCAAAGAATGCGGCGGCGGCGATTTCACCTGGACCACACGGCCGGAGGACCGCAGCAAACTCTGGCAGGCGCGGCATGATGCCTATTGGGCGGTGAAAAGCCTGCGCGCCGGCGCCGGCGTGGTCGCGACCGATGTCTGCGTGCCGATCTCGCGCCTCGCCGACTGCGTGACCGAGACCGAAGAGGACCTCATGCGCCTCAATCTGATATCGCCGATCGTCGGCCATGTCGGTGACGGCAATTTCCACTGCTCTCTATTGTGCGATGTTGACGATCGCGACGAGATGGCGCGCGGCGAGGAATTCATGCACCGGCTGGTGGAGCGCGCCCAGGCGATGGGCGGTACCTGCACCGGCGAGCACGGCGTCGGCCAGGGCAAGCAGAAGTACCTGAAGGCCGAACTCGGCGTCGAGGCGCTCGACGCCATGCGCGCGCTGAAGGCGGCGCTCGATCCGCAGAATATTTTCAATCCCGGAAAGATATTGCCGGCGGTGTAGGCCGGCATTCATAATACTTGCTGACCGCAAAGTACCACGGTCATCTATGCTTACGAGTTCCAGGGGCATGGCAATGTGGTGGTTCAACAAAAGCAAACGCGAGGAAATCTGGGACGAGGAAATCCAGTGGCCGATCGGTGATATTGAAGCGGCGCAGAAGATCCGTGGCATCTGCCGTTTCGCTGCCGACAGCGCCGAAAAAGTAGCTGGTAGCGCCGGCCGTCCCGAGAACAAGAAAACCAAATACGAGGTCGAACGGTACGAGCGCGCCTCCAAGACCGCGATGGAAATCGCAATCAAGATGTCCGACGACCTTTTGCGCGATGCTTCGGTACGTCAGATCGTGGAACTGTGTATGAAGGCCGACGATTTGAGGCCGGCGCGGATCCTGTTTCGCGCTATCCATGCCGTTTCAATCAGGGAAGATGTACTAAAGGACTACCCATCGTTGCGGGAGTGACCTCGCTCGCAGGCTCAATCGTCTTTCGCGGAAGGAACGGGCAGTGCGCTTCACGGCGAGCGGCACGCTTTGCGCCAATGGCGGAGGAGGCATCGGCAATTGTAGCTAGCTTGCCTGTACGATCTTACGCTACCTATCGAAAAACAGGGGAGGCCGGCGCGATGCTGATCACCAACGTCCAGGCGCATCACATCCGTATCCCCTATGACGCAGGGGTTGCGAGCTTCAAGCAGGGCGCGTCATCGATTGCCGCGCTCGAAATCGTTCTCGTCGAGGTCTCGACCGACGCCGGACTTACCGGCTGGGGCGATGCCTTTAGTTATGTCTGTCCAAGAACGACTGTGACAGCCATTGACGAGATGATTGCGCCGCAGGCCCGCGGGCAGGAGGTTCCTGATGCCGATGGCATTGCCGCCTTCATGGACCGCATCCAGCGCAACCTGCATCTGTTCGGCCGTTACGGCATCACGATGTTTGCGATCTCGGGCCTCGACATCGCGCTGTGGGATATCGCGGCAAAAGTAGATGGCGTGCCGCTGCACCACTTGATCGGCGCCAGCAAGCGGTCGCGGATTCCGGCCTATGCGAGCCTGCTCCGGATCGGGACGCCGGAACTCGTTGCGAGCGAATGCGAGGCCGCGCTGCGGCGCGGCTACACCGCGATCAAGCTGCATGAGACCACCACGCCGGCCGTGTTCGCCGCGCGGCAGGCGATAGGCGCCGGCATTCCTCTCATGGTCGACATGAACTGTCCCCTTGACGGCGCCGAGGCGATTGTATTCGCGCAGGCCTGCCGGGCGGCTGCCCCAAAATTCCTGGAGGAGCCGGTCTGGCCGCCGGAGGATTTTGTCACCTTGGCGGAAGTCCGCAAAAAAGGCGGGCTCGATATCGCCGCGGGAGAAAATGCCTGCACCGTCCATCAATTCAGGCAAATGATGACCGCGGGCGCCGTGAGCTATGCGCAGCCTTCGGTCACCAAGGTCGGCGGCATCACGGAATATCTGAAGGTTGCCGCATTGGCCGACGAAAGGGGTGTGAAGCTCGCGCCGCACTCGCCTTATTTCGGGCCCGGCTTTCTGGCGACGCTGCAACTGATGTCGCTGCGCGACGATGGCACCTTCGTCGAAGTGTTTTACATGAAGCGAGCAGCGTGCCTTTGGGGCGGCCGTGTCGACACCGACGCGAATGGCACGATCGCGGTGCCCGAAGGCCCTGGATTGGGCTACGAACCGGACAAAGAGATCATGGAGCGTTACCGCGTGGCATGACGGCGTGGGGCGTGGCTTTCTTTTTGACAAGCTGCCGACATCAGGTTCAACTGTCTGACAAATCCAAACGCCGGCCCAAGCCGGGAATGACGAAACGGACGGCCGCAGCAACGACGGGCGCCGCAAAAGGAAACAACGGGAGCATCACATGGCCATTTCACGTCGTGACGTTTTGTTGGGCAGCGCCGGTGCGCTCGGCGCTGCAACATTTTCATTTCCAAAGCCGGCCATCGCCCAGTCGGAACCGATCAAGATCGGCTGCCTTGCCGCGATCACCGGACCGAGTTCGGCGCCGACTATCGGTTTCAACCGCGGCGTGATGTTCGCGACGGACGCCATCAATGCCGCCGGCGGCGTCAAGGGCCGCAAGATCGAGATCGTGATGCGCGACACCCAGGGCGATCCGACCAAGGCGGTGAACGCCACCCAGGAATTGATCAGCCAAGCCAAGGTTCACGCGATCTGGGGGCCGGTCAATTCGGGCGAGGCGCTGGCGACCACGCCGATCATGGCACGCGCCAAGATGCCGGATCTTCATCCCTGCGTCGTCGAAAGCCTGATCGAAACCACCAAGTTTCCGAACGCCTTCCGCATGGCGCCTTCCAACAGCCAATGGGACGACGCGGTGCGCAATTACTGCCTCAATATCCTCAAGGTGAAAAAGGTCGCCGTGATCGGCGACACCACGGGTTACGGCGTGACCGCCGTCGGAGCGTCGGTGACGGCGTTCAAAAAGGATGGCGCCGAGGTGGTCTATCAGGCCAATATCGATGCCACCCAGCCCGACATGACGCCGGACATGCTGCGCGCAAAAAATGCCGGCGCCGAAGTGATCGTGGTCTGGAGTGTCTCCACCGGCATGGAAGCGCGCATGTTCAACGTGCGCGCGGCGATGAACTGGGACGTGTCGTTCGTCGGTCATCCGTCGATGGCTTCGGGCGAACTCGCCGGCCTGGTCGAGAAACCCGCCAACTGGAAAAAAGTGTACGCCATCGGCTACAAGAGCTGCAGCTATGATAGCGCCGGCAAGCTGCCGGCGAAGAGCCAGGATCTGGTCGATCGTCTGCTCAAAGCCAACGTGCAAATCAACGATACCCTGCTGTGGTGGGTCGCCGGCGGCATCGATGCGATCGAGCTGATCGCCAAGGGCGTCGCGGAAAGCGGATCGACCGATAGCGAAGGTATCATCAAATACTGGAACACGCTGTCGAAATATCCCGGCTATTTCGGCAACTACACCTTCACGCCGACCCAGCACAACGGCTATCCGACCGAAGAGATCGTGATGTCGGAGGCCTCCACCGCCAAGAACGGCACCTTCGCGCTGGCGCCGGGATACACATAAGAGCGGCGGAGAGCACCGCCATGCTCGCTTCCATTCTCGCTTCTGGTCTCGCGGCGGGCGCGATCTACGCGCTCGTCGGCGTCACCTACAACACCATGTTCTCGACCTCGCGGGTGATGAGCTTCACCGCCGGGCAGCTCGCCATGCTCGGCGGCGTGTTCGGCTCGATGTTCATGCTCAAGATGGGCATGCCGATCATCGTCGGTTTCCTTTTGACGCTGGTCGGCTGCGCGCTCATCGGGGTCATCACCGAATTCGTCGCGGTGCGGCCGGTGCTGAAAAGCCTCGACCAGCATCTCTACGTGCTTTCCACGCTGGCGCTGGCGCTGATGATCCAGCAGGTGGCGGCGATCGAATGGGGCACCGAACCGCAACCGTTTCCGCGTCTGATCGGGTGGGGGAGTGGGATCTGGGATGAAAAGTTCTGGCTGCCGGTGGTCGCCTGCGCGATTACCATCCTCGGCCTCGAATATCTCTATCGCCGCACCCTGGTCGGCCGCGCGTTCCTGGCGATCGCGGAGGACAATTTCGCCGCGCGCGCGCTCGGCCTGCCGGAGCGCAACCTGCGCGTCGCCAGCTATGCGCTGGCCGGTATTATCGGCGGTGTCGCCGGATTTTCCGGCGGCCAGTTGCTGCTGGCGTTCTTCGCCAACGGCGCGCTCTTGAATTTTTACGGTTTCGTGCCGGTGGCGCTCGGCGGCCTCGGCAACAACCGCGGTGCCATCATCGGCGGCCTCGCGCTCGGTCTGTTTCAGCAGGCCGCGAACTTCCTGGTTGGCGGCATCTTCTCCTCGGTGGCCGTGTTCACGCTGTTCATCGTCGTTCTGCTGGCGGCCCCGCAAGGGCTGTTCGGGGCGGCCACGGCACGGAGGGTGTGATGACCGCGGTCACCTCAACTCCGGCACGCAGCGAGGCCGGCGCCTGGCGCGCAATGCTGCCGCAGCTCGCGCCGTTTCTCGGCATCCTCGCGGTCGCGATGATCCTGCCGTTCGTCAGCAACGATTACTGGGCGCTGATCGGCACCCGTGCGGCGATCTACTGGGTGCTGGTCTCCGGTCTCAATTTGGTCGTCGGTTTCGCCGGACACTTGGCGATCGGCTATGTCGCGCTGCTGACGCTCGGCGCCTATACCACCAGCGTGCTGGTTGCCGGCAACGTCATGCCGCCGGTGCCGGTATTCGCGGCCTTGCCGATCGCGGGCGCCGTCGGCGCGGTGTTCGGCGTGATCGTCGGCCTGCCGGCCCTGCGGCTGCGCACGTTCTATTTCGCGATGTCGACACTCGGCTTCGCCACCATCGTCACGCAGATCGCGCTGGCCTGGCAGAGCGTCACCGGCGGCGGCATTGGCATTGTCGGGCCGGAATTTCCGGCGCCGTTCAATACCGCGTGGGGCTACTATTACCTCTGCGTCGGCTTTGCCGCCTTCTGCACCTGGATGAGCGCGAACGTGGCCCACAGCCGGTTCGGCCGCGCCTTGATCGCGGTCCGCGACGCCGAGGTGGCGGCGGAAGCCACCGGCATTTCCAAGCCGCGCATGCTGATCGCGATCTTTCTGTTCGCGGGTTCGCTGGCGGCCGTCGCCGGCGGACTGTTCGCCAGCCTGCAGACCTACATCACACCGGACGCTTTTACCTTCGACCTGTCGATCCTGTTCTTCATTGCGATCCTGATCGGCGGCCGCGGTTCGATCCTGGGCCCGATGCTCGGCACCATCATCCTGACCATCCTGCCGGAGATCGCCGCTCCGCTGGCGGCGTGGTCGACGTTTCTCTATGCGGTACTGCTTCTGGTCATCGTGCTGGTGATGCCCGGCGGCATCGCGGCCCTGCTGGACTTTCGCAACCGCCGTCCGCTCGCCAGCAACCGTGCCATCGTGCCGCGGCCCACCGCGCTGGGCGGTGTCCTGCAGGTGAGGGCGGCCAACAGGACGCTTTGCCTGCGCGGTCTCGCGTTGAGTTTCGGCAATGTGCGCGCCATCGATGGCCTCGATCTCGACGTCAGGCCCGGCCAGATCCACGGCCTGATCGGTCCCAATGGCAGCGGCAAGACCACGACGTTGAATGTGATCTCCGGTTACTACGCCGCCAAGGCCGGCACGATGACGTTGGGAGAAGACGTGCTGCCGCCGGGCATGCCGGCATTACGCGCCTACAGCGGCATCGCCCGCACCTTCCAGACTCCGCGCGTGATCGGGGAGGCCTCGGTGCTGCAGAACGTCATGATCGGCGGCACCATCGAGGGGCAGGCGACGTTCGTCGAGGCGCTGCTGGCGCTGCCGCGCCACCGCCGCGACGAGCACAGGCTGGCGGCCAAGGCCCGCGCGCTGCTCGGCGTGGTCGGGTTGGAAATGCTGGCCGATGTCCGTGCCGATCGCCTGCAGCACAGCGAGTTGCGCTTCATCGAGATCGCACGGGCGCTGATGCTGGAGCCGGACTTCCTGCTGCTCGACGAACCCGCGGCCGGGCTTTCCAGCGACGAAATCGAACGGTTGGCCGCGCTGATCAAGGCGATCAGCAAGCGCGGCACCGGCGTGCTGCTGGTGGAGCATCATGCCGACCTGATCTTCGACATCTGCGATCAGGTCACCGTGCTCAATCTCGGCCGCACGCTGGCCGCCGGAACGCCCGCCGAAATTCGCGTCCACAAGGAGGTGGTCAGTGCTTACCTCGGCGCCTGAACCTCTGCTCGCCGTCGCCGCGCTGGAATCCGGCTACGGCAAGATCCGCGTGCTGCATGGCATCGATTTCGCGGTATCGCCGGGCGAGGTGGTGGCGCTGCTCGGTCCCAACGGCGCCGGCAAGACCACCATGCTGCGCGCGCTGTCGGGATTGCTGCCGGTCAATGCCGGACATGTGCGTTTCGGTGGCCGCGACATCACCAACGCCACGCCGCGCGAGGCGGCGCGTGCCGGGCTGGTGCATGTGATCGAAGGACATCGCGTGTTCACGCAGATTTCCGTCACCGACAATCTCCTGCTGGCGGGCTACGACCTGCCGCGCGGCGAGCGCGCGGCGCGGGTCGAGGAAGCGTTGTCGTTCTTCCCCGAGATCGCCGAGAAGCGCCACGAGCGCGGCGGCGCGCTCAGCGGCGGGCAACAGCAAATGCTGACGGTAGCGCAGGGCCTGGTGCGCCGCCCGCGGCTGTTGATGCTCGACGAACCGTCGGCGGGTCTATCGCCGGTGCTGGTCGATCGCGTGCTCAACGTCGTCGCCCAGCTGCGCAGCCAGGGCACCGCGGTGCTGCTGGTCGAGCAGTTGCTGGAAAAAGCGCTCGCCGCCGCCGACCGCGTCTATGCGCTGGTGCAGGGTCACATCGTGCTGGAAGCGCCGACCAGCGAGGCCAACCTGCCGCAGCGGATCGAACGCGCTTATTTCGGGCATGAAAGTCACGTGACGGCTTCATCTTGAAGAGCTCACCGAGAAATCTTGACCTCGTCGTTCCCGGATGGCCCGAAGGAGCAGACCTCAGAAGTGCAATTGCACATTTTAGGTTCGCGTTTGCAGCGCGCCCCGGAATGATAGACTCATGCTGATGCGGCTTCCCTTCTTTTACGGCTGGGTCATCGTCGGCGTGACGTTCGTCACCATGGCGATCGGCGTCAACGCCCGCACCGCGTTTTCGCTGGTCTTTGCACCTGTCATCACCGAGTTCGGCTGGGAACGCGGTGTCACCGCCGGCGCCTTCTCGTTCGGCTTTCTGGTTTCCGCGGCTGTCAGCCCGCTGATCGGCCGGATGATGGACCGCTTCGGCCCCCGCGGCGTGATGGAGCTTGGCGTCGCGCTGATGGGGGGAGGCCTGCTGCTGGCGCCGCTGACGACGCAGCCGTGGCATCTGTATCTGACCATCGGCGTGCTGGTCGGCGCCGGCAGCGTCTGCTTGGGCTATTCCGGGCAATCGCTGTTTCTGCCGAACTGGTTCAACCGCCGCCGCGGCCTCGCGATGGGGCTTGCCTTCGCCGGTGTCGGCATCGGCTCGGTCACGCTGCTGCCCTGGGTGCAACTGATGATCGAGCAGACCGGCTGGCGCACCGCCTGCACCGCGATGGGCATCCTGATTCTGGTGGTGCTGGCGCCGATCAACCTGCTGCTGCGAATGCGTCCCGAAGACATCGGGCTGCTGCCGGACGGCGACGCCGCGCCCACGGCGTCTTCGGCGAAGCCGGTATCGAATGTCGTCGATCCGGTTTGGGCCGGCACCGACTGGACCCTGCGGCGCGCGCTGCGCACCGCTCGGTTCTGGTGGATCTCGCTCGGTTATTTCTGCGGTCTGTACATCTGGTACGCGGTGCAGGTTCACCAGACCAAATATCTGCCCGACATCGGCTTCAGCGCAAACGTCGCGGTCTGGGCGCTGGGCGTGGTCAGCCTGCTCGGCATTCCCGGCCAGATCTGGCTCGGGCACCTGTCCGACCGGGTGGGGCGGGAATGGATCTGGGCCGCGAGCTGCTTCGGCTTTGCGATCTGCTTCGCGGCGCTGATCGCGCTGAAATTTTATCCGAGCTTGCTGCTGGTCTATCTCATGATTTTCGCGCAGGGCGCGCTCGGCTACGGTCTGACCTCGATCATGGGAGCGGTGGTGCTAGAGATATTCCAGGGCAAGCAGTATGGCAGCATCTTCGGTACCATCATGCTCGCAGCCCTCGCGGGCGGCGCCGCGGGGCCCTGGCTCACCGGCTTTCTGTACGATCTTTCCGGAAGTTATACGCTGGCCTTTGCGATCGGTATCGCGGTCAGCGGATTGTCGGCGGTCGCAATCTGGCAGGCGTCACCCGGCAAGGTTCGCGCCGTTGCAGGACAGTTGCACAAGGCACATGGTGCCGCGGGCGCGGGCTGACGAAGCTTTACTTCAGGCCGATGAAATTCCGATGGCCCGCTGCAAATCGCCGATCGCACGCAGGAAGCTGTCGGCCGGTGTGGTCTCCGGATCGATCAGACGGTGCAGACGAAAGCCGTCCTCCAGCGCCAGCAGGATGGCGCCGGTCCATGTTGGGTTCACCGATCCGTTCTTGCCGCCGTTCTTCGACGTGGTTTCGACGATATCCGTGATCAGTTTTCTCCGCGCTCGCAGCCGCTTGGCGAGGTCGGGGCGGCGCTTTTCGGCGCGTGCCACGAACAGGATCATTTCCATGTGCAGCAGGGGAGAACGACCGAGCGGATCCTGCTGGCTGCGGTCCATGGTCCTCAGCGCATCGATAAAATCGGCAATGTTCTTGTGCCTGGCGAGAAGATCGAGATTGCGCCGGATGGACTGCTCGACGTGATCCTCGAGCATGGCGATGATCAACTCGTCCTTGCTCTTGAAATTCGAGTAGAACGCCCCGCGCGTGAAGCCGGCCTCGGCCGCGATCGCCTCGATGCTGGCGCCGCCGATTCCCTGGTCCTCGAACACCCGCGCCGCCGCCTCGAACAGCTTTTCGCAGGTATCGTCCCGGGTCGGTCTCGTTCGGACTCTTGACATCCGTCCATTTTAGGTCAGAATGCAACTCGATACAATAGTGTATTGGGTTGCAAGGTATCCGGATCACCCGGTCGGACCTTGAGGCGCCAATGCGCTCAATTGTTCAGAGCTTTCAGCGCGGTAAACTAATTGAGGTCATCATGAACGAGCATGTTCAGACTGCGAATAGCGCGCCGCTTTTCAACCCGCTGGCGCCGGAATTCATTCGCGATCCCTATCCGCATTACGAGCGGCTGCGCACCACCGATCCGATGCACCTGACGCCGCTCGGCATGTTCGTCGCGAGCCGTCACGCCGAGGCCAGTCTGGTGATTCGCGACAAGCGCTTCGGCAAGAATTACGTCGAGCGGACAACGCGGCGCTACGGTCCGAAGATCATGGAAGAGCCGGTCTTTCGCAGCATGAGCCACTGGATGCTGCAGCAGGATCCGCCCGACCACACCCGCCTGCGCGGGCTGGTGGTGAAGGCATTCACCGCGCGCCGGGTCGAGGACATGCGCCCGCGCATCCAGCAGATCGTCGATCAATCGCTCGATGCCATCATCGGCCAGGGCCATATGGACCTGATCGAGGATTTCGCGTTCCGGCTGCCGGTCACCATCATCTGCGACATGCTCGGAATTCCCGAGGACCACCGCGAGGTCTTTTATAAGAGCTCGCGCGACGGCGGACGGCTGCTGGACCCGGTGCCGCTGACCCCGGCGGAGATCGAGCACGGCAATGCCAGCAATGCCCTGGCCCAGATGTATTTTCAGCAGCTGTTCGAGTTGCGGCGCAAGAACCCGGGCGACGATCTGATCACGCAGCTGGTGCAGGCCGAGGAAGACGGCAGCAAGCTTTCCAACGAGGAACTGGTCGCCAATATCATCCTGCTGTTCGGTGCCGGGCACGAGACCACCGTCAATCTGATCGGCAACGGGCTTTTGGCGCTGCACCGCAATCCGGATCAGCTGGCGCTGCTCAAGTCCAATCCGTCCCTGATGACCAACGCCATCGAGGAATTCCTGCGCTACGACTCCTCGGTGCAACTGACCGGCCGGGTGGCGCTGGAAGACATCGACGATCTCGGCGGCAAGAAAATCCCGAAGGGCGAAAGCGTGCTCTGCCTCTTGGGTTCGGCCAACCGCGACCCGGCGGTCTATCCCGACCGGCCGGATCAACTCGATATCACCAGGCCCAATGTGCGGCCGCTGTCGTTCGGCGGCGGTATTCACTTCTGTCTCGGCGCCCAGCTGGCGCGCATCGAGGCCGAGATTGCGATCGCGACCCTGCTGCGCCGGCTCCCGGAACTGAGGCTGGATAACGCCGAAAATCCGGAATGGCGGCCGACCTTCGTGCTGCGCGGCCTCAAGCGGCTGCCGGCAAGCTGGTGAGGGCCTGCGCGGCAAGCCGTCGCGCGACGCTGCTGTGACTTCGCCACGATTGTCTTTATATATAGCGCTGCTCCGGCGCTGATGTCAGCGTGGCCGCGGGTGGGCCGCCGCGGACCCGCTTTCGTGCCGGAACGGGCTCAAAGGGAGACACCGTGCAGACGACGCTGCTCGGATTGGCGATTGCCTTCATCATTGCGCTGGTCGCCGCGCTGATCGGGCCGTACTTCATCGACTGGAATCAATTCCGGCCGCAATTCGAGGCTGAGGCGACGCGGGTGGTCGGCGCCCCCGTGCGCGTTGCCGGTGCGCTCGATGCGCGGCTGCTGCCGGCGCCGTCGCTGCGGCTGCGCTCGGTGGTGGTCGGCGGCGCCAACGACCTCGGCAAGGTTCGCGCCGACAAGCTCGATGTCGAGTTCAGCCTGGGTTCGCTGATGCGCGGCGAATGGCGCGCCACCGAGCTGACCATCAACGGCATGGCGCTCGATCTCGGCCTCGATTCCCAAGGCCGGATCGACTGGCCGGCCTCATCGGGTAAATTCAATCTCGGATCGCTGGCGATCGACCGGCTGAACCTGACCGGCCGCATCGCGCTGCACGACGCCTCAAGCCGCGGCACCCTTGAGCTGAACGATATCGCCTTCAGCGGCGACGTGCGTTCGCTGGCCGGATCGGTGCGCGGCGACGGCAATTTTGTGCTTTCGGGCACCCGCTACCCGTTTCGCGTCTCATCCGGCCAAACCGCCGACGGTGCCGGCACCCGCGTTCATCTCAATCTCGAGCCCGGCGCGCGTGCGCTGTCCGCCGATCTCGATGGCGTGCTCACCTTCGAGGCACGGGCGCCGCGCTTCGAAGGCGCGTTGACGCTGGCTGCCCCTCCCGGACCCAAGGTCAAGAGCGCCGGTGGCGACGCGCCGCAAACGCCGTGGCGGATATCGGGCAAGGTCAAGGCCGATCCGGCCGCAGCCAGGTTTGAGCAGCTGGAGGCCAGTTACGGCAGCGAGGACACCGCGCTGCGAGTGACCGGTGCGGCCGACATCCGCTTCGGAGCCTCGCCGCTGCTGCGTGCCGTGCTCTCCGCCAAGCAGCTCGATGCCGACAAGTTCGTCGCCAGTGGCGGCACCGAGCCGGTCCGCTTGCTGCCGGGCCTGCGCGCGCTGATGGCGGAAATGCCGCAAGCGGTGATTCCGGCGCAGATCGAGTTCAGTACCGAACAGATCATGCTGGGCGGGCGTCCGTTGCAGAGTTTTGCCGCCGATCTGCATGCCGACGCCAAATCCTGGACCATCGATCGGCTGGATTTTCGCGCACCGGGCGCGACCCGTGTGAACTTCAGCGGCAGCAACGCGCAAGCAGGCCCCGCCGGCAGCTTCAAGGGCGCGCTCAGCGTCGACTCATCGGATCCGGATACGCTGGTGGCATGGTTGCAGGGCCGCAGCGAAGTCACCTATCGCAGCCAGAAGCCGCTACGCCTGCGCGGCGATGTCAGCGTGGCCGCGGATCGCATCGCGATCGACGCCATGAAGACCGAGATCGACGGCGGCGCCGTTGAGGGGCGGATCGCCGTCTCGAGTCTCGCGGCGGATGGCGGCTCGCGCGTCGAAGCCGAGCTCAAGGCGGAACGGCTCGATCTCGACGCCGCCGCCGCGCTGGCGCGTTCACTGGCGGGGCCGCAGGCCGAGTGGCCGGACGAGGCAAGATTGTCGCTCGACATCGGCCGCGCCACATCCGCCGGCCAGGAATTGCGCCCGTTGCTGGCGACGCTCGGCTACGACGCCAAGACGATCTCGCTGGAGCGGCTGAAAATCGGCCAGCCTGACAACGTGATGATGGAAGGCACCGGAAATTTCGACCGCGCCAACGCAACCGGCAAGCTGGCATTGAACTCCTCCGCCGCGTCGCTGAGCCAGATCACCGGGCTGATTGCGCCGCTCGCGCCCGCCGTCGCCGTGCGGCTCAACGCGATGGGGGAAAACCCTGGGCCCGCGCGCATAAAACTGGCGCTCGATCTCGACAAAAATCCGCAGCAGGCCGATCGCGGCAATGTGCGCGCCGTGCTCGATCTCGATGTGCCGCAGCTCAAGGGTATCACCACCATCACGGCAAAGCCTGCGATTGCGGCGGTGCGTGGCATCGATCTCGAGGCGCTCGGGCGCAGCGAAATCGGCATCGAGACAAAGCTTTCGTCGGAGCAGGGCGGCGCCTTGCTGGCGCTGCTCGGTCTCAACAGCGCCATCGCGGCGGGCGAAGGCCCGGCGCAATTCGAGGGATCGGCCACCGGCGCGTGGCGCGCGCCGCTGCGGCTGAAAGTGAAGATATCGGGGAGCGGACTGGATGCCGATGCGCAGGGCACGGCCGAGCCGTGGGCAGCCGAGCCCAGGGCCAGCGTCAATCTCGCCATTCGCAGCGTCAATCTCGCGCCGCTGTTCGGTCTGAAACCATCGGATGCGCTGGCGCAGAACATCAGCCTGTCGTCGCAGGTTTCGCTGCTGGGCAACAGGCTGACCTTCGATGGTCTGGACAGTACGATCTCAGGCTCGCGGCTGCGCGGGCATGTGGCCTTGAGCCTTGACGACGACAAGAACATCGAAGGCGAGATTGGCCTCGACACGCTGGCACTCGCGCCGGCGTTTGCGCTGGCGATCGGCGCCGCCGGACACGATGCGGCGGAGCCGCTCAACGCCGGATTGACAAAAGGCTGGCGCGGCCGCGTCGTATTTCAGGCGCTGCGCGGTTCGCTGCCGGGCGGTGGCGAACTGCAACCCGTGAGCGGCACGGTCAGGAGCGACGGCCAGTCGCTCACCTTCGAGGATATCAAGGGCAAGATCGGCGGCGGCGAGGCGATCGTCAACATGGATGCCAGGCAGGCCGCCAGTGGCGTCGCGGTGAATGCGCGCGTGCAGTTCGGTGGCGTCGACGGCAGCGCCTTGCGCTATCGCGCGCTGACGATGCCGGCGGGCCGGGTGTCGATGCAGGCGACGCTCGCGAGCCAGGGCCGCAGCGCGTCGGCGCTGATCGGCGCGTTATCGGGAAGCGGCACGGTGACGCTGGAATCCGCCAAGGTCGCCGGGCTCGATCCGCGCGCGTTCGAAGTCGCGGTCCGCGCCAGCGATAACGGACAGGCGACTGATGACGCGAGGCTGCGGCAGATTGTCGAGCCGGCGTTGTCCGCCGGCGCATTGTCGGTCGCCTCTGCGCAGATACCGTTCACGATCAGGGACGGAAGAATGCGCATCGGCGCCACCGCGCTCGATGCCCCCGGCGTGCGCGCTGTCGTATCCGGCGGATATGATATTCCCGCCGACCAGGCTGATATCCGCGCCATCATCGCTTTGACGATGGCGCTGCCTGCCACCGGCCGTCCGGAGATTCAATTGTTCGCGGTGGGTACGCCCGATGCGCTCAGCCGCACGGTCGATGTCGCTGCGTTGTCGTCATGGCTGGCGGTGCGGGCGATCGACCACGAAACCCGCCGCCTCGATGCGATCGAGCGTGGCGAGCCGCCGCCACCGATGCCGGCGCCGGTGTCGCTGCCGCCTCAAGAGGACCTGCAACCGTCGGCCGTGCCGCCGGATGCCGGTCGGCCCAGCGAACCGCCGTCGCAAGTGCCGCTTCCGGGCCGCGATCCGCGCCGGTCAGCGCCGAAGGCAAAGGCCGTTGTCCCGCGACCGCCGGTTGCGCCGCCCGTCGTCAATGCACCCGGTCTTGCCCCGAGTCCGAACGCCCCAGGTCCCCATGCGCCGGTCGTCAGCCAGCAGGTGGCACCGCTGCCGCCGCCGATCGACGTCAAACCGGCGCCGGGTGCCGTCAAGCCGAAACCGCGGGCGCCGCTGGTGCTGACACCACCGGTTGCCGCGCCGGCGCGATAGACGTTCCAAGCCAGCTAGAGCCCGATCTCCCGTTGCACGCCAATCGCCTGCAGAAAAGTCCGGTCGTGGCTCACCGCGATCAGGGCGCCGTCGAAACCTGACAGCGCGGCTTCGAGCACTTCGATCGACGTCAGGTCGAGGTGATTGGTCGGCTCGTCCAGCAACAGCAGGAGCGGCGGCCGCGGCCTTGCGAACACGCAGGCCAGTCCCGCGCGCAGGCGTTCGCCGCCGCTCAGCGTGCCGGTTATCCGCAGCGCCGCCTTGTTGCGGAAGGCGAAGCGGGCCAGCGCCGCGTGGGCCTCGTTGTCGGGCAAATCGGGATTCAGGCGGCGCAGATTTTCGAGGATGCTGGCGCCGGCATCGAGCAATCCGACATGCTGGTCGAGCACCGCGACGCGATCGGTCAGCCGGCGGATATCTCCGGCGGTGGGCTCAAGCTCTCCGGTGATCAGGCGAAGCAGCGTGGTCTTGCCGGAGCCGTTGGCGCCGCTGACGGCGATGCGCTCGGGACCGCGGACTTCGAACGACAGCGGGCCGAACAGGCGGCGGGCGCCGTGGGCCATCACCACGTCCTTGAAGGCGATGAGCTCGCGGCTGCCGGGCAGGGCTGTCTTCGGCAGTTCGATCGAAAGCGGCGTCAGCACCTCCACCCGGGCGCGGGCCTCCTCCAGCGCACCGGCGCGATCGTCGATCCGGCGGTCGGCGATGTGACCCTCTCGCGCGCCGCTGTTTTCGGCGCGCTGCTGCGCCGCGTCGAGGGACAATCTGGGTTCGCCACCCTTGGCGCGCCAGGCGCGGCCGGCCTTGTCGCGGCGCGCCTTTTTCTCTCTTGCCTTCTGAACGGCGCGTTCGGCGTTGCGCAGGGCATCGGAAGCCCGGGTGAGGTCGGCTTCGGCGCGGGCGCGGGCGGCGTCGCGTGCTTCGGCAAACGCCGGCCACGCGCCGCCGAAGATCGTAACGCTGACAGGCGTGAGTTCGACGATACGGTCGACGCGTTCCAGCAAGGCGCGGTCATGGCTGGCGACGATGGCGCCGCCCGCCAGCGGCCGAGCAACTGCGCCACCGCTTCACGGCCGTCGGCGTCGAGATTGTTGGTCGGCTCATCCAGCAGCAGCACGTCCGGCGCCTCGATCAGCAGCCGCGCCAGCGCCACGCGGGTTCGTTCACCGCCGCTGAGCGAAGCCAGCAGACGATCTGGCGGCAACGGCGGCAGGCCGGTTTCGACCAGCGCTGCGTCGATTCGGGTTTGCAAGGTCCAGTCGGCCTCGGCGGCATCGTCCAGCGAGCCATCGCCGCTTTCCAGCCGGCGCAGGCAAGCGAGGCCGTCGGCGACATCAAGCGCCTCGGCCACCGTCAGGTTGTCATCCATGAGTTGGGTGAGCATGCCGATCGAGCCCGTGCGCTGTACGGATCCGCCGGCAGCCTCGATGTCGCCGGCGATCAGGCGCAGCAGCGTGGACTTGCCGCAGCCGTTGCGGCCGACAATGCCGGTGCGCTCCGCGCCGACGGCGAGCGTCAGTCCGTCGAACAGGCGGCGGCCGTCAGGCGTGGCGAGGGAGATCGAATCCAGAATGAGAAACGCGGACATGGAGAGCTTCCGAAATGGACAAGATGCGCGAAGCGGTTTGCTTTGCGATGTCCATTGCAGCCTCCATCAGCGTGATCGGGTTCGAATGGGTTACTTAGAAACTTGTCGGCGTTCGCGCAAGCGGAAAACAGGGCCGGGCAAATTCGATCCTGGTTCGGCAGGCCGCGGCGAGACTAGGCAGAAACGGACTGGGGGGCTGTTCAAAACAGAAACTTTGACGCAGCTATTCAGACGCCATGACTGGCACGACGATTAAGCGATAGCTCGGCACCAAAGCTGTGTTCCAGCTCTCCAATGTCTCGCCACAGGCATAGCATTCGAAGCTGCTCACTTCGCGCCATCGCGCCATGGATTCCGTGGGCATGTAAATAGCGCCCCTGCTGTTCGCCCACGATACTGCCGCGGGAGCGCCGTTACTTACGGGGTGGCGGCAGCTCCTCGCCGGCATCGCGGCGGGCTTCATCGTTGGAGTCATTGCCTCGCTGCTCGGTGTCGCCGGTGGCGAGTTTCTCATTCCAACCCTGGTGCTGCTGTTCGGTGCGGTAATCAAGCTTGCCGGAAGCCTCTCCTTGGCGGTGAGCCTTCCCACCATTCTGGTCGGATTTACGCGGTATAGCCGCGACGAGAGCTTTTCGGTCCTGCGCAGAAATTGGGGTTCCTACTTGTCATGGCTGGCGGCTCGATCGTTGGCACCTTTATCGGCGGCCACCTGCTCGGATTGGTTCCGAATTACATTCTGCTGCCGATGCTGGCGGCGCTGTTGTTGATCTCGGCAGTGAAAGTGTGGCGTCACCAATGAATTCAACGCAGACCGCTGTCTGGGTTCACTTGCTGTTTTCTTGACGCCGCATGCGTTGCATCACACTGACGATCTTGCGGGAATTTGTGTCAACGATGGCCACCAGTTCTTCAACGGCGAGATAGCTGTATCCCTGCAATTGAGGCGCGAGTTTTTCGGCTTCCGCGGGCAATCGCTGGAGGACGACGCTCGGCGGGACCACGACATCCTGCGCGACGGAAAAATTAATGCCCGTCAACGGTTGCTGGGTTTGGTTGGTGATGATCTCGCTGATTTTGCCTTGTTGATCGAGGGATAGCGATTGATTTCCGGGCGTCGCAGCCGGCTGGGCAACCGCGACCCCGAACGTCAAGGAAAGGGCCGCCGCGTAAATCGAGAGCTTCTGCATTTGGGCGTTCCCCGGGGTATGCCGTGTTTGAACCAAGTAAGCGCCAAATATGTTCCGCGACGCAGCATTCCACCGCAAAGTGGTCGCCAGATCACCGGTTCCGTTACTTCTTTACGACGACAATCAGCGGTTTATCCTTGGCGGCCCGGCTGTGCACCACCAGCGCCTTCACGCTTGTGCTGGTACTCTCGTTGCGAGCGAGATGAACGAGGTCTGCAGCGATAATCGCGGCTTCGCCGGTCTTGAGCAACGTCGTTCCGCTTCCTTCGATTTCCACGACGAGACTGCCTTCGATCACATGCAGTAGTTCCTGCGAGCCGGGATGCATGTGCCAGGGAGCGGCAGCGCCCGGACCGAAGTCGACGACGCTGACAATAGTCTCCTGTACCTTTTGATCCTGATTTTCCAGATCTTTTCGTAGAATCTGGGTCAGTTTCGGACCCGTCTGGGTCTGAGCCCACGCGATCTTCGACATGGTTGGGACCGCTGCTGCTATCCCAAGGTAAAGCAAATCACGGCGGATGATTTTCATCTTCCCTCCTGCAATTATTGGCGAGTTTTAATCGCGCCCTTGTGCGAGTTCACGTACCAAGGGTGAAAACCCCTCGCATGAGCAAAAATTCCCGGAGCGCCGATTCCGCCATCGCGCCGTCGAAGAACAACGGCGATCCTCAACACCAGCCCGTCGCATTGTATGTCTTCGTCCTTGTGGACGGATCGAACAGGGATTATCCTTTTGGTTGGGGACATGCAGACTCCCCGTCAGACGGTCCCACTGTCCAAGCTCTGCGCAACGCTCGATTCGTCGGGGGAGTTTGCGCATGGACGGGACGCTCGATTGGCTATCGCCGAATTTGCCACCGCCGCGCAACCGGCACCGGGAGCCGGTATCCCCGCCCCTCGCAATGATGGCCCATCAACGCGAAAGTGCGGTCAGGCCTGGCGGCGTAGTTTCTACCGCATCTGCACCCGATGAAGCACAATCCCAAATCCTACTGCGCGTGGATTCGATTACCAAGCAATACGCCGATCAGGTGGTGCTCGCGGATGTCGCCTTCGACATCCAGCACGGCGAGATTATCGGCATCATCGGTCCGAACGGCGCCGGGAAGACAACCTTGCTTGAGGCCCTCGCGGGCATCCTCCCTGCGGAGACCAACGATGTTTACTGGCTCGGAAGGTCAATACTGCCGTCGCGCCGGCGCGAAGCCATATTCTACCTCCCCGACGGCGTGCGACCTTATCAGGATCAGCCCGTCACTCGGGTCTTATCATTCTTTGCGGATGTCTATCGCAGATCAGCCGAAGAGATCGCGGGTACGATCCAATCTGTAGGTTTGACGCCGGTCCTTCACAAGCGCGTGCACTCGCTGTCGAAGGGTTACGGCCGAAGGCTGATGTTGGCGCTGGGGTTGCTCACGCCGCAGCCGCTACTTCTCATGGACGAACCGTTTGATGGCTTCGACCTCCGACAGGTCCGCGAGATGGTCAAAGTGCTGCGCGATGAAGCCGCCAAGAGTCGTACCCTCGTCCTTGCGATTCATCAGTTGATGGATGCCGAGCGCATTTGCGACCGTTTCATTCTGCTCGCGGATGGCCGGGTTCGTGGCGTGGGGACACTGAATGATCTTCGCGCGCGAACCGGGAATCCAATTGGCAATTTGGAGGACATCTTTCTTGCGCTCACATGAGGCATTCCGCGTCCATGACGCTCCTCTGAGGCCGCTGCTGATCAAGGAGCTGTGGGAGATCCTCAGTGGCCGCGCCCTGTGGACGATGCTGCTGCTGATGTGTCCGCTGGTCGGGTATAGCTTCTTCCAGGCTGTTTCACTGTTTGGCGACGCGAGTGCGGCCGGGCTGCAGTCGCCGGTGCTTGCGAACAGCCTGTCGCCATTGGACGGCGTGATGGTACCTACATTTGGAGCCTCCTATGTTGCCGTCACGTTGTTGTTTCCCTTTGTGGCGATTCGCGTCCTTGGCCAAGAAAAAGAATCGGGGGCGCTGCGTCTCCTGATCCAGTTGCCCTACCGAGCCTCCACATTGATTGCTGCAAAGCTTGTGGCGGTGCTTGCAGCGTGGGTGCTTTCAAGCGTTCCCGCATTTTCGGCACTGGCTATATGGCGACTGCTTGGGGGACACCTGTCCGCTCCGGAAACATTGAACCTTCTTTTTGGCCACCTGCTCTACGGATTACTCGTTGGCGCCATCGCGCTGTTTGCTGCGTCGATATCGGAAAGTGCGGCAACGGCGGCGATCGTTACGCTCGCTTTCACGATCGGTTCATGGGTGCTGGATTTTACGGTGGCCGGACATCCCGGCCTTCTCGAATGGATAGCCCGCCTATCGCTGACCCAGGTGTTGCGCACATTCGAGCAGGGTCTGCTATCGGTCGGTCTTGTGATGGGTATCGGCACGGCTGTGTGTGGCTTCGCCGCTCTGGCAACCGTTTGGCTGCCGCCGGGAGTTCACGTCCGCACCAAACTGCTTCGCTCACTAGTATGCGTCCTCACAGCGGCGATCGTTCTCGGCCTGGCGACGCAGATCAGACTCTCCGTTGACGTCACTGAGGATCAACGCAACTCGTTTTCCGTCGCCGACCAGCGGACACTCGCTAAACTGGCGGAGCCCCTGGTCGTGACGGTTCATCTGGCGCCGGAAGATCCTCGCTATGCGGATCTGCAGCGCAACGTGTTGGCGAAACTCGAACGGGTGCTGCCGAACGTGTCTGTCCGTCTGGCCGGCGGACGCCAAAATCTGGCAACGAATGCAGGCGACGATACCTATGGCGAGGTCGAGTATGCCTATGGCGGTCGATCAGATGTTAGCCGGTCAAGCAGCCCGCGCGAGATTCTTCCGCTGCTGTATGGCCTCGCACGGATAGCCCTTCCAGCGCCTATCCCGGGAGCCGATTACCCGGGGTATCCGCTTGTCGCCAACGGACAGGCCGCTCTTCTATGGTTTTTCTTCGGGCTTCCACTCTTCATCGTCCTCGCCTGGTGGCGAAGCCGACGTCTACCTGACCCTGTCAGAGCACTCTCATGAAGGAGGTTCAGTCATGAAAATGAATAAGAGCATCATGGCGATCAAGCTCTCTGCCTTCGGCTTTGCCTTGTTGGTACTGCCGGTCGCAGCCGAACAGCCGACAAAGATCGACTTCTCCAATGAAACGATTGGAGCGGAGCCAAGGGGTCTTGTGGCCGTCGTCGGCATCTGGCGGATCGAAAGCGAAGGCGGGAAAAACGTTTTGGCCGTCGATGGAAGACAATGGAAAGAAGGACAATCCTCCGCCGGCGTCGCCGACAAGGCGAGAGCGCTCTACGGGGAGCGCTATGCCGAGTTTCTCGATCGGGTTCAGGCTTACGCCTACTATCCTTACACCGTCGCCAAGGACGTGCCGGATTTCCGAGGCGGTGAGATCACCGTTCGGTTCGAGGGCTTGTCGGGCCGCATCGATCAGGGAGCCGGCATATTGTTCAATCTGAAGCCAAATGGCGACTACCTGGCGCTTCGCGCGAATTGCCTGGAAAACAATCTGGTCCTCTGGAAATTCGAAAAAGGCAAACGTTCATCGGTTTCCTGGGTCCGGAATGCGCCGGCCGCCAGCAAGCAGTGGCATGATCTCAAAGTCAGGATTAACGGCACCAAGGTAGAAGGCTATCTCGATGGAAAGCTCTATCTCGAATACGCCCTACCGACCAATGTGTCGGGCCGCGTCGGTCTCTGGTCAAAAGCGGACAGCTACATGCACTTCTCGGACTACACGGTGACTCCGGCTGATTGACCGACACAGCACGAGCGGCCCAACGGCCGCGGCGTGAACTTTTGAGAGTTAAGGCTCAAGAGACGTTATTGCATTTTTCGCTTCGCTGAATTATGAGGTGGTTAGGGGAAGTACGGTCTCCCCTT